>JACKQG010007329.1_pt1 | contig 11171 bp, 13 predicted proteins | sample 8237621 | NCBI WGS metagenome assembly JACKQG01 (sample SAMN15677084, study PRJNA649215) | marine metagenome | biome: marine; feature: Black Sea; material: saline water; isolation source: suspended particulate matter (SPM) from the Black Sea western gyre | collected 2013-06-09/2013-06-10 | depth... | reverse complement strand
TTCTGTAATTTGTATAATATTTGACAAGGAAACACTGCCTTCCAATTTTTAAACAAATTTCATGCAGTTTTTCGCTGGTTCTCCCGACCAGCATTTTTTATATTTAGAAATGAGAGTATGATCGATAAAAATGAACTAAAGAAAAGTATTGATCGCATCTGCGATGAAACCGGTTTTCAGCTTTATGACTGGAAACTTAAACGGAGAAAAAACGCCCATAATCTGGTTGTTTATATTACAAAGCCAGGAGGTGTTTCCTTAGAAGATTGCGGGGTTTTCAGTAGAAAACTCGGTGATGAGCTCGATATGAACGATATTATCGAAACTCGATATTATCTTGAGGTTTCTTCTCCTGGACTGGAGCGCCCGCTTTATACACTCGAGCATTTCCAGAGTGCAGTTGGCGAATTTCTTAAAGTTACTTTTCTCAAAGACGGAAAAATGTCTGAAACGATACGTGGAAAACTTTCTGATGTAAATGGACAGATGATTACCCTCGTAAGCGAAGATGGCGAAGATAGATTGATCAATATATCTGCTATACAAAAGGCAAAAACTGTGTTTGTATGGTCGAGCGCATCTTCATCAAAAAAGAAAAAGAAATAGAGGTTATTATGGCATTTAATTTGATTTCTATTATTGAAGAATTTTCCCGGCTGAAGCAGATCGACAGAGAAAAAATAGCTGAGATCATCAGGGAAAGTTTGGAATCCACACTCAAAAAAAAGCTTTCTGAAGAGACCGAATTGGTGGTGGAGATAAATTTTGATGAAAACGAAGTAGTGGCAAAATTCGATGCTGTAGTTGTTGAAGAATCCACAGGTTTCCTCGATGAAATAATACTTGAAGAAGCCCAAAAGATCAATCGTGAAGCAGAGATCGGTGATATCATTCCTCTTGAAATGCCGGTGTCTGATTTTGGACGTAAGACAATACAGTCTGCACGCCAGGCAATAATAAATAGATTCAGAGAATCTGAAACCGAAAAGGTCAAAGTGGACTATGAAAAGCAAAAATGGGAGATCATTTCTGGTGCTGTGAAAAAGGTTGAATATAATGGTTACATTATTGATATTGGATTTACCGATGCACTTCTGCCAACTGAAGAACAGGTGGAAACAGAATTCTATAAAGCGGGTGATTTTCTGAAAGCTTATGTTGAAAGTATTCGTCAGTCAAAAAACGGTGTGCGCATCATCCTTTCAAGAAAACGCCCGGAATTCATTATAAAACTTTTCGAAAACGAGATTCCTGAAATCTCAGACGGAATCGTTACAATTAAGAAAATTGTTCGTGAACCTGGTTTTAGAACTAAGGTTGCTGTTGCGAGTAATGATGAGAATGTCGATCCCTATGGAAGCTGTATCGGTACAAAAGGAATCCGTATTGAAGAGATCCGTAAAGAGCTTCATGGCGAAAAGGTTGATGTTGTACTCTGGAGCGATAACTCAGAAGAATTCATAAGAAATGCTGTTGGTCCCGAACTTGTGAAGCGTGTCTATCTTGCTGATAAAGGACGATTTGCCCAGATCATCGTCAATGAAGATAATAAAAATATTGCGATTGGCAAAGGTGGCAAAAACATCAAACTTGCTGCAAAATTGACCAATTACAAACTCGATGTCCTTCTTGAAGAAGAGTATGAAGAGATCGCAGCAAATGAACGACGCATTACAAGTCCCATCTTCGATCTTGACGGAGTTGCTGAAAAGGTTGGTAATATCCTTCATGAAGCCGGATACACTTCGGTACAGGATATCCATCTTGCTACAGTAAAAGAATTGACTCATATCGAAGGTGTGGGCGTAAAAACTGCGGAAAAGATCAAAGAATCTGCAAAATATTTTTAATGCCGAATAAAGCTTCGAATAAAGGTCATATACCTGTTCGAACATGTGTGATATGCAAAGAAAAAGGTTCGAAGTACTCGATGCATAGGTTCGTGATACAGAAAGGTGCCATCCTCTTTGATGAGAAAAATGTGCTCGATGGAAGAGGATATTATTACTGTGATAAGGAAAAATGCAAAGCTTCGTTAGACTCATGGTTAAAGAAAGCAAAGAAAAAGTAGCAAACATGCTTCGGCTTGCAAGGAAAGCAAAAGCCGTTGCAATTGGCAGGATCGCTGTTGAAAGGAGCATCAAAAAGGGTGAAACCTTGCTCATTTTTGCAGGTAAGAAGGAAAATAATTTCATGAGAAGACGAGCACAGGATTGCATATCAAAAGGGATTAAAATATCTCATCTTTTTGATGACAGTGAATTGAGCAATATTTTTGGACGGCAAAAATTGACCCTTGTGGCAGTAATTGACAAGAATTTCACAAAGGGCATAAATGAGATTTTAGAAAGTTAAAGGATATATATGGATCAAATTAGAGTGTATGAGCTGGCTCGTGAACTCAAGATCTCTCCTCAGGCGCTTATCTCAATTTTGAGGACTCTGAAGGTGAAAGTTAAAAGCCACATGAGCTATCTCGAAGATGATACTGTTGCTCAAGTAAAACAGATGTTTCAAGAACAGTTGGACGCTGCAAAAGCACGACAGAAGCAGAGAAAGAATTACCAGAAAGAACAGAGGCAGAAACGTCTTGAAAAACTGAAAAAAGAAGAAAAGAAGCAAACTCAAAAGAGAGACGATAAAAAAGAAGAGAAGAAAGAGCCAGGGAAAAGACCTGAAAAACGCCATGAAAAACCAAAATATCCTTCCCAAAAACACGTACAAAAAGATAAAGAGAAGCCAAAAGCAAAACCGATTGACAAAACTCCTAAAACTACTACTGCTAAAGACAAAGACAAGCATAAAGACAAATCCTATAAAGATAAAAAACAGAAAATTCTCGAAGAAAAGCAGAAGAAATTCTTTGATCAGCAAAAGATCAAAGGCAATATAAAAGCAACTCTTACACAAGATCCCAGACGCAAGAAATATAAAAAAGAAAAAACAGAAGTTGAAAAAGAAATTACAAAGATCGTTATCGGTGAATTTACCTCAGTAGCAGAACTCGCAAAGATCATGGATAAGAATCCAACTGTGATCGTTGCAAAGTTCATGGAATTGGGGAAGATGGTTACCATCAACCAACGTTTGGATAACGATTCTCTAATTATGATCTGCGATGAATTCAATTTTGATGTTGAGTTTGAAGATCAATATGGAAAAGAAATTCTTGAAGTTGATATAGAAGATGACGACAAAGCTGAAGTCAAAGATCGCCCTCCTATCGTTGTCGTTATGGGGCATGTTGACCATGGTAAAACATCCATCTTGGACTATATCCGTAAAGCAAATGTTATCGCCGGTGAAGCAGGTGGTATCACACAGCATATTGGAGCGTATCAAGTTGAGTTTAATGATAAAAAAATAACTTTTATTGATACTCCCGGTCATGAGGCATTTACTGCAATGCGTGCGCGAGGTGCTGAAGTCACTGACATTGCAGTTATCGTTATTGCTGCAGATGATGGGGTTATGCCACAAACTATGGAAGCTATCGATCATGCAAAAGCTGCTGGAATTCCACTGATTTTTGCTATAAATAAGATTGATAAACCTACTGCTGATGTCGAAAAAGTGAAGGTTCAGCTTTCTCAAAAAAATATCCGTCTTCAGGGATGGGGTGGCGACATCGAATCTGTAGAATGTTCTGCAAAGACAGGTGAAGGTATCGAAGGACTGCTGGAAACAATATTACTGGTTTCAGAAGTTGAGGAGCTTACAGCCCGATTTAATCAGAAAGCAGAAGGTACGGTTATTGAAACCAAGCTCGATAAGGGCAAGGGTCCTCTTGCTACTGTACTGATACGAAATGGAGTTCTTAAACCGGGAGATATTATCATTTGCGGAGCTCAATACGGTCGTGTTCGACTTATGCTTGATGAAAGACAAAATGAAGTTAAGGAATGCCCTCCATCCGGAGTTGTACAAATACTTGGTTTGAATGGTGTTCCCAAAGCGGGTGATACTCTTAATGTAGTTGCTGATGAACGTAAAGCAAAAGATATAACTTCAAAAAGGCAGCAGGTTATAAGACAGCGACAGATCGCTACAGGAAAGGGAGTTACGCTCGACAATATATTTGATAAAATTCAGGAAAGCGAGATAACTTCTCTCAATCTGATAGTAAAAGGTGATACTGACGGCTCAGTTGAAGCACTTTGTGATACACTTCAGAAAATACGTAATGAGGAAGTTGGAGTCAATGTGGTTCATCGTGCTGTAGGTGGTATTGTTGAAGCAGATATTGACCTTGCTACTGCTTCAAAAGCTATTATTATTGGATTCCATGTTCGCCCCAATGCAGAAGCCAGATCAGCTGCTGAAGTGAACCATGTGGATATACGATTGTATGATATTATTTATGAAGCTATTGATGAAGTGAAGAAATCTCTTGAAGGATTGCTCTCCCCGATGCTCAGAGAAGAATATCTTGGAACTGCGGAAGTGAAAGAAATCTTTAAAATTTCCAAAATCGGCACTATTGCCGGGTGTATGCTCACAAAAGGAAAGATCACAAGTGATGCTTTTGTAAGATTGTTCCACGATGATATCAAAGTCTATGATGGGACTATTAAAAGTCTGAAGCGGTTCAAGAATGAAGTCAAAGAAGTAACCGAAGGGCAGGAGTGCGGAATTTCGATCGTTGATTTCAACGATATCAAGGTCGGCGATGTCATTGAAGCATTTATTAAGATCGAGGAAAAGAAAAAATTAGAATTATAATCAATGCCTGTAAAAAGCGTGCTTGTAAATTTATATCTTCCTACTTCCCATTCGCTTAAGAACAAACGAAGTATCGTACAGAGTATTATTAAAAAACTAAAAAACCGTTATAATGCATCGGTGGCAGAGATCAACGGACTGGATAAATGGCAGTATGCAGGTATTGGAATCTCGGTTATCTCAAATGATCCAATTATTATTGATAAAATACATAAAGAGATCATAACTTTTATCGAAACCAACTACACCGATGTCCAGATAATGGGAATTCAGGATTACGAATAATGCAGCAGCATAGAATTGACCGGCTGAATAAACTCCTCTTTCAATCAATTTCAAATATTGTGAATTTTGAGCTTCGTGATGATCGACTGCAAGATGTTAGTATTGAGTATGTAATAGTGTCTCCCGGCATGAGGGATGCAACAGTTTTCTTTTCTGTTTTTAATGATGAAAAAGAGGTTTTGGCTTTAGCGGGTTTGAATAGTGCAAGCAAAGTGATCAGAAAAAAGCTTGCAGATATACTGAATCTGCGCTTCACTCCGAGACTGCATTTTAAATTCGATAAACAGGAACATAAGGCGCAACATATCGAAGATATAATCGAGAAAGATAGAGAAAGAAATGAATCTGAATGAATTCAAAGAAACCTTTTCCAAATTGATTGGAAGCTACGAGATTTTCATTCTTACCACTCATGAAAATTCTGACGGTGATGGTGTAGGTGCCGAATACGCACTTTATCTATACCTTGAAATGTTTGGAAAAAACATAAGAATGATAAATAATGATAAACCTTCATCTCAATGTGAGTTTCTTCATATTGGTAACAAAGTTCACACCCAGATAAAAACTCTCGATAAAAATGCTATTATTCTAATGCTTGACTTCAACGAGATAAATAGAATTGGGAAAAGGTTAATTCCACTGCTTACATCGGGTAATCAGATTGTGAGGATAGATCATCATAAGAAGCCGGAAGCGATTGAGAACTGCATTTCATATATTGACGATACGGCTTCCTCCACCTGCGAGCTTGTGTTCAATATTATTGAGGATGACCTTCCACATTTTCCTGAAGATGTGCAAAAAAAGATCGCACTTGCCCTTTACAGCGGCATTATCTTTGATACGAACAATTTTGCAAATAAGAATGTATCTCCAAGAACTTTCGAGGTGTGTGCTCATCTCAATGCTTATGGTGCTGATAATCATCTGGCGTATAAAAAGCTCTTTGAGAATAGAAAAACAAAAGAATTGCAGCTTCTCGGGCTTACTCTTAGCAGCATTGAAGAATTCCATAACGGAAAGGTCGTTATGTATTCGACAACTCAAAAAATGCTCCAGGATAGCGGTCTTCAGATCGAGGTTACAGAGGGTTTTTCTAAGGATGTCAAACCTACAAATGGAAGAGAGGTAGTAGTATATATTCGTGAATCCGGCAAAGATACCTATCGAGTTTCTCTTCGTTCAAGCTATCGGGATGTCCAGAAGATCGCTGAATATTTTAATGGCGGGGGTCATGTTCTGGCATCGGGCTTTCGCGCAAAAATGAAATTAGCTGACCTGAAATCTAAATTATTATCTCTGCTCAAATAAATTTAAGTTATGCAAGGTGTAATTTTTATTGATAAACCCGCTGGAATGACCTCTTTTGATGTGATCAAGCGTTTGCGTGTTGTTACAGAAATTCGCAAGATAGGGCATGCAGGTACATTGGATCCTTTTGCAACAGGTTTATTAATAGTTTGTATCAGCAGGCAGGCAACGAAATGTATTGATGAATTTACACAATTAGACAAAACCTATACTGCTATGTTAAAACTCGGCGAAAAAACGGACACGGCTGATATTGAAGGAAAGTTAATCGAAGTGAATGACATTCCCGAAAATGTTGAGCAAAATATTGATAAAGTATTTTCTTCTTTCTTAGGAAAGATCGATCAAGTTCCTCCTCAATTTTCAGCAATTAAAAAAGGCGGAGTACGGCTTTATAAAACTGCGAGAAAAGGGATTCAAGTTGAAGTTGAACCCAGGAAAGTTTTTATTCACACACTTTCATTCTTGAATTACCAAAAACCTTATCTTGAATTCAGCTCAACTGTTTCCAAAGGCACATATATTCGTTCATTGGGTGAAGATATTGCTGCAAAGCTCGGTACTGTTGGGCATCTTACAGAATTGCGAAGAGATGCAATTGGTCCTTTTTCTGTTAATGATGCACTAAGTCTGGAAGACATAACAGAAAGAGCTCTTGAAAATTCAATAAAACCTATTGAAGAAATAATTATATTAGTACAGAAATTCAAAAATGAAAGATATTCATAAGATACAAAAGAATCTGAAAAATCCTGTGGTTACGATTGGCACTTTTGATGGTGTGCATATCGGGCATAAAGCACTTCTGATCAGAATGGTGGAACGCACAAAAGCGCTTGACGGTGTCTCTATTGTAATAACTTATCATCCGCATCCGATCGAGATTTTGAAGAAAAAAGTATATCCTTTCCTGCTCACTGAAAAGATAAAGAAAGAACAGTTTTTGAAAGCAATTGGCATTGATTATGTGCTTTGGCTGGATTTCGATATGAATCTTGCTCACCTTACTCCGGAAGAATTTGTAAGAGATTATTTATACAAACAGATTGGAGCGAAAGAGATAATTATCGGCTATGACTGGCACTTTGGTAAGAACCGATCCGGAGATTTTCATCTTCTGAAAAAAATGGAGCAAGAACTTGGTTTTCATGTTGAGATAGTCGATGAAGTTTTGGTTGATGATGAGATCGTTTCCAGTACTGTTATTCGAAAATATCTAAACGAAGGCAATATTCAAAGAGCAAACAAAATGCTCGGGCGGAATTATTGCATTATGGGAACTGTGGAAAAAGGTAGTCAGGTCGGCAGGGAGTTTGGATATCCAACTTGTAACCTTAAACCTTTGGAGATCAGGAAATTATATCCTGCCATTGGAGTGTATCTTACGCAGATAAAATATGCTCATGAGATGTTTTGGGGACTTACCAATGTGGGAACAAGACCAACGATTGATAAAAATAATCGACAGAAAAATGTGGAGACACATATTTTAGATTTTAGTGAGCACATCTATGAACAGGAAATTGAATTGTTCTTTATTCAGAAAATCCGTGATGAAGTTGAATTCGAATCCATAGAAGCGCTTGTCGAGCAGATCAGAAAAGACGAGATCTATGCTCGTAATATTATTGAGGAATTGAACAATGAATAATTATGCGATCATAACTGCTGCGGGGAGTGGGCAGCGGATGAACTCCTCGAAGAAGAAGCAATTTATTGAAATTGAAGGCAAACCAATTCTTCTTCATACCCTTGATAAATTCATTAAAGCACAGTGTTTTAACAGCATAATCATAACATGTCCTGCATTGGATGTTGGATTTTTGGAGGATCTACTTTTTGGAAAATTTGATTATGAACGAAATCAGATCTCGATAATTCCGGGTGGAAAAAGGCGGCAGGATTCTGTGTATAATGCGTTAAAAATAATCGATGAGACAACAGAGATCGTGGCAATCCATGATAGCGTCCGTCCTTTTGTGAAAGTTTCAGAGATAATTGAGAGTGTTGAATTAGCAAAAAAATATGGTGCAGTAACCCTTGCGCATCCTGTAAAAAATACGATCAAACAGGTTGAAAATAATCATATCATCAAAACTTTAGACAGAAAGAATTTGTGGGAGATCTATACTCCTCAAACCTTTAAGGTTATGCTCATCAAAAAAGCTCATGAATTTGCAAGATCAAAAAACTTAACTGTTCGAGATGATGCAGAATTAGTAGAAATTTTAGGTAAAGATGTTTATGTTTTAGAAGGTTCATCCGAAAATATCAAAGTGACAAATCAGTTTGATCTGGAAATTGCTAAAATAATCCTTAAAAAACAGGAATAGGACACAGATTAACACTGATGAAGCAGATAAACACAGATCCAGAAAATAATATGAAGAAAAATACATTAAAATCTTTGATCTGTGAAAATCTGTGTGCTATAATAAAGAATTTGGACACGGATCAACATGGGTGGACACAGATTAAGAAAATAATATGAAGAAAAATACATTAAAATCTTTGATCTGTGAAAATCTGTTAAAACTGCGTGGTTCTGCCTGCCGGGGCGTATTCCGATTTATCTGTCCCGTGAAATCTCTGTTTTCTATTTCACTGGGATCGGAAGAAGACTGGCGTGCTATTCCCTCAGGAGGAAAAGATGAAAATCGGTTTTGGTTATGATGTTCACAAGTTAGTAGAGGGCAGAGCTCTTATACTGGGTGGTGTTCACATCCCTTTTGAAAAAGGTTTGCTTGGTCATTCCGATGCAGATGCGCTCATTCATGCCATCATAGATTGTCTTCTCGGAGCTGCAAATCTTGGTGATATAGGCACGCATTTTCCAGATACTGATGAAGCATATAAGGACATATCCAGTATCATACTTCTCGATAGAACAAAAGTATTACTTCAGGAATCTAAATATCAAATCGTGAATATCGATGCGACTATTGTTTTGGAAAAACCGAAGTTGGTTGCTTATATTGATGATATGAAGGAAATTATTGCTGACAAACTTGACATAGAAAGCACACAAATCTCGATAAAAGCTACTAGAGAAGAGGGGATGGGTTTTGTAGGAAATGGCGAAGGCATAAAGGTTTTTGCAGTGTGTTTAATTGAAGAAATGTAATAAATGTAATATATGACAGAGAATAATCGTTTAGATATAATAATAAAAAATGCAAGCCAGCTTGTAACAGCAGCATCGAATATACCCAAAACCGGATTAGAATTGCAGAATTTGGGTATTATCGAAGATGGTGCAATTGGTATTGCTGGTGGGATGATCACTTGTATTGGAAAAACTAATAAAATTTTAGAATCCTACAAAGCAAAAACAATTATCGATGCTTCTCATAAAGTTGTTATGCCCGGATTTGTTGATCCGCATACACATCCTATTTTTGTGAAAACCCGTGAAAACGAGTTTGAAATGCGCCTGCAGGGAAAATCCTATAAAGAGATTTCTCAAACCGGCGGAGGAATTCTAGCAAGCATTAAAGATGTGAGAGCAGCTTCCCTTGAAGAACTTATTGAACTGGGACTCAAACGTATTAACAAAATGCTTGAAATGGGCACAACCACGATCGAGGCGAAGAGCGGGTACGGACTCACCACAGAATCTGAAATAAAAATGCTCAAAGCGATAAAGAAGATCAATGAAATTTCAGATATGGAGATCATCCCAACATTCCTTGGAGCTCATGAGTATCCCGAAGAATACAAAGATGACCACGAAACATACATTGATATTCTCATAAATGAGATGCTTCCTGCAGTGAAAGAGCAAAATCTAGCGGAATATTGTGATATTTTCTGTGAGGAACATGTTTTTACAGTAAACGAGTCCCGTAGAATACTCGACGCTGCAAAGGAGCTTGGTTTTAAGATCAGGTTTCATGCGGATGAATTGGAACCGATCGGTGGAGCAGAATTAGCAGCAGAAATAAATGCCGTTTCTGCTGATCATCTTGTCGCGATATCTGATGAAGGTATAAAAAGATTGAAAGAAGCCGGAGTCATACCAATTCTACTTCCGGCAACTACATTCAGTCTTGGACTGTCAAAATATGCTCCAGCCAGAAAAATGATCGATGCAGGTTTACCAGTGGCACTATCGACAGATTTCAATCCGGGTTCTTGCAATTGTGACTCACAGCAATTCGTCACGAGCTTAGCTTGTCTCCAGATGAAAATGCTTCCCGCCGAAGCTATTAATGCTGTCACAATCAATGCAGCGCATTCTCTGGAACGTGGAAACTTGATAGGTTCTCTTGAGGTTGGCAAACAAGCGGATGTTATAATTCTGGACATGCCGACCTATCAATATTTACCATATCATATTGGAAGCAATACAGTGGAAACTGTGATCAAAAAAGGTAAAATAATACAAAAGTAAATGGACTATCAACTATGAAAAAACATATTTTTATCATAATTTTAATTACTCTTCTGCCATTCATTCTCTTGGCGCAATCAAAGATGAATATTGCCCAATCATCTTATCAGACGATTCAATACAATGTTTCTGTGGTGGGAAATGTGCGTCAACCAGGCACTTATTTGTTACAGGCAGAAGATCGCGTTTTCGATGCAATTAGACTGGCTAATACTTTTATTGACGAAAATGGCAATATGCATTTTAGTCCACCGGAAAATTCCTCTACTCGAAATATCACACTAAAAAGAAAGAATGGAATCACCTTTATAGATATTGAGAGATTCCTGCGATATGGTGATGATAAGCACAATCCCTATATTCAGGACGGAGATATTATTATTGTTCCAGCAATAGAAGAAAAAATTACTATATCAGGATCTGTCAATATGGGTGGGGAGTTCGAGCTTGTAAAAAA
>JACKQG010007328.1_pt1 | contig 11171 bp, 9 predicted proteins | sample 8237621 | NCBI WGS metagenome assembly JACKQG01 (sample SAMN15677084, study PRJNA649215) | marine metagenome | biome: marine; feature: Black Sea; material: saline water; isolation source: suspended particulate matter (SPM) from the Black Sea western gyre | collected 2013-06-09/2013-06-10 | depth... | reverse complement strand
TAGATCGCCGGAAGGCTCATGATCAGGCGGAGGATTACCGTGACGGCCAGGTACATTCCGTAGTGGATCGCGGCGGTGCCGAATTCCAGGTCGAGGCTCGCGTAGGCGGCGAAACTGCCGATGGCGACCATGATGGGCACGATTACGACCATGTGCACTATCTCGAACTCGTCACCTTCGAACACGTACATCCGCACCAGCACCACGAGCCCCCACAGAATCGCATAGACTAGCGCACATGCTCCGATGCGGATCCACAATCCGGCGCCGCGGTGCGGCTCCAATTCGTCGTCCCGCAGGAATGTATATCCGGCCCAAGCCAACCCCGGCGCTAAGAGGACTGCTCCGAACGCCAACAGAGGCCAGCCCACCTCCTGCCCTTCCTCGGGCCGGAACATCCAGGCAATGCCCAGCGTCATCAAGATCGCAACGATGATGATCGTCGTCAGAAGTGGCGATACCTTTGTCTCGGTACGCTCGATCGGTTTGAGGACTCCCTGGCCCTTCGTGTCCTTTGGGCCGAACTCGTCCCCACCATGGATGACGACTTCGTCGCTCTTGTCCGGGACTTTGATTTGCGTCTTGCAGTGAGGACAGGGTCCCTTCTTGCCAGCGAACTGGTCGCTGACTTTGAACCGTTTGTGGCAACCGGTGCAGAGAACCGTGATGGGCATGAAAAGAAACTAGTCCCCGTAATCGCAGTCGAGAAGATCGTCTTCGTTAATCAACCGGAAGCTCTTGGCGTCAAGCGTTTCCAGGGCCGTCTCGGTGTTGTCGACCATCAGCGCAATTACCGGCCGGCCGAGCGGGTGGACGATCAGCGGATAGGTTTGCACGATGTTGATTTCGGCCTGCAACAGGGCCGAACAGACTTTTAGCAGCGGCTGCGGAGCCTCCGGCAGCTCGACGCAAATCAGATCGCTTTCGATAATCGCCAGTCCGGCACGTTCCAGGATTTCGCGGCCCTGCTCGGGATGACTGAGCACAAACCGGACGAAAGCACACTCCGTAGCATCATTGATCGACAGCCCGACGATGCTGACGTTACTGCCTTCGAAACGGCGTACGACCTCCAGCAGTTGTCCCACACGGTTTTCCAAGAACACCGTGAACTGCCGGATGGTTGGATAATCGCGACCACGCATGGTCGGATAGTCCAATGCTGCACCTTCCCCCACACTCATCAGTTCGCCGCGCCTCGCCAGAGAACAAACGGACTACAACAGGAATTGGTAGCTGTAACTATAAGGAAAATATAAGGTTCGGTCAATGCGGCTGGTCGTCCGCCACCGGATGTCGGAGAGGATTCAGCTCGTTTGAAGTCCACCGAGTGACTGCCCGATCCTACGAAACGGTTTTCCGCTACAATGTTCTGCGGGAGTTTGCTTCTGTTCCGCTTCCCTCCGGGAAAGATGGAAATCCAAACCATGGCGGTCGATTCACAGCAGAATTCGTTGGAATACGAAGCCGAGCGGCGACGTGTCATGGTCCAGACGCAACTACGCTCGCGCGACATAAGCGATCAGCGTGTGCTGGACGTGATGGCGAAAGTGCCGCGCCACCTGTTTACGCCCGAACAGCACCGCGACCAGGCCTACGCCGACAGGCCGCTGGCGATCGGCCACGATCAGACCATCTCGCAGCCGTACATTGTGGCGCTGATGACACAGTTGGCTCGGCCTCAGCCGCATTCCCGGGCGCTGGACGTCGGCACGGGTTCCGGCTACCAGGCGGCCGTGCTTGCCGAACTGTGCCAGCAGGTGTACGGCATCGAGATCGTCAAACCGTTAGCCGACTCGGCTTGCGACCGCCTTCGTGAACTCGATTATCAGAACATCGAGGTCCGTTGCGGCGACGCCTACCGCGGCTGGCCGGAACACGCTCCATTCGACTTGATCATTGCCGCGGCCGCGCCGGGACACGTGCCCGAGTCGCTGGTCGAGCAGCTTGCCATCGGTGGTCGATTCGTATTGCCGCTTGGCAGCCGCGGGGTCCAGGAACTGGTCATCGTTGAAAAACAGCCGGACGGAAGCACGCGACAGTGGTCGGCGGGCGGTGTAGCCTTCGTGCCGATGACCGGCGAGGTCATCGGGCAACGGGGATAGGGTCGGAGAGGATGAACGATTGTGGGACGGGGGAAGAAACAAGACGTCACTGCTCCGTCCAACACGCTAAAGAAGCTCGCGACCCGTCTTTTCGCGGATCAGGTGTCCCACGATGCTTTTATCGAAGCGTTAACGAAACCAGCCGACTACAGTCCCGCGCTTGTCTGGCTGAAAGATCGACCGGAACGAGTTCCGTTTGACGTCGAGCCCGCCACCGACTGGCAGCCCGAGTTCGTTGACCGGGTCTCGATCAACCAACGTCCCGGACAGCATCCGCTGCACCAGCAAGGCGACTACTATTGCCTGGACTTCTCGTCGGTCTTCACGGCCTGTTGTTTGTATGCCGTTGATCGAGAGCCCAATGCCGTAATCGACCTATGCGCCTCGCCCGGCGGGAAGAGCATCTTCGCGTGGCGACTGCTTCGACCCGAGTTCCTGTTGGCCAACGAGGTGATCAAGAAGCGAACGGCTGCCTTGATATCCAATCTTGGACGTTGTGAGATTAGCCCCGCAGCAGTCGTTGCGATGGACAGTTCACGACTGGCGGCGGTCTGTCCGCAATCGGCCAACCTGGTGATCGTCGACGCGCCTTGTTCCGGGCAGTCCCTGATTGCCCGCGGAAAGAAATCACCCGGCTGCTTCCATCCGGCCACGATCAACATGAACGCCAATCGCCAACGACGCATTCTGGCCAACGCGGTTCAGCTTGTAGCGCCGGGTGGGTACCTGGCTTACATCACGTGCTCGTACTCGCTAAAAGAGAACGAGAACAACGTGCGATGGCTATTGAAAAAGAACCCACAATTCCAACCGATCCCGGTCAACAAGCTGCGCAAGTTCCAATCTCATCTAGCAGACATCCCCTGCTATCGCCTGTGGCCCCAAGACGGAATCGGCGCCGGCGGATTCGCCGCGATTTTCAAGAACGCCGAAGATGGGATAGGTCGCCCAGACAACTGGTCGTCGCTGCCCATGGCGTGGCGGAGCCGTTAGACCGCCGCCCATCGAAACTGATTCGTTTAACCGCAAGCCGGAGGCGTGCGCGTGGGCTGGGACGCGCACGCCTCCGGCTTGCGGTTAAACGAGCAATTGTGTCATTCCTTAGCCAGCTCCAATGTCCCCCATAGACTCGGATCCTCCGTGAACGGAAACTCCGGTCCCACGGTGAATGTCTGCCAACCGAGTTCGCGGTCGATGACTGCATAGGTGAACCCCAACCGCGAATGCTCGCTCGGGTCAAACCCTGTTAGAGCCTCGGTGGGAACGTGAGCCGCCAGCGCGTAGCCGTCGACACGTTTCTCGCTTAGCACGCGAAGAACTTTCTGACCGATTGGCTTCGGCTGTTCACGCGCTCGGTTGATTGGTACAAACGCGGCGACCGGCTCTTCCTGCCTTCGCCCGTCGCCAAATGGCAGGAATACAAACCGGTGGCAAAAACGGCTGGCCCGGTGGATGTTGTGAGTATCGCGCGTGTCGATCCAAACGTGCAGCCCGTCGCTGTCTTCTGGGCGGGAAAATCGACACCAGGGTACCTGCTTCTTGCCGGCAACACGCAGCGAGAACGATAGCCCCGCGTCGCTCCAGGCTGCACGAACATCCGCGAACAGAGGACGAGCCTCCAACTCACCGAAACTCGGCAGCACGTGCTGGTCAGATAGCTTGACGCCGCGGGGCGTCCAAACGGGTTCAAGCCGTCGGCACGGCACCGAGAACCGAAACAGAAATGTAGGCCCTAGGAGACTTTCGGACATTGGCTTGCTGGAGAAAAGATTGATGGCAATGGCCACAACTACTTGTGGCAGCGGACGCGTTCAAATTGGTATTCTAGCAGAAACAACCGTGCGGTGGACTTGCCTGAAATAATTGCCCACGCCAACAATAGCCGGTGACGGATGGCGTTCTTGCTCGTTTATGGCGCGGCCAGTTGTTGGAGTCCAGGCTTCAGCCTGTCTTTCGCAGCCTAAAGGCTGTACTCCAACGGGCATTTCAAACCGGCCGCGACATAACCCCGAGCCGGTAGGCGACGGCCGTGGCGCCTCCATGCGCTAAGTACAACCGTCGCCTACCGGCTCGGGGTTAAACGGGTCACCTTCCGCTTGCAACGGAATGCCGAGGCCGAGAATCAGGACCCAAGAAACGGACGCATGCAGCAAATCTACTTGGACAACAACGCGACTACCAGGATAGATCCTCGCGTGGCCGAAGCCATGTTCGAGTGTCACCGCGCTGGCCATGTCAATCCCGCCAGCCAACATCGATTGGGGCAAACCTCTCGCCGAACGCTCGAAAACGCTCGGGAGACCGTTGCTCGGGTTTTGGGATGCCGGCTGTCGGGCATGGATGCCGACCGCGTCATCTTTACCAGCGGTGGCACGGAAGCCAACAACTTGGCCATTATTGGGCTGGCTGGTTCCCCGCCCGGACGTGTGATCATCTCTGCTATCGAACATCCCAGCGTCGCCGTAGCCGCCGATTATCTCGCCGGCCGAGGCTTCGACGTCCAGCGGCTACGAGTTTCGCGCGAGGGCGTCGTCGAACTCGACCATCTTCGCCTGCTTCTCAATGACCGGACAAAGCTGGTCAGCGTTATGCTCGGAAACAACGAAACGGGCTGTCTGCAGCCGGTTGGTGAGATCGCCGCCATCTGCCAGTCGTCGGGTGTACCGATGCACACAGACGCCGTTCAGGCGATCGGCAAGATGCCGGTCCGCTTCCAAGAGCTAGGTGTGTCAGCCTTATCGCTTGCCGCTCATAAGTTCCACGGCCCACTCGGTATAGGGGCCCTATTGGTTCAGTATGACGCGTCGCTCGAACCCATCCTCTACGGCGGCTTTCAGCAGATGGGGCTACGACCGGGTACCGAGGCCGTGGGTTTGGCCGTCGGTCTGCAAACGGCGCTCCTGTTGTGGGAACGGGAAGCCGAACAACGACAGCAGCGACTTCGACAACTGCGAAACCATTTCGAGGATAGCATCCGCCGCGAACTACCGAATATGGTGGTCATCGGCGGCAATAGCGACCGCCTGCCTCATACGAGCAATCTCTCGTTTCCCGGCGTTGACCGACAGGCATTGTTCATGGCGTTGGATACGGCGGGCGTTGCCTGTTCGACCGGATCGGCATGCGCCAGCGGGTCCAGCGAACCGTCCCCGGTTCTGCTGGCGATGGGGCTCCTGGGCGACATCGTAGACGGCTCGTTGAGGTTCAGCTTAGGGGCGGATACGACCGAGGCCGAAATCGACGAGGCCGTTCGTCGTATCTTACGTTCGATCAAAGAGTTGCGTCGCTGATTCAGCCCACGAAAACCGGCTATCACGCCTCGTCATGCGCTGTAGAAATCGTTATAATCACGATTTTGAATGGGACCGTTCCGACGCGTCGAATCAGCGAGTAGTACCCAAGTGGTCAGCGGCATGTTCTCCATCCCTTTGGACGCCAGTCAATTCGTAGTCCGTCGATCCAGGAGAAGGGACTCCGGTCCACCGTTAAACCTGCGGGAGTACATCGGCGGCGACGAGAATTTCCTCGTCCAATTTGCTGCGGAATGCGTAGTCGAGGGTCGCGCCGGGTACGATCCAATCGTGTTTTTCGGCCAGAGTGCCACTGGCAAATCGCTATTGGCAAACGGCCTGGCGTTACTGTGGAAGCAGCACAACGCGGCAGCCCCGATGGTAGCCGTCGCTGGTGCCGAGTTCGCTCGCGAATACGGCAATGCCGTGCAGACCGATTCCATGCAGGATTTGCGTACCAAGTACCGTTCTACAGAGCTCCTCGTGATCGACGATCTGGACGAAACCGCTGGGAAAAACGGTGCGCAGAATGAACTGGTCGTCACGCTGGACGCACTGCGTAAATGCGGTTCCCATGTGCTTGTAACTCTGAAAGACTCGCCCACCGACAGCAAGGCGCTTCCCGCTGCGTTGGCCAGTCGCCTCTCGTCCGGTTTGACCGTTCCTCTCCTTCCGCCCGGATTAGCGGCTGGGAGAGCCATCTTGAAACGGCTTGCGGTGCTCAACGAGGTCCCGATCCCCGATGAGTCCATTGAACTGCTCGGTAAAAGCCTAGTCAGCACGGGCTCAAGCTGGCCCACTGTACCGCAATTGAATGACGCGGTTTTGCAGCTTTACCAGTTGTCACAGCACGAGCAAGAGCCAATCAGCTTGAGTCTGACCGCTCGGTTTCTCGGCTTGCAGAATGCCGCGTGCAGACCACCGCTACGTTCCATCACCAAGCAAGTATGCAGGTACTTCAACCTGAGATCCACCGAGTTGAGGGGCCCTACGAGACAGCAACGAGTGGTTCGAGCGCGAGGCGTAGCGATGTTGCTGGCCCGGCAACTGACCAACAAGAGCCTCGTACAAGTGGGCCGGCATTTCGGCAACCGAGACCATAGCACTGTCTTGCATGCTTGCCGAAAGACCCAATCCCTGATCCAAACCGATCCGGCTATCCGCCAAGCCGTCGAGGAGCTAACGCTTCAGCTTTCGACGCTGTAAAACGATCAACGCGAGGAGTTTCGACCTGTGAATAACGCGTCTATTTGCTGTCCACAACTGTCGACCACCTTACAAGAACCGACATGACCCAAACGGATAGCCCCAATTGCTCGTCACGTCTCGACACAGACACGACAGAACGTCGACCGCAAGACAACCAGTTTTCCACTGTCTAATGACCCCATGTTCCAATCCATAACCTGTTTCACAACAACGACTTGCGTAGGATCCATTACCCCTAGCTAACATTCAACACGCAAGGGATTCTACTACTGACAAGAAAGCCATATAGAAAAGAAGAAGGAAGAAACCGAATCAACAAAGGCACTGAACCATGAAGATCACTTGCGATCGAGAGTTGCTCCTTTCGGCGTTCCAAACGGCAGCGATGGTTGCGCCGTCGCGTAGTCCCAAGCCGATTCTGCAAAACGTCAAACTGGAAATCGAAGAACAGTCCAAGATCCTCATGGCGACGGACATGGAGGTCGGTGTTCGAATCGCATTGGATGGGATCGAAGTCGAATCGGCTGGCAGCGCAGTATTGCCGGTCACGCGTTTTGGTTCGATCCTGCGTGAAAACAGTGATGAGAAGCTTCAAGTTGAAGCCGACGCCCAAGGAGTCAAAGTACGCGGCGAACGAAGCGAGTTTAACCTGCCGGGGCAGAACCCCGACGAGTTTCCGTCGGTCGTATCGTTCGAGGAGGAGAAGTACCATAAGATCCCTGCCCGACTGTTCAGGGAACTGGTCCGACGGACCATATTTGCGACCGATACGGAAAGCAGCCGCTACGCTTTGGGCGGCGTGCTGCTGGAGATGGAAGCGGACAGTATTACGGCGGTTGGTACCGACGGCAGGCGGCTGGCCAAGATGAATGGGACAGCGGAATCGATCGGCGGCCACGAGACCGGGGAGACGATGACGATTGTCCCCAGTCGCTCGATGCAACTGATGGAACGGGCACTGACCGATGGAGAAGGGGAGATCCTGATAGCGGCGCGTGGCAATGACGTGTTGATCAAGAGCGCCAAAGCGACGCTGTACTCGCGATTGGTGGAAGGCCGCTTTCCAAAGTGGCGGGATGTGTTTCCCGTCCGGCAGGACGCACTGCAGATCAACATTACGGTAGGTCCCATGTATTCGGCTTTGCGACAGGCAGCAATCGTCACAGACGAAGAAAGCCGAGGCGTTGATTTCACGTTTGGCGAAGGGAAGCTGATTCTGGCTGGTTCGACGGCGGAAGTTGGCCAATCGCGAGTGGAGTTGCCCATTCCGTACGAAGGCGAAGCGATTATCCTGACGCTGGACCATCGTTTTGTGGCTGATTTTCTCAAGGTGCTGGAGGCCGAAAAGACGTTTACGGTGGAAATCGAGAACGAGGAATCGGCGGCCTTGTTCAGCACGGAAGATGGGTATGGGTATGTGGTGATGCCGCTTGCCCGAGACCGGTAAAAAGCAGCAAAAAGACCGTCAGCCCCTTCGCAAGATGCACATTCTGTACCGAGTCTGGGGACTCGGACTGGATATTCCGGGCTACACATGCCATGACCACAGAAGAGCGCGAGCTAAAAGCAGTGTGCGAGGACATCCGCAGCCGACAGCGGTTTCGGCGAGCACCGAAGCACGTTGCTAACTTGCTGAGCAGCCTGATGGCACAACGCGGTTACGCACAGGTGAAATCCTCAGCGGACTGCACACGCGCTTGGGAGGAGGCTGTTGGCGCCGAGTTGGCGAAGGATACTCGTGCTGGCAATGTGCGTCGAGGCGTCCTGGAAGTTGTCGTCCGGAGTTCCTCGTTGGTGCAGGAACTGACTTTTCAGAAAAAGCAGTTGATCAAGCAGCTTAAACGCCTCGCCCCGGAGCGCAAGGTACGAGACATTCGCTTTCGAGTAGGCAGTATTGACTGACCAGGCAAGGCAGCGAGTGCCCGCCGAGGCAAATCATCGAAATCGCAGCACAAGGGAATGTGCAGCGAAAAAACAAGGAACCCCATGAGCGACGAAAAACAGATCGAGACTAGCGTAGATGAAGATAACTCTGCCGGTAGCTTTTCCCTGAAACGAGGAGACGAAGACTACGGATCGGAGGATCTCCAGCATCTGTCGGACATGGACCACGTCCGGCAGCGCCCGGCGATGTACATCGGCGACATTACCACGCGCGGGTTGCACCAGTTGCTGTATGAAGTCGTCGACAACTCGATCGACGAATCCATGGCGGGCTACGCCTCAGAGATTGGGGTAACGGTCAATAGCGATGGGTCGATGACGGTCGAAGATAACGGTCGGGGCATACCGGTCGAATCGCACGATCAACTGTCCGAAGAGATGGACCGCGAAGTATCGACCCTTGAGGGCGTAATGACGGTGCTCAAGTTCGGAGGGAAGTTCGAAAAGGGGGCCTACCAGACGTCCGGAGGTTTGCACGGAGTTGGCGTGACCGTAGTGAACTTCCTCTCGCAATGGTGCGAGGTCGAGGTCTACCGCGATGGGCATGTGTATGAACAGGAATACGAGCGTGGCATACCCAGCGGACCGGTGCAGCGTATCGGTGCCACGAAAAAACGCGGCACGAAGACCACGTTCAAGCCGGACGGAACGGTATTTCAGACCACGAAATATAACTTCGATACGCTTTACAGGCGGCTCCAGGAACTGGCATTTCTTAATCGCGGTGTGCGTATTCGTTTCCTGGATACACGCGTCGACGAAGGCGACGAATTCTACTACGAACGCGGTATCGTCGAGTTTGTGGAACATTTGAATCGCGCCAGCGACGAGCTACACAGGGACGTGATCTACTTTTCCGGCGAAGTAGAAGGTGTCGGATACGAGATCGCGATGCAGTACACCGCCGAGTACACCGAGAACGTGCATTCGTACGTCAACAACATCAACACGATCGAAGGAGGGACGCACGTATCCGGATTCCGTTCGGCGTTAACTCGGACGCTGAACATCTACGGCAAGAAGCAAAACATGTTCAAGGACTTGGTGCCGCAGGGGGATGATTTCCGAGAGGGTCTGACCGCCGTGATTTCGATGCGGATACCGCATCCACAGTTCGAAGGCCAAACGAAAACAAAACTCGGCAACGGCGAGGTTGAGGGTATTGTCACGTCCGCGGTTGGCGAGTCGCTGGCCAAGTACCTGGAAGAGAACCCGCGTTCGGCCAAGACGATCGTGCGCAAAGGCGTTTTAGCCGCGGAGGCACGCGAGGCGGCTCGGAAGGCCAAAGACGTATTGCGCAAGCGCAAGAACGTACTCGGCGGAGGCGGTTTGCCGGGCAAGCTCCGGGACTGCATCAGCAAGGAAATGGAGAAGTGCGAGTTGTACCTGGTCGAAGGTGATTCGGCCGGCGGCAGCGCAGAAGGCGGCCGGTTGCGTGATTTCCAGGCAATCCTGCCGTTGCGAGGCAAAATCATCAACGCGTATAAATCGCGGGAAGACAAGGTCCTGGCCAACGAAGAAGTGCAGAGCATGATCCAGGCCATCGGCATCGGCATCGGAGAGGACCAGGATCTCGCCAGACGTCGTTACAACAAGATCATCATCATGACGGACGCCGACGTGGACGGTTCGCACATCCGCACGCTTCTTTTGTGTTTCTTCTACCGCCAAATGTACCAGTTGGTTTCCTGCGGCCACGTGTACGTCGCTCAGCCGCCCCTGTTCCGCGTGCGCAGTAAGAAGAACACGTACTACATCCAGACCGAAGAGGAGATGAAAGGCCAGTTGCTGGAGAAAGGGCTGACGGATGCAAGTCTGGAACCAGGTGACGATCGCCAGATCGATGGCGAACAGATGAACGGGCTATGCTACACGCTCGCGTCGATGGAGGAGGCGCTGACGGCGCTCGAGCGTCGAGGCATTTCGCTGAAGCTGCACGCAGAGCGGATCGATCCGGACACGGGCAGACTTCCCGTCTTCCATGTTTTCCTTGGCCGAAACGAGCATTGGTTCACTTCGCGTTCGAAACTGGACGAGTTTCTCCAGCAGCAGGAGGCGAGCAGCGGCAAGGAGTTGTCAGTTGACGACGTTCCGGAGGCTGGCTCGAACGGCAACGGAGAAAACGGCCTGCACGTGCATATTACCGAGTTACACGAGGTGCGTACAATCAACGCGGCACTCAAGGATCTTGCAGAATTGAACTTTGATATTCAATCACTCATCCCGCAGGAACGCACAGGCATCGAGGAACCGCGCTACGTACTGCGTCGCGGCGAAAGCGAAATTCCCCTGGAAGACCTGCGCGGCCTCCTGCCGGCGGTCCGTTCGGCCGGCGAAAAAGGCCTCCAAGTGACCAGATTTAAGGGCCTTGGTGAAATGAACGCCGAGGAGCTGCGAGAGACCACCCTTGACCCGGAACACCGCACGCTAATTCAAGTCAGCATGAGAGACGCCGGAGCCGCCGACGATATGTTCCGCGTTCTGATGGGCGACAAAGTCGAACCCCGCCGCGAGTTCATCGAAAAGCACGCGTTGGAAGTGCGAAACCTGGACGTCTAGATCCTGGTGTTGGTTGGACGCCCTATTGCTGTCAATTGAGACACTAACACTGTCAAGGTGGGAC
>JACKQG010007327.1_pt1 | contig 11173 bp, 6 predicted proteins | sample 8237621 | NCBI WGS metagenome assembly JACKQG01 (sample SAMN15677084, study PRJNA649215) | marine metagenome | biome: marine; feature: Black Sea; material: saline water; isolation source: suspended particulate matter (SPM) from the Black Sea western gyre | collected 2013-06-09/2013-06-10 | depth... | reverse complement strand
CGCCGATTCGGGACGCCCTGATCGAAACACTTCAAAGCGGTCGGCTGACGAAGATTCAGGAAACGTGGACGGCATGGGCACTCGGACGGATCGCCGTCGACGACACATCAATCGATCAGTTCTTCGCGCAACTTTCAACTGGCGGCTCGAAAACAAAAGCTTCACTGAACCTGCGGATTCAGGCGGTGCGAATTTTGGGCGAACGTGCGCGACGTGGCGCATCGTTTGCGGGACTGGACGATGCGATGCGCACGTCATTGGTCGACGACGAGCCGCGAGTTCGAATGGCAGCAGTCCAGGCGGTACTGCGTTACGGACGCAAAGGTGACAACCTCCACGAAGAACTCTGCAGCCTGCTGCAGCGCGAGTCCGATGCCACTGTGTACTACGCCGCCTGGCAGGCGTTGCGACGGTTGCTGAGCACGGCGGATCTTCGTTCGCTGCTCGGGCTTCGTAGCGGTGGCTTCCAGCCGCCGATGCCTGTGAATGCGGCGGCTGGAAGCCACCACTACGAAAGAGTGCAACGTGCGGCATTGCTGGCCCTGCTTGAAACGCATTCTCTTTCCCGACAGGAAGTCGCGGCTGTGCTGGCGAAACGTACCGCACCCGCAGTTCGCGAAATCGCTGAACTATGGTTGGCGAAAGCAGGCGCCGGAGCGGCCGAGCCGGTGGTTCGAGGACGGCCGATCGACGCTCCATCCGTGGCGTCCGCTGTGCCATCGAATGACGGAGTCGCGGTTGTTGGCCGGTTGTCGACGAAGAGCCACCATAGGTACCGCATTCAGCCCGGCGGGCTGCGGCCCGGCGCGGCCGCCTATTCCGACCGCAACTATCGCTTCAGCACCATGCCGGACGAACTGGTGGGGCTGGACATCGTTCAAACGGCAAACAATGACGACGGTTCGCAGGGCGACGACTGGCTTTCGGTTGATGCCTTGCTGCCGGTTCGCGTCTATGTTGGAAACGACATGCGGCAGACTCCGCCCAAATGGTTGAGCGAGGAGTTCCGCCGCACCGAGCACATCGTCGCGATCGACGAGGGCGCGCGGTTCCAGCTTTTTGTGCGCGATTACTCCGCCGGCCCGGTTGCGCTGGGCGGCAACACCAATGATGGAAAGTCCGGGGGCAAGGGCAACTACATCGTCGCCGTTCAGCCGCAGCCATTGCAGAAGCAGGAGACGTCGGCGACCGTCGAACAGGCGCTGGCGCTGCTTGAGACTGCGGACGCAGCCCGCGGCGAACTCCTGTTCCGGCACGTCGGCGGAGCGGGATGTTTTAAGTGCCACAGTCTGGATGACGCCCGAAACGCATTTGGCCCCAACCTCGGCGGCGTCGGCCTGCGAGCCAATCACCGTCATCTCGTTCAATCGATCATCGATCCCAGCGCCGTCATTACCGAAGGATTTACGATGCAGACAGTGCTGACCGATGACGGCAAAACGTATTCCGGTGTGCTGCTGGAGGAAAGCGGCCTGTCGGTGTCATTGGGCATGAGTACCGGTGAGCGGGTCGACATTCCGAAGTCTCAGATTGAAGAGCGGCGCACCAGCCGCGTGTCGGCCATGCCGTCGATGGCGAACATTCTGTCGCCGCAGCAGGTCGCCGACGTCGCCGCGTTTCTGGCGTTGCGGAAAACGGCCGTGTCAAAGCCCGTCGCCGATCCCGACGCACGATTCTCTGTGCAGGAAAAACGCGATCGGATGATCATCTCGCTGTCCGGACAGTCGATTGCTGAGTTCGTTTTCTCCGATCCGAAGATCCTGCGGCCCTACTTTGCTCAAGTGCGGACCCCCAGCGGAAGCCAGGTGACACGCAATCATCCACCCGTCGCGGGTGTCGACGCAACCGACCACGACACGATGCACCCCGGCATCTGGCTTGCGTTCGGCGACATCAGCGGACACGACTTCTGGCGCAACAAAGGCCGTATCGAACACCTCCGCTTCATCGAACCGCCGACCACGAAAAACAACTCGCTGACCTTTGCGACGCAGTCACGACTGCTGAGTCCTGACGGCAGTGAACTGTGCCGCATGCGCAGCCGCTTCGAATTGCACGCGCGTCCGGTGGGTTGGCTGCTGAGTTGGGAAGCGACCTTCCAATCCGACACGGGCGAGTTCTCCTTTGGCGATCAGGAAGAGATGGGATTCGGCGCACGGGTCGCCACGCCATTGACCGAGAAGAATGGTGGGGTGATCACGAGCTCCACTGGCCGGCGAACGGCTGCATCCACTTGGGGACAGGCCGCCGCGTGGTGCGATTACTCGGGCAAGCTCGGATCGCACCCGGTTGGCATCACGTTGATCCCCGACGCAGACAACTTTCGCGCAAGCTGGTGGCACAACCGCGACTACGGTGTGTTCGTCGCCAATCCGTTCGGCCGCGCGGCAATGAAACAAGGCGACAAGAGCACCGTCACCATCCCACGAGGCCAGCCGTTCCGCATCCGCTTCACAGCAGTCATACACGAAGGTCGAGCATTCAACCCGGAAGCTGAACTTCAGGCTCTTCTGGAAGAAAGAGAGCCGGTCGAAGCCCGGACAAAGAAGGAGTCGCCATGAATCGTCATCCTGAACTTCGGAACGTGGGCCAAACCGCAGGCTGCCTTGGTACTGGCGAAAAGGGAATCGCTTGCCGACCGAAGAAGCCAGACAACACAAAATTTGTACTCGTTTCGATTTATCAAGTGATCACACCATGATCCGCATCACATTCTGTGCCATCGTTGTTCTGTTGCTTGACTTGCCAATCTCTCTCAGGGCAGCTGAGGAACACCGCCATATCTATCTGCTGATGGGGCAGTCCAACATGGTTGGGCGGGGCGAGTTGACTCGTTGGCCGACTCACCCGCGAGTTCTCAGTTTCAACAAGGCCGGCAAGTGGATTCCTGCGGTCGATCCGCTTCACGAAACAAGCTCGCGGGATCGCGTTGGGCCGGGCGTCAGTTTTGGACGCGGGATGCTGCACGTTGTCGATCAGGAAGTCACGGTTGGTCTGGTCCCCTGTGCCGTTGGCGGCTCGCCGCTTTCGCGATGGGAGAAGGGCGGCGATCTCTACGAGGCGACCATTCGACGTGCTCGTGAAGCGACGAAGCATGGCTCGCTGATGGGAATTCTCTGGATGCAGGGCGAGAAGGATGCGAAGGAACTGGCTCTTGCGAAAAGCTATGCGAAGCGACTCGATGCAATGATTCTCGATTTTCGTCGTGAATTCGAAATGCCTGAACTGCCGTTCGTTGCGGCACTGCCGTGCGTTGAGTTGGCTGAGCGCGACGATCGTCCCGGAGCGGAACTTGTTACGGAGTCGCTGAAAGAGCTGGCGCGTCGTGTTCGACACACGGCGACCGTCGATTCAACCGGGTTGAAGAGCACGGGAGATCAGACGCACTTCTCGACGCAGTCGCAACGCGAACTGGGACGCCGCTACGCACAGGCGATGGCGACACTATTGGGACACGACGATGTGACGATCCCGGCATTCCGTAGTGGTCCCGCTTCCAAACCGGCACTGAGCCCGTTTGCCCGCAAGCTTCTTGCGGCGGACGACGCTGATCTCAAGCGGCTTTCGCTCGACGCGAGTCAGGGCCTGATCGAACTGGCCCCGGTCAATCTTCCGACCAATCCGAAGGGTGACAACGACCACTTTGGCTGGCCTGTCGCCACAATGCTGGACGACACGCTGATCGTCGTTCACCGAGCCATGCCCGGTCATAACCGCAAGCTGTCGGGCGACGCCGACTCCGACACCACGTATTCCACTATCGTCCGCTCACCCGATGGCGGCCGAACGTGGTCCGAGCCGTACGACGTCCGACGCTGCATGACGAAAGAAGATCGCAACCGCGGCGGGTCGGTGCCGCTGTCTCATCGCTACAAGTTCGATCCCGATAACCACAGCCCGCTCGGTTACAAACTGCATCTGAATGCGATTGGAACGACTCGCGACGGAGCCGTCATCGTCGTCAGTGATCACGGTGCGTTCTGCAGCGAAGACAAGGGGCGAACGTGGAAACACTTGCGGGAGGCCTTTCGTGAAGACCGCCACGAAGGTCCGTTCGTCTCGGTCGGCCCACGAATCATCGATCACCCTGAGCACGGCCTGCTCCTGTTTGCACACCACACCATCTACAGGAACCACCGTCCCCACGACATCGTGCGCGAACTGGCGGTCTACCGCTCACGCGATCGTGGCGAGAGCTGGGAGAAGACTCGGCTGGCGTTGCCGGACTGGTGCAAGCCGGCAGAGCCCGACGTCATCATTCATGACGACCACTTTGTGGCCATCGTCCGCAATCAGGCCCCGGCAAATATTCTGGCACAAATGCGATTCCGTCTCGGCGATGCGCGGATCAGTGATGTCGCCAACACCAACATGAAGACGCGACGCTCGGTCGATACGTCCGCGATCTGTTTTAACCCGGTTACGAAGAGGTACGAAGTCGTCCAGTCGAAACGCGAAGACATGAGCATCAACCTCTTCAGCATCGCGCCGGAAGACTGGAAAACGGCGAAGTGGCGATTCGAAGGACAACTCTTCAAACGCAAAGGCTCTTTCTATTCGACCGCCGACGGCTTCCACACCGGTGGAGCCGTTATTGACGAGAAACGCCGAGTCCAGCATATCTTCTTCTACAGCGGCCATCCCGGCGGGCCGGCGGGAGTCTTTCGTCTGACGCGGACTCTCGACACGCCGACACTGGCGGAGTTTCTGAAACCCCGAAACCGGTCGGACAAACGGGACACGGTCCACTGGACAGGCAACGCGAAGTCGGCCAACTGGAATGATTCCAGCAACTGGGATCTCGGAGTTCCGGATCAACACGACATAGTCATCTTCGACGGGCGGGCCGCAGTGCAGTCGATACACATTGATGATGTCGTCAGGATCGGACGGATTGAACTACGATTGAAGAATAAGGCCGACCAATTGACGCTCACCGGATCCGGCACGCTTGCAATTCACGGCGCGGAATACCTCCGCAACAAGTATTCCACAGCGATGATCCAGACCGGTATCCTCGACCTCGGCGCAGAGTTGAATGTGGAGATTCGTAACCAGCGTTTTGTCGCGGGTAATCAGGACGGGACGATCGTCATTCGATCAAACCGCGTCCGCGCCGGAAAGAAAGAGCCGACGAGCAACAGCTACAAAAGCGATGGCGAGAATCTGAAGCTGAGCATCACCGACCGCGGGCGGATCCGGCTGATGACGGAGCACTGGGAACCCGGCATGTCGCTGGATATGTCGGCGAGCCACACGGAAGGCCCCAAGGTCTTCGACTTTGCTTTGAAAGATGTCCAGCAGGGCGTGACGTTCATACGCCTGAAAGAGCACGACGGCGACCCCGTTGAGATTCACGGCTTCGACGATGCCGACTTTCTCCGCTTCCGGGCCAATCCGTCCGAGTCGTGCGACAAGGGCAAAGAGTTCCGAATCGATGCAGTGAAGTTCACTGGCTGGCCGGACAACGGCACAGCGGGCATTGAGCAGCGAGGAGATTACTGGTACCTCAAACCTGCGACCGCCAGTTTGCCGAAGGCGCTGCCGTGAAGAACGTGACCGCAGTCACACTGTTGATCGTGTCCGGAATTCTGGTAGCAAACGGAATCGCGCCAATCAAGCATCATCCGAGAATGAAGTCGTCATCCTTCGTCTTGATCCCGTCAGTTCCATGAAACACTTCATTCCAGTTCTTCTCTGCATCCTGTTGACGCACGACCTGTCCGCCGCCGAGCCGCTCGACATCGGGTCCGGGCGACAACTCTTTCTGGATGACTTTATCATTAAGCGTATCGACGGACTGACGCGGACAATGCATCAGCCAGAAAAGCGCGGGCCGGTGCTGAAGGCCGAGCAGCCGTGGGAAGGTGTTTATATCGGCGTATTCTCGCCGCCGATGTGGATTCCGGACGAAGGCGTCTTCAAACAGGTCTATGAATGCCGTTACGACAAACGAGGCCAGCCGCATCGCTACGCGTTGGCAACTTCAAAGGACGGCGTTCACTGGGAGAAACCGAAACTGGGGCTGGTTGACTTCGAGGGCTCGAAAGCGAACAACCTCTTCCTGACGCCGGACAATCGGCGTCTTGCGCATGTGGTGTTTGACCCAGACGATCCTGATCCGAAGCGGCGTTACAAAGGATTGCTGACGATTCCGCGCGGCCGCGTGCCCGTGGTGAGTTCGGATTGCCTGCACTGGCGAAAGCTGGATGCTCAGCTCCCTTCCGCTGACGCCGGGACGATGGCCTTCGACCGCGACAAGCGACTGTTCATGGCGATGCTGAAGCGGTCCAACCCTAATACCGTGGGCCGATCCTATGATGTCTCGTTCAGCAACGATTTCATCAACTGGTCGAAACCACGATTCATGTTCGGCATGGACAAGGACCGCGACCAGAAGATGGCGATTGATGCCATCCGTCGACGACTGGCCAATCCCGCGCTGGCTAAGCCGCTGTTCATCGACCCCGATCCGGCGATCGGCTGGCGTCGACCGGAAGGGACACGTCACATCCCGACGTGGCAGGCCGAGTGTTACAACTTTGGCGTGATTCCCTACGAAGGCCTCTATCTGGGACTGATCACCGTTTATTACCCGACCGGCCAACGGCTGCCCGAACGCAGCAATGCGGATGGCTTCAATCTGATTCAACTTGCCATGAGCCGCGATCTCAAAGAGTGGAAGCGTCTCGGTCACCGCCAGCCGTTTCTCGAACCGTCTCCCCTGACGAAAGGGCTGGTCGGCAACTACGACCGGCTGCAACTGGCGGCTTACAACGGCATCATCCAACACGAAGATGACGTGCGTTTCTACTATGGCGGATTGAAACGCCGCGTCCCGCAACACTCTCGCTGGCCCGATGGCAGCCCGCGCGATTCGGCCACGCTGAGCGACTCCGAACGTGCCGACTGGCTGGAAGACACCCACAGCGCGATGTGCCTCGCCGCTTGGCGACAGGACGGTTTCGTTTCCTTGAATGCCGGCAAGGAAGTCGGCGAACTGCTGACGAAACCGTTCATCGCAAGCGGAACGCGATTGATGCTGAACGTGGATGTTCGAAATGGCGGTCACGCAAAAGTCGAAGTGCTCGACACCAACAACCAGCCGCTCGAAGGATTCCGTCTTCGTGATTGCATTGCAGTCGAGACCGATGCTATCCAAGAGGTCATTTCCTGGAAGCTGACAGCCGATATCAGCCGCCTCGCCGGTAAAGAGCTGCGTCTGCGATTCGTCATGAAGGACGCCGATCTGTACTCGTTTCAATTCACCTCGAAGGCCAAACCATGATACGCATGCGACGACAATTCTCGCTCGGTGTATCAATAAAGGGATCAACTGAACAAATGAACTTCGCGCCCTCTCGACTTGTCAACGCCTCGGCGCCGGCAACTACACAAGCTGGAAGTTGGAAGGCATCGAGCCGTATGTGGGCGCGAGGCTGAAGGATCGGTTCCTGCCAGAAAACGCCAAGCCCTGAAGGGAGAATTGAACAGTGAGCAACGGAATCCACGCCATGAATTCCAGATGTTTTTCCGTTGTCGTTTTGTTGCTTCTTTGTGACGCCGCGTTTGCACAGAAGCTGACGTCCGACGTTCCATACGTGAAGAACGGTCATGAGCGGCATGTCCTCGATATCTACACACGCGAAGCACCACCGAGGAACAAGTTACCGGTCATGTTCTGGATTCATGGTGGCGGGTGGCAAAAGGGAGACAAAAGCGAAGTCGCGCTGAAACCCAAAGTGCTGACCGAACGTGGCTTTGTTTTCGTCTCGACGAATTATCGCCTTTTGCCGGAAGTGACTATGGAGGAGTTGACCAGTGATGTCGCGAGGTCGCTCGGTTGGGTGCACAAGAACATTTCCAGATACGGAGGCGATCCAGAGCGAATCTATGTGGGCGGACATTCCGCTGGCGCACAACTGGCGGCGTTGATCTGCACCGACGATCGTTATCTGAAGAAAGAAGGCGTCTCGTTTGATGTGCTCAAGGGCTGTATCCCCGTCGACGGCGATACTTACGACATCCCTAAAATCATCATCACGGCGGAGCTTCGTCGAGCACTCTATGGCGGCACGATGTTTACCTTTGGTCATCGACAGAAATTCGGTAACGACCCGAAGAAGCACGTAGACTTTTCAGCCGCGACGCATGTCGCAAAGGGCAAAGGCATCCCGCCCTTCCTCATCCTGTTCTTTCCCGGCAACCCGGATAACGCCGTTCAGGCGCGGCGTCTTGAGGGCGTGCTGCTGGCGGCGGAGATCCCGACGACGGTGTATGGAAAACGCGACAGCAACCACATCCGACTGAATGACGACCTTGGCAAGCCGGATGATCCTGCGACTGGGGAACTCTATAAGTTTCTGGATACGCTGGTTTCTGATTGAGGAGTGATATGAGAACGACAATTGCGGCGTTCCTGCTGTGTTTACCGCTCGATTCCGTAGCCGCCGATGACGAGCTGACGGTTCTGACCGACGCGCCCGGCAAGCAACTGGAGCAGTTGCTGATGCGAGAATTCCACAGCCATCTTGATCGGCGGCTCGAAGCTTACAATGCGCTCAAGAGCCGGGCCGATTGTGAGAAGTGGCAACGTGAGCGACGCAAGTTCTTTATTCGGCAGATTGGCGGCTTTCCGCAACGCACGCCGCTGAATGCAAAGATCGTTGGCGAATTAAAGGGCGAGGGCTATCGGGTTGAAAAGATTCTTTTCGAGAGCAGGCCCGGACATCACGTCACCGTCAATCTTTATCTGCCCGATGCGAAGGGGCCGTATCCGGCTGTGCTGGTTCCGTGCGGGCACAGCAGGAATGGAAAAGCGGCGGGGCATTACCAGCGGGTCAGCAGCTTGCTGGCGAAGAACGGGATTGCCGCTCTTTGCTACGACCCGATCGGACAGGGTGAACGGTATCAGTGTCTGGCCGACTCGGATCAAACACACTACCGCACGGCTCCGCAGCACAAGGTGGTGCATCCTCGCGTTCAGTTTCTGCCGACGATCGAACACACCACGATGGGCGTCGGGAGCATCCTGCTGGGATCGAATGTCGCTCAATACCGAATCTGGGACGGCATCCGGGCGATCGACTATCTGCAGAGTCGCAAGGACATCATCGCCGACAAAATCGGCTGCACGGGGAACTCCGGCGGCGGGACAATAACGGCCTACCTCATGGCGCTGGACGATCGCATCGTGGCGGCGGCTCCGGCGTGTTATCTGACAACGTTTCGCCGCCTGATCGAAACGGTGGGAGCACAGGACGCCGAGCAGAATATCTTCGGCCAGATCGCGTTCGGCATGGACGAGCCGGATTATGTCATGATGCGAGCGCCGAAGCCCACTTTGATATGTGCCGCCACGCGCGATGTCACCTTTGACATCGGCGGCACGTGGGATCTGTTTCGGCAGTCGAAGCGTTTTTATACGCGGATGGGGTACGCCGAACGAGTCGACATGATCGAGGCCGATGCTCGCCACGGCTTTACCATTCTGCTACGAACGGCGTCGGTGCGTTTCATGCGGCGCTGGCTGCTGGGCAAAGACGACGTGATTCACGAAATCAATCCGCTGCCAGACCCGCTGACCGACGAAGTCATGCGCGAACATCAGTACACGGCTGACTGGACGGACGAGCAATTGCAGTGCTCACCGGACGGCCAAGTGATGTTGATGAAAGGCGAGCGATCGGTGTTTGACATCAACGCCGGAATCGAACGCAAGTTGCGAGAGGAGCGCGAGGCTGCATGGGAGAAGCTAAACGCGGATCAGCGCCGTGAGTTGGTTCGCAAAACGATTGGTTGTAGGACGGGCACTCTTGCCCGTCTGAATCGCAACATCGGGACGGGCAAGAGTGCCCGTCCTACAGATGCCATCCAGCGAAAGGATTATCGAATTGAGAAAACCATTCTCGCCGGCAACGAAGACCAACTCGCCTTGCCGGGCCTGCTCTTTATTCCTGCAACTGTGTCCAAGCCGCCTGTCCTTTATCTGCACGGCGAGAGCATGAAAGCTGAAGCCCAACCGGGCGGCCTTTGCGAACAACTCACGAAACAAGGCCACCTTGTCCTGTCCGCCGAACTCAGCGGCATTGGCGAAACGGAAACCGGCTACGACAAACGAGACTACGGCCGCGGTCTTTTCGGGCGGGACTCACAGGAGATCTATCTGGCTTATTTGATGGGGCGCTCGTTCGTGGGCATGCGGACGGACGACGTGTTTCGCTGGTCAGACTATCTGTCTCGTCACGGATCGAACGAAAAGCCGCTCTCGATTCAATTGATCGCTACTGGCGAGGCCGCCGTTCCGGCGCTTCACGCTGCGTCCCTCGAACCTTCACGATTCGAATCCGTTCGGTTGAAAGGCATGATTCGTTCATGGGCGGAAGTCGTTGCCGCGTCGGAAAACAAGAACCAACTGGTCAATGCCGTCCACGGCGCACTGCGACATTACGACCTTCCTGAACTCATCGAACTCGCAGGCAAAGCCCTTGTGAAGATCGAAGGACCGGTGGATGCATTTGGTAAAGAGATAAATTGAAATGATAAGTAAACGCGGAATGATCGTGGCGCTCGCGGTAATGGCAACGGCGGACCCTACGGACGCCAAACATCGATCGACTCGCTCTCGAGGGTATGCGGTTGTCGCAATCCGCCGGAGGCAACTAGATTATGCACAGCGCCGACGTGCGATTATTTGGCTACAAACTAAACGTGAATTAGACGCGCTGCGATCGACACTCGGCGACGCGCGCGACCTGGACCAATTGCAGGACGACACTATTTTGAATTGAGCGAGAAGGAATTAGGAGGCATCAGCGTGCAGCGACACATGCGAGTAGGTTTGATTACCGGCGCCACGATTCTCATACCAATCATTGCCGCAGTGGCAAATGCACAAGCCATTTCTCCAGACCGCGTGGGCGCACGCTTCTGCTGGCTGAAGGACACGCGGTTCGAGAACGATGCGAAGCTCGACGAGGCGCTACAGTATTTCCGACAGGCAAAAGCTGCCGGCTACACGGGTGTCGTGCTGGCGAATTCGAAGTGGTTCGCTCTACCGGGCGCTCAGGGTGGCCGCGGTGGCTGAGCACAATGAAGCCTGGCAAGTCCGCGTTTTCGGTGCCGAGGCCGTAGGTGATCCAGGATCCCATGCTGGGCCGATTGGGTTGGTTGG
>JACKQG010007325.1_pt1 | contig 11174 bp, 7 predicted proteins | sample 8237621 | NCBI WGS metagenome assembly JACKQG01 (sample SAMN15677084, study PRJNA649215) | marine metagenome | biome: marine; feature: Black Sea; material: saline water; isolation source: suspended particulate matter (SPM) from the Black Sea western gyre | collected 2013-06-09/2013-06-10 | depth... | reverse complement strand
AAAATCCCGATCCATCGGGGACTTCGTATTACCGTAGGGTAATATGTTTATAGAAGCCCTCTGGGTCTACGACCATAGGGTCGGACCTCCGGTCCGTCGGAGACGGAGACCACCCGGAGGGTTTGTGTCCGTGTCTTAATCGTTTCTATAAACATTTCGCCCGTACCGGGCTTAATTCGTGAAAGTCCATTTCGATAATGCGAAGGATGAGTGATGTAATTGAGTTTATTTTTATTCCCTTTGACATTTTAAGTCAAGTGACGTACAATTAATACATCAAAACTGGCGGGTAAAAAAAATGAAAGACGTAACAACAAGAAAGATCCATTTTAGCATCATTATTTTAGGTTTATTAGCTTTAACAAGCCAACTTTTAGTCTCTAATGTAGCCGCCCAGGAATTGGGTCCGCAGTCTACAGCCTTTCACACTATAGGCTTGCATGCTAATGGCAAAGTTTACACATGGGGGTATAATGCCAAAGGTCAGTTGGGCGATGGCACAACCACACAGAGAAATTATCCCGTTAATGCTCAGGATAGTGGCGGAGGCGACTTTAGCCTTCCTGTGGAGCTTTCCTCTTTCAGCGCAACTACTTCTGGTGATAAAGTCATCATAAGATGGCGTACCGAGTCAGAAAACAACAACGTCGGGTTTTCAATATACCGCAGTGAAGTAGAAAACGGCAAGTACACACAAATAGGGTTTGTAAATGGCGCAGGCAATACGGCTACGTTCAGCGACTACATCTTCACTGACACAAAAGTGGAATCTGGGAAAACCTATTACTACTACCTGGAGGATGTTGATGTTGCAGGAGTGAGAAGCAAAAACATCACCATCAAGGTAGTGGTTCCTATCAAACTTGCGGAAGCTATACCAAAAGAGTTCCGTCTGCTTCAAAACTACCCGAATCCATTCAACCCAGAGACCTGGATTCCATATGATATTGCAGAAGATGTGACTGTGAATATTTACATATACAATATTCAGGGACAACTTGTCCGACATTTGAATATCGGAACTCAAGTCGCAGGCAGTTACACAACGAAGGATAGATGCGCCTACTGGGATGGTAAAGATGAACTTGGGCAAAAGGTATCAAGCGGGATTTACTGGTATAAGTTGCATGCAGGAGATTTCGAAGCGACGCAAAGGATGGTTATTGTGAAGTAAGGTGTCTAAACTTCCTAAGTCTTCGAGGTTTAGGAAGTCTTCATTCATATCTTCAATAGGGGATGTGGGCTTTTTTCTTGAATAGCCATAAGATTTAGTGATGTCAATTGTGCTTTATGCTCTCTTTTAAACATTTCTGTTACCGACAAATTTGTTTTGGATCTACGAAAAACGAGCGGTTGAGTAAGTTTCGAACTCCGTTCGAAACTACTCAACCCAAGCCTCAACCGGCGCTCACTCATCTACCTATCTGCCCCGCAACTCTAAAGTTGATACGAATGGTTACTTGTCGTATCTCCCATATTCGAGTGCGAGGTTGTAAGCTGTGATGGGATTCTCATAGGGTATAAGTCGGATGATTGCCTGCGCTTTGAAGAAAAATCCACCCCCTGGCGCAAGGATGTCGATAACCCTTTTCATGTGTTCCCTCACGTCATCTACCGTTCCGAAAAGCAGAATGTGTTCGATATCGACTCCTCCTTCAAAGCTCAGTTGCTTGCCGAACTCTCTCTTCAGTCTCACTGGGTCCATATTGTCTAAGGGCAAGATTGGGTTCAGAATTCTGATACACTGTCAAGTTTTGACAAAAGATTTTGCGGTGGATTTGCCAATCCACCGCGAGCATCCTCCGGCCGATCGTTCTGGATTGGCAAATCCAGAACAAATCCGTTAGCATCAACGTTTACTATAAACATGCCGTCCCTACGGGACTTAGGTTTTACATATCAGAACAAATTTTACAGCGCAATTATTCAAGCTAATCTTTCGGACTCTTCCCGGGCTGTTTGCAGAAAAGCCACGAAATTCTCCGCCGGGGTCTCAGCAAAGACCGCATCAGCAGTGGAATGAATGTGTGTGTAGCCTTGTACTGCCTGAACCATCTGCTTGGTTGCCTGTACCACTTCCTCAACGGTACCATCGCGCAGTAGACCGAGACTCAAGTTACCCTTTGAGCAGATAGCAGAATTAAGGTGACGTCTGGATTCAGCCAAATCATTGTCCCCTTCAGGCGGTGGTGCAATCGTTTCTATCACATCTGCACCAAGATGGTCGAATTGTCCGGAGCGAATCAGGTCACGAGTTTTGCCACAGTTGTGGTACCAGAACAATCCTCCCCGTTCGTGTGTCCAATCAGCCAGGATACGCGTATAATGCAAATCTTGGTTCTCGAATTGCTCAGGTGAAATCATCTCCAAGCCGTAGCTGGATTCGCTCATGAAATCAATGCCCTCTTGCATAGCGATGTCAAAGACGAAAAACGAGGTCTTGCAGATGGCTTCCATGCTGCGCTTGAATGCGCCCGGGTAGTCTATGGCATGGAGGACCATATTCTGCTGGCTAATCTGGTAAGCCAGCCAAGTCACATGCGGATGCCCAATGACAATTACTCCATCTTCACCAACCCGTTCGCGGAATTCGCGGAAATAGCGACGTATCTCGGACTCTCTTTCCTCGACCTGTTCGCAGACCATGACAAGCTTTTGGTGGTCTGCCTCTGTCTTGACTGGAAATCCTGATTCATCACCAAAGAGCCCAAACCGGCGAGAAACCTGCCGTACCCATTCGCCTTCGGAGGTGGACAGGGTCGATACAATCCAGTCATCGTTTGAACAGCTCTTATCTTCTTTCCAGGGGAATATGAGCTCTGAGCAACTGCTCATAAACATAGGCTCATAGTCCAACTCTTGCGACAGGCGGATTTCGTTCTCAATTTTGTTTTGGATTCTATTTGGAAGTGAATCCAAAACGTCATTGTAATCCTGACCGACAGGCAATCCCAGATAACTCAGTGTCTTATTCACAAGTTCGGGCTTGGGCAGAAAGGGCGAAACTACCTGCCTCGCGCTGGGGACCTGGCGCACATAATTCAAAAATTTTTGACGCGGTGAAGACATAACAGGTTCTCCTTTTCACCGATGGCTCATTTTAGAGTTGCTGAATGCAGTGAGTGTAAAGTTCTCTCGGAAAGTCTAAAATAATTTATAAACCTCGTCCTCGAACGAATTGAGGGAATGGAAGGATGGATGGATGATTAGAAGGTTGGAGGTATGGGGGTGGTTTTAATTTTTACATTTGGAAGGGGGATAAGCGTGGGGTCAATCTTCAATTGATTCACTTATCCAACAGCAAAGAGTATCTTCCCAGTGCTTCAACACAAAATGCGGTTGTCAATTCCTCTGAACCATAATACGGCGCTGGACCAAGAAACATCGGAAGTCTTCGCCACGAACCATCTTCCTTCTGAGTTCTGAGTAGATACCTGATGGCTTTCGATAGCGCAGGAATTCGACTGCCAAAGTTGAGGATCGAGCAAGATGCAAGAGCTGTGAGCAACTCGTTACCGAAAGCCCCATCATTGTCCTGCATTGGGATGATTCTGCTTATCACTGAATCTTTCGTTTTTGCCAAAGACAAAACACCATTGAAGTAGGCTCGTGAAAGCATGTAGTAGAAAGAATGCCGATTAATATAGAATCTGCTACAATTGCCTTCGGTTTCATTCAGCACAATATCAATTAGGTAGTCAATAGCTTTCTTCGTGTCTTCGTTCTCACCTAAGTAGAGCAGGACGTTTGCATTCACCACACCGTCAACATCATCAATTATTCCAGGGAATAACAGAGGAAGCAACGCGCTCGGGTCCAACACTCGATTAATCTCCTCCACTAATTCAGATCCGAATGTGGGTCGAGGTACGAGCCAGGTGTAAAACTGTCCATTACGGTTTCTGTTCGCCAGGATAATCTCGGCATTTGAGGGCAGGAGCCTATGGTTCTGCCTTAGAACGTAGGATATACAGCAAGTGTCATCTAAGTCTGGTGGGAGCAGCTTATATCGCGGATTTCGGGAGGACCAATAACTCCATAGTCCGGGACCCTCAACTTCGCCTAAAAGGAAGTCCAGAGCCTTTGACGTAATCTCTCGTACTTTCGCATCATCAACAAAGCTTATGGAGTACAAAACAAACGACGTAACAAATGGTGAACTGTCGAAAGATAATGTCTCCTCCATGCTTTCCTCAGGCGAAGCATACGTCCTAAACTCACCATACGGTAGTTGGCTATGATACAGAAAATCTATAGCTTTAAAAATAGAATGTTTGAGCTGTGTGCTGCTCAGTCCGGGTGACATTGCATGCATATACCTAAGTTCCTGGGCTACCTCTGGATACAAGTTAATCCAGACTTCCGAAGTCTCGGAGACTTCGGAAGTCTAGTGACACAGTACAAACTAAAGACAATTTACCAACCAAAAGGAATCACACGGAGATTTGCACTAAACTCTTCGGTTACCCGCACGATGGATTTTGTATTAAGATTTTTTAGGGCATCAAGGATCTCTTTGGTCGGATTGAGTCCAATTTCATTAAGGGCTTCTTTGGGATTTTTAGCAAGTTCCTCTGCAAATGTAGGATCTTGCAATACCTTGTTCGCCAAATCAATGCCTGACATTTCACTACACCTCCTCACACTTTTCGAGTTTTTTCGGAAAGTCTGAAAGCCACAAATCATCTGATTTTCAAGGAGGTAATTTTTCATTTCACCCCCTGTGGTTAATTACTTTCCGAGGGAACTCTTTTTGAGCTTAATATAACTTACGCTCTAATTTCGGAAATAACCAGGTCTCTGACGTATTTTGGACTTTGGATAAATCCGTTATCAGTGGTTGATTGTGTGTTCAGTTCAATACAGGCTACAATGGGGTTTCAATCCTTTTCAAGGTACAGGAATTATTTGAGAGTTTGAGAAAAAATAAATTTTGCTCAAACTTCCAAATTATTAATCTAATTTTCCTTTTGGGCAAACAAGGACACACCGAAATCCTGTATCCGTCTCGTTTTCCTGCTTTCCCGTTTTCTATTCAATAACCGGTTCATTTTGTCCAAAGTCCAAAATTAGGGTTTTCGAAGCAAAAATTAGGGTTTTCCCTATTGCACACTCGTCTAGCATTTATGTATAATTTTGTTTAACTTGACGGTTATAGTTACTTTTAAGTCTGCGGGTTGATGAATCCTTACAATGGCTTTGAAAAAGCTGGGAGAAATTGGTCATATCCCGCAGATACCCTTAACGGAAAGATACGTTTGGGATAAGCCCAAGAAGATTTTTATCGACAAGCTGTTGAATAAATGCCAAAGCATCTGCTTGAGCTACATCTATTTCAATATCAAATCTATAAATTAGATAGGAATTAGGACAAGATAATATAAGAGCAAAATATATGCCAAATTACCTTTTTTAATATGACTAAAATAACCCAACGTATACAGACTTAGGGTAATTTAGTTTTCGAAATCTGAGTGCCGGGCAAGTAGACTTCGTCTTATCAAGCTCAAGGCTCACTGGGTTTCGATACGCTACTCAACCCAAGCCTCAACCGGCGTTCGCTTCATTGAGAATTAAATACCCCTAATACAGACAAATCGTGACCGCTGTTTGAAGCTTTTTTAGATTACAAGAAAAAGAGTTGGAGTTCTTCGAAAATCAAATGCCCCGCCCCTCGAAAAAAACAAAAATGTGCAAATTATTATACATTAAGATTATTTTACATTCTAAGAATAGAAAAGTCAAGTAAAGTGCTGCTTCAGGAATAGGTTGACACTTTGGATTGGAGTTCGAAAATTTAAACGCTTAGTATGAGTTAGGTTATCCTTAATGGAATTAGTGTCTATTTATTCTACCATCTCTGTACCATTCTGTCAAGACAACTTTAGGGTCATTTTGTCCGATTTTTTTCAAGGAGTCTTGGAAAGATCGCTTAACTTAACAGTTCGAGGAGTTTCGCTACATTTTGTAATCCAACAGTGAACTCCTCCGCCTTTTGCAACAACATTGTTTCCCTTTTATCCAGGTAAGCTAACATATCCGGACTGTTCAAATTGCGAGACAGTGCTTTTAGCTCGTTCATCCACGTCCGTAAAGTTTCCATACCCCAATCAAAGCCTTCCCTAATTACCCATTCAGCGACCGGTTCATCTGGATGTTTCCGCCGTTTTGCCTCCGACAGAAAGTAGGTATTGGTTCCACGCTTCAGATCCCTGAGCCAGTCAAACAAATCATTCCACATCTGATGACAGCAGCCGAATAGAACCACGAACTCAGCCCATGGTGTGATGAGGTCTACGAGCCCATATTTGTAGCAAACGGCCGCGAGAGGGATCTTCACTGCGCAGGTTTTCTGAGCTGTCACCTGCACGAATTGAGCCCGATTAATATCTAACAGGTTGGCATCTTTCATAGTGACTTCGGCTGAATAGAACCATACGGTCTTGAAAAAATTCCAGAAGAGATGGTCATACTCGAAATGTCGCTGATATGGGCTTTGGAATTGCGTATGGAAGAAGTTCAATGCGGGGAGAAGCTTCAGTTCTACAGTGGCATGACCATCCATCAAATTGTCCATCAGTCGGATGTAGAAATAGCCGTTCATAGTTGAATAAACCAGGTCCGACTGAAAAGCGGCATCGGGGTTCTGATGGTATGTTTTCTCTAACCACCACGGTAACAAGAGCATTGGAAAAGCCGTAGCATGCATGAAGTATTCTCCTGACGGTGGACCATAGACATGCTTTATCCATTTGACAAATTGATCTTCCATAAAAGGCGCAGTTTGCTTCATTTCGGAGGAAATCCGCGAAAAAGCTTCTGTGGTAATCTGCCTCAGTTTCGGATCATACATGATAGAACCTCAAGCTGTAGATTTCGGATTCAGAATTCACCATCAAACCAGATATCTGGCGCTTCACATTGCCAATGCTTCCTGGATACACTTCAAGTTGTAGGCCGCTCCCAACTGTGTGAATATTTTCACGGCGCTATTCAGATGCTCTTTACGATTTGGAGCACTATTAGGTAAATGTCGACCAATTTCATAGTGAGCGCACGCTTGCTCATAGGCCATTCCCAACTGTTCTGCCGTTGCGAGGCTTTTGGCCCATGCTTTACGCGCTTTGGATGGTTTATTCGACAGCCAGTAATAGGTGCCTTGACACAGCCAGGCACGCGGTTTAACTATGAGAGAGACCCGGGCATATCTATGTAATTTCTTACAAGCTTTCTGGGCTAATCTGTCGATTCCGGGTTGGGGATACTGTGAGCCCCATGAGGTCAAATAGACCTCGGCAACTCCGGCATACCCACAGAATGGAACATAGTCGTTCAGGAACGATTCCGCGGGCAAGTTTTCCGCCTGATTAGCTTGTTCGACTGACTGTTGATACTCGGAACGACGCAAATGGATAATGGCAAGTAACCCATGCATCCCAATCATTAGGGCTTCATTACGGATTTCAGAATCTTCGGTAAGCAAGGTCTGCAATTCATCCAAACAGTTCATTGCCTCATCAAATTTACCCAAGTGCAAAAGGCAGGAGGATTTTCCGTGCAGGCTCCGGCTCTGATAGTGCACATCATTGCGATTGCTAGCCGAGGTATACAGCTTATCGGCCAGTTCTGCGCCAGAAACGAAGTCTCCCAGGAAGCAACACACATCCATAAGGTTATCGATTCCATCCTCCCACCGACGCTCATCTCCAAGGCGCTCAGATATCTCAACAATCTGCTCGAAGAGTTTTCGGGCTTTAACCCAATTGCCCACACCAATATAGTAGTAGCCGACCGCCATTGACACAAACGTATGCGCTGACAAGTCGTTAACCATGTGAGCCACGTCCAGAGCACGGCGGCAGTATGATTCCGCTACTTTGCGCAGTGGAATAAGTCCAGTCAATGCCCCTACAGCAGCGTAACCCCGCGCGAGTTCTGGAGATAGTCCGGCTGATTCTGCCAAATTAAGACTACGGAGCGCTGCATATAGTGACAGTGTTACTTGGTTGGCGTAGTAATATACCTCTGCGAGTTTCGCGTAGGCACCCGAACCAGCCAGCAAGGTCACGCCCTGGTCTGATTGACGACCTAAGTATCGCTCCGGAAACAGACGGAACAGGATCTGTTTTGAGATTTGGCACACCAGTTTCAGCATTTGGCTCACTCGCCTGTTAGGGACTTGTAGCTCTAACAATGCCAGACCGGCCTCCAGATGTTCCCCGCCCTCGGAGTATTTGGATTGGTTAACATATGCTTCCCCTAACTGTAACTCCCAATGTGCCCGGCGCATCTTGTCGTTGTTTGTATCAGTTTCAGCATCAAGAGCGAGAACCTGCTCGAAGAACTCTATACCCTCCTCATTTGCGAAATGGCGCAACGCATCCTGCCCCGCTTTTTCCAGGTAATCAATGGCTTTCGAAGTATCCTCTGCTTTACTCCAGTGATGGGCCAGAATCGTGTAGAACGGCGAAAGCTCGTCAGCATAGATACGTTCATACCATTCTGCTGCAGAGCAGTGTAGCTGCCGTCGTTGGGCAAACAACATCAGATTGTAAGCTATCTCCTGAGTGATGATGTGCCTAAAGCTGTAAGTCAAATTTGGCTCTAATCTATCGAGAGCGAGAATGCCCAACCGGTCCAGAACATTGAGATGTTCCCTCAGTTGCGGCTTATCTGATTCGATGGGATAAATACTTTCCAGGACGTCAAAGGTGAACGTGGGACCAATAACGCTGGCGGCCTTTAGGGTCAACTGCTGTGACGGTGTGAGTTGGTCAATGCGGCTGGTGATTACACCTTGAACGGTGTCTGGCAGAACCAGCGCATCTAGATCGCCCACATCAGAGGGGATCTGACACTCTCCGTCAGCAATAACAACCAGACCAGAGTCACGCAGAGCGTATGCTATTTCCTCCATGAAGAATGGATTGCCTTCAGCTCGATCATGAATCAGGGAAACTACTGGTTCCGATACTCTTGGTGCTCCCAGCCGTTGACACACGAGCGCCGATGATTCTGGCGCCGACAAAACGTTCAGTAGTAGATGCTGAGTACCTGAGTCATCTCTCAGTTGGATATACTCAGGTGGAAATGGGTTCGCCAAAGGTCTCGTCGTGACTGTCAAAAACAATGAATGAACATCCCGGCTGACACGCAGAGCTAACGCCCATGAAGCGGAATCTAACCAATGAGCATCATCTAAAATCAACAGAAGGGGTTCCTGCGTGGTCTTTTTCTGCAGCAGACGTACCAGAATTTCATGGATATTTTCAGCGCGGACCTGACCCATCATCTGCGAAGTGATTTCATTATCCGGAATGTCCAATGGCAGAACAGCGTCAAGAAGCGGCGCGAGCCGCAGCAATTTGGGTTCGTCCTGCAATTCTGCCAGCACATGTGCATATTTTGCCTTGGGATTGGGAAAGGTATCAAGACCAAAAAGTTGGTTAAAGACTGAACGCCAGGCTTGATAGGGAGTGGATTTCTCAATGGAATCACCCGCCCCGACCAGATATCTCAAGTCCAATCTCTGGGCCGCCTGTAACAGGTCTTCCACAAGCCTCGTTTTACCAATTCCGGCTTCCCCCTCAATCAACACGATACCGCCGATACCATTCTGTAGCGCCTGAAGACGCTCAGTAAGAATAGCCTTCTCTGTCTGGCGTCCAATCATAGGATGCGTGATGCTAGTTGTCCGTACTTCCCCTATGGCACGATAGACGGGCACCGGCGACATCTTGCCTTTGAGGACGAACGGCGGCAACTTATCAAACATCAGCTCCGTGTGGGCCCCGTCATACGTTGTCACGTCACACAGCACTTCATCCTCCTGAGCTGCTTGCATCAGTCTTGCCGCCAAATTCACAACATCCCCATATATGGTATACTCACGTCGCGTGGCATTGCCAATAGGACCACAGAATACTTGACCTGTTGTGATTCCAATAGACGTGTGCAATCTCAGTTGATGAAATTCGGACTGCATTGCTATTGCTGCTTTAACGCCACGTATGACATCATCCTCATGAGTGAGTGGTGGTAAACCGAAGGCTGCGACCACTGCAGTACCTTTCTCATCCGTTTGGATTTGTACAAAACTGCCTTCGTAACGATGTAAGATATGCTGAACAACTTGCATGGCATCCTGTAACTGATCCAGCACATTTGATGCAGTATAATCCAGACAAGTCAAGTTAATGAATAGCGCAGTAACGCGGCGTAGCTCAGACAGCCACTCCGTTTGCTCCACGTCGATACGAGACAGGACCATATTGGGAACATACACCCGCAATGCTGCTTCAGAATCCGGACTTAGAGTAAGTGCGGGTAAAGGACGAGGAGATAGGGTTTTGTTCAGCGATGTTAGCCGCACATGTCCATCCATCAGCAGCCGACCTACATAATAGTCTCCTACGAGTTCCCATACTTCGGGAGACAGGACGATATCGCCGCTTTGGAGTTGTTCATTGAGTGCAGCCATTTGTGTGAACGGTGCGCCTGCTACAAGGAAAGTCCAGCATCCATGCAATCCACCAATAGACGCTGCAAACCCTTCGCCCGCTCCTACGCCCACTTTCATGGATAGATGCACGCCATCCGCCACTTCATAATTGTTAAACGCGGACTGTAACGCAAGCCCACACTGTGATGCTCGACAGACCACCATGGGTAGTTCTTCGTCGACGGCAGGCCAGAACGCAAGCAGAGAATCTCCGACGATCTTCACAATATCTCCACCATGGGCAGTGATGAGCTCAATGAGTTTTCCAAAATAGTCGTTAAGCAAGCGGGATATTTCTTCCGCACCGACCAAGCCACGTTGCATAAAACTTTCGGTAAGTGGAGTAAAACCAGAAATATCTGCAAGCAGGACAGCAGCTTGGGACCGCTCTACCCAGGGTTGGGTAATTGAATCTAGGTCCGTTGCCACATGGCGCGAAATCAGTCGTGGAACGTAACTAGCGAATGTTTTAAAGAATGCACACACACCTGTTTAACTCCTTTAGGATCCCGTCTCCTGTTCGCATTGAATCTACACGAAGAGACGGTTTTATCCCTATACTCTCTGAAACCACTCTGCCACTGAGGCAAGTGGAATTATACCGTTTTCAGTTCAAAATGACGATTTCCAATATCAAGCAGGGCACCTAAAACACCGATTGAACCGTCACAAA
>JACKQG010007324.1_pt1 | contig 11174 bp, 11 predicted proteins | sample 8237621 | NCBI WGS metagenome assembly JACKQG01 (sample SAMN15677084, study PRJNA649215) | marine metagenome | biome: marine; feature: Black Sea; material: saline water; isolation source: suspended particulate matter (SPM) from the Black Sea western gyre | collected 2013-06-09/2013-06-10 | depth... | reverse complement strand
TAAGATAATCGAGATGACCAGGGTCACAAGACCGGCTTGGAAGAAACGTGAGGCTACATCTTCAAGGGCGTTTCGAAGACCGCGACGCGGAGACGCCAAGAGAGCCACGAAAACCAATCGCTGGCTCTCGCCGCTTTCAGCAACAATACGGGGGGACGTTGCTTGTAGGGCAACGTAGAGTAGGGTATCGCCATTGGGAGTGACCAGCCTGCCGTGGATATAGGGTATCCTGGGATCTTTGGAGATTTCGACTAGGTCAATTCTAGCTTGTTTGCCAACCCAATCGCCCTGGGTGTCAGCCAGGACTAGCCCCCCAGGCGCAAGGAGAAGGATGCGAACCTCTTGTTTCTCAGCCTGTTCTTTCAGGAGACCCACGATTTCAACGGGCGATAGATCCCGTTGCAACAAGACGTTTATCCACGAGGCGGTGGGCACGGCAATGTCACTCAATCCCGAAAAAACTAGCCTTGCCTGGAAACGGCTCAGCAATAGAAATGAAGCCAGACTGACCAGAACAAGGCAGATGAGTATGATAACTATATAAGAGGCGATCAAGCGTGCGCGTAGGCTGGTGACCATCTTCGACGTCTCCGTGCTGAGTGGGGCGGGAACCCTTGCGAAGTGTGCGAATAACCTTCGCGAGGGTGGCTGTTGCTTATTCCGTGCCTAGTCGGCTACGATTTTGTAGCCTATTCCCCACACCGTGTCAATAACCAGATCGCTGCCGGCCAGTTTGTCTCTCAGGTGGGCGATGTGTATGTCAACAGTGCGGGTCTGGCCGTAGAAATCGAAGCCCCAGGCCAAATCCAAGAGTTGATCCCGGCTGAGGACGATGCCCTTGTGTTGAGCCAGAGCCAAGAGGAGGTCAAACTCCTTGGTCCGCAGTTTAACAGGCTCATCTCCCACTGTGACTTCGCGTCGCTGGGAATCTATCGTCACTTGGCCGATCTTGATGACCTGTTCTAACCTGGGGGGCTTTTCATAGCGGCGCAACACGGCGCGTACCCGGGCTACCAATTCGCGAGGGTTGAATGGTTTGGTTAAGTAGTCATCGGCCCCCATCTCTAGACCCACGATCTTGTCAACGTCGTCATCGCGGGCGGTCAGCATGATGATGGGTACATCAGATTCCCCTCGAATTCGTCGGCACACCTCCCAGCCGTCAATCTCTGGCAACATCAGGTCGAGGACGACCAGGGCTGGCTGCAACGACTTTATTTTGGCCAGAGCTTCGGCTCCATCGTAGGCATCCTCTACAAGATAGCCTTCTTTCTCCAGGTAAAGCCTGGCCAGCTCAACTATGTGCTTCTCATCATCTATTGCCAGGATGGTCTCTTTGGCCATGATCTCCTCCTCGCTGGATTTTAGTCTAAATGGGCTGAAAAGGCAAGGAGAGAAAAAAAGGAGCCTCTCTTAATTGGTTCAGAGGGGCTCCCGTGGGGTTTGGTATTTGGGTAAGAGGCGCCCCTGGAGGGAGTCGAACCCCCGGCACAAGGTTTAGGAAACCTCTGCTCTATCCTCTGAGCTACAGGGGCATTATAACTTCTTTAAGCTAGATATTCCTTCAGTTGTCGGCTGCGCCGTGGGTGGCGCAACCGACGCAGAGCCTTCCCTTCGATCTGGCGGATGCGCTCTCGTGTCAGGCCAAACTTCTGCCCCACTTCTTCTAAAGTGTAGCTTCTCCCATCCAGTAGGCCGAAGCGCAGGCGCAGAATGCGAGCCTCGCGGGGAGTCAGGGTTGTCAAAACCTCCTCCATTTTCTCCTTGAGCAGGTGCTCGTACGTGCTCTGGGTGGGGGTGGGGGTACTGTCGTCTTCGATGAAGCTACCCAGTTCGTTGTCCTCCTCCTCGCCTATGGGCTTCTCCAGGGAGAGGGGACGCCACGACACTGTGAGCATCCATCGCACCTTGCGCGGTTCCATTCCCAACTCGTCGGCTATTTCCTCAGGAGTAGGCTTGCGCCCCCGCTCCTGCTCGATCCGTCTCGCTGTTTTGTAAAGCCTTCTGATGCGGTCACTCATGTGGACAGGGACGCGGATGGTACGCCCCTGATCGGCGATGGCCCGGGTGATGGTTTGGCGAATCCACCAAGTCGCATAGGTGCTGAATCTATAGCCCCGCGTATGGTCGAACTTCTCTACGGCCTTCATCAATCCCAGGTTGCCTTCCTGGATCAAATCCAGGAAGGGTACTCCCCGCCCCATGTACTTCTTGGCAATGCTGACTACCAGGCGGGTATTGGCCTTAATGAGATGATCTCGGGCTGCTTTGCCTTCGTCAATAACTCGCTCCAGTGTCTCTTGCTCTTCTGAATCGTGGCCGTCTTTGCTCAGGCTGATCTGAGCTACCTCACCTCTTTCCAACAGCTTGGCCAGTCTTATTTCCTCTTGAATGGACAGAAGGGGCACGCGAGCCATCTCTTTTAGGTACAGGCCAATGGAGTCATCGCTGGAGATGCCGCTTAAATCGAGGATGTCTTTTTCTGTTGCTGTCTCTTTTCCTCTTATTACTTTTGCTTTCTCTGTTTTTACTTCGCCTGTGGCAGTGATTGCTTCTTGCTCATTCTCGTGTATGTCAATACCAACATCATGAAAATAAATAAAGACTTCCTCTAGTTCATCCAAATTCTCCTCTGCTTCCGGGAAGGCTTCCAGCACATCATCAAGGGTAAGTCGCCCTTGCATTTCAGCCCTCTCCAGAAGCTCCGCCACGATGTCTATTTCTCTTTCTGGATATATATGCACCTTTCAAGTCTCCGTTCTTACTAATAACTCTTTGAGCTTTACCATACGGGGATCAATAGTTTCTTCCACGCAGGTGCAATCTCCCTCGTTTAGATCTTTTCCGCACCCAGCGCACAGTCCATGACAATCAGGTTTGCATAGTGGTTTCATGGGCAGATCCAACAGGGCCTGTTCTCGCAGGGCCTCAGTTAGATACAGAATACCGTTCACCCCGATAGGGAATGCCGCCTCTCTTTGAGGTTTAATAGTGGACAGGTTGAATTGGGCTTCCAGATGGAAATCAAGCGGCTGGGCAAAGGTCTCCAAGCAGCGAGCACACTCTAGTTGTATCTGGCTGTGTATCTGCCCGCTGACGAAGATACCTTTGTTGGTGCGTGTGAATTCAACAATCCCCTGGACGAAATCTACACTCAGATCTTCTGCCAGCTTCTGTTGAGCTTCGTCTATGTCGAAACTCATTTTAGAGCCGACGGGCTCTTCTAGCAATCGGGCTAGGTTGAACTTCATCATCTAACTTTGGTCCTGTTCCGGCAGGGTTTGAGAGACCTGCACACAAAAATGCGACTTATGGCGCCCCCGGCGATTAAGTGTTCTCTAGATGGGTCTCAGTCGCATTGACTCTCAAAGCATATATATTATAGCACAAAAATAGTGATATGTCAAGTATTTTTACATAAATCACTCTACTCTTACCACCCATATTTCCCAACCAGAGGCACGAAGGCCACGGTGGTTAGGTGTTCCCTAACCACCGTTTCACCTTGACGTTTGATTTTGACCAGCTCTTGGGACCACCGTCCCCCCACGGGAGCTACCAAGCATCCCCCGTCGGTCAACTGGTCTGTTAATGGTTCGGGGATATCTGGTGCGGCAGCAGTGACTATGATGGCGTTGTAGGGGGCGTGTTCCGTCCAGCCTAGGGTGCCATCGCCCACCTTGATCACGATGTTGTCGTAGCCTAGTTGGGAGAGTACCTTCTTGGCTTGTTGAGCCAGCGCATCGTGACGCTCTATGCTGTATACTTGGTGAACCAGGCGACTCAGGATGGCTGCTTGGTAGCCGGAACCCGTGCCGAGTTCCAGCACTGTTTGTTGCTCTGTGAGCTCCAGGATCTCCGTCATCAGCGCTACGATGTAGGGCTGTGAAATGGTCTGCCCGTGTCCGATGGGTAGGGGGCCATCGGAGTAGGCTAGATCACGCATGTCATCGGGAATGAACAGATGGCGAGGCACCTGGCTCATGGCATCCAGCACTCGTTTGTCCTTGATGCCTCGGCGCACCAATTGACTCTCCACCATGTGTTCCTGCTCTTTGGCGTAATTTGTGCTCGAACTTCGGGCTTTGCCTCGCTTCAGCATCGTTCTTTCCCCTGATGGCCGCTAGGTCTCTCCATACTCCCTTGACCGAAACCAATTATATCACAGAAGGCCGAAATTATCCACTTTTAAGAAAATAGCCGAGGTCTACTGACCTCGGCTATGCCCAATGTATCTACATGCAATTGAGCCTTTCGGCTGGAGAGTCTCAAGCTTGAACTAGTTCCAATTGTGGTTGTGGTTCTTCAATCTTCTCAGAACTGGCTTCCTTTTTCTGCCGATGTGCAGCATCGGTCCTATGGTTCCAGGAATTGCGGCTGTTTTCTAGATACTCGTGCAACATCCTCATGCTGTAGCGGCGATGGCCACCAGGCGTGCGAAAGGGAACCAGCCCCCCATCTCTCTCTATTCTGCTCAAAGTGAATAAACTCACGCGCAGATATTGAGCAGCTTCCCTGGCGTTGAGTAGAGTCAGCCTTCCGTCCAGTTTTCCATCGAACTCTTCCATCCTCGTCAATCTCCTAAAATAGATAAACCCATTTTTACGGGACAACTCTTCAACTGTGAAATAGCTACACGAGCAAGAGATCAGTGGGGTTCGTGAGGCTCTTGGAGTAAGGGGAGAAGGCGAGGTCTCCGGAGGCTCGGAGAGGTGACCTCGCCTTCTTCAATTTGGCTCCTGCGTCCCCACGCCAGGAGTTACTCTATGACATATTATACCTTCTTTTGTTGGAGCAGGCAAACGGAAAACGGGGGAAAACCTTAAAATCTTCCTGAAAAACCTTAAAATTTTCAGTGGATTTCAGTCGAATTCAATGAAATGCTATACGTTTCGAGGCCTCATTTTGCGACTCAGCGTTTCCCTTGCACTTCCTCCGCCAGACGGTCGAAGAACTCGACCAGGTAGCGGTGGCGGTCTTCGGCTATCTGACGGGCGGTGGTGGTGAAGAGCGTGCCTTTGAGCCGAGAGAGCTTGAAAATGAACTCGTGGACCGGCGTGTGATTGGTAGGCTGCGACTCGGTGAGTGAGCCGTCGGGGATTTCAGCCCAGAGGCGCTGGCCTCGTCTGCCGGCCAGGGCGTAGGCTCGGGCGATGCCGATGGCTCCAATGGCGTCCAGTTTATCAGCGTCGTAGAGGACTTTGGCTTCCAGCGTTTGGGGAATAACGTCGTCCCGAAAGCGATGGGAAGCGATGGCCTGGACCACCGCTTCGACCTTATCGGCGGGGTAGCTGGCTAATATCAGCCGGGCTCGCCCAGATCCTGTCTTGGCGTGGCAAGCTCCAATCCGCTCCTCATCAGCTCGGGCCACATCATGGAGAAGCGTAGCCGTCCGCACAATATCCATCGCGGCCCCCTCGGCCTGGCCGATGCGCTCAGCCAGGGCCAGCACCCGCAACACATGGTCGAAGTCGTGAGCCGCATCGGAATCGCTGTAATACTGGCGTGCTTCTTCTATCTCGATCATCCGCCCCCCCTCAATCCCCCCCAACCCTTCGACCTTCCCTTCGACCTTGCTCAGGGCAGGGCTCAGGGCAGGCTTTGGGGGGGAAGTTCCAACTTCCAACCTCCAACTTCCAACCTCCAACTTCCAACCTCCAACTAACAAAACTCTGCGATCAAACGAGCGACTTCCAAAGTTGTTGCCGGGCGTGCCAGGCGGCGGGCGTTCCTGGTCATTTGGCTTAGCTCACCATTCCCTGGCTGCAGCCATTCCCGCAAGAGGTTGGCTATCTCCCCTGGTTCCTCCACCCAATGCCCCACGCCGTTTTCCACGACATAGGCAGTATTGAGATCCTCTTGATAGGGAATGGCTCCGCTGATGACAATGGGCAACTCGCAGGCGATGGCCTCGCTGATGGTGGCCGGCCCGGCTTTGGTGATGATCACATCGGAGGCGGCCATCAACTCTGGCATGTTGTCCGCAAAGCCGAAGACCGTGGTCGGGATCTTCCAGTCCATCCTCTCGAGTCTTCGTCTCAGTGAACCGTTGCGACCGGTTACCACCAGGAGTTGGGCCGGCACACGGGCCTCGGCGATGGCTCTGGCAATGGGGAAGACTTTGCCCATCCCCTCTCCGCCTCCCACGAGGAGCAGGGCTGGCAAGTCGGGATTCAAGCCCAGTTTTTCCTTACGTTCGCTTTTGCCTCCCAACTCTTGCCCAAACTCCAGGCTCACTGGCAGACCCACCACTTTGACCTTCTGAGGCGATAGGCCACAGGTCAGGGCCTTCTGGCGGCCCGCGTCGCTGGGGACGATGCAGAGATCTACGCCAGAGCAGAACCAGGAAGCGTAAGCCCTCACCAGGTCGGTGACCAGGGTGATCACGGGGATGGGCTTGTCCAGTCCGCTCACCGCCTGCACCGCCAGATGGTTGCTTAGAGAGTGGACAGAGACAACGGCCTGAGGCCTCGTTCGGCGAAGCAGTTGGGTCAGTCTGCCCTTTGCCCAGGGAGTGAAAAATTTCAAGATGATCGCCATTCGCCTGTGGCCATCGTTCAGGCGCCAAAACCAGCCCCACAGAGGGCCGCCATAGGTGACTGCGGGTTGGTATAGCCGTCCGGCGCGGTTCAGGGGGAAGGGGGTGCAGTCAGCGATGAAGTCGAGGAGTTGCACGTCGAACTCGCCTGGCCTGATGTGCTCCAGCCCCTCGGCGATGGCCTTGGCCGCGCTGCGGTGTCCGCCGCCAGTGTCGGACATGAGAATGAGAACCCTGCCAGATTTCATTTCTCCCCACTGCTAGTTTTCCCACTCTTGAGCCCAGTGCGCAGCTTGTTGTCCACCTCGCGCACCACGTGAGCCGCCAGAACCTCGCGATTCTTCTCCAGATAAGCGGCCACCTGGTCCGGATGTGACTTGGTCATCTCCCGCAGCGCCCAGGAAACGGCCTTGGTGATCATGGGATGTCGCTCTTCTTTGACCCGATCAACGAGTTGCAGGGTCAGGTCGGGGATGGTGAAGTCTGTGTGGCCCCGGTTGATCGGCACGGTGGCCACCAGCGCCAGGCGGCGGCTCCATACGTCTTCGTCGGCGATCAGCTCCCCCAGATAGTCCAGCCTGGTGTCCGGATCCGCCAATAGCCAGAGGGCCATCACCCATCCCAGCCCGTCGGTCATCTCCCAGTTGTCAAGCCCCCGACGCCAGCGCTCGAATTGCGCCCTGGTCAGGTCAGGAACCAAGTGCTTGTAGTGTTCGAGCAAATAAGTGAAGAGCATCCGTTCCTCGCGGGACTCGCCGTTCCACAGAGAGTCCACCAGGGCCACCAGGTCATCGTGGGCGATCTGTTGGTGGGCACGCCCCCAGGCGCGCGCGATGTCCCGAAGCTGGGGCACTCTCAGGCCGTACACCTTGAGTTCTGTAGGGACTGTCCTCCTCACCGTCGCCTGGTACTCAGAGTCAGCACACAGGCGGATCTGCTCCAGCAGTTGTTGCCTTTCGGTCTGGATGTTCATAGCCTTTCTCCTCACGTTGGCACAGCCTTTTGCATCGCTACACCTCTCGCGAGTACATGCATTGCTGGCACCAATTATAGACCAATAACGGTCTGCTGGCAACTCCGCCCGGTTTTTAGGGCAGTTGCCCCGCCGATTAGATTCACTGCGCAAACCCTTTGCCATCGAGTCATTTGACGTCCCCCAGTTCTACGGTTATAATTAAAGAAGCGCGGAACTGGAAGCCTGCTTCTTCGCAGAGACGTGAAATGGTCATCAATGGAGGTGGTAATGATGCTCCTCTTTGACTTGCAGTGGCTGCTTTTCGGTTTTCTCCTGCTTCTGGTCGCCGCTGTAGCGGTGGCTGTATGGCTGGACCGTCGGCAGCGGCGGAAAGGAGACTGGGAGGCACTCCCCGGTGTGGAGGAGGTGCGCCCCGTGCTGGAACGTGCCCCGTTCGGATGGCTGGTGCTGGAAGGCCTTCGTACCTGCCGCTACGCCAACCCCTATGCCTGCCGTTTGCTGGGGCTGGCATCGCTGCCTTGCCAACTGCCGGAGACAGCTTGGGTCCATCTTCTAAACGAGGACCGGGTGGCGGCACGGCTGGAGGCGGGCATTGGAGGCCACTACCGCAGCAGCGTCTCCCTTTCCTCGGACCAGGTTGTGCGCTGGTGGGTCACTCCCTGGGGCGGCCTGGACCTGGTCTTTTTGCTGGATGTCACTACCCAACAACGGGCGGAGCAAGCCGCCCGCTTCCTGCTCAGCGACCTCTCTCACGAACTGCGCACCCCCCTGGCAACAATCCTGACCCATCTGCAGGTGCTGCGCCTGCCTGACATCCCGGAGGATATCGGCCGGCAATCCCTTCATCTCCTCAAAGGGGAGGCCCGACGGATGGCGCGGCTGGTGAACGACATGCTGGAATTGGGCCGCCTGGAGACCACGGTGAAACTGGAGCGTCGGCCGCTAGACCTGCTGGCCCTGGTGGAGGAGGTGGTGGCCCAGGTCACTCCTCAGGCCGAAGAACGGGAGATGCGCCTTTCCCTGGAAGCCGATGCGCCGCTACCGCCCGTCGTGGGGGACCCGGACCGGCTGCGGCAGGTCTTCCTCAACCTGCTAAACAACGCGATAACGTACTCCCACCCCGGCGACCGGGTGGTGGTCTCCCTGCAGCGGGAGCGGGAGGGAATTGCCTGCGCCGTCTGCGACAATGGGCCGGGTATCTCTGCCGAACACCTGCCTTACCTGACCCGGCGTTTCTACCGGGGCGTTCCCCAAGGAGAGGGAGGGAGTGGCCTGGGGCTGGCGCTGGTGAAGGAGATCCTGCGCCGCCACCAGAGCCGCCTGGAGATCGAGAGCCAGACCGAAGGGGAAGAAACGGGCACCTGCGTGCGCTTTGTTCTGCCACCCTTGCCGGAGGAGGTGGAGGGATGATGGCCTGGATCCGACGAAAACTGTGGCGCCGATGGTGGATATTCTTGCTCCTGGTCATGCTGGGGGGCTACTGGCTGTTGCCCATCTCCGGGCAGGTGGTAGTAATGCCGGGGGATGGCGCCTCGCTCTGGCCTCAGATGCGCCTGGAGCCTGCTTCGGCCCGGCCTGGGCAGAAGGCGACTTTGCGGGTGATGGACGTCGTTCCGTGGACCTACGTATTACTCACGGTGAACGGGCAGCCAGCTCAATCGGAGAAGTGGCCGACTGACGCCAGCGACACCTTGGCCTGGGAGTGGACTTTTGTCGTCCCAGACGAGGGAGGCTACGTTCTCGTCTTTTACCACGATTGCTACACCGGCTGCATTGAGCGGGGGCGAATGGTTGTAGGTACAGCACAGCCCCCCACGCCAGCTAACCTGGTGCCGACCAAATTGGGGGTCGTTTTCGCCAATCCAGAGCGAGAATGGCACGGCCGCAGCGGGTGGGACGTAGAACTGACCTACGCCCAACTGGCCGATCATGAGTTCTGGGGAATAGACGACCTGGCCACGCGGGTGCATCAGACGACAGCAAAGGGGCTGCGGGTGCTGGTGCGGGTGGATTACGATCAGGGGCAGAGCCTGCCGCCGGCGGACGACTACCTGGCCCTGACCGAATATCTCCAGTACCTCCGGCGGCTGGCGCGGGACGACCGTCTGCGGGACGTGTACGGCTACTTTCTCGGCAGCGGCTTCAACGAGCTGGGCAGTAACTCCCTGGCCCCGGAGCGGCCGGTGACGCCCGAGTGGTACGCCCGCGTGTTCAACGGCTACGGTGAAGAGGTCACCCATACCGACAACGCGGTGCAGGTAATTCGGGCTGAGAACCCTCAGGCGCGGGTGTTGGTGGGGCCGGCGCGGCCTTGGAACGCCGACCAGGACGGGGATCGGCGCTACGCGATAGACGTGCCCTGGCTCAACTACATGAACACCCTGGTGGCGGCGCTGGACGAGGGAGCGCGGGCCAAATCGGCGGCCGGCATCCCCCTGGCCGCGCCCGACGGCTTTGCCCTGCACGTCCCGGGTCGCCCTGAGGCATCGGAACTGGCAGGGCGGGATAGGGCCGAGGAGCCCCGACTGCACCTGCGCCGGGCCGAGTGGGGTGGTGCTCAGGCTGGTTTCCGCGTCTACCGTGACTGGCTGGACATCATCAACGCCTATCCCACCACGCGGGGGCTGCCGGTTTATATCACCTCCACCAACACTTTCGCCTCTGGCGAAGGAACGCCCCCAGCTCAGAACTATCCCCAGGGATGGCTGACGGCTGCCCTGGAGGTGATCAACGGGGAACCGCAGGTGCAGGCCCTCTGCTGGTTCCTGGACGAGGATCGCTCTGGCGATGCCCGCTGGGATTGGTTTAGCCTGACCCGGCACCCGGGCCGTCTGATTTACACGGCGGAGGAGTTTGACGCGCTGCTACAAAAGTAGGACGGGTTGACAACCCATCCTGCGGAGGGAGCAAGGTGAGCAAGGTGATTGGCGTGCTTTTGGCCGACGACCATCCCACCCTGCGGTTGGGGTTGCGGGTGCTGTTGGACCAGGCGCCCGACGTGGAGGTGATAGGGGAGGCTGAGAATGGTGAGGAGGCACTAGCATTGATCGAAGCGCTCATGCCAGACGTGGCCGTGCTGGACTGCCAGTTGCCGGTGCTGGAGGGAACACGGGTGGCGCAGGAGATCCGGCAGCGAGGCCTGCCGGTGCGGGTACTGGCGCTCAGTGCCTACGACGACGAGCGCTACGTGCGGGGGATGCTGGAGGCGGGGGCGGTGGGCTACCTGTTGAAGGAGGAGGCGCCGGGGGGGATCGTGGCGGCGGTGCGGGCAGCGGCACGAGGGGAGCGACTGTGGACGGTGGAGCAGTTTGCACGTGCCCAGCGCTGGCAGGAGGAGGTGGAGGAGCGGTGGAATGCACTAACCGAACGGGAGCGGGAGGTGTTGGCGTTGGTGACTGCGGGGAAAAGTAACAAGGAGATCGCTCAGACTCTGAGCATCACTGTGCGGACAGTGGAGTTTCACGTGAGCAACGTGTTGGGCAAGCTGGGGTTGACTTCACGAGTGGAGGCGGCGGTGTGGGCAAGAGAGCACGGACTGTGCAACGGATGATTGGACAAGGTGAAAATGACCTGTGGAAATCCACAGGATGAAAACTGTGGATTTCGTGAGCGTATCACGTTGGGGACATACAGGCAGCTGAAACTGGCCTCTCAATATCG
>JACKQG010006048.1_pt1 | contig 11174 bp, 10 predicted proteins | sample 8237621 | NCBI WGS metagenome assembly JACKQG01 (sample SAMN15677084, study PRJNA649215) | marine metagenome | biome: marine; feature: Black Sea; material: saline water; isolation source: suspended particulate matter (SPM) from the Black Sea western gyre | collected 2013-06-09/2013-06-10 | depth... | reverse complement strand
CTTTTCAGTTTTTCCGGATATAGACGGCGTATTTTCAGCCACAGTTGCCGGTCATCATACGATTTTACACACACCTTTTTTCTGGATTGTGGCTTGTTGTATAATTTTTATAATCGGTCGAAAATTCTATCCTACAAAAAATCACATTATCACTTTGGGTATCTTTCTGGGTGCCATCCTGCATATCATTACTGACTGGATTACAGCTCGGACAGTTGGAATTCAATGGTTGTATCCATTTAGCACAACCAATTTTGATGTTTTTCCAGTTCAACCAGAAAAAGGTCAAATTCCGGTTTATGAAATGATCATGAATCCGTACTGGTCATTTTATATGGAAAATAAGTTATTGTTTGGATTTGAAGTTGGAGTGAATTTGATCGCAATATTTATTTTGTTACAAAAAATAAATATCGTCTTCAAAGACAATCGGTTAAAATAATTTACTTCATCAATAGAATTTTACGAGATGCTATTTTATTTTCAGAATGAAGAGTCACAAAATAAACTCCGCTAGGGACTTTTTCTCCCTGATCATTTTCTGCATTCCATTGAAGTGTGTGTAATCCAGTAGTTTTGAATTCATTTGAAAATTCTCGGACTAACTTTCCCTGAATATCATAAATGTTCATGTTTACATAACCGGGTTCCGTCATTGCATAATCAATTCGTGTAATTGGATTAAAAGGGTTAGGGTATATGGATGAAATTTCAAATGTAAGTGGGGAATCAGAGTTTTTGTCATCAATACCTACAAATTCATAATCATGTTCCAGCCAAACAACATGTGGAGCATTAAAATTATCATAATCCATACTGGCAATAAGTATGTCGCCAAGACTATCTTCATCAAAAAATCCAGTCACAATTCTTGAGGGGCGAAACCAACTGTCATTGCTACCGTAGTTTGGTGCAGACCAAAGTGTATCCAAACTATAATTATTCGGATCGGTAATATCACCGCCCGTATATTCAAAATCATAAATGTTGCCTGTCCATCCACCTGCTATATAAATATCTGGACCATCAGGGTTTTGACCTAATGGAGAATCTTGATTTCCCACAACCAATCCTCTCATGTCGTAACCAAAACTACTTTCTGGAAAAGAATAAAGCCAGTGAACATTATTATCAAAATTTACTTGTGATATATCTCCATCATTCGTTAAAACATAAAAATGTCCATCTTCGTAGGGGATTGTGCTTGCATAACTTTGTGTTGTTACAAAATACAATTCATTTGTCCCATCTTCATCAAAATTGGCTTCAAAAGCTCCTCCGCTACAAAAATGGGTTGCCTGATTAGCGACAGTAAAATCTGCTACATTTATGTAAACATCTCCAATTAGAGCTTCATAAATAATAATACGAAACCATTCCCAAGCGACAAAAACAACTTCCTTTGAACCATCATTATCCAAGTCGGTTATGCGAGTTAAATAACCGGGAGCTACTGTGGATGATAAATCGAGTAACTCGATATTCCATAATGCTGATTCCAATGTAGTAGATTGATCTAATGAAAAGATCATAAACCGCCCAGCATCGAGAAGGCCTGTACTTTCATCCCATCCAGTTGTTAAAGAAACGGCCACTTCTTGCACTCCATCACCATCAATATCATCTACGGCAATTTCACCAACTTCTATTACATCTGACGCTGCCATATCCCACGTTGTAGTAGGTGTTGAAGGAAAGGAACCGGTTGTTGAATCAAATTCCCAAACGGAGAAACTATCATAACCTGTTCCCTGATCACCAACATCATTTAAGTTATCTGGTGAAACATCTATGATGAGTAATATTTCTAATAATCCATCATTATCCAAGTCTGCAGTCGTTGCTTTAGAAACATTACTGGGAAGATTAATCCCATAGTTAATTAGGTCAACGTACCAAATTAATTCAAGAGAATCGTCATCAACCACTTCATAAATACCCATATCGTTCCCAATAGAACCCGTCCAACTGGAGGAAATAAGAAATTCTTTCTGACCGTCACCATCAGAATCAAATGGCCCTTCCATGGAAATTATTGAACTGGCAGGAAAATAACCACCTTCACCCCATGATAGGTCTTGCCAGACGTGAGTAAAATTATTTTCGTATGTTTGGCTATTTGCCAAAGAAATAAAAAGAAAGATGAATAATGATTTTAACAATTTCTTCATTCTATAACCTCTTGAGTGTTTAATAAATTTATGTAATGTGTAAAACAATCAGATTTTGATCAAATAATTTAGCTTAAAATCGAGAGTTTAGTCAACGGTATATTTCGTATAGGAAAATTATTTACTTATTTGAAAATGTGATATGTCATATTATTTTACAATCGGTAAAATACTTAATAATTTTAGAAAGGCATTAAATAGTCGAAAACGCTCATGTTTTTTAACTCATACAAATTTCCAATCATATTTCAGTGGTTTATACTTTTCCTATTAATTGGATGTGATGATCAAACTGAAAACAATAGCGATAATACTTCTCCTGAATTAACAGTTCATCCCAGTGAGGAATATATAAGTGGGACGTCTGTTTCTATAAGTTGGTCTTGGGATGAACTGGCTACAGGTATTGTGCAATATGGATTGGACAGTCTTTTTACTCAGGAATCCGGTAATTCTGATCAGTATGCAACAGATCATATTGTTATTCTGAATAATTTACAGGATACTTCTCTTTACACGTATAGGGTAACGGGTTGGGATGAACATGACAACCGGGCGACCAGCGAAAGCAGACAGTTTGTTACATATTTCCAAGATGATATGGAACCACCGGAATTCATTTTAGATATGCATTCTATTCAACGTAGACAGAATAGTATTACAATCAGTTGGACAGCAAATGAAGAGGTAGAGGCTGTTGTATATTATGGTTTTGAAGAACCGTTACTGGATTCTGTAATCGTTGATCAATTTTCAGAAATTGGAGAAGTAACTATTTCTGAATTATCACCAGGACTTCCTTATATTTTTGATTTAAGGATTTATGATCAAATAGGGTTCACTATTGGACAGAGAGATACCTTTTATACAGTTATTGCCGATTTTGTTTTATATGATGGACAGGGATCTTGGGCTGAAGGTTTGGTAAACGAAAAAAATCTGTTAAATGACATGGGAATAACCTGGATAACAGTATCGCAGGATTATATCAACTCGACAGAACTATTTCCCTACTTTAAAGCCATCTGGATGCCAGGCGGTTGGGCAGGAGATTATAAAAATGTGATCAATGCTCAAGGAGAAGAGAATATTAAACAGTTAATTGATAAAGGCGGCTTATATGTCGGTAGTTGTGCCGGTGGATATTACGCATCAGATTCAACTATTTGGGAAAATGTACATTATGATAATCCATTGAATTTTTTTGAAGGATCTGCTGTTGGACCTTTGAATGAATTAGCTCCGTGGCCTTCGTATACATATACGGACATTGATATAAATAACGAATTTGAACCGTTGTCTGATTTACCGGATACGATGGCGATGCTGTATTATGGAGGTGCCTACTATCAACCTATGGGACAACTGTCATCAGATGCTCATGTTTTAGCTCGTTATGGCCATAATGGTGAGATTATGGCATTATTGAATCCATATGGAGATGGTTTTTATTTTATAACCGGATGTCATCCGGAAGTCAAACGTGTCAGTCAACCAATCGCTTGGCCATTTTCTTCAGCAATTATATATTGGGCTATGGATCAAGTTTGGATTGAACATCCATAATATTATAATCTCGAAATTAGTTAAGAGTAACATCAATATTATGTTACAGAATCACTATGAATAGAAAAATATTTATAGCTCTTTGGTATGGTGCGATGTTGTTGCTTTTGGTTTCATGTAGCAAAGATCATCGCAAAGAGCGAGAACCCAATACGTTTGTTTTTGTTACGTACGATGATGTTAAGGATTGGGACCCCGGGACTGCTTTCAGTTTGGAAGTTCTTCCACTTTCCAATATGTATGAATTGCTTCTTTGGTACGATGCAACTGGTGATGAGCCGGTTTTTATTCCCGGTTTAGCAACTTCCTACAAGCAATCGGTCGATGGACGTCGATGGACATTTCAATTACGCAAAGGAGTCAAATTCCATGATGGTGAGGATTTTAATGCTGAATCAGTAAAATTTGTTGTTGATCGAAATAAATCTTTGGGTAGAGGTGCAAGTTATATATGGAATGCGGTTAGAGAAGTACAGATAGATAATACATATCAAGTAACATTTCTTTTGGATGAGCCGGTACCCCTCGATAGAATTGTTAGTTCACAGTACGGTGCATGGATGTATTCACCACGGATTGTAGAGATTCCTAAAGACTCATTGAGAAACGGTTATGATGGAGGTACTGGGCCATACTATTTAAAAAAGTGGATACGCAATGGTGAAATACGATTGGAAAAATTTGATGGATATTGGCGAGGTTGGCCGCAACAAAATTATTTTAGTAAAGTTAATATTAGAGTGGTTTCTGAAGCATCAACGCGAATACAAATGATCAAAAATAATCAAGCAGATTACGTAACCCAAATACCAATTCAATTATTATCATCACTACAAGAAGCACACGGTGTCAAAGTTGATATTCTACCGGGATGGGTAAACCATTTTTATCTATTGAATACCAAAAAATACCCCACAAATGATATTAATGTTCGTCGTGCTATAGCTGCAGCTTTTGATCGTAAAACCATCTTACGTTATGTGTATAAAGATGTAGCTACATATCCAGTTGGATTTATTCCGGCAACAGTACCACTTGCATCCCAACCTGATAGCCTTATAGAATATGATTTAAAATATGCCCAATATTTGTTAAATGAAGCAGACTTGGTTGATAATAATCCTGAAATCAGTTTTTCATATGTATCTACTTCTGAAGAGTATCATCTTACGTCTCTCATGCTGTTGGATAATTTGAGGAAAATTGGAATTAAAATGCACATTCAACCTGGATTGTGGTCAGCAATATGGGAGCGGGCAAAATATATCGATACTGCACCCAATATCATTTCCATGGCTTGGTGGCCAGCATACGCATCACCATCCGATTGGTTCTATGGATTATATTTTACTCAAGACCCTCCGTTATTTAATCTTGCGCATTACAGTAATGCAAAAGTGGATTCATTAATTGGTGTGGCATGGAAAAATGAAGCATTAAACCCGGAACGAGCCCGAAAAATATATAAAGAAATTCAAAATAAATTAATTGAGGATTGTGTAGCTATTCCTGTTGCCGATCTACAGATTTGGGCAGTTTATAATGAAAATATCCACGGCATCCGTGGAAACCCTGCTTACAATACTTTACTATTTTATAATCTTGTACGGTCCGGATGATTAAATATATCCTAAAACGAATCATGTTGATGGGGGTCGTACTTTTTGCTGTATTACTGATCATTTTTTTTATAACCAGAACACTCCCTGGTGATCCTGTCGCTATGTGGGTTGGAGAACATCCAACCCAAGAACAATTGGAGTATGGTCGTAAAATTTTGGGTTTTGACCAGCCAATTACGGTACAATTTTTAAAATATTTCAAAGGATTACTCCATGGAGATTTAGGCATGTCACTGCGTACGCAACAGCCTGTAACAATGGAACTCGCAAATAGATTTGCAGCAACGTTTGAATTGGTTACTATTGCGTTGATTCTTGCAATCTTATTGGGCTACCCAATGGGACTATATGCTGCATACAGGTCAAACAGTCTTGCTGATAAATCAATTCGCATAACTGGTTATATGGGTATTGCTATGCCAATATTCTGGTTAGGAATGTTATTGCAGCTCATATTTTTTGGAGTATTAGGTTGGCTTCCTTTACAGGGAAGAGTGACAGGGTATTTATTTGCTGAAGCAAACTTGCCAGTGAATTCAGGTTTATTTATACTGGATAGTCTCATTTCTGGAAATGGAGAATTAATAATTGATATTTTGTCCCATATCTTTCTGCCTGCCATTACATTGGCATTTGCCGTGATTGGAATTGTGATTAGAGTTTCCCGTTCTGCCATGTTGGAATCGATGCTGGAACCACACTTCACCACATTTTTAACATATGGTTTTACGCCTTTCCAAATATTAAAAAATCTTATGTATAAAAACACATTAATTCCTACTGTTACAGTAATCGGCATGAGTTACGGATTATTATTAGGCGGGACATTTTTGGTGGAATCTATATTTGACTGGCCTGGTTTGGGGCAATTCGGTGTTCTTTCGATCCTTACCAATGATTTCCCCTCAATTATTGGTGTAACACTGATTTATGCCGGAACGTATATTTTTTTAAATTTTGTAATTGATATTTTGTATTTCTTCCTGGACCCAAGAGTAAGGTTATAATTTGTCTTCTTCTATTAAAATCCTGGAATTAAAAAGAAGCATTCTCTTGCCCGGTTTATTTATATGTATACTAATCCTGATGAGTTTACTCATACCCTGTTTATCACCTTATGGAGATGATATTCGGGGAGCTGTCCATTTTGAAGAGAGTAATTTATCACCTTCATTCTCTCATTATTTTGGAACCGATGCTGCAGGCAGGGATATTTTTACCTTGACAGTCAGGGCAGCGTTATCTTCTTTGAGGGTAGGATTTGGAGTCGTTATTCTTGCCATGTTTATTGGAACTCCATTAGGACTTATAGCTGGAATGAAAGGTAAATGGATTGATGAAATCATCATGCGCATTGTTGATGGATTTTTGGCTTTTCCACCACTGGTTCTTCCACTTGTAATTACCACTGCTCTTGGACCATCACTAAATAATATAATTATCGGTATTGCAATTTCATGGTTCCCTTGGTATGTAAGGATAGCCCGCTCTCAGGCAATTGTTCTAAAAAATCAAGATTATGTATTGGCTTCCCGTTCATTTGGTGGTAGTTCAACGCATATCATTATTAAACATATTTTACCTAATAGTCTGCCGCCTATTATTGTTCAAGCCAGCATTGATGCAGGATATGCCATTTTGGTAGCAGCAGGATTATCATTCATAGGACTGGGTGCTCATCCGCCACAAGTCGAATGGGGATTGATGATTACCCAGGCAAGAGCACATTTTCTTGATCAATGGTGGACCGTTACTTTTCCCGGGCTATTTATCCTTGTAACAGTCGTATCCTTTAACCTGATTGGTGATGGTCTGCGTGAAATCCTAAATCCGAATTTCATCGAGGACAAATGAACGTACCTCTTGTAAAAATTAAACATGTTTCTGTTGATCTTCTTCCCAATGGCGATCCATTTACGGTATTGGATAATATTACGTTAAATATTATTCAAGGGGAGGTCATGGGTTTAATAGGTGAGACAGGATGTGGTAAAAGTATGACTGCTTGGCTTCTACTAGACTTATTGCCGGGTAATGGTAAGATAAAAAGCGGTTCTATTTGGTTTCGAGGACAGGATGTGACTGGTTCTAAAAGGGCGTCTTTGAGAGGTAAAAATATTGCAATGATTTTTCAAGATCCCTCAAGAGCTTTGAATCCAGTTCATCGCATCGGTAAACAATTTATGGCCATCCTAAATAAACGGTATAGTTTCGATAATCAACAAACTCGAAAATTAGCGTTGGAGTGGATAGAACGTGTCCGATTGGATTCACCAGAGGAAGTATTCCAGCGCTACCCTCACCAATTTTCCGGTGGACAAATGCAGCGATTAATGATTGCGATTGCCATGTCCCTTAAGCCCGATTTGTTAATAGCAGATGAACCCACAACAGCCTTGGATGCTTCTTTAAAATCGTATACTTTGGATATGATTGATGAACTTAGAAAAGAGTTTAATATTTCTGTGCTGCTTATCTCTCATAATTTAAAACTCATGGGGAATCGTTGCGATAGAATTGCTGTTATGTATAACGGTGCAATAGTTGAAAATGCCGATGCTGATCACATTTTACACAAACCAAAACATCCTTATACGAAAGGATTAATTAATGCATTACCAACAGGAGAAAATAAACGGTTAATTCCAATTGAAGGATCTCCACCATCACGTAATATTCAGCAAAGCGGCTGCCGATTTGAACCTCGCTGTGCAGATGCTATAGCAATATGTAAATCTATAACACCTCAATTGTTTAAAGACTCGAATGGTTCACAGGTTTTATGTCATCATTTTTCGGAAGAAAACAAATTACCGCAATGAATTCACCCTTAATAACACTTACCAATATTTCAAAAACCTATCGAGATGGTAAATCAGACGTAAAAGCTCTGGATAATGTTTCATTAGTTGTAAATAAAGGTGAAACATTGGGAATCATCGGAGAATCAGGTTGCGGAAAAACAACCCTTTCCAGAATTGCATTGGGTATACTGGAACAAGATTCCGGTCATATCCAAATAATGGATGAAAATGGCAATAATCTAGAAGATAAATTTTACAGATCCATAAGTTCCGTATTTCAGGATCCATGGAGTTCACTGAATCCTCGAATGAGTATTTTTAACTCGATTGCAGAACCGTTGGTAATTATTCAAGATTATAATAGCCTAGAAATTAATAAACGGGTCAATCACGTTTTTAATCAAGTGCAATTAAGCCAGGATTTATTGAAGAAATATCCCCACGCTTTATCGGGCGGTCAACGGCAGCGTGTGGCAATTGCCAGAGCATTGATTTCCAATCCCAAATTAATTATTCTTGATGAACCCACTTCAGCTTTGGATGTGTCCGTTCAAGCTCAAATTTTAAATCTACTCAAAGATTTACAGGAGCAAAACGATCTTACTTACATTTTCATTTCCCATGACTTGCCGGTTGTAATGTATTTGTCTCATCGTATAGTGGTTTTATATCAAGGACAAATTGTCGAAGAGAGTAGAGCGGTTGATTTATTTAATCAACAATTACACCCTTATTCGAAGCAATTATTTTCATCTTCATTTGATGAAAAACAATCTGATGATATTGAAAAAATAAATCTTAATTATCTAAATCAAAAAAATGGTTGTCTTTATGAACCTCATTGTCCTGTAAAACTATCTCATTGTGCAGATGAAACACCAAAATTAATACATGTAGATTCAGGAAGGAAAACAGCATGTTTTCTTCAACCACAAAAACAAACGGAGGCGTAATGAACTCACATCTTAATATCGCTGCTATACAAATGTACGGTCAACTTAAAATGGATTCTAATCTGGAAACTATGGAAGATTATTTACAATATATTCAAAAAGTATTTCCACAGATAGGAATGGTTATATTTCCAGAATTAGCCGCTTCAGGATTGGGGGGTAGTGAATTGAAAAAACGTGCACAAAAAATCCCCGGTGAATTAACAGGCACTTTTTCTCATTGGGCAAAAAAATATAATATTTGGCTAATACCGGGGAGTATGTATGAAATTGAAGGGAAAAATGTCTATAACTCAACACCCGTAATTAATCCCAAAGGAAACATTGTTGGTGTTTATCGTAAAAGATACCCTTGGATACCTTATGAAAAGTCTCAACCAGGAGATAAGCCATTTGTTTTTGAAATTGAAGGAATTGGTAAAATTGGAGTACTGATTTGTTATGATATATGGTTTCCGGAATGTGCTCGTGAATTAGCTTTGTTAGGTGCTGAATTAATTGTTGTTCCGACTGCCACAACTACGGGTGACAGGATCCAAGAGAAGGTCATTGTTCAGGCAACTGCAATTACACAACAATGTTATGTTGTTTCCTGTAATGGCGCTGGTTTTGGTGGCGTAGGTGGTTCAATGGTTGTAGATCCTGAAGGACTCATTTTGCAACAGAATGGTGAAGGCCCTTGCATGCAGACTGCTCTCATCGATTTCGACCATGTCCGCACTCTTCGAGACGTAGGCATAGCCGGTGTTTCAACACCATTAAAAGCATTCAAAGCAAACAAACAAACTTTTTCAATATATAAAAAACCAAAATAAAAGAACTGGTAAAATTCTAATTAAGGGATTTTGAATTATGAATAAGACAGAAAAAACATCAGCATTATTGGATCGCCGTGATGCTGCCATACCAAGAGGTCCAAAATCAGTAACGCCCATTTTCATCGATCATGCTAAAGGATCAGAAGTATGGGATATTGATGGAAATAGATACTTGGATTTTGCCGGAGGAATCGGTGTATTAAATGTTGGTCATACACCTAAACCAGTTGTTGATGCTATCCAAAAACAAGCAGAGAAATTGATCCATTCTTGTTTTACGGTGGCAATGTACGAACCCTACATTGAACTTGCGGAGGAATTGAATCAATTGACGCCCGGGGATTTCCCTAAAAAGACTATTTTTTTCAATTCAGGAGCAGAAGCAGTAGAAAATGCGATTAAAATTGCTCGATATGCCACAGGAAGGCCTGCAATCATTTGTTTTGATCATGCATTCCATGGCCGAACATTATTAACCATGAGTCTTACCAGTAAAGTGAAACCCTATAAATACGGTTTTGGACCGTTTGCACCGGAATTATATCGCATTCCATACAGTAATTGTTACCGTTGCCCGTACAATATGGAATTCCCTTCCTGCGACGTTCATTGCGGCCATGCTCTTGAAAGTATATTCAAAACCCACGTGGCGGCTGATAAAGTTGCTGCTGTGATAGTTGAACCTGTATTGGGTGAAGGAGGTTTTATATCCCCGCCACCAGAATTTTTACAAGTAATGAAGAAAATATGTGAAAAAGAAAATATCATATTTATCGTCGATGAAGTTCAATCTGGCTTTGGTAGAACTGGCAAATTTTTTGCATCAGAACATATGAGTATTGAGCCAGATTTGATTGTTATGGCAAAATCATTAGGAGCCGGCATGCCCATATCAGCAGTAACCGGGAGAGCAGAGCTTATGGATACCCCTGAAATCGGTGGGTTGGGTGGAACCTATGGAGGTAACCCCATAGCCTGCAGTGCAGCTCTGGCTACGTTGGGCATGATGAAAGAAAAAGGCTTCATGAAGCATGCCCAGGAATTAGGTCAAATTGCTATAGACAGATTTATTGAAATGAAAAAGACATATTCTATTATAGGTGATGTACGAGGATTGGGTTGCATGGTAGCCATAGAATTAGTTCGGGATCTTAAGACAAAAGAACCGGCAGATACCGAAACAGACGAGCTTGTTAAACTATGTTTCAATAAAGGATTAATTGTATTGAAAACATCTACA
>JACKQG010007323.1_pt1 | contig 11175 bp, 12 predicted proteins | sample 8237621 | NCBI WGS metagenome assembly JACKQG01 (sample SAMN15677084, study PRJNA649215) | marine metagenome | biome: marine; feature: Black Sea; material: saline water; isolation source: suspended particulate matter (SPM) from the Black Sea western gyre | collected 2013-06-09/2013-06-10 | depth... | reverse complement strand
CGATTCGCTGATGATATCGCCGTGCCAGCATACGTGCCCAGTGGGGATTAACATTCCTAAATATATCGCTCATATTGCGACTGGAGAATATCTGGAGTCTGTTGAAACAATCAGAGAACGAAATCCGTTTCCAGCAATATGCGGTCGCATCTGCCATCATCCTTGCGAAGGAAGGTGTCGCCGTGGGGAACTCGATGACTCTGTGGCTATCAGGTCGCTTAAGCGATTTGTTGCTGATTGGTACTTCGACCATATAGCTGAATTGCCTCCTCCAGAGCCTTTCCCTCGAACTAAGCCGCAGAAGGTGGCAGTGGTAGGCGCTGGACCAACTGGGCTGAGTTGTGCCTACTATCTGGCTCAGATGGGCTATGGAGCCACTGCTTTTGAGGCGCTTCCTGTTGGTGGGGGCATGCTATCTGTGGCTATACCTGAGTTTAGATTGCCTCGTCGGGTCATTGAGCAGGAGATAGAATATATTGCCAGGCGTGGAGTCGACATAAGATATGACACACCTATAGGTGTGAACTACACTGTGGACGACCTCAAGAAAGATGGTTTTGCCGCTGTCTTTATTGCTGCTGGTGCTCAGAGAAGCCAGAAGATAGGCATCCCCGGTGAATTAGAGGATGTGGAAGGTTTTCATTATGGTCTAAGATTCTTGAGGGATATTAAGGTTGGCAAGCAGGTTAGAGTTGGGCAGAGGGTGGCGGTTATCGGTGGTGGGAATGTGGCTCTTGATGCTGCGCGCACCGCTCTTCGTCTTGGTGCTGAGGAGGTAAACATCTTTTACCGGCGCTCACGAGAAGAAATGCCGGTGACTGAAGTTGAGTATGATGAGGCAGTGCCTGAAGGCGTGAATGTCAATTTTCTTGTCAGTCCTACCCGGATAGTTAGTGATAATTGGAAGGTGGCTGGTTTGCAGTGCATCCGTATGCAATTGGGCGAGATGGATGCCAGTGGACGGCGTCGTCCAGTACCGATTCCAGGCTCAGAATTCTTTGCTGAGGCGGATACCGTGATTGCTGCGGTTGGGCAGGCTCCTGACCTCTCGTTTTTGCCACCTGACAGTGCTCTTGAGCGCACACGATGGGAGACACTGGCTGTCGATAGTAATACCCTGGCTACTAATGTCTCCGGTGTCTTTGCTGGCGGCGATTTTGTCACCGGTCCTGGTATGGTCATAGATGCCATTGCTGCTGGCAGGAGAGGGGCTCTCGCCATAGACAAGTACCTCAAGGCAGATACTTCGAGGGTAGAGATGTATGACTTGAAGACTGAGGTCATTGTGGAAGCTGCTACTAAGGTGGAAGAAGAGACATGGGAGGCACAACCCCGACTAGAAGTGCCGACTCTTCCCACCGAAAAGAGAAAAAACAGTTTTGAGGAGATAGAGCTTTGTTTCCCAGAGGATAAAGCCAAGTATGAGGCTAATCGGTGCTTGAGGTGTGACTTGGAGAGGTGACGTTTGTGGTGCTTGTAGAAATGCCTATTGGTTAATCAGGAGGATGTGACGATGAAATCTATCACTAAGCAGAAGACTTTCGACGAGATTAAAGAACAGCTTGATGGGTTAGACAAAGTCTTCATTGTTGGTTGTGGCACTTGTGCTACCATGACTAAAACTGGAGGTAGAGATGAGGTATTGGGCATGAAGGACCGTCTACAAGAACTGGGTAAAATGGTCACTGGCTGGACGGTTATTCCAACTGCTTGTGATGAGATGACAGAAGTTGCGCTCAGAGAGAACAGCGAGGCTATTAGCAGTTCAAATTGCATTTTGGTCATGTCTTGTGCCTTGGGGGTTCACAAGATCAGTTGCTATATTGATAGGCCGGTCATTCCGGCGTTGGATACCCTGTTCATTGGACTGGAGGACGAACCAGGCAATTTTCATGAGGTCTGTGCTCAGTGTGGTCAATGTGTTTTGGGGCAGACTGCAGGCATCTGCCCGTTGACTGCCTGCCATAAGGGCTTGCTTAACGGACCGTGCGGTGGCACCAATAAAGGCAAGTGCGAAGTTGACATAACTAAAGATTGTGCCTGGACTTTAATACACCAGCGATTGGAAGCACAGGGCAGGCTTGATTTGATGCGCAAGTATCAGCCACCTAAGAATTATCAGGCGACACCTAGGCCGAGGACGATTAAAATTGCGTGATTAGGGGGGAAATGACAATGTCAACACGCTTTAAAGAAGCTCTTAACTCCGGTGAATTTGTCATAACCAGCGAGATTGGTCCACCTAAAGGGACAAACATCGAGAAGATGCATCATCACATTGATATCCTCAAAGACAAAGTAGTTGCTATGAATGTTACTGATCACCAAAGCTCGGTGATGCGTTTTCCTTCCATAGGTGGGTGTCTGGCTGTCAAGGAACGTGGCGGTGAGCCGATATTGCAGATGACTTGCCGTGACCGAAATAGGCTTGCCCTTCAGGCTGAACTGCTTTTTGCCTATACCAGAGGTGTAAGGAATGTCCTCTGCCTTACCGGCGATGCTGTGCCTGTGGGTGACCATAAGGAAGCCAAGGGCGTTTTTGACCTTGATTCGGTTCAACTATTAAGGACAATCCGTCAGTTGGAATCGGGTAAAGACCTCGGAGGTAATGACCTCGATGGGGCTGTTGAATTCTGCGCCGGAGCCATAGTTACTCCTGAAGCTAATCCGATAGAGCCTCAACTGCTTAAATTTGAAAAGAAGATCGAATCTGGAGCCGAATTCTTCCAGACTCAGGCTATTTATGACCTGGAAAACTTTGCCAAGTTCATGACATATGCTCGCAAATTTCCCGTCAAGATTCTGGCCGGAATCGTCTTGCTTACTTCAGCCAGGATGGCTAAGTATATGACCGAGAATGTACCCGGCATCTTTGTACCGCAGAGCCTGATTGATGGGCTGGCGGCGGCACCCAAAGGCGAAGCAATAAACAAGGGCATTGAGATTGCCGGCAGAATGATTGCTGCCCTCAAGAAAGATTCCATTTGCGATGGAGTCCATGTCATGGCAATTGGCAGGGAAGAGTTAGTCCCGGATATATTAACCGCCGCCGGACTCTGATCACGGATTTAACGGCGAATCATTCTTTAATCTCTCAAATCCATTGACTTTTGATTTTGAAATTATTTAGGATTTAGCAGTGCCCTTTAGTGTTGTCTTGGATGAATGGTTAAACGCCATGAGTAGTTTCTGGCGTTGTCGGGATTTGCTACAATTAGCGCAATAGCTTGTATCTCTCGGATAAGGCAATACACATGAAAGCTATAGGCGGGTTACTGCTCGTTCTAGGGATAATGGGGTTGCTGCTGAACCTGATATTGTGGCTTCCCGCGCGACTTAGCCTGATTATCATGGTGCTTATCTCCGCAGTCTGTTTTGTTGCTATTTGGGGTGGTGGCAAGCTATCACAGACAAAGCCAGCATTTGTGCAAGAGCCGGCAAAGAAGCATGAGCCAACGGCTCAGCAAGCCCAGGGGGTACAGCAGAAAGTCGCCTGTCCTAAATGCGGTTGTCAGGTTGTTCCCAGTCAGCAATTCTGCGGAGCCTGCGGTTCAAGCTTGGCATCTTATTGTGCTATGTGCGGAGCTGCTATTACTGCCCCATCTAAATTCTGCGGAAATTGTGGTGCCAGGCTGGGCTGAAGGATTATTGGCCATGCTTGCCATAGAAGTTTTGCCAAGCCTGCTGAGCGTATAGTATGGGCATATTGCTAGGCATTTTAAGCATAGCCATCGGTTATCTTCTGGGCTCTATTCCTTCGGCCTACATTATGGGCTGACTGAGGAAGGGCATAGATATTCGAAGCCTTGATTCAGGGAACATGGGGGCTGGTGTTGTTATCCGTCAGGTGGGCGTTTGGGAAGGCATACTTGTCGGTCTTATTGATATAAGCCAAAGGGTCGGTGGCTGTACTTATTGCCAAGGCTCTAGGCGTTGCTGAACCCTGGGTGCTGGCCGCAGGATTTGGCGCTTTGCTTGGGCACAACTTTCTGGTATTTGTTGGCTTTAAAGGCGGTAGCGGCTCGGCTACTATCATCGGTATTTTTCTTGTCCTGTCACCTATGGCGATGGGCATTGTGCTTGTGATAATAGCCATCCCTATCCTTACTACCCGTAACTTTGCCTTCGCTGTGTTCATCGGCTTGGTTTTGCTGCCATTGTTTATTTGGCTGCTTGGCGGCTCATTGATGCTGGTCCTGTATTTCCTGGTTATTGATGCCTTCATGTTGGGGAGAAATCTGCCTGTTCTGAAACGAGCCTGGCCTAAAATAGGCAAGAAAAATGTTGCTACTAGCCGTCGTCCCAAACGACAATAGCTTTCCTCCTGTCTAAGTCTCTAAAATTCACAAAAACCTCACACTATCTTCACAATAGATTCACATTTGCCTGCTATTATTTATAATCAGGAAGGAGGCTAATGTACGTGAGCAAGCTTTTGAAAATAGGTATACCAATCTTGGTTGCAGTATTGGTATTGGTCATTGGTGCTGGGCTAGTTCTGGCTAAAGAAAAAGATACTTCAGTTTTGAATTGCCCTTACGCATCGTATGATTGTTCGCAGTGTCCTGGGCAACAGTATACTAATTGTCCATTTGCCGGTAATGATGGTGGATGGGGAGGCTGTGGAGGCGGGGGTTATTGTGCCGGTCCTGGGGCAGTTTATGGACCGGGCGGATTATATGATGATAATGATGCCAGCTACCAGTCGCCGTGTCATAGATACTGGCGATAAACTTTCATGATAACTGTCCAGTCGGAATGCCGACGTATCAAAATACATCTCCTAAGCAATAGGGGCGAAGGTCGACCACTTCGCCCCTAACAATTTTATATGCTACAATTCAGACTATAGCACGGTGGGCAGGCGATGGCACGTAGCACGATTTTGCTGGTTGATGATGAACCTAAGGTCTGCGAACTCATCAGGGCATACCTTGTAAAGGATGGCTATGATGTTATCATCGCTGCCGATGGCAGGGCTGCCATCGAGCAGACTCAGCGCCATAAGCCAGACCTTATCCTTCTGGATTTAAATTTGCCTGAGCTAGATGGCCTGGAGGTTTGCCGAACCATCAGGAAGCAATCGAACGTCCCGATTATCATGCTTACAGCTCGTGATGAAGAGACGGACAAAATTGTCGGCCTTGAACTCGGGGCTGATGATTATGTTACCAAGCCATTCAGTCCCCGCGAGCTTGCTGCCAGGGTCAGTGCCGTATTGCGGAGGTATAGGGAAGGGCTGAAGCAAGGTGAACAGACTGTTGCTGGAGACCTTCGCCTGGACACTGAGAAGCATGAGGCAACCTATTTGGGGCAACCGCTTAGCTTGACGGCTGCTGAGTTCAGGTTACTCTCTGTCCTGGCACGTAATCCCGGTAGAGTTTATACCAGGCTCCAACTGATGGATTCGGCCTTTGGCGAGTCTTACGAAGGTTACGAGCGAACTATAGACGCTCACATTAAAAATATCAGACAGAAGATATCGAAATTGGCACCTGAATCTGCCAACCCGCTGGTTACAGTGCGGGGCGTTGGCTACAAATTGGAGAAATGATGTTACGTAGGTTATCGGTGAAGCTCTCACTTCTCTTTGTGGGAATTGCTCTGGTGAGTGTGGGTGTTATAGTTCTATGGGTGAATAATTCGGTCCAAACTGAGTTCAGATGCTATTGCCAGGAAAGCTACCAGGGACAAGCTCCACCTGATTCGATGCATCCCGGGACAGGGGCTGGTGGCCAGGGTGGTATGCCCTATTATATGGGTGAGATGGAACAAGCTTTCCTTGATTCCGTTCGTAATTCTTTATGGCTAGCAGCCTGGGTAGCTGTCCTGGTCGGCGTAGCCCTGGGTTTCTTATTCAGCTGGCTCATTACTGGACCTATGAGACAACTGACTTTGGCAGCACGTAAAGTTGCTGCCGGCGATTTCTCATATCGGGTTTCCCAGAAGACTGATGATGAGATTGGTGAAGTATCCGATGCTTTTAATACCATGGCTGAACAGTTGGAGAAGAAAGAAAAGAGTAGACGTCGTTTACTAGCTGACATCGCCCACGAATTGCGCAATCCACTCAGCATTATTCAGGGAAATTTGGAAGCCTGGCTTGATGGAGTTATTACGCCTGCACCGGAGCAGGTCGCCTCGGTATATGATGAAACCGTGCTTCTTTCCAGACTGGTAACCGACCTTAGAGACCTGTCACTGGCGGAGGCCGGTCAACTTAAGTTATCTCAGAATGCCACCAAGCTGGGCGAATTCATTTTGGCACAGATAGCCAGTGTCCAGAGTCGTTGCCGGGAGAAGCGAATTTCCATTAATGCGGAGCTACCAGATGGGTTACCATTGGTCCTTATCGACAGGGACCGTATACGTCAGGTGCTGCACAATCTCATTGATAACGCTCTCAGATATACACGAGCCGGTGGGACTATTAAAATCGGTGCAAGTTACAAAACAACGGGTTGGGTTACGGTATTTGTATCAGATTCGGGAAGCGGTATAGTTACCGAGGACTTGCCTCATGTCTTCGACCATTTTTACAAGGCAGACCGGTCGCGGCAGAGGGGGCATGGAGGAGCCGGCATAGGGCTGGCTATGGTAAAGCGACTTGTGGAGTTGCATGGAGGAACGGTGTGGGTGGAAAGCCGCAAGGGCAAGGGGAGTACCTTTTTCTTCACATTGCCTGTGGCATGATTCTTTTTGATATTATAGCTGTGTGAATACCAGTAATTCTGTGGTATCTAAACTTCATCAAGGGCTCTTTGACTTTCTTGCTTCACAGTCGTTCACTCTTTCAAAAATCCGTAAACTATTAGAAATAGTGCCAGGTAATATGTAATCATAACAATGTAGTCGGCTGCTGGCACCGGCATCATAAATTTGTTGATGGCTATGATTGAATCAGAGACGATGAACGAGGCAGCTCCGTAAAGGGTAAATTTATTCTTTGCCCCTCTCAATGCTGCGAAAATGCCCATCAAGGTTATCACTACCAAATAACAATAAACTGGTATCGCCATTTCTCTGAGTGAGGGTGTCATGATTGCGGCTATAGCTAAGGCATAGATAGCGAGAATGACGATGATGGGTATCCTGGACCTTTGCATCTTGAAATCCCTGGAGAAAGTCACGATGAACATAATCTGGGCAATTAAAAATAACCCCAGACCGACAATGAAGTACTTTCCTGCCTCTAGTTCTAAGGCTACATCGCCGGCGGCACAAAACAGGAGAGACACAAACAGTAGCTTGCCTGTCATCCTGCTAACCGTTATCAGGGCTAGTACTGCGAGGCTTATTGCCGGTATCGCTTTAATAACGAAGTTACCGGCATAGGGTTGAAACGGCAGGGTGGCAATGAAGATGATGGCGAACACGGCGAAGATATAGAGCAAAGTTTTTTGTACAGCAGTCATTTTATTCACCTCCGAATGTTGGCCAAGGTCGTCTTTAACCGTGTCTGTCATATTATAATCCCGCTGTCAATGCGCATGTCGTCTGTTTATTGTTTTGCCTTTAACTCCTTGCCGATGCTGAATGCTTTGGCTACGACTTCTCCGAGGGTTTGGTACTGAGTGGCTGGGGCTGTGGTGTAAATAAAGGGCTTAATCTTATTAACATCTGGTTTGCCGTCGGTGAGGCAGCTATCTGAGACATGGGCCTCATCGATTCGGCCGATGACAAGCGAATGACTACCTAAGTCCAGGATATGCACAACCTCGCACTCTAGATTGATGGGACACTGCTCGATAAGCGGGGCATTATCCAATTTGCCATAAAACACCTTGAATTGGCAGACCTCTGCTTTATTGACTTTAGCCCCGGATATGATGCCGCAGTAATCTGTTTCCTTCACCATATCTGTTGATGGTACGTTAACAGAGAAAGTCATGTTTTGCTTGATGCCTTTGAGTGTGTAGCGCTGGTGGCGTATGGCTACAGAAATCATCGGCGGCTCGCCGTTGGCAATACCGCCCCAACCGACTGCCATAAAATTTGGTTTATCATCTACGTTTGCCCCGACCAGTAGTGCCGGCATGGGATAGATCAATGTCTGCGGGCCCATTAATATCTTCCCCATAGGTTTCCTCCTTTATTATGTAAGTATAATGCTTGCCAGGTGTACGAGCGCCTGAATATTCTGGCTGAAATTATAACTTATTCCATTATATATCAGAAAGAGCTCGTACTCGTTCCTATGATTAGTGGCGCTGTGCCTTTTCTGTCATTGCGAGGAGCATAGCGACGTGGCAATCTTGGGGTGGGAAATAGGTATGAGATTGCCACGCCGTCGGCTCGCAATGGCATCAGAGATAGTGGTCTGATAGATTATGGACAGTGCAACCGTGTGTTATACTTAATGCGGGGCATTTGGGGGTGGTCAAGAAGGAGTAATTGAGCGTGTTTATCGGCGATCCGTCTTCAATGTAATTGTGACCTCTTAGGGGCGCCTTTCTTGCAGTGAGGCTAAAGCCTTGCCGATACATTACTAAACAATGAAGGTGATTGATGGCTGCTAGCGAAAAGTTTACCATATCGGGAGAAGAGTTGGTTGATAAAGTCAAGCAGCTTATACATGAGGGCAACATCAGGCGCGTGCGTGTCATCCACGAAGGTAAAACTGTGCTGGAGATTCCGCTGTCGATAGGTGCACCGGCAGCGGCGATAGGGATTATGGCTGCTCCGGTTCTGGCGGCTCTGGGTGCCTTTGCCGCTTTGGTCACAGAATGCACTATCGAGGTCGAGAAGGTCGAAAAATAACAGGTATGAGACCATAATAAAGGAGGGGTAGAGTGAAGTGGCAAGACTATGCGAGTGAAATAAAAGAGGTTCTTGGGCTGGAAGGCAGTCCGGTAGCGATAACTTACTCCATGGAGCCATCTTCTAAGGCTGTTAAAGGCAAACGCTGTGTTTGTGATGCTGTTGTTCAGGCTCGGGATGGGAAGGTAATTGACCTCACGGTCTCGACGTCAGCCTGTAGAGGTGGTACCTGGCATCTGGGTCTGGGTGATCGGCCGAAGGGGGAAGAGTACAAGGATATAAAGGAGTTCCTCGTCAAAGGGGAAAAGCTTTTCTGCTCGATAGCGGCTTTTCACAGGATGCAATATCTTACTGTCGCTCCGCCTCTAGACCTTGCTGAACACGTGGTTTTATCGCCCCTGGATAAGGCAGAGTTTGAGCCTGATTTAGTGCTGTTCATCTGCAACGCTTTACAAGCCTGCCGGCTGGTCACGCTGGATGGCTATGAGACAGGCATACCTCCGAAGCTTGAGATGTGTGGTTCAACCTGTCATCAAGCTGTAGCTTACCCCGTGGTAACCGGGGAACTAAACGTGAGCCTCATGGACTATACCAGTCGGAAGATTAAAGACTACAAGCCTGAAGACCTGCTGGTTTCAATACCCTATCATCGGTTTCATGGCGTTATGCGCAGTTTGGATGGCTGTACTGCCGGTCGAGCTGAATTCGAAATCACGCAGTCATTCCGCCGTTTTTTGAGCGCAGGGGCAGTTCGGGATTTCGAAGATTAACCTTCTAAAGTCAGGATGTTGTAAAGATATGTTGGATGTTCGGAGCCTGACCAAAATATACGGTCTTGGAGAGGTGCAGGTTAGGGCACTGGATGGAGTCTCGTTCACTGTGGACACCGGAGACATGGTCTGCATAATGGGCAAGAGCGGTTCTGGTAAGTCCACCTTGCTCAGGCAGTTGGGGCTGCTGGACCGGCCAACCTCAGGTGAAATAATTCTTGACGATAAGGTTGTGACCAAGCTTTCTGACAGTGATCGGGCTATGTTGCGCCTCCAGTATTTGGGCTACGTTTTTCAGGAGTATGCACTGCTTGCGGAGCTGACTGCACATGAAAATGTTTATTTGCCTGGCATGATGCTCGGTGAGAAGGGGATTGACTTTAGGAAAAGAGCTAAGGAGTTGCTTGAGCTAGTGAATTTGGGACATAGAATACGTCACTATCCGAAAGAGCTTTCCGGTGGTGAGCAGCAGAGGGTAGCTATCGCCCGGGCACTGATCAATAACCCCAGCGTGATATTTGCCGACGAACCTTGTGCTAATCTGGATTCAATATCAAGCAAGCGGGTAATGGATACGCTGGTCAGTCTTAATCAGGAAATGAAGGTTACCATTATCTTTGTTTCGCATGACCCCGATGATAAAAAATATGCCAGCGGTCTAATCATGCTGAGCGACGGCAAGATGGTAACATAAGGCAGCTTAGTTTAAGGTAATTATCCCTTGACAATATAAGCTCCTTGTGTTATAATACGAGTATAGCAAGGAGAAAAGAAATGGTGGCTGTAAATAGAACTAACCCAATTAGAGCGAAATCGTCCGATTCGCAATATACACTGGTGGAATTTATGGAGACATTCCCAACTGATGCTGCTTGTCTCGAATGGCTTTGGGAACGACGCTTTTCGGAAGACGGCGAACATGCCTATTGCCCGAAGTGCAATAAGATACGCTCTTTTAAGCGATATGAATCGCATCAACTGAAAGTCTCTTGGACTTGCGTCGCCTGTGGTCACCATATTCACCCGTTGGCTAGAACTATCTTTGAGAAGTCTTCTACCTCCCTTCGTTTGTGGTTTTATGCCATGTACTTGATGGTAAGCACTAAATGCGGTATTTCCGCTAAACAACTTGAAAGAGAACTTGGAGTCACCTATAAAACAGCTTGGCGTATGGCCTATCTGATAAGGAATTATCTTATGGAGCAAACAGACGAACCATTGTCTGGTATCGTTGAAGCCGATGAGACTTACATAGGTGGGCGAAGGCGTGGTGATAAACGTGGTCGTCCCGCTCAAGACTCTCATAAAGTACCAGTTTTTGGGATGGTACAACGTCAAGGGCAAGTGCGTGCAATGACTGTTCCGAATGTCAAAAGAGCTACAGTATTTCCGCACCTTAAGAAGCATGTTATCCCTGCTTCTATTGTTTGCACTGATGAATTGAAATCCTACAACGGAATGGAGCGGATAGGATTTAATCATCAATCGGTTAATCATTCCGAGAATGTCTATGTAAGCGGGAATGTGCACACTAATGCCATTGAGGGATTTTGGTCTCTCACGAAACGTGGTATTGGGGGTGTCTATCATGCAGTGTCCGCTAAACATCTTCAAGGCTACCTGAATGAATATGCTTGGCGGTATA
>JACKQG010005530.1_pt2 | contig 11175 bp, 8 predicted proteins | sample 8237621 | NCBI WGS metagenome assembly JACKQG01 (sample SAMN15677084, study PRJNA649215) | marine metagenome | biome: marine; feature: Black Sea; material: saline water; isolation source: suspended particulate matter (SPM) from the Black Sea western gyre | collected 2013-06-09/2013-06-10 | depth... | reverse complement strand
TTATAATATGAAATAACTCATGTGCCAGATCAAAATTTCTTCTCCATGGAGCATCGTTGGCGTTGATAAGAATGCCAACTCCTAAAGCGTTATCTACAACACTGGCACCGGAGACACCGTCCTCCAAAGGCATGTGCAGGATTTTGAAGCGAAGCTTATTCTCGAGCACGTTAAGCAGATTAAGGGAAGGACGGGAACCCAAGTCAAGAAATATATGAATTTCAGCGCCGAGTTTGCCGGCCTGCTCAAAGCCATTGTAAGAGAAATCATCCCGATCATAATTTCTCAGAATATCTTTCCATCGTCGCTTGAGCCCAAGCAGGTGTTCCAGGTTACTGTAGTTTTCAAGAAAAGAAAGGAATTGACGCTGTATTTGGTTTATGTCTGTTTTTGTTGTTTTTCTCCATAAGGGCACAGGATCAGGAGCAACGTCGGATTCCAGGAAATAATCAAGAGTTCTGCCATATAAACGAGCCATCATAATTAATTCATGGGCATTCATCTTCCTTGCACCTTTTTCAATAGCGGAAAGAGTCTGATAGTTTTTAAACCCCAGTTTTTGAGCCGCTTGGGTGATAGAAAAGCCTGCGGTCTCCCTTGCGGCTAAAATCCTTTCATTCAGGATCTCTTCTTCCTTTCCTTTGGATATCATGACATCCCTCTCAATAATGATTTCTTATATTATAATTAATAATGTCGGCCATTATATAAGAAATCTTTACCCATTTGTCAATCCTTAATTAAATTGATGGCACTTCCTTGGCCAATTGAAACTCAGGCCTGTGCTTTCCGACCCAGGATAATCCCTTCAGATTAAGACCCAGAACCTGTGAACGCTTACCCCAAAAGTAATCCGCTAAAGGGCATTAAGCGCATGGCCGTAAGAAATTGGTAATGCTCTCTTTCCCTTACCCTCCAGGCGAAACAACAGGCAGCTCGATCCTCAATACAAGGTCTTCTCCTTCGCGGGAGACATCGATCTTTCCACCGTGACGATGAATGATGATTTTGGAAAGGGGCAGATCGTGCACAACGGATTCGGCCTTTCCTGTAAACCGGGGAAAGAAAAACTGATCCAGATCTTCTTCCGCCAGCCCCTGGGCCCGGTACCTGATAGTGATAAACACGTTTTCATCTTCCATCATTGTGGAGACGAACAGCTTTTCTCCTTCGGGCATGGACAGGACCGTGTGCTTCAAAAGACTGCCAAAGGCCTTGTTAAGCAGGCTATTATCACCCTGAACGCTTGTGACAGACGACGAAAACGATTCCTCCACATGGATCTTTTTTGTCTCAATCTGATACTTCAACCCCTGAAGCGATAATATGAGAAGTTGATTCAAATCCACTTCCGACACGGAAAGGGTAAACGGTTCAATAGAAGAAAGGATGATTTTCAAGATATGTTCAAGTCTGGCCACCTCTTCCACGATAATACCCGCAAACCTCCCATACTTGTCATCCTCTGGGAGGGCATCCCGGAGTCGGCGCGCAAAGCCGCCTGCTGTGGCCAGGGGGTTTCTCATTTCATGGGCAAACCGTGCTGATATCTCACCCAGGACCTTGATTTCCTCGGTTCGCAGCGCCTTTTCCTCCAGCTTCTTCAGTTCAGTGATGTCCATCATGAACCCATCGAGCCATTTGAGATTTCCATCCTCATCTCTAAACGGAATTGAATGATCGATAAAAACGAGTCGGTGGCCCTGCTTGTCTCGAACAACCCGTTCGACCCGGAATCCACCTTCATCCTTCCTCAAATCGCTCCAGATTTTTTCACCCGGGGCCCTGTCACATCCCCAGACTTTTTCCTCCCAGAACCGCTTCTTCCCCACGACATCGTCGGTCGTATATCCCAATTTTTCCGTGAAATGGGGGTTTATGAACTCGGTGGTCCCGTCATACAATATCCGGTAGACACACAGGGGCAGATTATCAACCAATGTGCGATATTTTTCTTCCGAAGAAACCAGGTCTGCGGTCCTTTCCTGAACTTTCTTCTCTAAGGTTTTTGCATAATCCTGGATCTGCCTCCTTCTCTCCTTCAGGGAATCCAACATAATATTGAGCGATTGGGTCAGCCTTCCGATTTCATCGTCAGGTCTCAGAGCCAAACGGGTCTCCCTCTTGCCTTCGGCAATCTCCTTAGCCTTAGTGACAATCTCCTCTATAGGCCGGGTGAAGAGCACGGCAACGACCCAGATCAGCGCAAAAGAGACGAGGATCCCTGCTATCCCCACAAAGACCATCAGGTTTCTTGTCTTTGCCAGACGTTTGACAATTCCTGAACGATTCGCATCCACTTCCACTAAGGCCACTACTTCTCCAAAGTAGTCCCTGATGGGTCCCACCAAAATTGAGCTGCCAGGATGGTCTTCAGGGGAAATCTGAATTACCGGGTGATCGGCAGATCGGTCAATCAGATGCCTGGTCGGACAGGAGGCCTTTACTTCATTAAGGGTGGTAGCAAGGAGCGTGTAAACATTTTCACCCCTTTTTTCATAAACCGTGATGTCGGGGCCCCAGCTCTTTTTGAGATCTTCCAGAAACGGCTTTTCAAAAGGATATCCGATCTCAAAGCTGCCCGCTAACGCACCCTTATAGTAAACAGGCGCAATTCCGCGGATTCCCAAGCCTGTTAACCCCCATTCAAGGCTCGCAACACCCCTGCCGCTTTTCATAACATCCATGATCGCCTTCCTGTAGGAGATCATTTCTCCAAACACCTCAGGCGCATGAACCCTTAAAAACGATTTGCTGGGAGGGACATGAAAGTGGAATTGTCTTATCCCGAAATCTCTTTTGAGCTGTTTATACAGGGGCAAGGTATATTCCATCAGCGAATCCCAGTCTCTGCCTGCCAATAATTCCTGTGCCCGGGGGTCGGCTGCAACAATGGTGGCCATGGATAAGGCCTGATCTCCTTTGTGACCAATTCTTGTCAAGAACAGGTGATAGAAATCACGGATTTCCTTTTGCTCCTCCCTCTTGATCAGGTCCTGCTGTGAACTCAGTCCCATATACACCAGAATCGTAGTCCCAAGAAACGAAAAGAGGAGGAAGGGGATCAAGAGCTTCCACTTCAAGCTGATTCCCTGAATTCGGTATAGGACGTCTGATAACATATGGCCATTCAGAAAAAAGGTTTGGGGTTAAGAGACGAGCGGCATTTTTTCCATGTCTTTCAGGATTCTCCGCTGTCGTCTCAAGACCTGTTCGTTTGGATGGGTCGGGGACCATCGGTGCGGGCTCGGGAGGATGGCTGCCAAGAGTGCTGCCTGGCTCTGAGTAACCAGTTGAGATGAGACGTGGAAATACCTTCTTGAAGCGGCTTCGACCCCCATGACCCCTTCTCCCCAGTCCACGGTGTTGAGATATATCTCAAGTATCCTTCTCTTATCCCAGAATATTTCAACAAGAACCGTATAGTATGCCTCTAAGATCTTTCTCACCAGGCTCCTGTCGGGCCAGAGAAACACCGTTCTCGCCGCCTGCATGGTAACCGTGCTTGCGCCTCTGTAACCCTTCTGTAAGACAATGTCCTTTACAGCTTCGTTGATCTCCTCAAAATCAAACCCGTTGTGGGACAAAAAGCGCTGATCTTCACCCGCAAGAACCGCCTTTCTTATATGCGGCGATATCTCTCTGAGCTGGCGCCAGCCATGGTGAGGAATTGTCGGCTCGACCACCCCCCCGCTCCTGATCCAGTCCAAGGCCGTCATCACAGTGAATGGCGGGTTCACATAACTCAGCACAGCGACCTGTAAGACGCTCAGGACCACCAGAACGACCAGAGAAACTCCCATCCATTTCAGAATTCGGAGAAAGGGCCTCTTTTTCAGTTTCTTTTTAGGCAAAGCACCATTACCGCTGCCGTTTCTTTACCTCGTCCCACGCCCTGTCCATTTGAGTCAAAGTGGCCTCTTCCAACCGGATTCCGGATTCGGCCAGCAGTCTTTCCATCTTCTCAAAGCGCGCCTGGAACTTTTGATTGGCACTTCTCAGGAGATTTTCGGCATTTGCTCCCCAGTGTCTTGCAAGATTCACGATGCTGAAAAGGAGATCGCCCATCTCCTCGGCAGCCCCTTCTCGATCTCCAACAGCAATCGCAGACCTCATTTCCTCAATCTCTTCCTGGACCTTTATCCAGATCTCGTCGGCATTGGCCCAATCGAAACCCACCTTGGACGCCCTTTCACTCAACCTGTGCGCCCTTAAAAGGGCTGGTAAATCTGAGGGAATGTTTTTCAGCATCAGCGAAGTCTCTTTTGGCTTTCCTTCTTCAGATTTTTTTATTCGAGTCCAGTTGGCCGCAACATCTTCCGCGCTTTCCACTGTTGCGCTTCCAAAGACATGCGGGTGCCGGCGAATCATTTTTCTCGTGATCCCTTCAATAACTTCAATAAAATCAAATTCCCCCCTCTCTGACGCCAATTGGGCCAGGAAAAGGATTTGAAACAAAAGATCACCCAATTCTGAGCAAACCTCCTGGGGTAACGTGCTATCGAGGGCATCCAGGACTTCATATGCTTCTTCAAGAAGATATATCTTAACGGTGGCATCTGTCTGTTTGGCGTCCCACGGACAGCCGCCAGGCCCCCTGAGCCGGGCCACCAATTCCACAAGAGATCCAATCGCGGCTGTGAGTCTATTGGCGTCCATTTTTCTCGGTGGTATCGATCCTCCCTGAGAGAGTCTTCCCGATCCTTTCCTTCTGTATAACAAACTTTTTCTTCAAATTCTGATAGGCTTCCGGAGATATGAGTCCGACGATGGACTGGTAAGAACTGACAATCATAGGCGCCAGTTTTGAATCGGCGATAAACTTCACCTTGGAAGGAACAAAAAAGGTAAGCAGGACAATAGCGAAATAGGTAATGATGACACCTTTGAAGACGGCTAAGCCCGCACCTAAGGTCCTGTCCGCCCAGCCTAATAAGACCTTTTTGATAAGCATTTGCAACAGCCAGCCGGCAACATTACAGGAAACCAGGACAATCAGAAAAACAGATGCAAAACTGATCAAAGGGAGGAGCTTCCCGGCCGGGAGCAGCGGCTCCAAGAAACGGGTCATCTGCGGCTGGTACACACTCCCAAACCATATGCCCAAAATGACACCCGCAAGGGATCCCACTTCTCTGACAAACCCTCGGAATATGCCCCGCACGATTAAGAAAACCATGCAGGCAGTTATGATCATGTCAAGCAGATTCATCGCTCAAGAAAATAGACGGACCGGTCACTCGGTTACTGGATGGTTTCGAGACCTTTGAAAAATGCTCAATTTTGGTCAAGGTCAAGGAAGGCGAAAATTTCAACCACAGGAATATATTGAATATTTCGAGGATTGAAATTTGAGCCTGACGCAGAGATTGGCCAAAAGGGGGCGTTTTTCAAACGTCTCGTTTCTATTACCATTTACACGGTCCAATTACAAGGCAGGAGTATGCCTATTCCCTGATCAGTAACGGGTTGAAACGTGTATCGTGATCGTAGACGTCCAGCCCTTCCTGTTGCTTCAGGAACCCCACCACTTTATACGTCACAGGTGTTGCAGCGGCCTCATAGGCAGATTTAACAAGCCATTGCGTTACGACAGCAAGGGCCAGCACCTTGAGTGAAAGGGTCCCGGCAAATGCAATGGTAATAAATACCAGAGAGTCAACCCCCTGCCCGATCAATGTGGATGTTATCGTCCGGGTCCACAACCAGCGGCCCTTTGTGGCAATTTTCATCTTTGCCATTACATAGGCGTTAAAGAACTCTCCCACGAGGTATGCCAGAAAGGACGCCGCTAAAAGCCTTGGGGCATAACCCAGTATTCGTTCGTAAGCCGTTTGCCCGTCCCAAAAGGAAACCGGGGGGATGACCTGACCCAGCCAGATAACCACGACTGCCAGGAGGTTACAGAGAAACCCCAACCAGATAACCTTTCTTGCCTGAGCATATCCATATACTTCGGTCAGGACATCTCCTGTAATGTAACTGACAGGAAATATGATCACGCCGGCAGGCAACACCAGTCCCAGCACGCCGATTAACTTCACTGACGTTATATTCGCAACAATCAGGCTCGTTATAAAAATGGCAACCACCACCACAAACCACGAAGAATAGCGGGCATTGCTGTTCATCTTTTCATCTCTTTATCTTTTCCCATTAAACATTGACAAACTCGTAAAAAGTCGGAAAGCACCCGTTGTCGTCATTCCCGCGAAGCTTGTCCTCGACCTGATCGGGGAGCGGGAATCCAGTAAAATCAACCAGTTCTGGACTCCCGCTTTCGCGGGAGTGACGGCCTTGGAGACTTTTTACGGGACCATCAGCCAGGCTGGTGCTCTTTTCGGAGCAGGTCGTTCACCGTCTTTACGGGGTTAAATGTGATGCCCGGAACTTCCACGAAAAGCGTGATCCATCGGGCCATCGATCCGTTCCAGAGACCTGGATGCTCTAATGCCTTGAGCTCCTTTCCATCCTTTGATTTCTGGGAGATGAAAACGGTCTTCGGATCGACAAACCTGCTCAGGTCAAAAAGTCTCCCCTGCCAGTCGCGAATGCCGCACACAAGATCGACCGGGTTGAAATGGGTCGAAGCCCTGAAAATGTCCTGCTGATCTTTTGACCGGAGATCGATCTGAGCCGTTTCCACTATCTGAAGGGACCTTTCTCCTGCCGGGTCTTCCACCCAGAAAGGACCCCCTCCCGGTTCCCCCACATTTCTCACCATTCCGCAAACCCTTACGGGCCGATCAAGCCTATCCATTAAATAGGCCCTTTTGGCGTCGGTAGATGCACGCTTTATAATGCCGGGGACTGGAAGGAGCAATGTCTCCTCCAAAAAAGTGGAGACCTCTCCGAAGGGCCGCTGGTCTTCATCCCCTGATATTAATCTTTCCATGTAATCTAAAATCTGATTCTGAATGGAAATCAGGTAACCACCCGTAATTTTTTTCCATTTAAACGTCTCTAACTTGAGATGATCGGGAACTACATTGTCTATATTCTTAATGAATATGATATCGCCGTCCACATGATTCAGGTTCTTCAGTAAGGACCCGTGCCCCCCCGGTCGAAACAGCAACCTGCCATCCCTTTGCCGGAAAGGCATGTTATCCAGGTCCACTGCAAGGGTATCGGTGGATTTTTCTTGAACAGAAAAGGAAATATCATAGGCAACCCCGTATCTCTCTTCATAGATGGGCCTGATTTTTCTAAAAGAGGCATCAAATCCGTCCAAATGTTCCGGCGAGACGGTAAGATGAAGCAGACACCGCCTATCTGCACCCGCTATATAGGAAGCGGCTTCAACCAGATGCTCTTCAAATGCTGTCCTGCTCCCCTCGGGATATTCGTGGAATTTGAGCAGCCCTTTCGGAAGATCCGCATAATCGAGACCATCATCTGTTAGGAGAAAATGGAGTATCTCTCTGAAGCGGCCCGCTTCTAATAAGGCATTTACGCTGAAACCTTTATCAGACAATACTGACTTGAGTTCATTGAAAAAAGCGAAGCCTTTCAGTCCCTCCATAAAGACGAGAAACGCTTCTGCATCTCCCTCCCCTGCCGATGCGTCCCTTATAACTGCATCCTTCGTGATTTCTTTCTCCTGATTCAGGTACCGGAGAAGGAACTTGAACATCCTTGAGGCGGCACCTGACGCAGGGACAAACTTTATACACCGACGCGCAGGCCCCTCCCTCTCATAGGTCTCACACAGGGAGTCCATCTTTTCCCGATCAAAAACCGTAATGCCATTGCCAACAGTGCATGGCTCTGCTAATTTGAGAAAAGGTTTGGGCATCTTAAACAGATCCAGTTCCCTTTCCACCTCCTCCAAAGTGAGACCGTGCTCTTTCATCTGTTTGAGGTCTTGATCGGTGAAGATATTCCGGTCCATCTGCACCTCCTTTCAATCATCGGGTCTACCCGGATAATGTAGATAACCAAGGAATAAGGATGTCAACAAAAAAGTGAACGGTCGACAGGAAATCGGGGCATTATCAAGGGTGATGGTAACGGTTTTTACAGATTTATATGGCATTTGAAAAAATTGTAACTATAATAATATTGTTTTCACTTGAAATTTTGTCCTGTTTCATATCGATAGGTAAACCCGGTTCAAATCCCTTTTTCAAAGTCAGCCTGAAACGGTGTCAGGGTTTCAAATAAAGATTTCCTCAAATGCGCAGCATTCAATTGTCCATATTCAGTTATTCAAGCCTTTTCATGGAGGTCGTATCAAATTGAATCCATTTTACAAAAATCTTGCCCTCTGGCTTGTGATCAGTCTTATGATGGTGATGCTCTTTCAGATCTTCAAGCAGCCCGACAGGAGTAGTAGAGTAGGTGTCAGCTACAGTGATTTCTTAACCATGGTAGACAGCGGGAGTGTCAACCAGGTAACGATACAGGGAGAAAATATCTCAGGGATGTCAACTCAGGGGCCCTTCAAGACCTATGCCCCGAAAGATCCTGAACTCATCAGCCTGCTGAGGAGTAAGGGGGTAAAAATAACAGCAAAACCTCAGGAAGACTCTTCGTGGTTCCAGGTATTTCTCTCCTGGGTCCCCATGCTGTTGCTGATAGGCGTGTGGGTATTTTTCATGCGACAGATGCAGGCTGGAGGGGGGAAGGCCCTCTCCTTCGGAAAGAGCCGTGCAAGGCTTATGACGGATTCACAGGAAAAGGTCACCTTTGAGGATGTGGCAGGGATTGATGAAGCCAAGGAAGAGTTGGGAGAGATTGTAGAATTTCTCAGCGATCCCAAGAAATTTACAAGACTCGGGGGGAGAATCCCCAAAGGCGTCTTGTTAGTAGGATCGCCGGGAACGGGAAAAACGCTTTTGGCAAGGGCCATTGCGGGCGAAGCAAGCGTCCCGTTTTTTACCATCAGCGGCTCAGATTTTGTGGAGATGTTTGTCGGCGTGGGGGCATCCAGGGTCAGAGACCTGTTTAATCAGGGCAAGAAACATGCCCCCTGCATCGTATTCATCGATGAGATTGACGCTGTCGGCCGGCACCGTGGAGCCGGCCTGGGCGGCGGACACGATGAGCGTGAACAGACCCTTAATCAACTCCTCGTGGAGATGGACGGGTTCGAATCCAATGAGGGGGTCATACTCATAGCGGCGACCAACAGGCCGGATGTGCTGGATCCGGCCCTTTTGAGGCCCGGTCGTTTCGATCGACAGATCGTGGTACCGGTTCCGGATCTCGGGGGACGGAACGGTATCCTTAAGGTTCATCTCAAGAAAAAGTTAGTGGCTGATAATGTGGATATCTCTGTGCTTGCCAGGGGAACCCCCGGTTTCACCGGCGCTGACCTCGAAAACATGGTGAATGAAGCCGCCCTGATGGCGGCAAGGCGAGGCAAAGACAGGGTCGAAATGGTTGACTTTGAAGATGCTAAAGACAAAGTCCTGATGGGCACGGAACGAAAGAGCATGATCATCAGCGAAGAAGAGAAGCGAATTACTGCCTATCACGAGTCGGGACACACTCTGGTCGCCAAACTGCTTCCGAACACAGATCCTATTCACAAGGTCACGATTATCCCGAGGGGTCGCTCTCTGGGTCTTACCCAGCAGCTTCCGATCGATGAAAAGCACACCTACCACAAAGAATACCTCCTCAATAACATCGCCATATTGATGGGCGGGAGGGCCGCCGAGGAAATTATCCTCAATACACAGACGACCGGGGCGGGGAACGATATCGAAAGGGCATCAGAGCTTGCCCGTAAAATGGTCTGCGACTTTGGCATGAGCAAAGAATTGGGACCGCTCAGTTTCGGTAAAAAGGAGGAGCAGATATTCTTAGGGAGGGAACTCTCTCAGCACAGGGACTATGGTGAAGAAACCGCACGGAAGATCGATGAAGAGGTAAGGAGTATCGTTACCGGCTCTTATGAAAAGACCTGCCAGGTCATAAGAGATAATCTGGATATCATGCACAGAATGGCCGCTGCCCTCCTTGAGAGGGAGACACTCAACAGCGATGATATCGACCAGATAATAGCAGGGAAGGAAGAATTAAAGGGAAGAAAAAAAACCCGGCGCAAGAAAGTGGCCGCTCCCCATGAGAAGACCAAACCCGGTACGGCTTCAGATCTGGAAGAAACTGGGCCGGAAGAGGAGGAACTCGGGAACAAGTAGAATGGTATTTACTCTAAGATGGAGAGAACACGTTCTTGACCTGGGAAGTAGGACCTACGTCATGGGCGTCCTGAACGTAACCCCCGATTCCTTTTCAGACGGGGGTCGTTATTTTGACACAGACAAGGCCGTGGAACATGGACTCGATATGGCTCGAGAGGGCGCAGACATCATCGACATCGGAGGAGAATCCACCCGCCCATATTCCGGAGAAATCTCTGCTGCCGAAGAGATGGACAGGGTTATTCCGGTCATAGAGGCGCTTCATAAAGAGATTTCCATCCCCATTAGCATAGACACCTGTAAGGCTGAAGTGGCAGATGAGGCATTGAAGGCCGGGGCGTCCATCATCAACGATATCAGCGCCCTCAGGTTCGATCCAAAAATGCCCGGGATCGCGGCACGGGAAGGTGTTCCCGTGATTCTGATGCACATTAAGGGCACCCCCGGGGATATGCAGATCAATCCGGTCTATGACGATCTGATCCATGAGATCCTGGATTTCTTAAAAGATGCGGTGGATCGGTGTGCGGCGGCGGGCATCCGCAGAGATTTGACGGTGATTGATCCCGGGATCGGTTTTGGGAAGACGTTCGATCACAACCTTCAGATTATCAGGGAGCTTTCGCAATTCAAATCCCTTGAACGACCCGTTTTGATCGGCCCCTCAAACAAGGCCTTCATCGGTCATATCCTGGATCGGGCGCCCCACGAGAGGGATACGGGGTCCATGGCCGCTGTTGCCGCGAGCGTCATGAATGGTGCTCACATGGTAAGGGTGCACCATGTCAAAAAGGCCGTGGAAACGGTTAAGATCATCGACGCTATAAAACGTGGAAGCAGTAGCGATTGATGATTGAATATTTGGAGGATAATGCCTGGATGGATGCTTGGACGAAATACCAGGGACTCGGCCTGTATTTCCCTGTTTTTCTACTCTTTTTCAATCGACAATCAACAATCGACAATCATCAATCCAAAGGGTAAAACCTATGCTCTTCTGTATTGATATCGGTAATACAAA
>JACKQG010007321.1_pt1 | contig 11177 bp, 7 predicted proteins | sample 8237621 | NCBI WGS metagenome assembly JACKQG01 (sample SAMN15677084, study PRJNA649215) | marine metagenome | biome: marine; feature: Black Sea; material: saline water; isolation source: suspended particulate matter (SPM) from the Black Sea western gyre | collected 2013-06-09/2013-06-10 | depth... | reverse complement strand
AATACGGCGATAAACTCGTACTATTTGGCAACATTGATGTGCGCAAGCTGGCAAAGACTAAAGAAGAAATCGAAGAGGAAATCTCAAGCAAGATTCCAATTGCCAAAGAAGGCGGCGGATATATCTACCATTCTGACCATTCAGTGCCAGATGATATTTCGTTTTCCAACTACAAATTTGCCATTGAACTGGTGCGAAAATATGGTTCATATTAACCGAGGAATGGGCAAAATGGTAAGGGGGATATTTTAAATTGCGGCTTACGGAATCTCGACCTGCAAGAAGAGAGTTCTTTCGGAAAGTAATTAAAAAATAAGACTTAACGCAAGGACGCTATGACGCAAGGGCACTAAGAACCCTTCTTTGCGACTTTGCGTTAAAAAGTGGGGGGGATAACAAAATCAAGGTAGGGGAAAGTCAGGGATGATAAGCTCTAAGACTTTCCGAAAAAATTCGAAGAGAGAGAATGGAGGTTACAAGATCCTTCGTTGCAAAGACGTGAATTCTTGCGAATTCGGCTACCTAGTCAAAACAGTCCAGGAAAGGAGTAGAAAATGTTAAATTTATTCGAACCCAAGTATCAGCGCGGAACGATTTGGACGCGCTGTCATGGAATGATTGCAGTTGTTTCTTTAATTGCAATTTCAATCATAGTTCCTTTATTACTATTTAACAGTTTTACTGCTGACGCTTCGCCGGAGGATAAAAGCGGCAGTAAGGCAAAAAATGAAAAGTCAGCAGATACACTTCTCAATAAAATCGGAGTTTCGCGCGGTATCTGCGTTGTGCTTGGCGATGCAAAACTCGAACTTGCTCTCGAATTAGCGCGCCAGAGTGAACTTCTCATATATGTCCAGTTGCCAAAGGCAACGGATGTGGAGAAAGCGCGTCAAGCAGCCGATGCCGCAGGATTATATGGTACGCGCATCTATGTCGAAAAAGGCGCATTAACGAGTTTGCATCTGGCTGACAATATCGCCGACGCACTCATCGCCGTAGGTGAGGCAGCTAAGATTGCCGAATCCGAAGCGCTTCGGATACTGCGCCCGGAGGGAAAGGCATTGCTGGGAGGGAAAGAATTGATAAAATCATTTCCCCCTGGAGTCGATGACTGGAGCCATCCATATCACGGTCCGGACAACAATCCACAATCGAAAGACCGCCTTGCTCGGGCACCCTATCTGACGCAGTTTCTGGCAGACCCACGATACGCGCCAGTGCCTCAAGTGGCAGTAGCTTCGGCAGGTCGTGTGTTCAAGGCTTTCGGGCATGTTGCCTTCAAGAAGCGAGAAGAAGCATACCTTAACAAACTCGTTGCATTCAACGGTTACAATGGCACGATTCTTTGGGAACGAGATTTGCCTACGGGGATGATGGTACATCGCAATACGTTCATCGCTACGCCCGCGACGTTGTACGTCGGCGATGAAAGTTCTTGTAAGCTGATTGACACGGTGACAGGTGAACTGAAGGACGAGATTATCCCGTCAATCAAGGTCGCAGGAGGAACGTTCTGGAAATGGATGGGTTTGGCGGATGGCGTGCTTTACGCGCTCATTGGAGAGGCGGAACATAAAGATGAGACGACGCGACATGGTATGCGTAATCACGGTTGGCCCTGGAATAAGGTATCGGAAGGTTATAATCAACCCAAGAATCCATGGGGATTTGGTAGAACAGTTATCGCCATTGACCTGAAAACGAAGGAGGTTTTATGGAACTATCGAGAGGATGAGCTAATTGACAGTAGAGCTATGTGCATGAAAAACGGGAGAATCTATATCTTTCGACACCTTGCTTATCTCGCCTGTTTGGATGCAAAATCTGGCAAGGTAATCTGGCGAAGAACTAAAGATGATGCGCCTGAATTGTTTGAATTGCTTGGGGAATGTCTTGAGGGACAAGGCTGGACGAACAATTGGAGAACAGCAGCCTTTCTCAAATGCAGCGATAAAGCCTTATACTTTGCTGGAACCGCAGTTGGCAAACTGGTCGCGGTTTCAGCCGAAGATGGCAGCATTCTCTGGCAAAACCCTTACGGCAGATTTCAATTAGTCCTGCGAGACGACGTACTTTACGCCGCAGCGGCTCAACGGGCTGCTGCCGGCGGTAAGAAATTCGACCCGATTACTGGTGAGGTATTGTTGGACGTGAATATGGGGCGGCGAGCTTGCACTCGACCAACCGGGTCTATCGACGCAATCTTTTACCGGGCTATGGGCGGTACAGTGCGTTATGACATAGCCACTGAAACCGAACAATGGATTTCCCCTATGCGCCCCAACTGTCACGACGGTGTGACCATTGCCAACGGTCTGCTCTATTGGTGGCCGTCAGTTTGTGATTGTCAAAACTCACTCTTTGGTGTTACTTGCCTGGGACCTGCAGGTGACTTCGAGTTTAACCAGGAAGCTACCGAATCGGAACGGTTAGAAAAAGTCGCCGCCGATTTGAAAAAAGTCGCGAGCCTGCCTGAATCTCCAAGCGATTGGACAACTTTTCGCGGGAACAATATCCGCAATGTAACAACAGCAGCGGTTATTCCTGAAACTAACAATTTACTTTGGCAATCTAAACCCAAAACAACGTTTACTCCTACTGCCCCCGTTGTTGCCGGAGGCATGGTATTCATCAGCGGTTCAGATGGTATCGTGCAGGCATTTGATGCAGTAAGTGGAAATATGCGCTGGAAAGCCTACACCGGTGGAGAGGTTCGTTATCCTCCCACTATCTGGAAAGGACGTGCTCTGGTAGCCTCTGGCGATGGTTGGATCTATGCTTTCGAGGCAAAAAAAGGTCAGTTGCTATGGCGGTTTCGGGCGGCTCCGGCAGAACGCAAGATTCCCGTTTACGGCTCACTATTATCCACCTGGCCAGCGACAAGTGGAGTTTTGGTCGAAGATGGGATTGCTTATGTAGCCGCCGGTATTCTCAATTATGATGGCACCCATGTCTATGCGCTTGATGCCACAACCGGCGAAATCAAGTGGCAGAATAACACCTCGGGTCATCTGATTCCGGAAGCCCGCACCGGAGTGAGTGTACAGGGTCATCTCCTGCTCCACGATAAGAAACTCTACCTGCCCGGCGGAACCTCTATCTCGCCAGCCATCTATGACATCAAAGATGGCAAATTTCTTAACGCAAAAGATGAGATTGAAGGACTCAGAAGTTGTGCTTCAAAAGCTCTACGCGGTTGCGAGCTTTACCAGATTGGAGACTATGTCGCAATCTCCGGGAAGCCCATGTACGCACACCCTAAGTATCCAGTATACGACCCAACCGTCTTTGAGAAAATGCTGCTTGCTTCCACCAATAATCTGGACGTTGCTTGGATAAACAATCGGAAGGTGCTATGCTTCACTCGCATAGACAGACAGATATTAAATGACTGTGTAGCGAAGGCAAGAGGTCGTGGACATATCGTTGCATCATGGGGAAAGCTCAAAGTTCCCGATAAGCCATTGTGGGAATATGACTGTGAAGGAAGTGTTGCCATGGCACTGTGCAAAAATGCCGTAGTAATTGCCAAGGAAGCAGAAATTGTTGCTTTGAGTCTTCAGGACGGACAGTTACTCTGGAGCAATCCACTGCCATCACCTCCAGTTTCCTTTGGCCTGGCTGTAAGCCATGATGGCCATATCATAGTTACTCTTGAAGATGGACGGATTCTGTGTTTCGGTCAGGTTAGATAATTAACTGTGGCGCAGGTTCCCAACCTGCGCCACAGTTAAAATCAGTTCATCAAAGATATGTTTCTCGTCTTATCAATATTACTGATTGATTTTTTGAGGAGGTGAAAAAATGAAGCCGCTTAAATTGGCAATATGCATACTTATTCTCTTTGGAACGCTATGCCTTTCTGCTTCAGCCTTTATTGTTCCTACATATTTAGGCGTTCACCTTGGCGACGTGAGCGGCGATGGGCAAATAACAGCATACGATGCCGAATTAGTTTTACAATTTGTCGTCGGTTTGATTGAATTGTCCCCAGAACAACAACAAGCGGCGGATGTGAGCGGCGATGGAATTATCACCGCTTATGATGCTGATTTGATTTTGCAGTACATCGTGGAGTTGATATCTGAATTTTCTGCGGAAGGAACAAGGATAGCAGTAGCGCCGGCGCCCGTGATACTCAGAGTGGAAGATGTCTCAGGCAAAACAGGTGATGATGTGTCGGTATACATCAGAGCCGAAGATGTCCCCCAACCACCTATCCCAGAACCTACACCAATAGAATTATCTAAGTATGTCAGGGCGATACAATTTAGCTTTATATGCGATGTAAATCTCCTGGAAGTCACGGAAGTAGAACTTGTTGAACTCACCGCCGGCACTGCGGATGTTCGTCCTTGGATGATGGAATATAACATTATCAAGGATATTGACGGAAACCCAACAGGTGAAGTAAAAATTGCCCTTGCCCAAAACCCGGGACTACCAGGCGACGACCAGGAAACTCCTCCCAATCCTCCTAATGAAGTGGGAATTTATTCTCTGCCCGAAGATGGAAGGATTATCCGCATTGCCGTCCATGTGAAAGAGGCACAAGAGACAGACTTAATCTTAGAATCTCCACAGATAAACGAAGGAACACCTGATGTTATGGCAATAAATGGCAGGTTTTCTCCTGGTTTAGGGTCTATCAATGGGCATGTCATGGACAGAGAGACAGAAGAACCAATTTTCAAAGCAATAGTAATCGCTATACAAGAGGAAACTAAAGTTAGAACAATAACTAACCGCTATGGCTATTATGAAATCGAAGAGTTACAACCGGGCATCTGGTGGATACTTTGCATAAAGAAAGGATATAAGTTTGGCATAGCGAGGATTGAGGTAAAAGCTGGTGAGATAACTACGCATGATTTTAGTTTGAAGCCCAAAGAATGAAGTACGGTTCAAAGCATTATTAACGGTGCTAATAATTTGACTTTGGTAAATAGGAATGTAGCATCACTATATATGTCGTGGATTTGCCAATCCATGACGAGCGGCCGCCGGACCGCTCCCTCTGGATTGGCAAATCCAGAGGATCTAAATGCAAAGGTAAATGAGGAAATTAAATGTTACGCTGGGCAGAAATCGATTTAAACGCAATAAAGTCAAATCTCAATGCTATCAAAAGTAAAGTTGGCAATCGTAAAATTATCGCAGTTGTCAAAGCGAATGCTTATGGACATGGCGCTATTCCGGTAGCGCGAGCTATCGCGGAACAGGCTGATATGTTTGCTGTAGCAGCGGTTGAGGAAGCTATCGAATTGCGCGAGGCAGGAATTACACTGCCGATTCTAAATCTTTACTGTATTCTTCCTGACCAGGCGGAGGCAGTGCTGAAATACGAGATAACTCAGACGGTATGCAAACTTAGCACTTGCGAAGCACTTTCAGCTTGCGCCAGACGAATGGGTGATGTAGCTAAAGTCCATGTCAAAATAGATACAGGGATGAACCGCATAGGCGTTCACTATTCGGAGGCTGCCGCGTTCGTAAAACAAGTTCGCGCTCTGGATAATCTAAGATTTGAAGGCATCTTCACCCATTTTTCCTCTGCTGACGAAGTTGATAAAAGTTATACTCATCTTCAGTTAGAACGGTTTAATGACCTTTGGAAAACTCTTCCATCAGAACAGGGAAAGGGCAAACAATTCGATGGATGCCCGACTTCAGTCGGGGAACATTCCCCGCTAAAGCGGGACGTCCGGGATTTTCCAGATAGACAAGTAGATGGACGCCCGACTTCAGTCGGGGACGTCCGGGATTTTCTCATACATTCCGCCAACAGCGCGGCGATTCTCGACCTGCCTTCGTCGTACTTCGATGCTGTCAGACCAGGGATAATCTTACATGGAATTTATCCTTCCGATGAGGTATCAAGAAGTATTCCATTAAAACCAGCTCTCAGCCTCAAAACCCGTGTAATCCATCTCAAAAACGTTGGACGTGGGGAAAGTATTAGCTATAATCGGAAATATAAAACTCCAGCGCCGACTAAGATTGCGACGCTGTCGCTTGGTTATGCCGATGGATATCGCACCAGCCTGAGAAACCTCGGGGAAGCGCTAATCAGAGGAATCAGAGCGCCAGTTGTAGGTACGATTTGCATGGATAAGATAATGTGCGATGTGGGGCATATTTCCGGTGTGGAGATAGGCGATGAAGTTGTGTTGATTGGCAAGCAGGGGGATGATGAGATAACAGCCGATGAAGTCGCCCAAAAGGCAGGGACAATTTCTTATGACATATTTTGCGGTCTAGGACGGAGGGTGGAGAGAATTTACAGAAAATAACTCATTGTCTAAGACTTCCGAAGTATCGAATACTTCGGAAGTCTCAATAATTTTTGAACTCAAGTTACCGTTTTCTCATCTCGAAATATGCCTCCATGCACGCTTCAGCATTTTCGATAGGGATATTTGGGGGGATATGGTTGCCCACCGCGAAGAAATATCCGGGACAATCCCGTCCGAGGTCCATACAACGCTTAACTTCCTCATAAACTTCCTCTTTTGTGCCAAAGGTCAAGATACGGCAGTCCGCGTTGCCCATGATGACGTGGGTCTGCCCATATTTCTGGCAAACTAATTCAAGGTCTGTTAATGGCTCAAAAATAAATCCTTCAGCCCCGGCGGCAGCTAAGTCGTCTATATATTCCGTATAGTCGCCGTCCGAAGTGAACAGAATTTTCTTACCTGCGTCCTTGGCGCAATCCCACATTTTCTTGAGATTAGGAAACACATACTCGCGATAAAACTCAGGTTTAAAAATGCTACCCTCCGTCCAAACCATATCATCGTGTGTGTGATAAACTTCGATGTCAGTTCGCGCCCATGCCTGCACGAAAGTCATCAGGTAGTTAGTCCAGCGGTTTAGAACTTCTCCGAATCGTTCAGGGTCGGTACCAGCAGCTAACAGAAGATTTTCCCAGCCAAAAGCTGCGATGGGGAAACTGATCACCGACTTGTATGTTCCACCTGAAGTCACATAATCTCCCTGGAGTGCATTCTTACACCATGCCTTGTATTTTTCCGTTTGCTCGTCAAGGTCGATAGGACCATATTCTTCAACTATGTCCAGATTATAGATGTCTTCAAGATTCTTGAATGGCGATTCCTGCGGCAGCCTGTAATCAGAACCATCTGCCTGGAAAATAGCATGTCCCATGTCTGTCCATCTTCCTTGCGACCAGTTGGGACCATCTACTGACCAGACGTAATCGAAATCCAGAAGTTCAGTCCATCCGGCATTAGGTTTTTCCTGCTTTTTTCGGACAAACTCCATCCACCCTGGATGTGTAATATACTGGGTGTGCGGTATTTCATCAGGCGCTTGTAAATTAAAAGCGGCAATGCCACGTTCGTAACTCATCTATATTTTCCTCCTCAATTTTTTATTATGACTTTAGTAAATTGGAACGCCATGAACTGTAGTATAGCCAAAGGCGGGCATAAAGCACCGCCCCTACGATGGGCGTCAGCCACCGACGGGCATAAAGTCCTATACTACATGGATTAGTTATTGACCAAAGTCAAGTTATCATCTTTGAAATTTAATATTTATTAGTTTTCTCTATCAAGTATTTCAGAGAGCCGGACAAATTCAGTGGATGCCCTTTCAGCAATGTTGACGTTTTCGCAAAGATCATTTTTTAGATCAAAGAGAAGCGGTTCCTCAGTAAATCCTCTAATTAATTTATACCGTCCATCGAAAACTATACGCCATGGTCCGAGACCTGAAAGGACATACTCACGATGCGACTCTACTTTGCCTTCTAAGAACGATTTCAAGGACAAACTGTCCATATCGTCAAGTTGTGTTACGTTTGCATACTCAAGGAAGGTTGCGGTCAAATCAACATTGGTAGCGGGCATGTCACTTACTACACCCTTTTGAACGCCCGGTCCCCACACGATCAACGGAACACTGACTGACGGCTGGTACGGTTTACTTTTGCCTGTCATATTATGGTCCCATAGCATCTCGCCATGGTCGCTGCTATAAACTATCAACGTGTTGTTTAGTTCACTACGTTTTGAGAGCTCATCAAGGTAGATTCCTACCCAGCGGTCGATGTTTTCCACCATAGCAGAATAGTTTTGTCGTATTGCTACATGCTGCTCTGGTGAAAACTTTGAGCACCTATTCGGCTGCGGAAAATCTATCCCACGGCAGAGTTTCTCCATTCTTTTCGTGATATCCAATGGAGTATGTGGGCCGGTGAAATTGACCTGTAAGAACCAGGGTTTGTCCCTGGGAAACGTCTCCATCAACTTAAGCCCATTCATGGCAACCCAATTATCACAGTATGCTTCCTCTGATAAAGGAGTGGGGAAAGTCGCAACAACGCCTCCGATTTCGCGCCGTTTCATGAAATCCTTAACGTGAACTTCAGCCAAACCTTCTCTGTGTAGATAAGCCATGTAAGGGCCCTTTGGCTCACTGGTGCCGCTTGTGATAGCATCCCATTTACCCTCGTTGTCAATGCCATCTGAAAAACCCCATTCCTCAAGCAATCGCTTTCCGTCAAGTCCCCAATCAAGTGTAGCTTTGTGCAGGTCAAACTTGCCGCATCCGGCAACGTGATAGCCCGACTCACGCAATAGAGTGTAGAAGGTTGTCTGATTAAGCGGATAATCCACGTTGTTGCTTGCAACCCGGCAGTGGTCGTATTCCTTGCCGGATGCCAAACACGCTCGCGCCGGCGCGCAAAGTGGTGAAGGACAAACTGCCTTGCTGAAAAGAACACCTTCATTTGCTAATCTATCGAGATTCGGTGTGCGTACCGGAATATCAGGATTGGTCCCAAGCCAGTCATATCGGTGTTGGTCGGGAAAGAAGAAGAGGATATTGGGACGTTTAGATGAAGTAATATTCATAATGTTCACCTCCAGTTATATTCGATAACTTCTTACATCACGGGATGATTCCCTTCCTATTCCTGCGGCGATGCATTACGCATGCGGATATTTGAGTATTGCAAAGTCGAATTCACCACAGCCTCACGTAGATGCCATAGATTCGGCATAATTCGGACCTCCACCTGTCTTGAAACCAATTCTTCCAATAGATGCTTAAACACTTCCATTCGTTTTGGCACCACCATTTTGTAATTCACAAAGTAACCTGCCCCTTCGTCGAGGCATTCGAAATCCTCTGGAGAGAAATGATAACAATATAGTTTGCATGCCAGAATTCTCGGAAGCCACTTTCCCTCCACAGCCACTACTGCCTTGCTTGTACCCAAGAACCGTTGTCTATCTTCTTGAGTTGTTGTTGACAGTGCATAAAACGTGACCCGCGGACAATCGCGCGGCAACAAGTAATTCCGCAAATGCTCTGAGTCAATTGCCCAGACGGCCGGATTGTCGGTAAATTGGGAGGGTCTAGGTTTGAAAAGCTTAATGTTAGGTTCATCGCTGACGTGATAAAGCATAACTGTGTTCTCCTATCATAGAAATTCCTCATGATAGAATTTCCGTAGCCGAAGTCCCAAGACTTCGGGCTGCCCGAATTTTGGCAAATTCGGCTACAAAGAATAGAAATTTCTTGCATCAACTTAACTTACAATGATAGAATATTCATTATGACTACACTTGCACTAATTTTGATTCTGCTGGCTGCATTTCTGCATGCAACCTGGAACTATATGGCGAAGAAAAGTCGTGACAAACTTTCCTTCCTTTGGCTATTTATTATTGCGGCTATGGTAATTTATTTAGTACCGTTTTTATACAGGCTGCGCAGTCATCATATCCCAACTAACGGTTGGATATATATTTTTGCTACTGGTTTGATTCACGCGTTTTATTTCTGGTTCTTAGGCGCGGCTTACGAACGTGGTGACCTGTCCACAGTCTATCCTATCGCCCGCGGCACTGCGCCTGTGCTGGTGCCATTTGTAGCCGCTGGATGGCTGCGCGAATTCCCATCAGTTCTGGGCGCGTTCGGGATTGGATTAGTCGCGGCTGGCATCTATACCACTAATCTGCCGGATTTTTCGTGGCGCGCGCTGTTGCAAGCCTGGCGTGCCATGCGGCGTGGTCCAGCTTTGTTAGCGTTCTCAAGCGGCATCACGACAACATTATATACTGTTGTTGATAAGCAAGGTGTCCAGCTTGTTGACCCATTCATCTACATTTATCTGATGTTTGTTTTGTCTGTTCTACTTCTCTCGCCGTGGATGTTACTGCGCAAGCGCAAGGAGTTACAGCATGAGTGGGCGACCAATAAGCGAACTGTTGGACTTGTCGGATTCATGTGTCTTGGCACATACTTATTGGTACTTTCAGCGATGACGACTCCAAGCAAAGTCAGCTATATTGCCGCTGGGCGAGAGTGCAGCATCCTCTTCAGCGCGTTATTTGGCATATTGCTTCTTAAAGAATTGCACGGTAGACAAAAAATTGTGGGCGCGATGCTGATTGTACTGGGACTTGGATGTATTGCTTTGGCAAAATGAAGCCAACTTTCCATATGAGGTCATTTAGTTTTCTCACATAGCGCCGGTTGAGTAGATTCTGAACGCAGTGAAGAATCGTATCGAAACCAAGCGGTCAAACCTAGTCCGCTCACTTGGTTTCGATACGCCTCCGGCTACTCAACCGGCGTTCGCTTAACTAAAAACTGAGTGATCTTAATTTCCACATTGCATTATTACATTTCTAATGTTATTATAGAAGAACGAAATACTTTTGCAAAGAAAAATTTTATATTTAGAGGATATACAATGGCTCAATTACGCATGGGGCGGCCAAATTTAGAAAATTTGCCGCCGGTGAAACCAGCAGAGGGTTATGGGATTCGCCATTATCAGCCAGGCGATGAAATTCACTGGGGGAATATTATTGATGCAAGTTTTGGTGGAAAGCGAACGGAAGAGGATGTTCGTCGGGAAATTACTGAACGTCCGGTGTTTGCGCCGGAGGGCTTGTTCTTTGCGACGTATCAAAGACAACCTGTAGGTACCGCTTGCTCGTGGAAAGGTTCACCAGATGAAACAAAAATAGGCTATGTCCACATGGTCGGAGTGATGCCAGAACATCAAGGACACTGGCTTGGTTATTTAGTTAGCCTTGCTACGCTACATTTTTTTAAAGAACACGGTTTTCAAGAAGCGATGCTGGATACTGACGACCAGCGCATTCCCGCGCTCATCACATATTTGAGATTGGGAT
>JACKQG010007320.1_pt1 | contig 11178 bp, 11 predicted proteins | sample 8237621 | NCBI WGS metagenome assembly JACKQG01 (sample SAMN15677084, study PRJNA649215) | marine metagenome | biome: marine; feature: Black Sea; material: saline water; isolation source: suspended particulate matter (SPM) from the Black Sea western gyre | collected 2013-06-09/2013-06-10 | depth... | reverse complement strand
AAAGAAGCGTGGCTAGGCCCCGGCTCATTGTGGCAAGTGGCACCGGGGCAATCGTGAAGAGTTTCTGCCAACACGGCAGGGCTTTAACACATTCGAAGGTCTCCCCTATTCGAATGACATGGGGCCAAAGCCCCCTGAATCGCCAAAGGCTTATCCGCCACTACCGTATTTAATGGATGAGGCCATTGTGCGCCACACGCCAGACCAGTCGCAGTTCACGACTGATTTTACCCATTTAACAACTAAGTTTATGCGCAAATCACATGCTGCCGGCACGCCATTTTTCGTGTACTTAGCCCACCCAATGCCGCACGTGCCACTGTATGTGTCTGACAAGTTTGCGGGTAGCAGCAAGCAGGGTTTATACGGCGATGTCATTCAAGAAATTGATTGGTCGGTTGGTGAAATAATGAAGACCCTTAATGAACTTAACATCGCTGACAACACCTTAGTTGTTTTCTGCTCTGACAATGGTCCGTGGTTGTCTTATGGTAATCATGCCGGTGCAGTGGCTAATTTACGCGAAGGCAAGGGCACTACTTTTGAGGGCGGCATCCGGGTTCCTTTCATCGCGCGTTATCCAGAGAAGATAAAAGCAAATAGTGTGTGTAGTGAGCCGGCAATGACTATTGATGTACTGCCAACAATCGCCAATTTAATCGGTGCAGAACTGCCAGCGCATAAGATTGACGGTAAAGATATCTGGCCACTGTTATCCGGTGACGCCAGAGCCATATCGCCACATGACGCATACTTTTTTTATTACCGCACTAACGAGCTGCAAGCTATGCGTGCCGGAAAATGGAAACTTCATTTCCCGCACAACTACCGTTCGCTTGAAGATCGCGCGCCGGGTAATGACGGTACGCCATCGAAATACAACTACTCGATGCGTACCGGTATTGAGCTTTACGATTTAGAAAACGATATCAGCGAATCAACTAATATTGTCGATGACCATCCAAAAGTGCTCGCAGACCTATTAAAGCTCGCGGACAAAATGCGCGCTGATCTTGGCGATAGTTTATTAAAGCTAGACGGCCCTGGCGTTCGCTAACTCAGCAAACAAAGCTTCGTATTTTTCAGCCGCCGTGTCCCACGAGTGGACATCGGCCATGACTTGACGGCCACGCTTACCCAAATCGTGACGACGCTGTGGGTCATCGAGCAAGGCGCAAACCTCGTCGGCGAAAGCTTGGGCATCGTCAGCCAAGCAAAGCAATTCGCGTACTTGCGGATGCATTGCCTCAACGCCAGTTGAATTTGTTACCACTGGTTTTTCTACGGCCATCGATTCGAGTACTTTATTTTTAATGCCTGCGCCAAAACGCATGGGCGCTACCAGCATGGTCGCGCGCTGAATATATGGTTTTAAATCTTCGACACGACCCGTTACCTCTACCCCATCAATCGCTGATAATGCTAACACCTCAGGTAGTGGGTTTGTGCCGACAATAGTGAACGTGGCCTCGGGATGAGACTTGCGCACTAAGGGTAAAATGTCATTTGCAAAATGAATGGCCGCATCGTAGTTCGGGAGGAAATCCATGTTGCCGAAAAGAATTAGGTTGCCCGGGATTTCTTCTATTTCAACGACTGGCTGGAACATATCAAGATCGACGCCGTTGGGAATTAGCTCGACGCGACACCCGGGCACTAACTGTTCGAGGGCTTCTTTATCAAGTGGAGAAACCACTGTTGACATCGGATAAGCATTCAATGTCGCAGTTTCATATTGCGTAAAACGTTTTAATAATTGCTTGGTGCGCAATCGCTCGCTTAGACCCAAATCAGCGCGGTCGAGACGACGTTGATAAAACAAGGTGCGGCAATCGCATACGTCAAGCAAAGTAGGGACGTGCTGCGCAGCTTCGCTAAACCACAAATCAGCCCACGGGTCAAAAACATAAGCCGCATCAATGCTTAAAGCGCCAACCATCTGTTTAACTTCGGCAGACAACTTTTCTGAGAACCCCGGGTATTCGGTATGAAAATCACTAACTGGCGATATGCCTAGATTGGTACGAATGCGACCGACTGACGAGCGCGAAGGCACGTCGCGCATTGTAATGCTAGAGAACAAGCCATCTGCTTCTACAAAAGGGAGCTGCGCACGTTGCTCGTCGCTGTGATTAAGCGCCAACAAATGCACATCGTGACGCTTGGATAACCTGCGAAAAATATGCAGAATGCGTAAATGGTAACCTTCGCTTATCGGCCATGGCATACCGCGGTAAACAACTAGTATTTGCATTGGCTTACAATATAACAGCTTTCATAGCCTCGAGTAATTCATAGCCAAACTCTTCTGCCTTTGCTGGGCCAATGCCCGGCACCTTCAATAATTCGCTTTCATTTTCAGGGGCGTAGGATGCTATCTGGTCGAGCACCTTGTTGCTGAAAATTCTATAGGCCGGCACACCAAGCTCTTTTGCTTTAGTGTTGCGCCACTCTTTAATCGCTGCCGCCAAATCTGCGTCGACTGTCCCGGCAATTGAGGGCACAACCGTGTGCAGACTTAGCAAAATAGCGTCGTCGTTATCAAGCACTGAAGTAGCTTTGGAGGTGATGTCGATTACGGGGTATTCAGAGCCCGTTACCGCCAAATAGCCCGCATCGAGCAAGGCCTGAATGACATCTTCGACTGCAGCAAGCGTTTGCCCGCGCAGTGCGCCGTGCCCTATCGCATGCTGCGGAATAGTTGCCGCTTTACTGCCACAGAGAATCGCAGCATTCTTTTTGCGGCCGTACTTAACGCCCGACAAGGCCACGCTTTTAAGAATAGTGTGCGCAACATCATGTTGTTTGCCACTGACAGCTTGTGGCGGATTATTCAAGCTACGCTCACAGCGACAACATTGGCCACAACCATCGGCAATTGCGGAGACGTCTGGGTCGCCAAAATAATCGAGCACTCGGCGCCATGAACAAACCGATGACTGTGCCCAGTCATACATACGGCTTAAGCGCCGCATCGACGCCTCAACGTGTCGCGGATCTGGCGACGCACCATCGTCGCTTTGTTTAATTAAAAAATCGTGCGTGCGATAATCTTTACCGCGCCACAACATCACCGCGACAGATTCTTTACCGTCGCGCCCAGCGCGCCCGAATTCTTGGTAGTAGTCTTCGAAGCTGCGCGGCAAATGTAAGTGGATCAACAAACGAATATCTGGTTTGTCGATACCCATGCCAAAGGCGTTTGTCGCAACCAACGCATCGAGTTCGTCAGCAATAAACTGGTCTTGTACCAGCGCGCGACTTTCGCCGTCGCAGCCACCATGATAAAACGCCGCCTTCAAACCTTGGCGCGCCAAGTCGTCGACCAACTCTTCGCAAGCGCGACGGGTGCCAGCATAAATCAACGCCGGAGCATCGCCCTCGCGACCCTTCACTAAACGAACGGCCTCGGCATTACGCAAAGCGTCGGAGGTCATTTTTCGCGTTTCGATTTTGATGTTGTCGCGTAAAAAACCGCGCACGAACACATCTGGGTTTTCGAACCCAAGCGCGGCGCCTAATTCAGAGCGCAACTCAGGTGTGGCCGTGGCGGTGAACGCCGCGGTGCGCTTAGGCTGCAACCACTCTAAAAACTTATCGATGTTCATGTAATCAGGGCGGAAATCATGCCCCCATCGTGCCACACAGTGCGCTTCGTCGATGGCGACTAATGAAACCGTGGTCGACGCACGCGACAAAGTGTTTAGAAACCACTGATTACTCAAACGTTCGGGGGACACATACAAAAAGTTCAATTTGCCTGCCAATAAATCATCTTCGGCTTGCTTGCGCTCTTCGGGGCTTTGCGCACTATCAAAAGACGCCGCGCTGACACCTACTTCTCTTAGCCCGCGTACTTGATCGCGCATCAGGGCAATCAACGGCGAAATAACCAGTGTAGTACCGCCAAATAACAAGCCTGGAAGATGGTAACAGAGTGATTTACCTGCCCCAGTAGGCAACACTGCCACCGTAGGCCCTCCGGCCAAGATCGAGCGGATAACCTCAGCTTGCCCAGGACGGAACTCGGTGTGCCCGAATACATCGGACAACACGGTCATCACCTGGCGGCGTGAGTAATTCATGAATGTTAGTTTATCGTCTGAGCAGTTCAACTATCGCACCTTCCAAGGGGAAGACGCCCGTTTCGACTTTGTTATACACAATATTTCCATCACAGCGCACGATAAACACTCCACCCGACCCGGCAATGAGCTCTGAGGCGACATCGAAAGCATCCTTAATTTCATCGGCCGCACGGGTCGCTTCGGGTAAGTAGTTTCACATCTGGCAGTATTCGATGGTGATTTGCATAAAAGTAGGATAAGCCCCCTTGCGTCGTATTCAAGCTTCTCTATAATCTTCACTAATGATACTGAGTCTCATTACCATTACTCTCTCCGCGGCTGCCCAGGTTTCATTTGGCGGCTATGGCGAGGTCTCGTACCGCAACGTAGGGAACGACGCCGACACCTTTGATGTGCACCGTGTCGTTCTTTACACAGGATACGCATTCGACGAGACCTATAGCTTCAACTCTGAAATTGAATTCGAGCACGGTGATGAAATCCACGTTGAGTTTGCCCAAATTGACGGCCACTACTCAGACGCCTTCAACATTCGCGCGGGCCACATTCTGCTGCCTATGGGTTTCATGAACGAAACTCACGAGCCGACAACCTTTTGGAGCGCCAAGCGCCCTCTTGTTGAGCGCTATATCATTCCATCCACTTGGCACGAAAACGGTGCTGGAGTTTTCGGCACCGCGGGCAATCTTTCATGGCAAGCGTACTTAGTGAATGGCACTGACGATGGTTTCGATATGCAAAAAAATGGTCTACGTGGCGGACGCCAAGGCGGCGAAAAAGCTGCGGCGGAAAAAATGGGTGTCACTGCACGCCTTGACTACCAAGCTACAAGTGGCTTACTGATCGGCGCGGCGATTTATAGCGGTTCAACCAACAACAAGGGTGATGACGTTGTCGATCCTACTGAGCTCGATCATCATGTACAAGTAGTCGAAGCACATGTGCAATATGACTCTGGTCCATTTCGCGTAAGGGCTTTATTTGCCGACGCGTCAGTCGAGAATGCTGATCAATTACCGGAGGCTTCGGTCACCGACGACATCGATGGTTGGTACGTCGAAGCGGGTTACGATTTACTAAGCAGCGATGAAAACCTATCGCTAACACCATTCGTGCGTGTCGAACAATACGACCTCGGCGGCGAAGAGCAATATAACGTCAATGTGCTTGGTCTCGCATTTCAGCCCAACATGAATATCATTTACAAATTCGACTTCCAAAACATCACGAGTGAAAAGGGCAGTCTTGCTGATTCTAACAACATCGAATTCACTCTCGGCTGGTCATTCTAAAAGATGAAAATCGTAACTGCTATCGTCTGCGCGACCCTATTTGCTGCTGAAGGAAAAACTTACTTCACGCAGCAAGAGGCGCTGCAAGAGATATGGGGAGAAGCAGAATTAACATCTGAGCAATATTCTGAACATACTTTCTACATGTCACAAAAAGGCACCGATGACAGTAGTGCGTGTTTCATTAGCAAACGCGTGCGTAGCAAGGGCCAGAGCCTAATGCTACATGTCGCTGCCGATGGGACTATCATCGATCTTGTAGTGTGCCATTTCGGCGAACCGGTGCGTTATAAAGCACCTCCGCGGTTCTACCAACAGTTCGTTGGCAAAAAGCTAAATGATGATTTGCGCTTAAAGCGCGACATCGATGGCATCAGTGGTGCGACCTTGACTTCACGCGCTACCGTAGCCAGCGTGCGAGATATTCTGGAAGCTCATGCTGAGAAGTAACCGGATATTCCTCCACGCCACTAATGCCGCAATTAGCATTAGCGGTGTTATTTATTTCGGGATGCTTTACTTTCTCGAAAGCGATGATGAATTTTCTATATTGAATCATCCTTACCAAGATACCGTTCGCAATTGGCACATTATCTTAGCACCATTTTTAGTATTTGCGGTGGCGCTTATTTTTAACAACCATATTGTTTTAAAAATTAAATCCCATTACAGTGGGCGCGGGCGGACCACAGGTTTGCTCATGTGCGTACTATTTCCGGTGATGGTGCTGAGCGCTTATTTACTGCAAATCGCCAGCAATGACAGCATGCGTACCACTTTTTTATATGCCCATAACCTGTCATCATTTCTCTGGATTTTTGTCTACCTAGTTCATCAGACGCGTATGATGCGTCAATGATTCTAAGTTTAATTGCCCTTTGCATGCCTGCAACTTTGCAGGCCTCAATCGAGACCACTCCTACCGCGCGCGCTGATGCGTGGTGGCAGCAACGCCACGAGCTGATTAACACGCGTGCCGCAGAGGCCGATAGCGACTGCCAGCTAGTCTTCATTGGTGATTCCATCACACAAGCCTGGGAAAACGCCGGAGCTAATGTGTGGCAAGATAATTACGAGCAATATGCCGCGGTCAACCTTGGTATTAGTGGTGACCAAACTCAACATGTGTTGTGGCGATTACAAAACGGAAATCTAGAGCCGATTCACCCATCACTAGCTGTGATCATGATTGGCACCAATAACGCATCAGGCTCGCAGCCGGTAGACACCGCTGCCGGTATCACGGCGATTGTTGATGAGTTGCACAAACAACGCCCCGCCATGCAAATTTTATTGTTGGATGTTTTCCCCCGAGGGGCAACTGCCGATGCCGCCGGGCGCTTAATCAATGACAAAGTGAATGCCTTGATTGCAAAACTAGATTCGCGTAATCTCGTCGACGTGTTAGACATAAAAGATTATTTTCTATCTGACACTGCTCTCTTGAGCCCAAAGATTATGCCCGATTTATTGCACTTGTCAGAGCGAGGCTATGGATTATGGCGTGATGGAATAAAAGACTACGTCCGTCAGCATTTTGCGATGAAGTTTTTGCGCGACAACATGCCGAGCGACGACGCCAGCGAACTGTCTGCTGGGTTTTTAAACAACAATGTCGCCTTGGCATACGCGGCTTTCGACAAAGCTCCATGGCGTGATACTATTAACGACGAGTTGTTTATGAATTATGTTTTACCCTACGCGCAGTTAAATGAAGAGCGCGAAGAGTGGCGTGAAAACTTAATGAGCATCGCAGGGCCGATTGTTAAAGACTGTACGACCGCTACCGAAGCCGCATTAGCCTTAAACGAAAAACTATTCAGCGGGCTAAACGTCAAATACTCAACAGAGCGTAATCGCGCCGACCAAGCGCCGTCCGAAACTATCGAGACAGGGCTAGCATCTTGCACAGGATTATCCATTCTATTGGCGGACGCGTGTCGCGCAGTCGGAGTTCCAGCGCGGGTTGCTGGCATTGCTAAATGGCCGGACGGTGAAGGAAATCATAGTTGGGTAGAAATATGGGACGACGGTTGGCATTTCTTGGGTGCTGCTGAACCAGACGCGCAGGGCTTAAATAACGCTTGGTTTAAAGGGCGCGTTGCCGGCGCGATTCCTGGTGGAGAAAGTGCGGTATGGGCAGCAAGCTTCAAGCGCACTGCAGATTTGTTCCCATTGCCATGGCTGCCCGAACAAAATTATATTTACGCAACGGATGTTACCTCAAATTATATTGGGCAAGATGGCAGCGCCGACCCCTACCAAGGCATCTATGATGTAGCTCTTAATTACTTTTCTGAAACACCCCTCAAGCGTGAAGGATTTACGTTCGACATGAACCTAGATGCTTTAGTCAAGGCCGACATCGAACGCGCGCGCCAACAAGTATGGAAGGCCTACTGCAACCGCCCCGCAGTCGAACACCTCAAAAAAGATTTTGACAACAACCAGGTAAGCGCCGGTGATTATGTTTCGCCTTACACCACAAAAGAAGTAGGCGTCCGTCCGCAAAACGGATGGCCGTTGGTAATCGCAATGCACGGCGGTGGCGGCGTGCCTAAAGAATTTAATGATTCGCAATGGAAGCACATGCAAATCTATTACAAAGATCACCCTGAAGTAAGTGGCTATAAATACCTCGCATTGCGAGCGCCTAACGACTCCTGGAATGGGTTTTATGATTCTTACGTTTGGCCTCTAATCACCCAATTGATTAAGCAATTCGCTATTTTAGGAGACATCGACCAGAACCGCGTTCACCTAATAGGCTACTCGCACGGCGGCTATGGCGCCTTTGCGATTGGCACGCGCATTCCACATCGTTTTGCTTCAGTACATGCCTCTGCCTCTGCGCCAACTGCTGGTGTTTCGACTGCTGCAACTTTACGCAATACCCATTTCAGCTTTATGGTTGGTGAACTAGACACAGCTTACGGTCGCGCTGAACGGTGCAAAGAATTTAACAATGAGCTTGCTGCGTTGCGCGGTGATAGCGACACGGACTACCCTGTTGAATTTAGTTTTATTTTAAATAACGGCCATGGTGGCTTGCCGGACCGCGACCTACTCACCCGCCAACTTCTGTTTTCTCGTGAAGCGCATCCAACACATTTAACTTGGCAGCTAAGCGATGACTCCACTCCTGAACTATCTTGGTTGAGTATCGACCAGCCTAAGAGCGGGCAGCAAATTGATGCGGCGATTAGTGGCCAAGAAATCAGTGTCGCTAGCAGCGAAGTTTCCGGCATGACGATTTGGCTCGACGAAAAATTAGTCGCTCTCGATCAGCAAGTCGTTCTCAAGCATAACGGTAAACACACTTTACATAGCGTGCAGCCTAATATGAGTGCGCTCTGCGAGTCCATGCTGTTAAGCGGAGATCCCAATCAAAGCTACGCGGCCAAACTGACTCAGTAGGTAAATGGACCTCTCCGAAATCAGCGCCAAATATCCCGGTTTAAAAACTTTTGTGTTTGGTGATGGCAAAGAGCTCTGCGATGCACTGACGGCTTTGGTTATAAGAGGGAAAAAGATAGCTACTTGCGAAGCCCTGAGCGCTTACACCTCAGGAGAGGAACAGATGCCGGTACTCGGCCGAGTCGATCTCGCTCTAACTTGGGAGCAAAAACCGGCAGTCGCCATTCGGACTATAGAAATTGAAATTAGAAAGTTTCACGAAGTGGAAGAGGGCTTCGCCCTCGATGAAGGAGAAAATACTGATCTAGCCGGGTGGCGGAAAGATCACCAAGCTTACTTTGAGCGCACAGGTCATTTCGATCTAGAAATGAAAGTCGTATGTGAGCGTTTTGAGGTTGTCGAAGTTTATTGATGGTAACGAAAAAATGACGCACCGGCCCGAAGGCTAGTGCGTCATTAAATGTAAAACGTAAACGTTTTAGCCGGTTGAACGCTGAGCGCGATCCATTAGGTTCTTCAGCAAACCAACTGCAGCGATTACAACAATCAGGCCTGCGAGTGAGCTAAAGATTCCAGAGGCGTAGCCTCCTAAACCATATGGGATTTCGCCAAGCTTGGCAGAAGCATTGCCCCAGCCAGGTGCATTGAGAAATACCAAGAATGCAGCGCCCATAGCGTAATCCTTAGAAGAATCGCCACCAGCACAATTCCAACCAATCCATGCACCAGCGCCTGTTACAAGCAGCGCAGCGATGTTTGAGAGGTCGGGACTTAAAGTATCAGCAATACCGCCAATTACGGCGATTGCTACAGCAGTTAAAAAGAGTCTTTTTTCCATGTTCTATCAATCGACGACCATTCTCAACATTTTCCATCATTCTTCGACACAATTAGCACTTTAATGCCCTATTGCCCTTTTTCAGGCTTGTTGGGCCAATCTTTGATATATAAATCTTGCTGAGAAAATGGGATTTCGATGTTATTTTTATCAAAAGCATGACAAATCGCCGTTAAAAGGTTGTGCTGGACCAATCCACGGTACTGAGGGCTTGTAATCCAGCACAATAGCTCAAAATCGAGGCTGGAAGAGCCAAAACCGCGAAAACGGACGCGAGCAGCAGGAGTATTGCTGACATGGGGTATTCCCCCACCATTTACAACATCTAGGAGCAGTTTTTCAACTTGAGCAAGGTCGCTTCCATATGCAACTCCTACCGGTACGCGCACTCGCATGGCTCTAGTCGGACCACCCGTCTCATTGACAATCTTGCCGCCGCCAATCACGGAGTTAGGGATAGTGACCTCTATGTCGTCGCGCGTAATAATTCTCGTTGAGCGTAATCCTATAAAGGAAACCTCACCACGTTCGCCGGTATCTAGCTGAACGTAATCTCCCACTCGGTAGGGCCGGTCTGCCAAAATGAAAACCCCGGCAAACAAATTCGACAAGGTGTCTTTAGAAGCAAAACCAATCGCAACACCCAAAATACCAGCGGACGCTAGCCAGCCTGTTGCATCAACATTCCATACCTGAATGACGGCGAATATGACTGCGCCAATAATTACTAACTTGCCAATATTGTCAAACAAGGGATAGGTCGCTGACTGAAAAGCATTAAACCTCTTAGGGTGGCTAGTCGCAACGACCAGTAAAATATTTACCGCGCGGAAGGCAAATACTGACCAATAATAAAGAGAAATGGTCATCAACCATGGCGCGAAATTTGATGGCAGGATCTCTGACGGCAGCATAATCTTTGCAGTCAGAAATAATCCTATTAAATACAAAGTTGCGGTCACCGGTCGTTCGAATTCGTCTATTAATCGATCGTCGACGTCAGTGGCGGTGCGCTTAGCTATCCGTTTTAGGACAGAACTACTTATCCAGTTAATAAGTTTGGCAGACACAAATGTGGCAACCAGCACAATCGCAGTTTGCGTAAAGTCATTAGTAGTGATTTCATCTAATTTACCACTGAGGTAATCCGTAATGGAATAAAGCGACGAAATATTCGGCGGGGGTGGTGTTGGATCTTGAAACATCATCAATCTAGCTGGCTTAATTTATGAGTAGTTTGTTGGCGCGCAACAGGGCTTATTGGCTGGTTCAACAACTGCCGCAAAATCTTCTGCGCCAGCGATTTGTCATTATAGGTCATATACAGGTCGCTTAACTCATGACTAGCCGCTACATTATTCGGCTCTAGTTCGAGACAGCGCATAAAGGCAAGCGTAGATTCGTTAAAGTCACCACTAGCTGCGTAACATCTTGCTAAAGGCAAAAACACGGCGGCATTTTGTGGGTCCAATTCTGTAATGCGGCGTAGCAATATGGCGGCATCAACATATAACTCGAGGCTGCTTGATGCGGCGGCATAATC
>JACKQG010007319.1_pt1 | contig 11178 bp, 10 predicted proteins | sample 8237621 | NCBI WGS metagenome assembly JACKQG01 (sample SAMN15677084, study PRJNA649215) | marine metagenome | biome: marine; feature: Black Sea; material: saline water; isolation source: suspended particulate matter (SPM) from the Black Sea western gyre | collected 2013-06-09/2013-06-10 | depth... | reverse complement strand
GCCCGAGCAGTTTTCCGTGTCGCAAGGCACGGCGCATGATTTTACGAAGCACATAGCCACGGCCTTCGTTGGAGGGGATGACCCCATCACTGATTAGAAATGTGGCTGCACGTGCATGATCGGTCAACACTCGAAGCGATACATTTACGTCATCGTCTTTGCCATATTCGCTGCCGGTAATTTTTGCGGATTCATTGATGATCGACATCATCAAGTCGGTATCGTAATTCGTGGTGCGTCCTTGTACAACAGCGGCAAGGCGTTCCAGTCCCATCCCCGTATCAATACTTGGTTTCGGCAGGGGAGTTAATTTCCCGGATGTGTCGCGATCATATTGCATGAACACAAGGTTCCAAATTTCCAGAAAACGATCACAGTCACAACCGACGGCACAACTAGGTTTACCGCAGCCAATGTCTTTACCTTGGTCGATGAAAATTTCAGAGCAGGGTCCGCAGGGGCCTGTAGGGCCCATCGCCCAGAAATTGTCTTTTTCTCCCATTCTGTAAATTCGTTCTCTGGGCATTTTCATATCATTGGCCCAAATGTTGAAAGCGTCATTGTCATCCTGAAAAACAGAAATATAGAGACGGTCTCTAGGTAGCCCGATTTCTTCGGTTAAAAATTCCCAACCATATTGAATAGCTTCTTTTTTGAAATAATCACCGAATGAAAAATTTCCCAGCATTTCAAAAAAAGTATGGTGCCGGGCGGTGCGACCCACCATCTCCAGATCATTATGTTTGCCTCCTGCACGAACACATTTTTGGACTGTTACAGCACGGGTGTAATCCCTTTTTTCATCCCCAAGAAATACATCCTTAAACTGAACCATGCCGGCATTGGTAAACAGCAAGGTTGGATCGTTTTTAGGAACGAGTGGATAGCTGGAAACAACCGTATGTTGTCGGTCCTTAAAATACTGTACAAATTTGTTGCGAAGTTCTTGGCCTGTCATATTTTTTTATTTTTTTGGGATGAATTAAACAATTCCTGCTTTGAGTATATCGTGCAGATGAATGACCCCTTCTATTTCATCGTCATTTGAAACGATCAAAGAGGTTATGGAATGTTCTTCCATTATCTGGACTGCTTTTGCGGCAAGAGTTTCTTGAGTGATCGTTTTCGGATTCTTTGCCATCATGCTCGACGCGTTCATTTTGGAGATATCTTTATTACCTTCCATCAATCTTCTAAGATCTCCATCCGTTACGAGGCCCTTTAATTTTCCATTTTGGTCTGTAACCAGAGTCATTCCCAGTCGTTTTTGGGATATCTCAGAGATTACTGCCCGAGCTTCTACATTTTCAAATACTTTCGGGATGTTTTCCCCAGCATGCATCAGGTCGGCGACGGTGGTCAGTAACCGGCGGCCTAAACTGCCACCCGGATGATTCTGAGCAAAGTCTTCTTCTCGAATTCCTCTCAGTTCCATGAAAGCAACCGCTAAAGCGTCGCCTAAAGCCAATGTTGCCGTAGTACTGGCTGTCGGTACCAAATCAATTGCACAGGCTTCTTCCTGAACACCGACATTCAAAACATAATCGCTGCATTTCGCGAGGGTTGATTCGGGTTTTCCTGTTACCGCTACCAAAGTGCAGTTAATTCTTTTAAAAGAGGGGAGGAGTTTTAAAACTTCTTCCGTTTCACCGCTGTTGGAAATTGCAATCACGGTGTCATTTTTAACGATCATACCCAAGTCACCATGGCTGGCTTCTGCTGCATGGATAAACAGGGTTGGTAAACCCAGACTCGCAAAGGTAGAAGCTATTTTTTTTCCGATGATTCCTGATTTGCCCATGCCGGTGATGACCAGATGTTGGCATTGATCAATATGATGGACAACGTTTACAAAACTTTCATCAATACGTTCGATTAGCCCTGCTACGGCTTCACTTTCAATTTTTAAGGCTCTACGAGCTATATCGATGATAGTCTGGGCCGATGATGATTTTTTAACAGCGCGCATAGTTTGATAGGGCCGTGCTTAAGCCTTTTAATTCAATAAGTTTATAGGTGCGAAAAAATACAATCATATCATAAATGATTAGACACGGTAAAGCTGCGACTTTATACTTGGTTCTTCAAAATTTTACTTGGATTTTTCATGGATAAAGCAAAATCTCTTTATATAATTGACGGTTCTTCTTATATTTTTCGCGCCTATTTTGGAATCAGGCAGTTTCTTTCGACCTCCAAAGGATTCCCAACCAACGCTCTATACGGTTTCATCAACATGTTGCAAAAGGTGGTGAAAGATGAAAAGCCAGATTTTTTATGCGTTGCATTTGACAGTAAAGAAAAAACTTTTCGGCATGATATTTACCCGGAGTACAAAGCAAATCGAGATGCTCCACCTGAAGACCTTTCGAAACAATTTCCATACTTTGAGCCGTTGGTAGAAGCTTACAATATTTCCAGTTTACGCGTTCCAGGGTTTGAGGCCGATGACATCATTGGAACTCTGGCCTTAAAAGGTTCCAAAGAGGGTTATCGCGTGGTTATTGTCAGTGGTGATAAAGATATGATGCAATTGGTAAGCCCCGAAGTGCAAATGCTCGATACTATGAAAAATAAATGGTTTGGGGTTAAGGAGGTTGAAGAAAAGTTTGGCGTCCCCCCTGAAAAGGTCATTGAGGTTATGGGGTTGATGGGGGATTCCAGTGACCATATTCCCGGTGTGAAGGGGGTTGGTCCCAAAACAGCAACTGAGCTCATTCAAAAATATGGATCGATTGATGAGTTGTATAAAAACATCGATGAAATTGAAAAGAAGAAACTTAAAGAAAAACTAGTTCAGGATAAAGAGCAGGCCCTCTTGAGCCGCAAGCTCGTCACCATTGATACGGGGATGAAACTGAATTGCTCATTGGAGGACTTGAAAGTTCGCCCTTCTAAAAATGAAGACTTGAAGAAACTCTTTTCTGAATTTGAGTTTTCTTCCATGTTGTCTGGGTTGGAGGAAGTGGCAGAAGAAAAGGAAAGCACTTTTGAGCCCTTGGACAAAAACTATGAAATGGTTTTAACGGAAACGGCTTTCGATAAATGGATTAAAAAACTCAAGAAAAATAAAATCTTTGCTCTGGATTTGGAAACTAACAGCCTGCAACCGGTAAAAGCCAGGGCAGTAGGGATTTCTTTTTCCTGCAACGCAGGAGAGGCTTGCTACATACCTCTTGCACACAGCTATCTGGGTGTCCCCGAACAGTTGGGTGTGGAATGGGTATTCAAAAAATTAAAACCTCTTTTAGAAGATCCTAAAGTTAAAAAGGTCGGGCAAAATATAAAGTACGATTATATCGTTTTAAGAAATGAAGGGGTTCACCTTCAAGGGATTGCCTTTGACACCATGATCGCCTCCTATTTGCTGAACCCTTCCAGCCGAGGCCACAATATGGATGCTTTGGCTTTGGAGCATTTGGGGCATACCACCATTACGTATAAGGATGTGGTCGGCACAGCTTCCAAAGAAATTGGTTTTGGTGAAGTAGACGTTGAAAGAGCCACGGATTATGCGGCAGAAGATGCGGATATCACATGGCGTCTTTATGAAAAGCTTTCTGTTTCTCTAAAAGGCGATGATCTTAAAATTTTTGAAGAGATCGAATTGCCTCTTTTAGAAGTTCTCGGTGATATGGAATTGCAGGGAATGGCTTTGGATAAACCTCATCTACAAAAATTATCTCAAAGAATTCATCATCAACTCCAAGAGAGGGAGAAGGAGATTTATGAAATAGCGGGAGAACAATTTAATATTAACTCTCCCAAACAACTTTCAGTGATTTTGTTTGAGAAGCTGGGCTTGCCGGTTGTTAAAAAAACCAAAAGCGGCTACTCCACAGATGTTTCGGTGCTTGAAGAGCTTTCTTCAGAGCATGACCTCCCAGAAGTAATTCTTATATACAGGCAGTTGGGTAAACTTAAATCTACCTATGTAGATGCATTGCAGGGAGAAATATTTAACAAAACAGGACGTGTTCATACTTCCTTCAACCAGTCGGTTGCGGCTACGGGAAGATTGAGTAGCAGCAATCCGAATCTGCAGAATATTCCCATACGAACAGAATTGGGACGTGAAATTCGAAAGTCCTTTATTGCCGAAAAGGGAAACATGCTTTTATCTGCAGATTACTCTCAAGTCGAATTAAGAATATTAGCCCATTTGTCAGAGGATGAGTCCTTGATGGATGCATTTTTAAATGGAGAGGATATCCACACACGGACCGCAACAGAAATATTCGGGACGACTGCAAATCGTTTGGATGCAGAATCGCGGCGCATGGCTAAAGCAGTTAATTTTGGAATCGTTTATGGATTGAGTGCTTTTGGTTTGTCCCGGCAATTGAAAATTTTTCCGAAAGATGCGAAGAAGTTTATTGATAAATACTTCCTGCTTTATAGGAATGTAAAAAAATACATGGAAGATACGATTGAGGCAGCGAAGAAAACTGGCTATACCCTGACCTTGATGAACCGTAAACGATATTTGCCGGACCTCAATAGTAAAAACAGGCAGGCGCGGGAAGCGGCGGAGCGGGTTGCGATTAATTCACCGGTGCAGGGAAGTGCGGCTGACCTGATCAAGCTTGCAATGATTAACTTGGATCGGGAAATTAAGCAAAAAAAACTAAAATCAAAAATGATTTTACAAGTCCATGACGAGTTAGTATTCGAATGTCCCCCTCAAGAAGAGGAAGAAATGCGTGCCCTGGTTAAAAAAGAAATGGAGCAGGTCATGCCCCTCAAAGTTCCTCTCGTTGTTGATATGGGATGGGGTGAAAACTGGAATGATGCTCACTAAGGGGTAATGATCATGACAGAAGAAAGACTGAAACTCGGGCGAGATGGAGAAGAGGTGGCCGTTACTTTCTTGAAAAAGAGAGGCTATCGGATTGTCGAGAAAAACTTTCGTGCGAAGTTAGGTGAGATAGATATTATCGCTGAAAAGGACTCTATTTTAATATTCATTGAGGTGAAGGCTAGAGCCAGTCACCTTTTTGGTCATCCATTTAATGCTGTTACTGTTGCCAAACAGAGAAAAATTATTCAGGTAGCTCAAAGTTTTATGGCAAAGCATAGATTGCTGGAAAATCTGGCGAGATTTGATGTTGTCGGATTGACGAGTGATCCGGGAGATCCAAAGTCTTTTCAAATTGAATTGCTGGAAAATGCCTTCCAGATTACATAAACTGGTTCAAGAATTTCTGGTTGTCTTGACGACTGTTGATTCTGAACATTGAAACCCCCGTAATAAAGGCTTTTGGGTTAAATCGGTTAAAATTTTTAGTTTTAATGCTACTTTTGGGGTGTTTCGTGCATCTATATGAACAATATAGGGTTATATAGCTTTATAGAAGTTATTGATAAAAACAATAGGAGACATTCCATTGAATTTTATAAAACGTTTTTTTTCAGGTAAGAAACCGGAGGTTTCCGAGCCTGCTAATTTGGTAGAGACTGAGCCAGAACCTACTGCCAATGTATCGCCAGACTCATCAGAAGAGTCCAGTGTAGCGCCAACCGTTGCCCCTGAACCGAGTGCTGAAAGGTTTGCTGATGAACCTCCTGCTCCGAGAACGGTTTTGCATGCGCCTATGGTGAATGAAGGTATTTTCCCCAAAGAATCAGAAGGGATTTTAATTAAAGCCCAACCTTCACCCACTGGGGACCAATGCATGTTTACGGTGAACCGGACATTGATGAAAGGTTGCTCGTGGTATTTTGACAGTTTTGAAAGTGCCGGAGAATCTGCTCTTGCCGAATCTCTTTTCTCTTTAGACGATGTCGAAACTGCTCTGGTTTGTGAAGCAACAGTGACGGTCACACGTAAAGATAAAACGCTTGTCGATTGGGTGCCTCTTGCAAAGGAGATAGGTGCTTCTATTCGGACTGCTTTGGAAGAGGGGAGTCCGTTGATTGCAGAAAAAATATTATCTGCGATACCTTCGGAAGATACGATACGAGAGGGGATACAAAAAGTAATTGATGAAGAGGTGAATCCTGGAGTGGCAGGGCATGGAGGGCAAATAAATCTGCTCGCTGTAAAAGGAAACTCCGTGACGATTCAAATGGGGGGTGGTTGTCAGGGTTGTAGTGCTGCTGATTTAACCTTGAAACAGGGAATCCATACTTCTTTTCGAAAAGCAGTGCCTCAGGTAGGCGCCATTTTTGATGAAACCGATCATACTGCGGGTTTGAACCCGTATTTTTCATGAGGTAGATAAATATGCCAAGAGTGATAACGTTTAAGGTAAATGTTGAAACAGGGAAGCAAGGCCCGAACGAACCGGTGAACTTTTGTTTCAATGGTCATAAAATGCCCTTTGAGAAAGTAATCGGCTCCAATGAACCGGATGCCATATTTGAGGGAAGCTTTGATGTGAACAGTTTTGCGCACAGTTTGACCTTGGTGGGGCCGGAAAAAGGTAAATGGGAAATTGATAAAATAAGAGTTGATTATGAATGCGATGGGGAAAAACCCTATACCGTCAATTGGGGTGCCGTAACTCTTGATGAAACCACAGAAGTGAATCTCTGGCAAGACCCCCCGGTACCTACATTTGATGTTTAAATCACCCGTGAAATTTTAACGCAGAGAAATTTCTCTGCGTGTGAATTTTGCATGTAGATCACCCAATAGAATGTAGTCCTTCACCGTTGTTTCCACGGGAATAAAGTGAGTGGAACTCCAAACCATTAGTTCGCCTGTTTCAGTCTGGAATATCTCCTTGGGAACAATAATGTTCAACAGCATTTCATCTTTCTTTTCTCGGCCTTCTACAATGCGAAACTTTTCTTCCTCTTCTTGTGACCAAATATGAACAGATATCTCATCATGGCCTTTTTCTGGAATGGTTTTTATTTTGAATCGATTGCCTTTTGTTAGAGAACCGTAATTGCTATTTCGTACATTGTAAAAGGCGGTCAGGATGTCATGGAAACTGTGGTCAACAGGGATATCCTCTTCACCGGATTCAAATTTTTCGTCATTAATAAATTTAGACCAGGTATGTTTTCTCGTTGAGTAGTTAAACTTGTGGCGTGTGGTTTCAGAGTTGCCTCCTATGGTTACTTGCCGAAGAAATGATTTGGGTCGAAGGCTTTTTCCATCATCCACGATTTCAAATTCAGTTTTATAAAAATGTTTGCGGTAGGCTGTAAAAAATCCGACAAACCCCTTGGTACTGGCTTCCAAGGTTGAATAGTATTTCCCTCGTTCTTTAATAAACTGCACTTTTGCAGTGGCTGCATTTTCAAACCAGAGGAAACTGATATCATAAAAAAGTGTTTCGCCTGCAAATCGAGTTATATCGCCATGGGGTTTAAATCCAATATACTTTCCTGTACTATCGATTGGATCATCCAGGGCAAAAATATTCGAGGTTCCCAATAAAAATAGCCCGAATAGGACAATTAATGCTGTGGGAAGCGGATGTTTTTGGTTTTCTGAGGGCACCATGAGGACCTCGAATTTGTAAAACTATTGAAAAAATATAGTAAGTTTTATATTATATTTTAGAGTAGATAGTTTACTAATATTATAAATCTAAACCCTTTTTAGGGGTTTTTATTAAATTGTTACTATGAGTACTGAGACCTTACCATTTTCGCCAGACATCGTAGAAGAGTCTGAGGGGCAAACACATCGTGCTTACCTTCCCATGTATAAAATTATTATGTGGGATGATAATGTCACTACGATGGAATTCGTCATTCGCGTTCTTATTACGTTAATGGGTAAAGAATACTCAACCGCTGAGAAGCTAATGTACGAAATCCACCTTCAAGGTGCTGCCACTGTTGCTACAATGCCACTTGAACAGGCTGAGTTCAAGGTTGAGCAGGTTCACCGTGCTGCTGCAATGGAAGAGTTTCCCTTCACTTGTACCATTGAGTTGGCCTGACAGCTCGGCTGTCGCGATAAAAAATCCGCTTTATAGTTTTACCTGCTTTCCAGAGGCACATAGTCTCTTTTTGTAGCTCCCATATAGATTTGTCTTGGCCTGCTTATTCGAAATTGCTCATCTTCCTGTAATTCTTTCCATTGTGCTATCCAACCGGGAAGACGTCCCATCGCGAACAGAACCGGGAACATATTAACCGGGATATTTAGTGCCTTATAGATAAGACCTGAGTAAAAATCGACATTGGGGTAAAGTTTTTTCTCAATAAAGTATTCATCCTTAATTGCGATTTCTTCAAGTTGCAGGGCTATTTCCAATAGAGGTTCCTGATACCCAGGTTTGTCGAGAATTTTATGGGCGAGTTTTTTGATGATTCGACTACGCGGGTCAAAATTTTTGTATACCCGATGTCCAAATCCCATCAGGCGAAAGCCGTCATTGGGGTCTTTGGCTTTGGCGACATACTTTTTTACATCGCCTCCATGATCATAAATTTCCTGAAGCATTTCGATAACCGCCTGATTAGCTCCTCCATGGAGAGGTCCCCAAAGCGCATAAATGGCTGAAGATACCGATGCAAACAGATTGCACATGGAGCTCCCCACAATCCTTGCTGCACTTGTTGAACAGTTTTGTTCATGGTCGGCGTGTAGAATCAACAAAACATCCAGCACTTTTGCTGCATCTTCATCGGGCACATATTCTTCACAGGGAAGGGCGAACATCATTTTCAAGAAATTTTCAGAATAACCCAGTGAGTTGTCTGGATAGGGAAGGGGTTGACCGATTGACTTTTTATAACTATAGGCTGCTATGGTTGGCAGTTTGGCCATTAAACGATGAATTGCAATTTCTATCTCTCTATCATCTCTTACGCTGAGTTCATTTTGATAAAAAGTTGCCAGAGAACCGACTACCGCACTGCATACTGCCATGGGATGTGGGTTATTCGGGAACCCGTCGTATAGGTTTTTTATGGCTTCGTGAACCATAGAATGGTGCACTATATGATAATTGAATTCATCCAACTGTTTTTTAGTAGGCAGCTCCCCGTAGATCAATAAGTAAGATGTTTCTAGAAAGGAACTTTTTTCTGCTATTTGCTCAATGGGGTATCCTCGGTAAAGTAAAATCCCTTTTTCACCATCCAGATAAGTGATCTTGCTTTTGCAGGATCCGGTACTCATAAACCCTGGGTCAAATGTGATTAAACCAGTTTCTTTCCTCAATGCGGTAATGTCTATGGCCTTTTCTCCAGTGGTGCCTTCCAGAAGGGGGAGTTCAAATGTTTTCCCTTGATACGTGAGCGTGACCGTTTCTGCCATTTTGTTTCTCCGGTAAAGGTAGTCTTCTTTTTCCGTAACAATTGCAAAGTATTCGTTAAACTGTATTATAAACGGTGTTTTAAGAAATCCGAGAATTTTTGTTTTAAGGACAATATTGATGAAAAAAAACCTCCTGCTTTACTTGATGATAACCGGCATTCTTTTAGGAATCCTTTGTGGTTGGTATTTTGGAAAAACTATGGAGTCCGTTGGTTGGTTGGGAGAAATGTTTCTCGATTCCTTAAAAATGCTGGTGGTACCACTGATCATTTCTTCGATGATAGTGGGGATTTCTGGGTTGGGAGATATCAGAAAAGTAGGAAAAACGGGGTTGATCACACTGACGTACTTTATGGCTACCACGGGTATTGCAGTGGGTATTGGGTTGGTAATGGTCAACCTTATAGAACCGGGCGCTTCGGTGGTGATGACAGAAGATGAAATTCCAGAACATGTTGCAGATAAAAAAGCCATAGGCATAACAGATATTTTAAAGAGTTTTGTTTCTCCCAATTTGATTCATTCCATGGCCCACATGGAAATCCTTCCTCTTATAGTATTTTCTCTGGTGTTTGGTGCTGTTTTAACTACTTTGGGTGAACCGGGAAAACAGGCTATAGCGTTTTTCGATACAGTCAACACTGCAATCATGAAAATTGTTCACCTTGTCATGTATTTTGCGCCCATTGGAGTATTTGCATTGATCGCCTCAAAATTAGGGGCAGCCGGTGGTGGGGATTTATTTCTGGCAGAATTGGCAAAAATTGGGAAATACGCCTGGACCGTTATACTGGCTCTTCTAGTACATGGAGTTTTGGTTTTGCCCGCTATTTTGTATTTTGTGACCGGGAGAAACCCGCTTCTTTATTTAAAAAATTTGGCCCCTGCCTTGACCACAGCTTTTTCAACAGCGAGCAGCTCTGCAACGTTACCGGTGACAATTGAATGTGCCGAAGAAAATAATCAGGTCAGTCGAAAAGCATCCCTGTTTGTTTTGCCTTTGGGAGCAACGGTAAATATGAATGGCACTGCTCTTTATGAAGCGGTAGCCGTTATGTTTATCGCGCAAATGATGGGGATTGAAATGAGCTTTGCTGAGCAAATAATTGTTCTGATTACAGCGACTCTGGCAGGGATCGGCGCCGCCGGAATTCCTGAAGCAGGGCTGGTGACTATGGTCATGGTTCTTCAGGCTGTTGGGTTACCGTTGGAAGGGATCGGTATGCTGCTTTCCATAGACTGGTTTTTAGATCGCTGCAGAACCACGCTGAATGTATGGGGTGATTCGGTAGGGGCGGCTGTGGTGGACACACTTGAAGAAAAATGGGTTGAGAAAGGAGGAGACGTTTGATCACTTTAGTGCTGATTGGATTAATCGTAGGTATCCTGTCTTCCGTGAGTGGTTTGGGCGGGGGATTTATGGTCGTGCCCCTGCTAATCTATTTAGGCAGAGAGGCAAAACTGGCAGTAGGTACTTCCTTTGTATTTATTTTAATTGTGGCAATATCATCGATCATTGCCCACTATCGGCTTGGGAATGTAGACCTGAAAACCGGCTTGATTCTGGGATTAGGGGGAATTCTAGGTGCACAAATCGGCCCGCAGATTTTGCAGCATGTTTCCGAACAGAACTTTAAGAGAATATTTTCTGTGCTGTTAGTGATTACCGCAATATGGATTTTCGTAGACTCAAAAAATTGAACTAACCGTCACTTTTTTTGCTGATACCACGGACCAATCTTACAGCAAAAGGGCCTTCTCCGAACTTGTTAATCCAGCTTGAGCGGCCCTTAACAAGACTGAACATCATAGCCCTGTCTCCGTTAATAGTGTCTGTCCAGGTGCAGTCGGCTCCCTTAGGCTCAAACTCAGAGGGGATATGTATTTCGTTATTTCCAAAATCTCGTTGGCTGAAACTTTTATCAAAAATTGTTTTCACATCCTCCAGA
>JACKQG010007317.1_pt1 | contig 11182 bp, 12 predicted proteins | sample 8237621 | NCBI WGS metagenome assembly JACKQG01 (sample SAMN15677084, study PRJNA649215) | marine metagenome | biome: marine; feature: Black Sea; material: saline water; isolation source: suspended particulate matter (SPM) from the Black Sea western gyre | collected 2013-06-09/2013-06-10 | depth... | reverse complement strand
AAGAAATTTCATGGTTGGAGGCGTTAATTGGCTCGGTTAGGTATTAATGAAAAAGCACCGGACTTTTTTATCAAAGATATTTTCGGGGTTGAGCATTCTATGGCAAAATATAAAGGTCAAAAATGGATGTTGTCATTTTTTCGCTATGCATCTTGTCCTGCCTGCAACTTGCGGGTACGTGAATTAATACAGGTATATGATGAATTACAGGGAAAAGGGCTTTCAATTCTCTCAGTGTTTGAATCCCCGAAAGAAAGTATTTTAAAATATGTTGGTAAAAATGAATTGCCATTTCCAATCATACCAGACCCTGAAAGGGAATTATACAAACTCTACGGAATAGAATCATCCTGGATTAAATATATTTTGGGTGCACCAACTGTTATGAAAGCAATTTTAAAAGGAATATTTCCAGGTAAAATGGAAGGCGATTTAGCCATACTTCCAGCTGATTTTCTTATAAATGAAGATGGTACGATTCATACAGCTTATTATGGAAAAAATATAGGAGATCATCTTGATTTTCAGCACATCTTGTCATTTTTGAATTAAAATATAATCTTAAATTCTAGATAGGTATCATGACTGATTTTAAAAGAATGATTCAAGAACTACATGGGGGATCACATATACTTCATGAACCTCTGCTTAATAAAGGGACTGCCTTTCCTGAAAATGAAAGGGATGCATTCGGATTACATGGCTTATTACCTCCTCGCGTGATTACAATTGAAGAACAAAAACAACGCATAATAAAAAATTATAACTCTAAACAAAATGATTTAGAAAAGTATATTTATTTGATGGGTTTACATGATAGAAATGAAACGTTATTCTATCGAACTGTAATAGATGAAATTGAAGAAATGATGCCTATCATTTATACTCCAACTGTTGGTGAAGCATGTCAGAAATTTGGATATTTATTTCGTCGCCCACGGGGATTGTATGTTTCCTATCAAGATCACGGTAAAATTAAAGCCGTTTTAAAAAATTGGCAAAATAAGGAAGTTGATGTCATTGTTGTTACTGACGGTGAACGAATTTTGGGTTTGGGAGATCAGGGAGCAAATGGTATGGGAATTCCCATTGGGAAACTCTCACTCTATACAGCTTGTGCCGGCATCGATCCGTCACAAACGTTACCGATTATGCTTGACGTGGGCACCGAGAATCAGGAGCTATTGAATGATCCCAATTATTTAGGTGTAAAGCATAATCGAATTCGTGGTGAGGATTATGACGATTTCATAGATGAATTCATGGAGGCTGTAAAGGATGTTTTTCCTGATGCACTAATTCAGTTTGAAGATTTTGCCAATAGAAATGCGTCAAGATTATTAAGAAAATATAGACATAACTATCGGATGATGAATGATGATATTCAAGGAACAGCAGCTATTGGTGTTGCGGGAATATTAGGGAGTCAAAAAATTACCGGCCGAAAATTAGAAGATGAAAAATTGTTGTTTTACGGAGCCGGTGAAGCTGGAATCGGAATTGGTGATTTATATTCTCATGCTCTATCTAAACAAGGTATTCCGATTGAACAAGCGCGCGAGCGATGTTGGTATGTTGACAGTCGTGGATTGGTCGTAAAAAACAGGGAAAATGTATCAGATGACAAAAAGCCATTTGCCCATGATTTTATACATTTGACAGATTTAACAGAGATAATTCGTGAAGTAAAACCCACTGCTTTAATTGGAGTCTCCGGGCAGACACAGACTTTTACCCAAGAAGTCATTGAGACAATGGCATCTTTAAATGATAGACCTATTATTTTTGCTTTATCCAATCCGACTTCAAAATCAGAATGTACTGCTGAACAAGCGTATCATTGGACAAATGGAAAGTGCGTATTTGCGAGTGGAAGTCCATTTGATCCGGTAATAATCAATGGGACTACTCTTATCCCCGGACAGGGAAATAATGCGTATGTATTTCCCGGTGTTGGATTAGGGATTGTTGCTACAAAATCAACAAGAGTTACGGATGAAATGTTTCTACTTGCTGCAAAAAAATTAGCGGATTCTTTAAGTGAGGCTGACTTAAAGCATGATCGTATATTCCCACCGTTGACTACGATTCGAAATGTATCTCTGAAAATTGCATGTGCAGTTGCTTTAGAAGCAAAAAGGGAGGAATTGACTGAAATTGACTTTGGTGAACAAGCGGAAGAGATGATAGAAAAATTGATGTATACTCCTGAATATCAGGAATATTTATAATAATAAGTGATTAAAAAGTCAGTAGAATTAGCAGGGAGTTTTACAATTATCAATTGGAAACTTTTTAAAAGAATTTGGGATGTATGACATTATAATTATTGGCGGCGGAATCGGAGGATCTGCTGCCGCACTACGAGGTGCCCAAAATGGTTTGAATACTCTTTGGATTTTGGGGTCTAAAAAAACACGAAAACGCAGCAGATCACAATGGGTAATGAATCTGGATAATATAGTTGGTTTTCATGAAGATGTCATAAAAAACCAAGCCATTAAAACACTGAAAAAATATAAGCAAACTGATGCCGTGGAAATTCTCGAAAATGAGCATTATCACATTAATAACAGAATGCTCATACAAAATACAATTCAGCGAATTGAAAATGGGTTTTCCAATGTAACAATTTTAGAAGGGGAAGTTTCAATTTTAACAAAATCTGAAGATGGATTTTCTATACAAATTGGCGAAGAAATAATTGAGGGTAAGTCTGTTGTTTTATCCACCGGTGTCATGGATGAACAACCTCATATCCAAAAACAGAATAGAAAAGGGGAGTGGGAGGACACACCCAAGTGGATTTATCCGTTTGCAAATCGTGAGCAAGTGCTTTACTGTATACGCTGCGAAGGTCATTTAACCGAGGATGAATCGGTAGCAGTGATCGGGCATTCTAATGTGGCTGCAGAATTAGCCATGATGCTACATGAGCGATATGAGAATCAAGTGACTATTCTATCAAACGGCGCAGCACCAAAAATTTCTGAAAATCGATTAGAAATTTTGGAGAAATATGGTATAGAAATTATTTCTGATCCTATTACAGGATTGGTGAGCGAAGGTGTAAAACAACTCCATGGATTTGAATTTGAAAATCTAAAACCAATTAACGTGAAATTTGCCTTGGTTTCTCTTGGACTGCATCGGGTTTATAATGATTTAGCGCGAGAAGTCAATGCCCGTCTTATGGATGAAAATCAACCTGAAGAAAAGCGGCATGTGTGGATCAATCATAAAGGCGAAACATCTGTAAAAGGATTATTTGCAGTGGGAGATATGACCAAGCGTGAAGATGAACCTGTGATGAAACAAGTTTACACTGCTCAGGAATATGCTGTGAGGGCCGTGGATACGATTGATACTCGCCGCCGGAAGAAGTTAAGAGCCTCAATCCTTTCTTCATAAACGTCTTCTTTCTGACAATCGTTTTAATACAATCCTTGTAATATTGTTAACGAAATTATGAAAGGATTACATCATGAAAATTAAACGGATTCTTTTTTTTAGCTTATTTACAGTATTGTTAATGGCCGAAGGTAAAGGCGTCTTTTCAAAATACAGCTTGGATGAAGCAATGTCTTTAGCTGAATCACAGGGTAAACCTGTTATGGTTAAGTTTCATGCAGATTGGTGTCATTTTTGTAGGAAAATGGACCGTGAAACTTTTACGGATTCAAACGTAAAAAATGTTCTAAACGATTTTATTACTGTAAAAGTAGATGTAGAATCAAAGGAAGGTATGGTTTACGCTCGTCAATTCGGAGTCACTGCTTTACCCACTATCGTAATGTTTGATAAGAGTGGGAAAAAAACATATCATCAAACCGGTTTTCATTCAGCGGAACAACTCGAAAAAGTACTGAATAAAGGGCATGGCTGATATATTTTTACCAGCAATTACTGTCGAACAAATGCGCGAAGTGGATCGACTTATGGTCGAAGAATATCATATAACACTTCCGCAAATGATGGAGCACGCCGGAAGAAATCTGGCTGACTTTTCCCTCGAATGGCTGAAAAAAAGAAATAGTAATAAAACTCAATTCAATATAGTCGTTGCCTGTGGAACAGGAAATAATGGTGGCGGAGGAATGGTGACGGCACGATTCCTGGTGAATAAAGGTCATGACATTATTGTTGTATTAACCGGCCATTCAGAAAAACTAAAACCCGTTCCGGCAAATCATTGGAAAACTCTGAAAGCGATGGGTGTGCAAACAATTGAAGCAAACAGCACAGATTCAATTCCTGTATATACTAATTCTGACTTGATTATTGATGCGGTTGTTGGCTATAGCCTTAAAGGTGAATTAAGAGGTGTCCCTGCACGAGTGGTGAGGGATATTATGCAGAGTGGTAAGGAGGATGTTATTTCACTTGATGTACCGTCCGGTTTAGATGCCACATCCGGCGAAGCGAGTCCCATGTGTATTAAAGCAGTAGCAACCATGACATTAGCATTACCAAAAACCGGACTTGTGGTTGAAAATGCGAAGGAATGCACAGGCGATGTGTATTTAGCTGATATTGGAGTACCGCCAAGCTTGTATTCTAACTTGGGATTATCAGTTGATCCTTTTAAAAGTGATTCAGTTGTATCTATATAGTATTTTGTTATAATTGTTTATAAAGTTCAACTTCAGGATAATTAGCTGCAACTGAAAACCAATAGGCAATAAACCCGTTGCCGGCAGATAGTTTATTTCCTTTATCATTTTTTGGATTTCCTAAAATATCATACTTTATTCCGGTGGTTTGCGAAGTAAGTGTAATGTTTCCATGTTCAATATCCCATGTTTCAATATATAAATTTTCATGTGTATAAAATGCGATTGCTATATTATCATTACCGGATAAAACGACGTTAAAGTGCTGTCCATCTAAATCACCTTGAATAATAACTGGTTTTTTGAATTGGTTGATGTGAAATGCTTTCGTACTGCCATCTTCACCGATTATTGCCAATACACGATCTTTCGCTTTTAATCTGTCATCAGTATACGCAATGGGAAAAAATATATAATCTTTGCAAAAAGTACTGTTGCATGTCCGATAACGACCGTATGGATAGAAGTCATAATTCCGGGAATGGCCGGTTTGACTATTGATTACTTTTGTATTCGGAAAGAGTTTTTTCCAATTACTCCATGTTGTTTCCAGTAATGGTTGAAGACTCATTTCTTTTCCTTTTAATTCTCCAGCAGCAGATTGTAAGCGCATTTGCGGCCAATAACTGTCTGTTTGGCGATCATACATAATCAAATTACTATTAAACAATAAACCTGAAACACCAAATTCATTTTCAGTTTCAAGATTCAAAGCACTTCCTGTCAATGGACAGTATGAAATGGTATACCCATCTTCATTGATTATTTCATGCCAGTCCAGAACAGAGTGGGGATAAGCCGTCCATCCTACGCCATTCCAGACGCCAACCACGAGTTCGTCATCACCCAGAAAATCTATATCATGTCCATCACTCGGTGAGCGGCTTGGTTTCTCGAGGCTGGGGATACAATCTTTTCCGGGGCAGCCATGTAAAACAAAGCGGGTATTAATTGACCAGTCCAATCCCATAAAAGAATTGGTATTCGATTGTGAAATTGCTGTACAACCTGAAAAAATGATTAATGTTATTGTAGAAGTAAGAATTTTCATCGATACCACTTCTATTTTTTACTATCATAAACAGGACGTGACGTTCTGTTTAAGTGAAAGTGTCTATATTTCAAATTCAATTGATCAGTCCACCCGTATTTATTGTGAGTGAAATCCGGGGTACGGGCTCTGTACCGTCAGGAAAATTTCCATTTGAAGCCCAACGATAAATTGGCCAGGCAAATCTTAAATGAAGCCAGTTCCATTTATGGTGTGATGGTGTAATGTCAATACCAATATTGATTACACTTAACCATCGTGTTTGACGTTCTGTATCCCAGGGTGACAGAGGTGCTAATAGTTTTTGGGATTGATATGTTGAAAATGGCGAAATAGAAAAAGATTCTGCAACGTAGATTGATGAAGCGAGATGTGCATTTACAGCATCATCCATGAATACATCATCCTTATTCTTCTGGTTTTTTGCATAAGAAAATGAAATGGATACATCGGGCAATATTGAAGGATAATCGAGAAACCAGGGTGTTTGCAATCTGTTAGTCCAACCAACAGTCCCTATCGGCACAGCTCCCGTTGTGAATGCAAAATCACTATTAGAAAATTTGGGTGCTTTCGGCAGGCTGAATTCACCGAAAAAGAAACCCCATTTCCCAGGGAGCAAGTGCCGAAACCCAAATCTCAATCCCAATTGATTTACATCGCTGCTGCTTTGGGCAAAGGATAATGATTCTTCTAATTGGAGCCAGCTGCCCTCCACTTGGACATAGCCGATACTTTTTTGACCTATATAGTGTGAAGCCTGTAAATGAGTACTTATAGTTGTTCCATAGCGAATATTCAATTCATCATCAGCTGTATGAGTCGTATTAAATCCAAAAATCCATTTGAACGCATTGCGATCATCAAAGTGTGAGGGCCAATGAGTGTTCCATTGAGTTGATGATGTTCCGCCGCCATGATCTACAGCGCCTACCAGAGAACAGCAAACTTGTCCGCTCAATGATTTTAACAAAATCAAGCTGACACATAATAAAAGAGTGAATTTTTTCATGAGTGTATTTCAGTGTCAGGGTAAAATGCCGCTTGCGAGAACCAATAGGAAATAAATGCATTTGCAGAGTTTAAGTCATTGCTATTGCCATCGATGGATCGGCCGAGGATATTCCATTGATTTCCGTTATCATCTTCAAGGACTATTTCACCATTTTCAATATCCCAAACAGCAATGGAAAGAGTTAATGATGTTTCGTATGCAACACCTAGTTTTTCATCTGCTGATAGGATTACAGCGTATTGTGTACCATCGATTGTTTCATTTAAAACAGTTGGTTGGTCAAAATTCTCGATGGGGTAGGCTTTTTGAGTATTATCAGAGATGATAGATAGGACTCTCGTTTTTGCTTGTAATCGTTTATCCAATGGTGGAATTGGAAAGAAGATAAAATCACCGCAACTTGCAGAATTACAGGTTTTATATCCTCCATAAGGAAAGAATTGATAATTACGGGAAAATCCCGTTAGAGAATTCACCACTTTAGAATTTGGGAATAAATTTTTCCAGGTGGACCATTTCGTTTCTATCATGGACTTAAGCACTAGTTTATCTCCCGTCAATGTTCCTTCTGCAGATTGGAGCAGCATCTGGGGCCAATGGCTGTCAGAATCCCTGTCGTACATAATTAGATTGCTGTTATAAAGCAATCCGGAGACGCCGAATTCACTGTCTGTTTCAATATGCAAAGCACTTCCAGTTAATGGACAATATGAAATGCTGTACCCATTTTCATTGATGATTTCATGCCAGTCTAATACAGGGTGCGGAAAAGCAATATAATTATTTCCATCCCATATACCCACAACCAGATCGTTATCATCAAGAAATTCAAGATTATTTCCACCGACTAATGATTTATTTGGCTGCTGCAGGCTGGGAATACAATCTTTTCCTGCAAAACACCCTTGTCTGAGGTAATCCGTATTAATTGTCCAATCTTTAGATAGGAAATCTGATTCTTGTTCATCTTCACAGCTGAAAAGGAAGAGAGTTAGAAAAATGAAAGTAAAATTCTTCATTGAATACTCCGTGTATTATTTAAGCAAAATTATTTTATGTGTTTTCCGCTGAAAGGGTGTTGCCACATCCAGAAAATAAACACCTGATGAAACATCGTTACCATTCCAGGAAAACGAATGAGATCCCGCACGTAAGGTTTGTTCTGTAATCTTGGAAATAATTTTGCCGGATAAATCAATAATATTTGCCTCTACGTAGGAGTCTCGTTCTAATTCCAAAGTCCATGATATTCGTGCATTAAATGGGTTTGGAAAAGGAGGTCCAATTTCAAATTGATTGGGAATCGGCTCATTTTCAGCAATGCTCACAGTAGACATTTCATCCAATAATGATGAAATTATTGCAGCTGTTTCAGCAGCATCAAAACCTAAATCATTATACCTGACAGTCATTGTATGGTCTATAATAACAGATTGGGGAACATACCCAAGGCCAAACCAAGACCAGACTGCAGTCGAATCGTCATCAATAACAGGATTCAACAATCCAAGGTCTGCCCATCCTTGACAGTCGTAAGGATAATTCCATTGTCTGCCAATTGATAAAATAATTAATCCCTGATCATGAAAATTATTGTACATATCAACAATTGCTGGGATTTCTGCCTGGCAATAGGTACACCATGATGTGAAAAAAACCATCCAGATTACATGATAATCACCATCGTTACTAGCCCCATTAAAATCACTTAAAGAAAAAGACCCTGTATCGTTAGCGCATACATTGAATTCAACCGCTTGATCTTCAATGGAAATGAGTGATCCAATTTCATAGGATTGACCAAAAATCATGGTAATCAAAAAGCTAATAGTCGTGATGAAGTGCTTCATTTTAATATGAGTAACTTTCTGGATGTCAATGATTGATGACTCCTTAAACGAATAATATAATGACCGGTTGGTAATTTTTGTCCATGATTCGTTTGTCCATTCCATTCAACAGAATAGCTGCCTGCGACAAAATACGTGTTTTCATAAATTGTCGCCACCACACTGCCTGCGAGGTTGACAATATCTAAAGAGATCTTTTCAGATTTAGGTAGAGTGAATTGCAGTGTGGTGGCTGGGTTAAATGGGTTTGGATAATTTGGATGGAGTTGTATTGTTTCCGGTGCAAGTAAATTCAAATCATTTACAGAAGAGGCATCAATTCCCAATAATGATTCTATTATATTTATCATAGTGCCTGGGTCATATTCCGTTTTTGCAAGATGGAGAATGCCATTTTTATCTATGATGTAATCCCTAGGAAATGGGGATTGACCACCGGGTATATTGTACGAACCATACACACCTGCATTATCTTTCAAAACGGGAAATGTAATGCCTTGATCTTCAATAAAATTTTCAATCACTTCTATTGGTTCGTTTGAAATTCCCACAACCTGTAAACCTTGATCTTGATATTCCTGCCAAATGGATACTTCTATGTCCGAAAACTCCGGAGCGCAGACGGGTCACCATGCTGTGAAAAAGGCAATTACGACTGGATCCCCGGATAAATCGCTTAAGCTCAAATCGCCAGAACCATTAACAATTGGTAGTGTAAAATCAGGAGCTGGATCTCCGGGCATGGGTCCATATGGATAATTTCCAGTAAACCACAATTGATTATAGGATTCATCTAGATCGTTTGTAAAAAATTCGACGTATGTACTCCACGGATTTCCCTGTGGTGTATAAATAACTTCAACTTGTTGAGACGTGTAAGCCGGAAGAACAACATTATCATAATTAATTAGAAAATCTGAAGAATTAATATTGATACCATTTATATTTAATTGTGATGGCCCATTATTTTCCAGCAAAAAAAACTCTGAATGGTTATTACCTTGGTTTACCCTCGGGAATTCAATTTTTCTTTTACTAAAATCAATATCCGGACCTTGAACGGGTCCATATTCAAAAACAGTCATTTCCATCCATTCTGCTGAAAAAATTGTATTGCCTGACATTGCCAATGCCATCACACGGCCGCCTGTATTTTTATATCCAGTTAATTCTAATCCATCTACACTGAATGATAAGACTTCCACATCATCCCAGTCGGAAACTGCAACAATAGATTCGTTTACAGAAACCCGAGATGCGTAACCTGTTGTATTATAGTTATCGACGAAAACAGGATTTTCTGGGTTAGTGATGTCAAACATATCAACGCCTGCTGCACCCACAGCTACAAACAGGTAGTTACCGAAAATATCTACATCCTTAGCTGTTCCACTCGTTGAAATTTCTGCTACTACTGATGGTAGAATAGGTATTGAAATTTCTAATACTTTTATTCCAAATGCTCCATCAGCTACATATAAATATGGTCCGATTGCTATTGTAGCCCAAGCATTGTCTGTAGGATATGATACTATTCTTTGCGGTTCTTCAGGATTATCAATATTAAATATTTCTATACCAAATTGGTGTCTCGCAGCAAACATCAAATTGTTGCGTACGGATGTATGTTCATAACGAACGTTATCTTCATATGTATTATCTTGAATTGTATTGATGAGAACAGGTTGCTCAAGATTGGAAATGTCAACAACGTGAATACCGCAATCTCTTCCGGCACCATAAGCAACATTCATTTTTGCCGACCAAGCATATAGACGTCCAAAATCGCAATATTGAGCTGTATAAGAGCCAAAAACCTGTAGGTCAGTTGGATCAGAAACATCTACAAAATTAGTTCCACCCAATCCTCCAGGAATAATGGCGATTGAATGACCATTATATTCATGTAAATAAACATCAAGTAATTCAATATTGTTAATAGAACCGGAAGATAAAATGGACAGGTTTTTGCCAAAGAGCATTCCGCTGATGTTGATCAGAAAAAATAATGTTAGTCGATTTAATTTCATAATATTCTCCTAAATTGTACTAAAATATTAATGGATGTATACTGTATTAAAACGTCAGGGAAATGACAATTAATACAATTATGGAAAAGCTGTAAAAATTTTGTTTTAAAAGAAAAAACACATAAAAATAGTAAATTAAATAGATTTAATTAAAAAGTATGTTCATATTTATATAATTAAATAAATTCCAGATAGTTACAATAGTTGTTTTAAGAAACTTGGTTTAAATAATACATAAAGCCGCGGTTAACAACAAACGCGGTATTTTTTTAGTTAAGTTTAGAAACATATCTATTAATTAAAACAAAAATGAAAGGTACTTTTAATGGTACAAGGAAAAGTAAAGTGGTTTAATGACAAGAAGGGATTCGGATTTGTCACTTCAAATGAAGATGATAAAGATGTATTCGTACATTTCAGCGCCTTAAACGGAGATGGATTTAAATCCCTCAATGAAGGCGATGAAGTTGAATACGAAATAGTATCCGGCCCAAAAGGTGATCAAGCCGCAAATGTTACTAAACTGAATTAAGCTTTAGTTTTACAGTAATACATAAAAGCCTCATCCGGTTAAAACAGGATGAGGCTTTTTTTGTTTGTAGCGGCGCAGGGACTCCCAGCCT
>JACKQG010007316.1_pt1 | contig 11183 bp, 18 predicted proteins | sample 8237621 | NCBI WGS metagenome assembly JACKQG01 (sample SAMN15677084, study PRJNA649215) | marine metagenome | biome: marine; feature: Black Sea; material: saline water; isolation source: suspended particulate matter (SPM) from the Black Sea western gyre | collected 2013-06-09/2013-06-10 | depth... | reverse complement strand
CTGTCCTCATACCCCTGCTGTTTGATCTCCCCACGGGCATAACTTTTTTTGAGTATTCCGAGGGCTGGGTCTGCTGCCCTCTCGGTAATGTCAGGGTCCCCGGGCCTGCGGTTAGCAGCTACCACGGCCCAGATAATCACCCCGATACCGACTATCCATAATATTGGCATCAAAAACATAGTCCCGTAACCCCCCATCATTCCGGGTCCCATCATACCGCCGTATCCCTGCCATCCCCAGATAAGTCCCGGAACGACGGATAGGATAACGATTACGCCTATGACGATGCCCCCGATTATTAGTGCTGTTTTTAAATTCTTATCCATTTGTTGACTCCTTGAGTTTTCCCACTCTAATGACACAAGGTTTGTTAGAAGGAGATTATTATTTACCTGATGCCGCCTCAGCCGAACGTTACAACCTTATCAGAATCGGCAATCAGCTGTACCAATTGCGGCATGGTTGAGACCGGACATACTCCCTCCTCTTGCTGTCTGACTTTCAGGCAGCTCCCGCAGGCGAGAAGCTCTCCTTTATTTCCAGCGAATTTGTTGAGGACCTCAGCCACGTTGAATTTCTCGCTCTTAATTTCCTCTACCTCCACGCCACTACCCATGAGAAATACGCTTACCTCATGCCCGGCATCCAGCGCCGTATTCCCCAGGCGTAGAGCATTCCAAGCCGTTTCAGGGTCATTGGTGTTCAGGATAATACCAAGCTTCATTCCTTATCTCCTCGATATTTCGTTATTCAATAAGCCGATACTGAAAATTGTGTCAGCCAAAGGTGACCACCTTATCTGATTCGGCAATTATCTTCATCAGGTCGGTCAGGGTGGACTTAAGGATAACCCCGGCTTCCCCTTGATGTCTTAGTCCCATGCAGGTGCTACAGCCCAAGAGATTTACCTTTCCCCTGGTGAATTTCTTCAGAAGTTCGGTTACATTGAACCTATCATCCTTGATTTTCTCGATCTCGACGCCGCTACCGATAAGAAATACGCTGACCTTGTGTCCCTCATCAAGAGCGGTACTCCCCAGGCGCAGAGCATTCCAGGCGGTCTCCGGATTATTGGTGTTTATTATGATTCCCAATTTCATTCACTATCTCCTGAAAGGATAAGCTACTTGGCTTGGACTTCAAGTAGCGCCGCGTCCTGCTTGATTTGATCAAACAACATCTCACGCATCGCGTCGAAACACGGGATAAGCTTGGGGTTTGCGATCCGGTAGTAAACCATATTCCCTTCCTTCCGGGAGAGCAGAATATGGCGCTCTTTCATCATTGAAAGATGCTGCGATAAGTTGCCTATGGTTAGTTCGAGCCTTTGTGCCAGTTCACTAACAGACATTTCGCCATCGCGCAAGACGTTGATTACTTCGAGCCGTGTAGCGTGTGAAAAGACCTTGCACATCTCGGCGTGATACTGATAAATCTGGTCTCCCACTTTAACCTCCTGAATAAGTAATATAGATATTACTATAATACTATAGTATTAAAATACCATGTCCAAAGAATCATTGTCAATGACGCCTGATGAATTCTATCTACCACTTGACGAGGGGAGAGCGTTCATAATAATATTATCGTATGGCGTTATCGTATAACGATAAAGTATTCAGAAACCTGTTCCTCGGCTTTATACGGCTGCATATCCTGTACCATGCCTCGAAGGAACCGGTTTTCGGGCTGAGCCTGATAAAAGAGTTGGAAAGGCACGGTTACCGGATGAGTCCAGGCACGCTTTACCCGATATTACACCAGTTGGAGAGCAATGGCTTTCTCTCATCTGAAAAATCTGTCATAAGTGGCAAGATGCGAAAATACTATCGGATTACGGAGGACGGTAAACAAGCCCTTTCTCAGTCATACGAGAAGATCAAGGAACTTTCAGATGAGCTTAAAGAATAAGAACAGGGGAGCTTACCTGTGGAATACATAATCATATCCCTGACAGCATTGATTGTTTCTTCCCTAACGCTTTTTTCCGGTTTCGGACTGGGGACGGTGCTCATGCCGGCCTTCGCTCTTTTCTTCCCGATACCGGTAGCGATAGCCGCCACTGCCGTGGTGCATCTGGCCAATAACATCTTTAAGGTGATCCTGGTGGGGCGCCACGCAGACTGGGGAGTGTTCCTTCGCTTTGCCCTCACAGCGGCCCTGGCGGCCATAGCCGGTGCCTGGCTACTCGGCCAGCTTTCTTTCATTCCTTCTGTTACTTCCTATCAAATCGGCGGGCGGACATTTGATATCACCCTGGTGAAGTTGGTTATCGGCGTGTTGATAGTTGTCTTCGCCCTGTTCGACCTGGTACCGAAACTGCAAAAACTGGCCTTCGACCGGAAATACCTGCCATTGGGCGGCATACTATCAGGCTTTTTTGGTGGGCTGTCCGGCAATCAGGGAGCCATGCGTTCCGCTTTCCTGATAAAAAGCGGTCTGGATACCAAAGCGTTCGTCGGCACCAACGGTGTTTGTGCTTTTCTCGTTGACCTGGTCCGGCTTCTCGTCTACAGCGCCACTTTTTACACGGCTAATTTCACTGCCATTAGCGGAGAGATCTGGAGACTGGTGCTGCTGGGCATCGTCTTTGCCTTCATCGGGTCATTTGTTGGGTCGCGGCTGGTGAAGAAAGTGACCCTGCATGCTGTGCAGTATATCGTTGGCATCATGCTAGTGGTTGTCGGCGTGGGACTAATGACGGGGTTGCTATGACAGATGAGCTGCGCAAGAATGCCGTCTGTGGGACCTGCACTTTAAAATTGGTCGTCATTGCCTACCGGCGCGCCCCCTGGTTCCGCCTGCTGCGCGAGCCTCTGAAGCTGGGCATGCGTTGCCTGTCACTCATTCATCATGTTGATACCGCGGAGTACCTGGTACGCACCCCGGCCTGCTTCAACTGTATCCGGTTCTACAAGGTGGCTCTTAAAGAGAAGTCGGCTACTTTCCGATGGCTTCACACTTGGATTAATCCGGTGTTCGATTACTTCCTTGAAAAAATCGTAACCGGTGAAGAATTGCGCCAGGCAAAAACGTATGCTCGGGCAGCCTCCCAGGGAGGTCTGGGTCAAGAACAAACCGATGACTGGATGCGCAATATGAGGACCGGTTTTTAGGGCGGGTGTTTTCCAGATTATCACAAGGATAAACTTCTCATACTGGAAACCACGTCTAGGCCTTAATTACCTGTATTCCCAATAACCTGGCGCCGCTTTCAGTTATCATGGAGATTGTCGCCGGCTCGGTAATAAGACAATGTTTCTCGTTGAGGACTACTGTCTCGGAGTTTACTGTCACTTCAACTTTGCCATCCAGAACGTAAAAGATAACATGAGACGCCATTTCACACGTCGGCATCTTACCACCAGGCGGTAGCTCGATAATCCTTGTCTTGAACTCATCAGTCTGGTAAAAAACATTCCTCTCTCTTTGCTCGTAAGGGAATGCCTTCATTTCTTTAAGGTTAAAAACCTTCATTGGTCACTCCTTTTGGCACATCAATCAGTCATTGACCATCCAGCGTGTATATCGGTTATTTGTGCCCCAACGCCGAAGAAGATGGTAGGCAACGATGGCCACGATAAAACCCACGGCCATATTGATTAAAATTGCTAATCCCGCCGTAAGAGCCATGATGAACAACTCGTTCTTCTTGATATCCCTCACAAATTTGGTCAGTTCGATGCCTACCAGGATTAACATAGCTCCGATGATGCTTTGGGGAAAGGCCGAGAAAAGAGTAACGATTGAGGCCGAGAAGAAAAGTCCCAGGCCCAGTTCGATGGTCCCCTCCATCAGGTTAGCGCCGCCGGTTCTGGCGCCGAAGTACCACTGGCTGACATAGCCACCGGCACCGTGACACATTGGCATCCCGCCGAAAAAGGGAAGTACGACATTGAAGATGCCCATATTCATCGCCAGTTTCTTTTCTGGTACCGGTCTTGCCGGCCAGTACATTGCGATGACGGCGGAAGTAGCAATCACCGCGTTACTTGCTGTAAGGAATACTTGAGCAAAGCCAGCGCCGATCATTCCCTCCCATATTTCGATTGGGCGGAAAGAAGTGATAGGTGGGAGGGATAAACCGAACTGAAAAGCTTCATCAAGTTTGCCTCCGAATCCAACCATGACTATGCCCATTAACACCAGCACAATGGTGGCCGGGAAATAGCGGCTGTTCCTCAAAAATATGACGATGCTGATAGATATCATGCCAAGAATCCAGCTGGCACTCCAGCCCGGTATCACTGCCGGAAGCCATGCCGGGTTCCATAAAGCGGCTATCAGTTTGAAACCTTCAATCGCCAGTAAAATACCGAGAGCCACCTGGATACCACGGACAACGCTCCGGGGAGTGACTACGGTTAGTTTCTGAATGAGGCCGGTAAAGGCCAGTATTATCCAGATAACACCGGTGCCGAAACCCGCGGCGTAAATCATCGAGGGTGGCCATCTTTGGGCAATGGCGGTAACGGCCATGACCTTCATCGGCTCGACCGGCATCGGCTGGCGGTAGACCAGGCCGGTGGTAATGTTGATCAGCCCCATCATGATGAGGAGCCCGGCCGGATTCATGCCGTTAATAACAATATAACCGATGGCCAGGGGGAACAGGGTGCCAAAATCCCCCATCGACCCCGCCAGCTCTCGAAGGCTGAACTCGAAGCCCTTTATACGCATACACTAATTATCAAGAACTTTCTTCATATTCTCTTCGGAAGTGTCCTGTTATGAAGCTTTACAGCGATAATCCAGGCAGCTACTGTGAACGCGGCGAGCACCAAGAAATCGATGCCAACAGGGAAGTAATTCCCGCCTCCCATAGAGTACCGGGCGAGGTCGGTGAAATATGTCAGCGGTGAAATAAAAGTAATACTCCTGGCAAAAGCAGGCATCTCGCTGAGAGGCACGAAAATGCCGCTGATGAATATGAGCGGGAATTTCACGAAGGAACTTATCATCTGGGAGTACTGCGGAGCGCTTACCGGGGGTGAGGAAATAAGCAGTGATAAGGTAGCGAAACAGATTGCTCCCAGGATGATAGCCGCCGCCAGTACCAGGGGATTCAAAATAGTAGACCCGACAGCGATGGCGATGATAATGGGTACAATGGTTATGAATATCCCGGTCAGCATCGACGCAAGCATATCCCCGAGAAGGATTGTCCAGACTGCTACCGGAGCGGAGACCAGCCGTTCAAGAGTCCGCGCTTGTGTCTCCCATGGAAAGGTGATCGGCGCGATGGCGGAGCAGGTGAAGAAAACAGACATGGAGATGAGCCCTGGCATAAGTGATGCCACCGGCATGTCGCGCCCAAAAGCAAAGGCAATGAACAAAAAGGCCGGGTACATGATGCCCATGAGTACGACCGGCCCCTTAGAATAGTAGATTTTCATGTCTTTCTTGACGATAGCCCAGGAACGGATAATCTGGTCCAAGACTCCATAACTATTTAACATGGCTTTTCTCCTCGGTCAGCCTGACAAAGGCGTCTTCAAGAGAAGGTGGGCGGACGTTAAGAATGCTCATTTGAAGCGAATTAGCCCGGCTGAAATCAACCAGCGTGGTGACGAGAAGAGTGGTATCATCTGTATAGAACCGGAAACGGTGATCAGACGTCTTCTCTTCACCGTGCTCAGCACCAGACATTTTCCCCGGCCTGGATTGCGCCGCGCTGGCGGATGGCCCACCAGCCATTTGTGGCTGCATTCTGCCCTGGTTGCCGCCCATGCCCCCGGGTCTGCCAGCGCCTGCCATAGCCTGTTGTGCCCGCAGCCTATCGGCAGTTTCTATAGCCTGGGCCGTCTCCAACCGGTTAACTCCAGGCAAGTTAGCCAGCGTCTCCTGACTGACAGCTTTGTCAAAGCTTACATCAATCAGGTAGACACGCCCTGCAGTAATACTGAGGTTGTCAGGACTATCCAGGGCGACTATCCTGCCACGGTTGATTATCGCCACACGTTCGCACATTTCGGCGGCCTCATCCATATTGTGCGTGGTAAGGAATATAGTCTTGCCCTCGTGTTTAAGATTTCGGAGCAGGGCTCGCATGAAGCGGACGCTCTGGACGTCAAGGCCGCTGGTCGGCTCGTCCAGGAAGAGTATTTGGGGATTGGGAATAAGCGCCATGGAGAGGACCAGGCGTTTCCTCATGCCCATGGAGTATGTGCTCGCTTTGGAATCTTTTCTTTCAAAGAGCCCCAGGTTTTGTAGCAGGGACCCCGCCCGCTCCTTTGCCTGGTTAGCTGGTATCCGGTAGAGCTCGGCCATAAGCATGAGATTTCCCCAGGCTGTCAGGTCAAGGTAGGCATTGGAAAGCTCCGGCATGACCCCGGACAACTGCTTGGCGCGGACACTTCCGGCGGGATAGCCCATGATAGAGACTTCCCCACTGTCTTTCTTGATGATTCCGGTCAACATGCGTATCGTGGTGGTTTTACCGGCGCCGTTGGGGCCTAAAAAACCGAAGAACTCACCCCGGCTAACCTCAAAACTGATATGGTCAACTGCAGTAATCTGCCCGAAGAGCTTGGTTAGGTCATTTACCTTAATAGCAGCATTCTGTTGATCTTTCAATGGCGTCTCCCTTCAAAAGACAGCCAGCGGACTAAGAACATCAACCGCTGACTTCCCTGTTTAACTTCCGGTTGTGAAGTCAGGTTTGTGGAGTTTCGCCCTTCTTTTTCAGTTCGGCGATGTGCTCTTCGACGCCCTTCGCTTCAGCCCGTAGCTGTTTCAGATATTCTTCGAGTCTACTGATTACTTCTTCGCGAGAAACAAAGCGCCTTTGGAATTCCATACTCCCGTGGTGTCCGTGACAACCGCATCCGCAGTAACCGGGATGGTGCCATCTTCTGAAAGCATGGTGCCCATGTTCGCCGCAGCCACAATCTGTGCCATGACCCTCCGGCCTCTCCCCAAGATGTTCTCCGTGATGTGAACCGTGTCCACCACAGCCGCAGTCTTCTTCCCTGTGCATAGAAATCCTCCTTACTATAAGTCCATAAGTGCAGACTTATAGAGTAGTATAGTTCTACGAGGAACATCTTGTCAAGGATACCAACACAGGGAAAATCCGAGAGGGTTAAGTGGCGGCTTTTACAGAATGACAGTCTTGCGGGCAAAGGTCTTCTTCGCAACGCTCGTTGAATTCAAGCGTAGTTGAAAGAATACCCTGGCAGCGTTTCATTCCTTCAGGGTCAATCATGTAGTGCATGCGGAATCCACGCCTCTCCCCCATTACCAGCCCAACTGACTTAAGCACCCGGAGGTGTTGCGATACCGCTGGCTGCGTGATTCCAATTAGCTGGGACAAGTTGTTTACACAGCGGCACCCGGGAGGCGACTGGTGACAAAGCACCTTAAGGAGTTTCAACCTGGTCGGGTCCGCGAGAGCGGCAAACAATGCTGCCTGTTCTTTAATCTTATCCATAACGTCGTAAATTATAAGTCTATGCTTATGAACTTGTCTAGATTCATTTTATTGGGTGCGTAGGGAATAGTCAACTATCGCTCAAAAAATCTTGAGTGGAAGTACCGGCGCCGATAAGCCTGGTCAATGAATCTATAATACTTATCATTCCGTCAAGTTTGAGCTCAGGGTTATACCCCCAACGATGTACCTACTCATGTAACCTTGACACCTCCATATTCTCGGTCATATAATATGCATAGATGCAAGATTATGCATATGGTCCCGGAGGGTCAGATGAGAGAATTGGTCAAGGTCTACAAAGTACTCGCCGATGAATCCAGGCTGAGGGTGCTAAACCTGGTTTTGGAGAGAGAGTGCTGTGTTTGCGAGGTGATGCAAGCACTCGGAATCTCCCAGTCGAAGGCGTCTAGAATCTTGAGCGCTCTTTATGACGCCGGTTTCCTCAGACTTCGTAAAGATGGTCTATGGTCGCTCTATTCTATCGATCAAGGCGGAATGAGCACACACCTGAAGGCGATCCTGGAAGCAACCAGTAAGGTTTTTGAAGGCGACAAACAGATGCAGATTGACATCGAAAGGCTGAGGACGGCTAAACGTGTTGGCCCGGGATGTGTCGACAAAGCGTGCAAGGCTACCTCAGTGGCTGAAGCTGCCAGGGCGAATAGCTAGTCAGGAATAGTTCCTCATGGATGTACTTACTAAGCTTTTCTGGGGCGGAGTTAACGGCTTACTTGAATACCTGTCGGCCCATGTAATAACCTGCCTCGTGCCGGCGCTGTTCATTGCCGGGGGTATCGCCGCTTTCATCTCCCAGGCTGCCATTTTGAAGTACTTCGGGCCAGAGGCTAAGAAGCCGGTATCCTACAGCGTGGCTTCCGTCTCAGGCGCAGTACTTGCTGTGTGCTCTTGCACCGTGCTGCCGCTGTTTGCCGGAATTTATAAGAGGGGGGCTGGTCTGGGGCCGGCTATCGCTTTCCTCTTTTCCGGACCGGTCATCAACGTCCTCGCTATTGTCTATTCCGCCAAGCTGCTGGGCTACGATATCGGTATTGGGCGGGCTATCGGCGCCATCGTGTTTTCGGTTGTCATCGGACTGGTAATGGCTCTTATCTACCGCAGGGAAAAATCACAGGCTGACGCACAGGCTTTCGCCATGCTAGCTGCAGAACCAGCGGGTAAAAGCATCTGGCAGCAGGTCCTTTTTATTGGGTCTCTAGTAGGGATACTGGTTTTTGCTGCTTCTCATAACTGGATTGCTGCGGGCATATTCCTGATTGCCTTAGCTCTGATATTGTGGCGCTGGTTTACCCGGGGAGAAATAGTTCAGTGGCTTAAAGAAACGTTACGCTTCACCCGCCTGATTATACCCTGGTTGCTGGTCGGCGTATTTGTCGCAGGTATTCTTACAGTGGTTATTCCACCGGATATCGTGGCAACATGGGTCGGTGGTAACAGCATCTCTGCTAACTTCATCGGCTCCTTTGCCGGCGCTCTGATGTACTTTGCCACTCTGACCGAAGTCCCCATCATCAGAGCTTTCATGGACCTGGGAATGGGCAAGGGACCGGCTCTCGCCCTGCTTCTGGCCGGTCCGGCACTGTCCCTGCCGAGTATGCTGGTCATTCGCAACATTATGGGGACAAAGAAAATGCTCACTTATGTTGGGCTAGTAGTGGTCATGGCAACCACAACTGGCTACATCTTTGGGTCTATTGCGTAAACAACAATAACAGGAGGTAAGACTAAATGAAAATCAAAGTACTTGGACCGGGATGCGCTAAATGCCATCAACTCGAAAAAACGGTGAAAGATGCGGTAAGCGAATTGGGTATCAATGCCGAAATCGAAGACGTCAAAGACATTAAGAAGATAATGGAATATCCTATCCTGACAACACCGGGGCTTGTCATTAACGAGAAACTGGTTGTCTCAGGACGGGTGCCCAGCAAGGCGGAGGTTACCACCTTCATTACTACGGCCATGGCAAAAGAATCCGGAGAATAAAGGAGTTGTTGATATGAGTGAGCAGCAAGCTGTTACCTGTGAATGCAAAGCAGAGGACATCATTTTGCTTCCCTGTGCGGGAGGCTCCAACTGCGGGCAGATTACCAACCAGGTAGCTGTCAGGCTGGATGAGGAAGGAGTAGGCCGTATCTATTGCCTGGCTGGTATCGCCGCCCATATTGAAGGCATGGTGGAGTCAGCCAAGGGCGCTAAAAGAATAGTGGCTCTGGATGGTTGCCAGGTAGCGTGCGCCAAGAAAGCTATTGGGCATGCTGGACTTACTGTGACCGACTGGATTTGCGTCACCGAAGAGGGAGTAGCCAAGAACCACGAGTTCAAGCTGGTTTCGGAGGACATCGAGCTAATTGCATCGAGGACGAGGGAATCTCTGGCGAAAACAATAGGAGCTATCCGGTAATGGATAAAGTGAAAACTGTTCTTTTTGTCTGCGTACATAACTCAGGTCGCAGCCAGATGGCGGAAGCCTTCTTCAATAAGCTGGCCAAAGGAAAAGCACGGGCGCTCTCGGCCGGGACTCAACCAGGTGACAAGGTGAACCCGGTGGTGGTTGTGGCTATGAAAGAAGTCGGTATGGACATCAGCGGCAATAAACCAAGGGCGCTCACTATGGACATGGTGGAGAATGCAGACAGGATGGTTACCATGGGCTGCGGCGCCGATGCTGAAGCAGTATGCCCGGCTAGCTTCATCGAGACCGAAGACTGGGCATTAGAGGACCCTCACGGTAAAGATCTCGAAGTAGTGAGAAAAATCAGGGATGAGGTAAAAGAAAGGGTGATGAGACTCATCGAGGAGATGATTCCGGAATAGGAGGCATAAATGCTTGAGATAAGGAAGGCCGCCGTTTCCTTCGATGAAAAAGATTTGATGGAGTTGGAGAGAATCGTCACGGACAATAACAAGGAAGAAGCATTCAAGTTTCTCAAGAAATCCGTTTATGACCGCATTGCTCACGCACAGCAGGGCAGGCTTAAGTCACACCTCGATTCTGCCAGTCCCGTGGAAGGGTTTATCCAGCACAATAAATGATATTTGGCAACCAGAAAGGAAACTGAGCATATGAGCAATGAATCCACAATAGCCGGCAGGCTATCATTCCTGGACAGGTTCCTCACTTTGTGGATTTTCCTGGCGATGGGTTTCGGGGTGGGGTTGGGCTTTTTCATTCCCGCCGTGGCTGACGCCATCGACTACTTCTCTGTGGGAACCACGTCCATCCCCATCGCCATCGGGCTGATACTGATGATGTACCCGCCGCTGGCAAAGGTAGAATACGAGGAGCTTGGTAGCGTTTTCCGGGACTGGAAGGTGCTGGGGTTATCGCTAGTACAGAACTGGGTTATCGGGCCTTTCCTGATGTTTTTCCTGGCGATATTGTTTCTGGGTTTCGTCTGGCCAAATCCGGACTACATGGTAGGCCTGATAATGATAGGGCTAGCGCGCTGCATTGCCATGGTCATTGTCTGGAACTCGCTCTGCCGGGGTGACAACGAGTACGCCGCCGGTCTGGTGGCCTTCAACTCCATTTTCCAGATTGTCTTTTTCTCGGTTTACGCTTATATCTTCATCACCATATTGCCCGGCTGGTTCGGCCTGGAAGGCTCTGTGGTGCAGATTACCATCTGGGAGATAGCCCAGAGCGTGCTGATATACCTGGGTATCCCCTTCTTCGGTGGGATGCTCACCCGCTTCTGGCTTATCCGTTCCCGGGGCCGACAGTGGT
>JACKQG010007315.1_pt1 | contig 11185 bp, 8 predicted proteins | sample 8237621 | NCBI WGS metagenome assembly JACKQG01 (sample SAMN15677084, study PRJNA649215) | marine metagenome | biome: marine; feature: Black Sea; material: saline water; isolation source: suspended particulate matter (SPM) from the Black Sea western gyre | collected 2013-06-09/2013-06-10 | depth... | reverse complement strand
AGCTGTTCCGCCACAACAGTTTCCTCCATGGGGAACTCTACAAAAGCAAGCATTTGTCTGGAATGCTCAACCGGGTCCTTAACCCTTCCGGCTTTATTACCAAATATGGTGGCCGTCATTACGCTTTCAATGGCCGTCATTTTGGGGAATGGACTGGGAATCTGGAATGTGCGGGAAAGACCGTTACGACACATTTTTTCAGGAGTTAAACCCGTCGTAACCTTCCCAAACATTTTTACTGTTCCTTCAGTTGGGGGATTTAACCCGGAAATGGCATTTATAAATGTTGTTTTCCCGGCCCCGTTGGGACCGATCAAACCATAGATATCCCCTTCATATAATGTCATGGAGACATTGTTTACTGCGGTCAATCCACCAAATCGTTTCGTTAAATTATGGGTTTCCAATACAATCATTTGCGCCTCTGATTCTATTCATTTTATAGATTAAACAAACAGGGGATAACCATTTTCGTATCCCCTGTTTGTATTTATGTCAGGCTATTTTTGTTTGAAATCCGCTTCTTTCCAGTCATCAGGATAGATGATGTTGCTTTTTCCGTCCATGTATTGAAGAACGGGGAAAAAGTAAGCGTCGGAAGCAATGACAGGATCAGGTATTGTTTCTGCGGTATACTTGTACTCACTCATGATAAGGGCACCGTCCGCCTTTCCGAATGTCAGTTTACCCGTATTGAGTTCACTGAGAACAACCTCGTGGATGGATTCTTTATCGAGTTTTCCATGTTTTTCAATGGTTCTTTTGGCAATTTTAATGAAAAAATTGGCATAATCGTATGCCAGGCCGGATGCTGAAGGGCTCGGGTTGTATCCGAATTTAGTCTTGATTGATTCTGCCCAGTCCTGAGAGGCCTTTGTTGTAAGCCTGGGGATCATGTCCAATACGTGGTTTGAAGCATTCCCGGTCATCTTGTACCAGTCAGCATTCCAGCCGAGCCCATCTGCAACGATGATGGATTTAAGTCCAACCTCACCTGCCTGTTTGATAAAACCCGAGATGGAAGGTGCGGATGTGGATGTTCCGACCAGAACGGCAGCACCGCCTTTTTTATACTTGCTCAGAAGAGAATAAAAATCAGTCTGGGTGAAGGGGAAGTAATCTTCAGACAGAACCGTCCATCCTGTAGCCTCTAAACCCTTTTTGAACGCTGATCCCACATTCCGGCCCCAGTCGGTCTCTTCGCCGTAAATAGCGACTATCTTTTTTTTAGGTGTGAATTTACCGCTTGCAATAGCGGCATTGATACTCTCTACATATCCCGGAATAAGGTCGCCGGGAATTGGCCATCCCTTGGCTGCCCAGTAACTGTATTTTTCAGGATCTGATTTATATTTTTCGTTTACAATCGCGGCCGCGCCCATAGCGAACATATGCTGCACTTTGTACTGAACCGCAACATCCATTACCGCGGCTGCGACAGAACTGTGCCAATTCAGTATGGCAACCTGAACACCCTTTGATTCCGCTGCTTCAGCATAGGCGCTTGTGGCTTTTGCCGGGTCTGACTGGGAGTCGATCCATACAAGCTCTATCATGTAATCACCAATTTTAAAATCGATGTTTTCCATGGCCATTGTGACAGATCCCTTGAATTCAGCACCGGTTTTAGCCGATGGACCGGTGAATGGACCTAATACGCCAAGCTTAAAAGTTTCTGCTGCAAATGCCCCCGTTGAAAAAATAAAAAGAAATGCTGTGAAAAAAGCGATGATTAAATGAACTTTTTTTGTACCCATAAATCTTGCCTCCAAAATTAATGTAAATAAAAAAATAATGCCACACAAACCATGAATTAACTATTGCAATTAGCATACCAAAGTTAATTCTTTATATTTGATGAAAAACAAAAAATCAAGCTGCTTTACAGAAGAAATCATCAATACTTGCAGGCTATTTTTTCAATTATTTTAGACCTGTCTATTTTGATTTTGGTAAAACCTCTTTTCGCATTAACCCGTATTTTTTTAATTTATAATGGAACGACTGGGGGGAAATCCCCAGGCTTCTGGCCGCTTTTGCCGCGTTCCCCTCAGCAGATTTCAACGCATTGCCAATGATCTGTCTTTCATTTTCAGCCTGGGCCTGGTGCAGGTCTGAAGAGAGAACATCTCTGCCAGGAGTCAAGATCATAGTGGTTTCAGCCCCAGGTAAGCTTGGCAGATCTTTTTTTGCAAAGGAGAAAATATGGGCCGGCAGGTGTCCAAGCCTGATCGTTCTGCCCCTGGCCACCATGTTCATTGAGGCTTCAATAACATGTTTAAGCTCCCGTACATTTCCCGGCCAATGATACCGCAAAAACAGATCAGATACATTTTTGGAAACAGTATCCACCCGCACATTTAAAATTTTATTATATTCCGCAATAAAATACTGGATCAGTTCATTTAATTCATCTTTCCTTTCCCGTAAAGGTGGCAGCAAAATAAAAACAACTCCCATCCGATAAAACAGATCCATTCTCAATGCACCCTTCTGGATCATTTCCAGAGGTGGATGTCCCACTGAACTGATGATTTTGATGTTCAGCTCAATTTCATTCGGTGCCCCCAGCCGTCTGACCTTCCGTTCCTGGATCACCCGCAGAAGCTTTGCCTGAAGCATCATTGGCATGGAATCCAGCTCATCTAAAAAAACACTGCCCCCATTGGCCTGTTCCAGTAGTCCGCTTTTATTGATGGCACCGGTAAAGGCTCCCTTTGAAGTCCCGAACAAAATCCCTTCCAAAAGGTTTTCCGGAATTGCTGCACAGTTTATCGGAATAAACGGCTTCTTTTTTCTGGTACTGTGGTTATGGATGGACTGGGCAAACAATTCTTTTCCCGTGCCGGTTTCACCGCAGATCATGATGGGAGATGGCGAGTCAGATGACATCCTGGCGATTCGCACGGCATTGCGCATGTCCGGATGTGAGCCGATGATATCGGAAAAATGAAACTGTGCCTGATTGCCCTTTTTCTTTCTTTTGGGGTCCTTCTGCTCTATGACGATGCTTTTTTCCAGAAGCTGATAGTCTTTACAAAATTCAATGGCACCGATTAATATCCCGGATTTATATAAGGGATATACATTACTGATGATATTGGCCACCTTGCCCAGCCGGGTCCTGTACACCAGTGTTTCATTCATAATGGACTGGCCGCTTTTCAGGCAGCGCATGGTGGGGCTGGTATTGTCGTCAAGCTGGTAAATATCTTTAATCTTCTTTCCGAGCACATCTTCCGGGTCCAGATCATCTATTCTGGCCTGGGTTTCATTATAAAACCGGACTTTTCCCGTGACATCTGCAATCAATATCCCTTCATGCATGGAGGATAAAACCCTGTAAATATCAATATCTTCCAGTTTAAGCTGATCCATTGCATCTGTCCTTAAAATCAAAAAATTTTTATAATATACCCATTAATTTTATATTTTCTATTTATAAGATCACCTTTCTATAGGAAAAAGGCAATAAAAATCAAAATTTTTTTATTTTTTCATGGGACGAAAAACACAATTCCTGATAAAATCATCCTGCAATGGCATTAACCCATTAAGATAATAACACATATCAAAGGAACCAGGATCAGAAAAAAGAATGGCATAGATCATGCAATTTTTATATTTATTTTGCATGTTGACAACGACCAGAACAGGGGGAGACCTTTCATGAGATTTTTCGAATATTTTTCAACACCACAATTAGAACAGATTCACGAGGCCACACTCACGGTAATGGAGACTGCGGGTCTCACCTTCTCCTATGAGCCGGCACGAGATCTGTTTGCCAGGGCAGGATGTAAAATAGAGGGTCAAACGGTATTTTTCCCCGGAAAGCTGGTTGAAGAGCAGATTAAAAAAGCCCCGTCTCAATTTACCCTGTATGCCAGAAATCCTGAAAAGAATGTCATTATCGGAGGAGATCATATCGCTTTTATGCCATGTTATGGCGCCCCTTTTGTCTTTGACATGGACAGGGGCCGAAGAAAGGGAACTCTTGAGGATTTTAACAATTTTGCCAAACTGGCATATGAGAGTCCCTATATGGATATCACCGGCGGCATGATGACAGAACCCAATGACATTCCCATTGCCCACAGGAATGCGGAAAGGATTTATTCTTCAATGGTATTGTCTGACAAGCCTTTTATGGGTGCTGGAACGGGTGCTGCTGACGCTCGGCAAACCATTGAAATGGCATCTCTGGTTTTTGGAAGCCGCAAAGAAATGGAGCAAAAACCTCCTTTTATCAGCATTTTATGCTCCTTAACGCCTTTGGGATATGATGATAATATGTGCGGGGGCATTATGGAATATGCCCGGGCAGGCATGCCCCAGCTGATCTCCTCCCTTGCCATTGCCGGTGCCACTTCTCCGGTCACAATGGAAGGAACTCTGGTTGTCCAGAATGCTGAAATACTGGCGGGTATCACATTGAGCCAGCTTGTCAGGGAAGGGACCCCGGTTGTATTTGCAGGATCTTCATCTTCCACTGCCATGCGGTACGGCACTTTGAGTATTGGCGCACCGGAAATGGCTATCAATACTGCTGCCACAGCCCAAATGGGACGTTTCTATAATCTTCCTGTCCGGGGTGGCGGCGCTTTAACTGATTCAAAAACAGTTGATTCCCAGGCTGCCTATGAATCCATGATGAGCATGATGATGGCAACCATGAGCGGCATTAACTTTGTCCTTCACTCTGCAGGCATCCTTGAAGGGTATATCACGGCATCCTATGAAAAATTCATCATTGACAATGAAATCTGCGGGATGTGCAAAAGGATCTTACGGGGAGAAGACATCACTGCTGAAAAACTGGCCGTGGATGCGATCAGGCAGGTCGGTCCAGGGGGTGAATATCTAACCCATATGCATACCTTCGAGCATTTTAAACAGGCGCTTTATACCCCGCTCATGGAAGAACGGGACAATTTTACCAGCTGGAAAAGCAAAGGGAGCCTGACAATGGAGCAGCGGGCCAATGCCAGATACAAAAAAATCCTTGAAAACTATGAAGAACCTGGTATGGACAAGGATATCCGCAAGGATCTTGATGCATATATAAATTCAGTTCGAAACACTTAAATGGATAAAAGGGAGGAATAACATGTTATTGGGGTTACACACCTACAGCTTTCATTTGCATGGTATGGGACAAAACTGGGGAGGGCATGAACTCTCCTGGCCAAGGGTAATGGATATTTTCAAACTCATGGACTGGGCAGTGGACAATCGTCTGGACGGACTCCATATTACAGCGGTTGACTGTGAATCCACAGATAAAGCACAGCTGATAAAAATCAAGGATGCGGCAAAAGATCACGGTCTTTACCTTGAATACAATTTTTCCCTGGATGAAGAATTTGATCCAAGGCTGACCCATACCCTGGAACAAGGCATAAAAATTGCCCATACCCTTGGAACAGATATAGCAAAAGTCAGTTTAGATCTGCGCCGTCCCCGTCCCCTTTGCGCAAGCCGTCATCATCCAGACATTATGAAACAGCTCGTCCATATTGCAGGGCTTACCCAAAAAGTTGTTCCTTTGTTAGAGGAATCGGGTGTCAAACTGGCATTTGAAAATCATACTGAATCCTTTGCAAGTGAGATTTTATGGCTGATTGATGAGGTCAGCCACGAGAGTGTCGGTGCCTGTGTGGATACTGTAAATTCAGTAATGGTTTTGGAAGATCCTATGACGGCAATTGAAACACTGGCACCCAGATCATTTACAAATCATTTTTGTGACCATAGAATTGAACGGGATCAGTTCGGATGCAAATTTACAGGTGTAGCCTGCGGGGATGGGGACATTGATTTAAAAAAAGCACTCAAGATTTTCAAGGAAACTTCGTCCATGAACCGTGTCAACATTGAAGTGGAATGGGATGCAGGAGATGATGGTCCTGAGACTGCCCGGAAAAAAGAGTATGAAGCAGTTGTAAAAAGCATCCAATACTGTCGTAATGTTTTAAATATTTAAACAAACATATTAACGATAATAAATCTTGGAGGATACAATGGGCATTACAACGGAAGAGATCTATTTTAAGCCGAGTCTGCGTGTTATTAACGATGCACAGATCAGCCAGATTCATGCAGCAACACTGGAGGTCCTGGAGCGGACAGGCATTAAAATGACGCATCCAGAGGGACTTGAAATACTTGAGGAAGCAGGAGCAAAAGTAACGGGTAATCGTGTCAGAATTCCTTCGTGGATGGTGGAGGATGCCATTGCCTCAGCCCCTCATCGGATGGTTCTTGGCAATCAAAAAGGAGAGCGGACTGTTTTCCTTGAAAAGGACAACTCTTATTTTGGTCCCAGTCTTGACTGCATTGATTATATGGATCCCAAAACCCATGAAAGAGTTCGATTTACCAGTGAACATGTCAAGGCGACAGCAGCTTTGTGTGATGGCCTTGATCGGTTTGACTGGTGCATGATCATTGGCATGGCAGATGATAAGCCTCCTGACATTGCCGATCGTGTGGTGGTGAGAAATACATTGCAATACTGCGAGAAACCGCTTGTTTTCTGCTGCAAGGACACCAACAGTGTCAAGGATATTTATGAAATGGGACTGCTTTTGTGTGGCGGCAAGGAGAATTTTGACAAAGCCCCTTGCCTTGTCCATTATTCCGAACCGATTTCCCCTCTGCTGTATTATGATCCTGCTGTGGATAAAATTATTTTCTGTTCTGAAAAATCTATTCCTTTGATAAATTTTCCCGCCCCCCAGGCCTGTGGATCAGCACCAGCTACCTTTGCCGGCACCATTGTACAGGGCAGTGCAGAATCCCTAAGCGGCCTGGTTCTTCACCAGCTTGTCAATCCGGGTGCTCCTTTTATTTATGGGGCCTTCACCACCATTATGGATATGAAAACAACTATTTTTTCATATGGTGCTACGGAACTGAGTCTGATGACAGGTGCCATGGCGCAGATGGCACAACATTATAAATTGCCTTTTTTTGGGACTGCCGGTGCAACGGATTCAAAATTCTGTGATGCCCAGGCAGGTGCAGAAGTGGCGCTCCAATGCCTTACATCTGCAGCTGTCGGATCAGGCCTGGTACATGACTGCTCAAGCTGGATGGATCATGGCAGCCTGGTATCGCCTGAATTTATGGTCTTAACCCATGATATTGTGGATTCAATACATCATTTTATGAAAGGCATACCAATAACAAAAGAGACCCTTGCCCTTGATGTCATTGACAAGGTAGGTCCGGGTGGCCATTACCTAACTGAAAAACATACCATGGATAATTTCAGACAGATAAAATACTCAGAACTTTTCGATCGAAGTATTTACGCCAAATGGGAAGAGGCGGGGTCTAAAAAATTTGAAGAACGCTTACAGGCATTAACTTTGAAAAAAATGGCGGAGCATCAGCCACGACCGCTTTCCAAAGAAATAATCAAAGAACTGGACCGGATGCAGGCATCCTGGAAATAAAAAATTTAAAGGCGCTCGTACAGCCTGGCAGATCTAATTTTTTAAACAACTATTTTAAGGGTTTTATTCATATGAATTTAATATTTAATCATGAAAACTGTTCAGGATGTGGTATCTGCAAACTGGCCTGCAGCATTATAAATTTCAAACAGGTCACATCTGCCAGGGCTCTGTTGAGGATTGAAGGATTATTCCCGGCACCCGGGCATTATCAGATCCATTTTTGTGATCAATGTGGTGCTTGTGCTGACGTCTGTCCTGTAGATGCCATTACGCTTGAAGACGGGATTTACCGGATCAACGAGGAGGACTGCACTGCCTGCCATGAATGCGTGGAGGCATGCCCCCAATCGGTCATGATTATTAAAGACGAAGATGACATGCCTGCCAAATGCATTCTTTGCGGGGAATGTGCGATTGTCTGCCCCAGGGAAGCGATCATTTTATCCACGGAAGAAAACCTGAAGGAGATCTCATAATGGACGGATATGCAGGAAAAATTCTACGCATTGATCTGACGGGTGAAAAAATTTCAAAGGAAAAGCTGCAGCAAAAATTATGTAAAGAGTTCATTGGCGGCCGGGGGTTTGTGGCAAAGACTTTGTATGATGAGCTGCCGCCTGATACGGACCCATTTGGAGAGAAAAATCTTTTTATCATTGCCACAGGTCCCTTATCCGGGCATTTTCTTCCGGCCAGCGGAAAAACCCATTTTGGATCAAAATCCCCGGCAACAGGAGGATATGCTGATTCAAACATGGGAGGTCATTTTGGACCGGCATTAAAATATGCTGGATATGATATGGCAGTCATCATTGGAAAAGCAAAGGTTCCAAGCTATCTGTATATCAAAGATGACACAGTTGAAATAAGGCCTGCCAAAGCCTATTGGGGCAAGGGTTCACTCGCCTGCGAAGAAATGATGAAAAAAGACCTGGGAGAAGGCTTTCAGATTCTGACCATTGGTCCTGCCGGGGAAAAGCTGGTAAAGTTTGCCTGCATTTCCCATGATTTCGGACGTCAGGCCGGCCGAACCGGCATTGGTGCCGTCCTGGGGTCTAAAAACATCAAGGCCATTGCTGTCAAGGGCACGGGCAGCATCCCCGTATGGGATATTGAAAAAGCCTATGCAAAAGGAAGACAGGCATTTAAAAAAGTCTCTGAAAAACCGGGATTCAAGGGCTGGACTCCTGAAGGAACCGCTGGTATCACGGACTGGGTCAATGAAGTCGGGGCCTTTCCCACAAAAAATTTTCAAACCTCCCATATTGACCACAGCCATATGATTAATGGCAAAAAAGTCCTGGAACGGCTGAAAATTACAGACAAAGGATGTTATTGCTGCCCCACGCCCTGTGGCAAATACGGCCACACCAAAACGGCTGCCGGGTCTGCCTATATGGAAGGCCCTGAGTTTGAAACCATAGCGCTGTTTGGCGGAAGCTGCATGCTCAAAACCATAGAAGAGGTGGCCTATGCCAATTTTCTGTGTGATGAACTGGGTATTGATACAATATCAGGTGCTTCTGTTGCTGCCTTTACCATTGAATGCTTTGAAAAGGGAATAATTTCCCCAGAGGAGATTGGGAAAAAGATTGAATTCGGTGACCTTGAATCAATTATTTATCTGTTGAATCTGATGAGTTTAAGACAGAATGATCTGGGAGACCTGCTTTCCCAGGGGGTTAAAATTGCTTCGGAAAAAATCAAGAACGGGTCTGAAAAATTTGCCATTCATGTCAAGGGCCTGGAATGGACGGGATATGAATGTAGAAATGCGCCTTCCATGATGCTGGCCTATATGACGGCCGATATAGGGGCACACCATAACCGTGCCTGGGTGCTGGGCCATGATGTGGTGGGAGCGGCCACCAATGTGCATGACCTCATCACTGCCGGAGCAGGTGGTGATAAAAGACCCAAAGCAATTGTTTCAGGCAGGGATTCAGCCAGGTTTGTCATTGATTCCCAGCATACCCGCCCAGCTTTTGACTTGCTTGGATGCTGCCGGCTCCAGATGATGGAGCTGGGTTTTGAAGTTGAAAATTATGCTGAGTTGTATTCAGTTATTACGGGGAAAGAAATAACCTGGGATGACCTTATCAAGATCTCTGAAAAAGTATGGAATCTGACACGGATGATATCGGCAAGAGAAATCAAGGATTTTGGCCGAAGATTAGACTATCCGCCGCCCCGGTTTTATGAGGAGCCAACCCCGAGCGGACCCAACAAAGGACATTGCATCAGTCTTGAAAAGCTGGATGAGCTTTTGGATGCCTATTATAGCGCACGGGGATGGGATAAAAATGGCATCCCCACAAAAGAAACACTGGTTCGTGTCGGGTTAAAAGATATGATAAAATTATGATAAAGGAAACTTAAAATGAGCCGCATAACGATTCCACAAACCTTTAATACAAAAACTGCAGATGCCGTTGTCATCGGAGGCGGCATCGTGGGGACAGCCACTGCTTTCTGGTTGTCCAAAACCGGTATGAAGGTCATTCTGGTTGAAAAACGAGACGGACTGTCAAGCCTTACCACTGCAGCCAGTGCAGAGTGTTTCCGCACCCAGTTCACGGAAAAATCCATGGCAGACATTGCCCTTGCCAGTGTGGAAATGTTTGAAAACTTCAGGGATGTGGTGGAGCTGACAGATATTGACATTCATCTTTGCCAGAAAGGCTACCTGTTTGTAACGGATGACCAGGCCCAGGTACGGGATCTTGAAAAAGCCATTCAGACCTATCAGACCCTTGGAATCCCCGGATCTGAACTGATCAAGGGAAAAGACCTTCACGACCGCTTTGCCTTTCTTGCGCCGGATGCGCTTGCAGCCACGTTCAACAACAGGGATGGATGGCTGTCCACCCATGAAACCACCTATGGCTTTGCAAAAGGGGCAAAAAATGTTGATTTTTTCATGAGAACAATGGTTACGGGCATCCAAAAGGATAACCAGGGAATCTGTGCTGTAGAAACAGATAAGGGTATGATCAGCACACGGCTTGTTGTCAACTGCGCAGGCCCCTATGCAGGAACCATCGGCAAAATGGCCGGTCTTGACATGCCGTTAAAAACAGTCCGGCGCCAAAAAGCATTTATTCGGACCAGCCATCCCCAGGTGCCCGTGGATGCACCTTTTACCGTGGATCTTACGAATCACAGCTATTGGCGGCCAGAAGCAGGAGGCGTACTCTGCGCATGGGTGGACCCGGATGAGCCGGAAAGCCAGCCCGCAGATGAGCTGCCCACAGACTGGGACTTTGCAGCGGAATCCATCTACCGGGCATCACGCCTGAACCCGTTTTTTGAAACCATTGCCGCTGACCTGAAGGCAGACGACGTTGATGTATCAGCAGGAATGTATGTTTACACCCCAGATGATAAACCCGTGATCGGGCCTTGTGAAGAAATTAAGGGGTTCCATCTGAATTGCGGGTATTGGTGCGGTGTGATGATGTCTCCTGCAGCCGGTAAAAGAGTGGCAGATATTGTCACAGGCAAAATGAACAACAAGGAGAATCCCTTGCGCTACAGTCGATTCAAAGAAGGTGATTTTGAAAAAGGAGATACCTTTTTAAAATAAAAACAGATTTCTATCAGGTTTGCCTTGACACATGGCTTTGCCAGTACCAGATTAGAACCTGCACAGTTTAAAAAATAATGTAATTGTTTAGCCCGTTAAAAGAAGCTATCTCAAAGCCCTGTCTGATGGATAT
>JACKQG010007314.1_pt1 | contig 11186 bp, 14 predicted proteins | sample 8237621 | NCBI WGS metagenome assembly JACKQG01 (sample SAMN15677084, study PRJNA649215) | marine metagenome | biome: marine; feature: Black Sea; material: saline water; isolation source: suspended particulate matter (SPM) from the Black Sea western gyre | collected 2013-06-09/2013-06-10 | depth... | reverse complement strand
AGTACAGGGGTTAGTGAATGTGGCCCGTGACGACCATCTTATCGGCCCGGTATCCCTGAACATCTTGGTCATTGCCCAATCGGGTGAGCGCAAAACCAGTGCAGATCATCGCCTGTCGAAGGCAATCCGCGAATGGGAAAATGAAGAACGCGAAGCCCGCGCACCTGATATTAAAGCGAATGGTGCGACCTACGCAGCTTGGGAAGCAGAACGCGACGGGCTTCTGTCAAAGATTAAAAGCAATGCCGACAAGCCGAAAGAAAAACTGGATGGTCTGAAAGCTGATTTGCAGAACGTCGATCTCAATCGGCCCAGTGTATTGCCTAATGTATCTCTTTTTAATGAAGACGTGACGCCCGAAGGTCTTTCGCAACACCTTGCCAGCGGCTGGCCGTCATCATCGCTTTGGTCTGACGAGGGCGGACTTATTGTAGGTTCACACGGCATGGGCGACGATTCAGCCATGCGGTACTTTGCCTTGCTCAACAGGATGTGGGACGGCCATTCATTTGAACGCAAACGCACAACGGCAAAGAGTTTTATTATTGAGGGTCGCCGCCTCACCTGCTCCCTGATGATGCAGGAAACCGTTATGGCACGGCTTCTCGGAGCGGCTGGCGGCGTTTCCCGTGGCATTGGTTTTATGGCCCGCTTTCTTATCGCTTGGCCCGCTTCGACTATGGGGAAACGCCCATATCGGTCCGGTGACATGGCATCGACCTCGCTTTTGGCGTTTGATAGCCGTATTCGTGAAATTCTTGGACATGACCTTCCCACGGTTGGCGATAACATGGCTCTGGAACCGCAACCACTACACCTGTCAACGGAAGCAATGACGGTATGGATCAATTTCCATGATGAGGTGGAACAGTCCCTTGGCGGTCTTGGAGAGTTTCAGGATGTCAAGGATTTCGCCGCAAAGACAGCCGAGAACGCCGTCAGAATTGCTGCGATATTTCATGTTTTTGAGCATGGTCCGAGCGGACATATTTCTGACAAAGAAATTCATGCTGGTGCGAAACTGGCGGCGTGGCATTTGTGGGAAGCCCGTCGCGCACTGGGCGCATTTGATACCCCTCAGGAGATTAGCGATGCAATGCTGCTTGTGGAGTGGTTGATACGCCAAGGCGGAGGATGTGACCTTACAGCAATTGGGCGTTTAGGCCCTAACCAGCTTAGAAAATCCAAAACCCGTCGTAGTGACGCCTTGAAGCTGCTGGTAACATCAAATTGGGTTGCCGAGATGAAAATTAGCGGCAGGACCAGTGTGCGTGTAAACCCGAAAGTGATGAAGGAGGCGGCAGAATGAGCGCCTTAGAAAAATGGTTACTTCCTATTGAAAGTGATGGGGCTGCTACTTCTGCTACTTCCGCTACTTCAGTCGATAAACCGCAGAAATCTGCGCTGTTTCAGGTAGCAAGCCACTTGCTACCTACTGCTACTTCTGATGAAGCGATGCATAAAGTAGCAACAGGTAGCAGTGGAGTTGCTACTTCTAAGTCATTGAAAAATATGGCTGGAAGCAACGAAGTAGCGGAAATCGCAGAAATCGCAGGGGATAAAACTACGCCCACCGACGATACCGAGCGGTTTGAAGAACGAGCCGCCATTGTCCAATACGACGCCGGTATTCCCCGCGAATGGGCAGAGGGTTTTGCGCGGCTATATGTTATGCCACGCCATCCCGACTTTACCGAAGAGGACTGGCAGACCCTTATAGATGATGCCGGACGGTTTATGGACCAGTGGGCCGTGCAGGTGGCTTCTATGGGCTGGTCCGTCGGGGAAGTATTTGGCGTTAATTACGATAAGCCGGATGCTCGTATTGATTTGAAGGGCCTTGTCCTGTGCATCGGCGGCCATGAGGTCATTGCCGTTAGTGCTGACACAGTGACGATCCAGACGGCATCTGGCGCACGACAGAGGATATTTCGCCGTGCAGATGAGCAATCACCGGGGCGTGTTCCTGTGTGGGAGATAGGCTATGATTGAGCAATTGCAGAGCAAACTCGATGAGGCCCAGAAGTTGACGGCTACAGCAATTCGTAAAACGGACAAGCCTGAATTGGCACAATTGATTGCACACCTTGCTCTTTGCCAACGGGTGCTTCAAGAGATCAAGGCCACAAATCTTCCTGACAATATCGGGAAGCAATAAACTGGGACGCTATGTCCTTAATTCTCTGGCGGCAGCACTTCTTGGCAAACTTCATCAATGAGATGTTCCCGACCTATATCAATCAAATGCAGCCGCTTCTCCTGACCAGTTAAACGAGAGCCAACGCCCTGCGTCATCGCCAGCACCAGCGATTGATCGCCCATGTCTAACCAGAAGCCGCGCCGCACCAGCTTATTGTCAGCGTCCCTTGCGAAGGGATCGTCATGGTTAGCGGACAGGTCGGGTTGGTAGAAGTTGGGCATTTTGTTCTCCGGTGATGCTGTTAGGTGGATTTGACTGTGCCAAGCCAGTCGGGCCAACTTATCCAGCCTTTATCTTTGTATAATGCATCAGGCTTGGCTGGGATATTGTCAGGTCGCTCCTGCTTTCCGTCTATTCCGAATTTTATATAGTTTACCCAATCATTCTTGGTTTTTAGGTCAAGGGAGTGGGCAAACTTTCGTGCTTCCACAAAATTCTTCCAGCCACCAATCCGCCTTTTGTGACCTAAGAAATCAGCCCAATTGGTCCATCCTTTTCCTTCATAAATCTGATTTACCCACATAGGTACGTTGCCTTTTACCTCGGCGGTCAAAATCCCTTGTTTATGCTTCTTTTGCCAATCTGATCTACTAGTGACCCCCAATGACCGCGCCAAGTTTTGGCAATCAGTATATGAAATCCAGTTCCCCGGTTGTCTCCCTGCGCCAAGCCAGTCGTGCCAATCCACCCATCCATTTTCTTCGTATATCTGATTTGGGGCTGCTGGAATTTTGTCAGGTTTTGACCGGAGTTCTCGAATTTCGCCCTTACAATATTTACGCCATTCCACTGAACTTTGAATATTTAGACTGCGTACATACTTCATAGCTTTCAGATATGGCCAGTAGGTTCGATTTTGGTTAGGTGTGTAATCGTTCCCAAACCAATCAGGCCAATCTATCCAACCAAATTCCTTGTAGGCGACTTCAGGATGGGCGGGTATGTCGCTCGGTATGATGTTGGCATCGTCACTGTTAGAGCGATATGTAACTAATTTTTTCCATTCTGAAATACTCGATATATTCTTTTTTCTGACAAAACCCCGCGCCTCTTTAAACGGCCTCCAACTGATCTTCGCTACCTTATCCCAAATCCGAAGTTCAATGGATTTAACGAAAGCCGCCTCATCGATTGTCTGCGGCAGCTTAACCGCACCATCAATGACTATTGGCCCCCCACCTTTCGGCTTCTTGCCTTCCGACACCGCCCGAAAATATTCGACAATGCGGTCATCATTGACAGCTAACGGCCTTATAGTCCGTACAACATCCTTAAACTCCGTGCCGTCAGCAAACTCATCTAAGTCAACATCGTCTGGTACGATCATCGGAACGATGATGTAGCCGAACTTTTTGCCGTCTGCCTTCCTCATCGCCCGGCCAGCGGCCTGAACAATGTCAACGGTGCTTCGTCTGGGATCAGCAAACAGGACACAGTCCACCGATGGGATATCGACGCCTTCTGTCAAGCAACGGGCGTTCGTTATCAGTCCACGTTTACTGGCTGCGAAATCGCGAAGGATGGTAGCCCGTTTGCTTGTCGGGACTTTGCTTGAAACATGGTGGCACTCGACCTTGGCCAACTCCGGGAATACTTCTGTGATGGCCTCCTGTTGCCGCATGAAGTTTTCAGCCTTGCGGATGCTGCCGTGGAACGAAATTGCCCGTTTGACCTTAAACTTGGTGTACGCCTTCCTGAGCGCCAGCCCAGCGGCCAATGAGCGGGTGGCGACCTCATCCAGTTCCTCGCCGCTAAACCGCAGATACTTGTTGTCGTTCCACAGGTCACGGATTTCCTGTTCTGAAATGCCGATAGTCACGAAACGGTAATCGCAGATGATAGGCTGCTTCGCTTCAATCGCCTCTTTGAAGGTCAATAACTCAAAAGTCTCACCGTATATATCTGGATCATCCATTGAAGCAATTTCATCTGACGATCCAATGAACTGCCGTTCTGTTGCCGTCATAAAGAGCCGCTTCTTGATCTTTACGTTCTTCTCGTAGAGCAGATGAGAAAACATCTTGTCCTTGCGTCCGACTGTCTTATGGGCTTCGTCCATGATTCCTAAATCAAATGACCTGTTCGCTTTCTTTGATGCTTTAGCCAAAACCTTGCCACTCTGATACGTGGTGAAGATAATGCGTGGCGTAGCCGTTCTTTTCCTCAGGAACGCAGCAATTTCATCTACTTTCGTTGTGCAGGGAACGCCAAGATCATACGTATGCGCTGTGAACTCGTCGGCATCAACGCTGCCAGAGCCAGTGTCGCTGCAAACGCATATCCAGTTGGGCATGACGTTATGAGTAAGATATTCGCGGGTCCATACATTGAGGGTCTGCTTGACCAGCGCGAGGCTGGGAACGGCGACGACAATCAGCTTTGCATCGAACTTCTGAGCAATCCAGAAGCCTGTCAGGCTCTTACCTGTGCCGCAGGGCATGATCATCTTGCCCCTGTTCTGCTTCTCATAAATGAAGTGCTTATCGGCGTTCTTGATCGCCTTCTTCTGATGCCACATCGGGCGCAGCTTCTTGGGCCGGGTTGGTGCTTTGCTTAATGCGGACTTGAGGCGCTTCCAGCCAGCAAGATTATTGTCGTCAAGTTCGGCAAAATCAGAGAATAGACGAAAGCCTGTCTTGTCCCCCGTAAGTTCCACTTTCCTGAGCGATTGGCTTGTCGTCGCGCAGATCAATCCGTAGTCGATATTTTTGCAAGTATGGAAAGCAAGAGCCGTAAACGTGGCGAGATCACCCTTGTTGGTTAGGCGCTTTTCGGGATTGCTACGGAACTTTGCTTGAATCGCCCAATACTTCTTATCTGTTGTCTCGGCTATGAGATCAATGCCCTCGTCGGCGTTTGGTAAATTCAGTTTGGTACGGACCCTCTTGGGGACATCATCCAGCATCCAGACATTGGCAAGTTTGCTTTCATACTCAGAATGGGTCTCCAGATATAACTGGACGACACGCTCAAACACGTCGCCCTTTTCCTTCGGCGTCATCATTGTAAGCCGTTGGAATAACGCCGACCACGAAGGTGATTTTCTAATGGCTGTATCAGCGTTCATTCTTGAATATGCCCCTACTTCCGCCGCCACTCCCACGGCTTCTTAAACTCACCCTGCCACATACCTACTCCCCGGCCACGGGCATCTTCTTCCTCATCAACATAGTCCATTGAATACCGACGGTAGGCAAGCGCCCAACCGCGCCTGACCATTTCAGCATTGATGTCATGCGGCCCAGCGTAGCAGACAGCGATGCGGCGCTTGTAGCGGTCCGTAGTCTCCCCCTTACAGGTGATCCAATGGGTCTCAATAATTTCTGCCAAGGCGAAGGTAGCCATTTCACCGCAGCGGTATTCACTGCCATCGGCTATCTTGCAAGTCTGTTTGCTCTCAGGTGCGTCAATGCCGTGGAGCCTGATCTTCGTGCCGCCGATCCAAATGGTATCTCCATCGACGATGCGGGGCTTGCCTTTGAGGTCGTCGGCGTGGGCTGGTGAAGCTATGAAGATCAGAATGAGAAGAAGTCTTATCATCACCGAAGTATATATCAGATAAGGCACTGGTCTTGAAATCCGATAAAGCCCATTCTGGCTGGTCCGCTATAGTGCGTATTTATGGCTGAAAACAGTCATTTTTTACCAATTTTATTTGAAGTTCATCCGGCCTGATACGGGCTGATTTGGACCCGTTCGGTTACATGTCGGTTACATTTTGAGTTAGGCGCGTTTCGACCAAATCCACATGCTGACGCCAATTGCAACAAGTGCTGGAGGGAATATCATCAATCCAAAGTTCTCTGGTTGGAGAAACTTATGCCAAAACCTGTACAAGTCCCCAATAACTAGCTGGTAGGCATGAACACCAAGAACCCAAACAACAGTAAATGAGATTAGTCCTTTAGATACTTTTGATGGCTTGAAACGATGTCGGTTTCGCCACACCTTGGGAACTGCAACAAAAGTCGCTAGTACCCCTCCAATGATTACACCAATTATACCAGCATCAATCAGGCTTTGAGTTTGTTGCTCATTCTCAGTTTCCGCAACTAACTCCATGATTTCCGTATCTGTGTATAAATTACCTTGTTTGATGAGTGGTTTGCAGTGCTGCAATAGCAAGCATTTTTTAAGTATGTGAACAGGGCAACGCTTCTGAGCGCAACGATACGGGTTATTGTTTTGCTCACTATTAGGGTCAGAACGCCTGATCTCTTCTAGATTGTTGAAAAAGTCTTGTTCTGCTTTCCTTATGGGTTCTAGTGCCTTTTTCACAGGGTCTTGAGCAGACAATTCACTCCCTGTGTAGGCTACCGTACACATCAATATGGTTATAATGATAGTTATCTGCTTCATGGAAATTCCTTCCTAAACACACTCTACCCATCACAACCTTGCCGCGCTAGTATCGTTGAAGGGTAGTTTTGAGGAAGGGACGGCGATTATGAAACGGATATTATTGATAGCATTGCTGGTAGGCTTGGCTTCACCGGCATGGGCAAGTTATTTCAAAGGCAACGACCTTCATAAAGTTTGCCAATCAAGTTCTAATGAAGATGTGTGCAGTGGCTATATCATGGGAATTGTGGATGCTACTGCATGGACAAAGGCCGATATTGCATTTTGCGTTCCGAAAGATAGTTCACTTCGTCAAGCAACAGACATTGTTACAAAGTGGCTCAACGAAAACCCTGAACATCGGCATCTCAGTGCTGCCGGGCTTGTCATTACAGCTTTAACCCTCGCTTGGCCCTGCCCCAAGTAACGGAGTTCAACGAATGAGCCGCATTGTTATCGCCTTGGTTATTGGGCTGTTTGAAATTTCCACAGCCGAAGCCGGCTACAAAGAAGGAAATGACATACACAGGCACTGTAGCCAACAAGAAAGCGAGTTTTATACAGGTGTATGCTTAGGGTACATCACAGGCGCTGTCGACGTGTTATCAGATGCGAAGTTCGCAGGCGCTTTTATAAACGACTTTGAAATAGGTTGTTGGTCGATAGCAGAAATTGAGTTGGGCCAACTAATAGACATAGTTAAAAAGTACCTCGTCGATCATCCAGAAGAGCGACACAATATAGCTACGTTGATTGTGCTAAGCGCCATTAGAGAGGCCTTCCCATGCTCCAAATAATGGAGTTCACACCATGACCCGCATTATTGCCCTTCTTTTTGTTTTTCTGCCGTTTGCACTCCCAGTAACAGCGATCTCTGCTGATTTCTCAGCCAAGGGAGATACTTTGTATTTTTCAGGATTCGTCAATATGGACGATGAAAAGGATTTCCTCTCTGTATTAAAGCAAAACGAAGGCATTAAAATGGTTGTCTTGGATAGTGAGGGGGGAAGGGTTCATCCTTCAACCCGAATAGCAAGCATGATAATTGATTTTGAATTAGACACCCATGTCGAAGGGGAATGTCTAAGTTCTTGTGCGCACTATTTCCAGCTTGCAGGAATTAAGAGGACAATGGGGCGCGGGTCGAGAATTGGTTACCATCAAACATTTTGGGAATATGAACACTTAAAGAAAAACTACGAAGAAGCGCCGGAGGAATGGAACAATGATAAGTTTTTGTTCGCAAAATGGATTGATGAAGTGGCAGTAAGGCAAATCTCAGAAGATTTGGAATACGCCCTTTCAAGAGGCGTAACTGCTGAATTTGCTATAAAAACGGTTCAGGTTGGTCTTGACAATGTGTGGTATCCTTTACGACCTGAGTTGATATCTGCTGGCGTCCTTACTGAGTAGGAGTTGGACAATGAAGAAGATAATTCTTATTGCGTTGCTCTTGCAGGGCTGCTCAACAATGGACATGGAAGAGGTTGGTGAGTCCGTTATCGTCACCGTCCCGTTTGTCGCTGCTGCGGTGCTTTTGCATTGACCGAGTAATTTACCGCAGCGTGTTATCTCACTCCATTAGTGAGCCGTTGCGGACTGCCATTCGCGGGTGGTGAGTAAATCTGCCAAGTCATCGGCATCTTCCATCGACATTCCAACGAGAGGTGTGCCTTCTTCCACCGCTGCAACACCGCTGCGCACATCAATGACAGCCCAACCGTCATCGCGTTTCTCAATAGTAAAAAGGGCCGTGTTTTTGCTCATGCGATGATGATAACCGGCAAAAATGCTGTTTTCAAATAGTTGCGGGGTCACACTGGCGTCTACCAATCACAACATAGCCACGCTAATATTCATTGATGGGGATTCAACTCAGGGGGGCGAACATGAAACGGATATTGTTGATAGCGTTGATAAGCGTGGCTACCCACAGCTATGGATGGTCGTCAGAAGTGGATACTTTCATACAAGAGAACGCTATGCCAGCCGGTGAATACCAATGGGAAATGTTTAGAGAGGTCGCTAAGAATAGCAAACGCCCACCCACAATAGATCAGCTTTCTAAAGTGTATAAAAAATTAAATGCCTCTTTTAATCCAGATACAATTTGGGGAGGGGTTATGGCTTCCAGCTTAGAAAGAGATGTTAGCTGCATGAAAGTGACGGGGGACGAAGGTCTCTGTCGTTGTCTTGGTGACGAACTACCAGCATATTTAACGTTTAGATCGTATGTGAAAATTGTAACAGGAGCGAGGGACCTTAATTTCTCAGGTTTTACGGCTGTGGAAATTAAACAGCTAATTGAAAGGACAATTTATGTCCGTGAGCAATGTGTCGCCGTCCAAAACAAAATGTAAAACACCCTAATTAACGGAGTTCAACGTATGAGCCGTCTCATCATCGCCGCGCTTGTTTTGATATCCTGCTCTGTAGCCGCGTATGCAGAGAAACCTGAGTTTTATTTCACAAGGGATATCGAAAACCCCTCATGTAGAGACTATCTTGACGCATATTCCAGAACAAAATTGATTGGTGAAAATGCGTATAAGGGACCTTATGAAGCTTGGGAGGCGTTTGGATGGATTAATGGCTATGTTACTGCTGTAAACAGAAATGTGGGGATGAAAACGGGTCACGGTGACGTTACTGATCTGTCTGAGAATGATACGAGAAGATGGGTAGCTTCATGGTGTAGAGACAACCCGAAGATATTGAGAAAGCTTTCAAATATGAGGGGGGCAACCTATTTGGAAGACGCAGTACGCGCCTTGATCAAAAGCCGTGAAGGAAAATAAAACTTTAAACTCCCTCGTCGCATCAACCGCTTCCACATCAAACCCTGAACACCCGCCCCCGACACACCACCCAAGCCTGAACGCATAACACGCTACAAGATCGGCAATTTCTCAGGTGTGTTAGTTAGGGGTGCCTTTTAAAGCCAAATATCCTTTCTGCCTCAATATGTTAAAGGTATTAGGGTACCCCATTTTCCAAAAAAAATTCAGGTGTGACGTACAAGCCCCCCCCTTCCTCTATGTGTTAGTAACGACCTTGGTTTCTACGGGGTTGAGGCAGTATCAGTTAGTTATTCGCCAAGAATTTGCAAAAAGTGTCCATGCAGTGCTACAGCACCCGCCCGTGGTCGCGGCCAGCCGGGGGTACCCCCCCCTTTTTGATGCATATATCCTCGTCAGAACAGCCTCCATAAGCCATTTTTATGCCCTCAGTGGCCCCTTTGTCAGTGTTCACGCCCATACCCCAAAACAGGCTGAAATTCACTCTGGTGGTTGCTAATTGGTTGCTAGATACAAACAATGCCCTAGCTGAAAACAGCTAAGGCATTGATTTTATTGGTAGCGGAGGAGGGACTCGAACCCCCGACACGCGGATTATGATTCCCATTTCCTATAAAGGCAGCATCCCATATAAGCCGTCATATACATGATAATCAAAGACTTATAAGAAACGCCTTCAGACATGCTCCGCCATTGATACTTGTTGCTACAGTTGCTATTCTGTTGCTAGCAATTTGTTCGGAGGGAATGTTATGGCCAAGATTACCAAGCGGATCGTCGATTCATTAAAGCCGGGAAACATCGCTTGGGACGGTGAAGTCTCCGGGTTTGGGGTTCGATGCCAGAGAAAGGCCAAGGTGTACATTGTCAAGACCGCCATCAGCGGGCGTCCACGCTGGTTTACCATCGGTAAGCACGGTTCCCCTTGGACAGTTGAGAAGGCTCGCACAAAGGCTAAAAGCATCATCGGTGATATTGCTGACGGAAAAGCCCCTGCAAAGGACCGTGATGCTAACAAGGACAAGCCCACCGTCGCCACGCTTTGTGAACGCTACTTGGAAGATTATGCCAAGGAGCATAAAAAGCCCTCTAGCTTGAACTCGGATCAAAAGAACATCGACAATCATGTCATACCCCTTCTGGGCCGAGAGTTTGTCGCCAGCGTAACCCTCGCCGACATAGACCGATTCAAGAGGGCCGTGAAAGACGGCAAGACCGCCCGTAACCGCAAAAAGGAACAACAAGGAGGCCCAAAAGTTACCGGGGGCAAAGGCGTTGCCAACCGTTGCATCGCTTTGCTTTCCAAGATGTTTAATCTGGCCGAACGCTGGGGTTGGCGGCCCGATGGTTCCAACCCTTGCCGTCACGTTGACCGTTACCCGGAAAACCGGCGTGAGCGATTTCTGTCAGATAAGGAACTGTCGGTATTAGCTGGTGAACTTAACAAGGCGGAAGGCGAGAACCTATATTCCGTCGCCGCAATACGCCTATTGATATTTACTGGGGCGAGACTTGGCGAAATCCTTAACCTCAAATGGGAGCAAGTCGATATGCAGCGGGCTATGCTCCTACTGCCGGACAGCAAGACTGGACAAAAAGCCGTGTTCCTCTCTGCCCCAGCACTAGACGTGCTGGCGAACCTCCCCCGCATGGAGAATAATCCATTTGTCATCTGCGGAGATAGGGAAGGTGCGCACTTGGTGAACCTTCAAAAGCCTTGGAGACGTGTCCGGAAAAAGGCCAAGTTGGAGGACGTGCGCTTGCATGATCTTCGCCATTCCTTTGCCAGTGTGGCCGCCTGTTTCGTCGAGCACCAGGTTCCAATCGACCCAGGCTTCGGTCCAACG
>JACKQG010002503.1_pt2 | contig 11189 bp, 8 predicted proteins | sample 8237621 | NCBI WGS metagenome assembly JACKQG01 (sample SAMN15677084, study PRJNA649215) | marine metagenome | biome: marine; feature: Black Sea; material: saline water; isolation source: suspended particulate matter (SPM) from the Black Sea western gyre | collected 2013-06-09/2013-06-10 | depth... | reverse complement strand
ACGCCTTTATTTAGTTTTTTTAAACTAAAATATTAGGCGTTATTGAATATAATTCCTGTTAAACTCTCCCGTTAGGGATTGAATTTTAGTGCAACGTTCCGTAGCCGAAGGCGGAGGAAAAATTCAAAGTAAATTTGAAGTCCGTTCTATCTAATGAGTGAAACGATACATTAAGAACAAGAATCAAAGAGCAGTTTTCCGTTCAAAGCCAAAGGCTCTTAAAGAAAGTTTATCTAAAGGCGTTTTGAGGAACATTTAAATACTAATTTAGTTATTGGAATAATATGAAAGCAATCAATACAGGTATGGGTGTTGCTGCCTTGAAAGCTATAGGGATGTTATATCCGAAGGAAAAGCGACTTTTTGAAGATCCCTTTGCTGAAAAATTATTGTCATCTTTTTACAAATTTATTGTAATTCTCATGCGTTCACCTAAAATATTTGATTACCTTATGAAATTTAGAGAAAAAAGTACTCCTGGGGTGGTGGGTTGGCTGTTTTGCCGTTTTCGCTATATAGATGATGTATTAAAAGATAGTATTGCAAAAAAGGGTCTTGAATCAGTTGTCAACCTGGGTGTTGGATATGATTGCCGTGCGTATTATATCCCCGGCATAGAACGTGTAAGATACTTTGAGGTGGATCATCCATCAGTAATAGAAAAGAAAAAAGCAAAAATGAAAAAAATATTAGGAAAGCTTCCAGATCATGTTGTTTATGTTCCTGTTGATTTTGAGAAGCAAAGTCTTGATACTGAATTAAAAAAAGCAGGATACGATTTAACCTCTAAGACTCTTTTTATTTCAGAAGGAGTTACCCAATATATTTCAAAAGAAGCTAATGATAATACTATGAAATATGTAGCGCAGGCTGCTCCTGGTAGTAATATTGTCTTTACCTACATTCTAAAGAGTTTTATTGAGGGAAAAAATATCCATAAAGATATAAAAACCATGTATAAATTGGTGGTTAAAAGATATAAGCTCTGGATTTATGGCCTGGACCCGAAAGATATAAGTGATTATCTTTCAAAATATAATCTCTCTCTTGTTGAAGACATTGGATCAAGAGAGATGAAAGAACGATATATGAAAAAGGTAAACCTCGGTTTAAAAATATTTGAAATTGAGCGAATAGCTCTGGCTAAAGTTATTAAATAACTATATAGAGATTAAAATAAGGAAATGATTTAATTCTCAAAGCGCCCATTTAATTGCAATTAGGAAAACTGCCCTCTTCTGTTTTTAGGACTTCAAATTTATTGAGTTTAATGTCGGTTATATTCTTTTTTTACTTTTGTAAAAAAATTCGAACGTTAGTGAGAAAGTCACGCCAATAAAAATTTTCTAAATTTTTAAACAATAGTGATTGGCGTTATTGAATATAACAACATATATACGCATTTCTTTAAATTCTTTGGTTTTATGGGCTTGAGGTGGTTGAATTCTCTTTTTTGTTTTTGAAAAAATGGTGTAACTAAGGAGTGGAATGTGGAATCTTCGTTTTTATCGTAGAATTTCCGATTTATTTTTGTAAAATTTTATTAACCATTTTTTTATATTTTTATTTTATGGATATTCTTGAGGCTATGAAGAAGGAGATGTTCAGAAGGAAGCTTAGTCATTGCACTATTATCACTTATCTGTTCTATGTCAGGAAGTTCTTGTTATTCTGTCCTAAGGATCCGAGAAGGTTTTCAAAGAAGGATTGCAGGTTATTTCTTGAAAGGTTTATGGATAAGGGTGTTTCCGGAAGTTCGATTAATGTTGCTCTTAATTCTCTTCGTTTCATGATGGAAGAAGTGCTAAGAAAAAGCATGAGATTAAACATAAAATATTCAAAAACTCCTAAAAGCCTTCCAACTTGTTTAACTAAGAGTGAAATGCTACGATTAATTAATACTATCTCCAATGAAAAGCATCGATTGATAGTTTCTCTTTTGTATGGGTCTGGTTTAAGGGTTAGTGAAGTTGTTAAATTAAAGAAAAAAGATATTCATTTAGAGGAAAAAATTGGTTGGGTTAGACTTGGCAAAGGAAACAAGGACAGGCCTTTTATTATTCCCGTTTGTTTGGTGAATGACCTTAAGGACAGAATTGAGAACGCTTCATCTTATCTTTTCAAAGGACGAAAAACAAGCCATTTATCAACTAGAACCGTGCAAGTAATTGTTAAAAGAGCTGCAGAAAAAGCAGATATTGCAAAAAATGTTCATCCACACACTTTCAGACATTCATTTTCAACTCATTTATTAGAAATGGGTAATGATGTGACTGTTGTGCAAGCATTGCTTGGTCATAATGAAGCGAGAACTACTTTGACTTATTTGCATATGGTAAATCCAAAGTTAATTTCTGTTAAAAGTCCTCTTGATTAGTACAAGTGTATCTCCAAAACATCCCCTCTTTCAATGTATGGTTCAGAGAATAATTTGTGTGTTCAATCTTGCAGTTTTCTTTTGATCTCTTCACATAGTGTTTTTATGTACAGGTTTATTTGTAAATCTATTTCTTTAAAATCTTCTCTTGAGACTGGTATTCCGTAGTAATTTATGCCGTTCCTTTTTGTCCTGATTTTTTCGAAGAAGTTCCAGTCTAATTCCAACTCGGGATGTTTTACGCATAAATATGCAAATAGGCATTGATGATTATTGACTTTAATCTGATCAAATCTAAGAATCGCCTCAACTAGAAGGTGAATTATGTTATAATACATATTGTACAACGCGTTATATCCTTTGTTTTTCTTTTTAATCTCGTTTGCAAAGCTAAAGTCGTCCTTTGCTATTTCAAGTGTTGATTCAATCTTTTCAATATCAATTCTGTCTCTTGGAGTGATATTTCCATTGATTATACATTTATCATATGCTTGTTCTTTATTGAGATATTTATGCATTAAATGACACCTTAATAAAATCCAGTTCTCCTTTGATTATATCTCCGCGAATTATGTTTTTTATTAATCTTGTGCCTATTTTTTCGAAATCTTTTCGGTTTTTGGCTGTGAACAATTGAATCTCCTTACCTAATTTCGATTCGTACTTGCCTTGCTCAAACCCTTCAGTTTCTCCATAAATGAATAAATCTATATCGCTTTCTTCATACCAGTCCCCTGTGCTGAAACTTCCGAAGAGTATTATTGTTTTTGCTCCTCTTAAAGATCTTAAATGGTTCAGAAATCTTGACTTATGAAGCATGTTCATCCCATATATTTTCTTTGTGTTTATGTATTCTGGACTTCGATAGTTTCCAATGTAGTATGGCATCTTGCCTTTTTTTTTGGTCTTTAATATGAGCTTTTCTTTTTGGAATTTTTTTAACCATTTGCTAATTTTACTGTCTGAAATAGGTATTTTTTCTTTTATCTTTGAGAAATGCCATTGCTTTGAGGGCTGGTTAAAAAATAGTTTTAGGATATCTTCTTCTTTACTCTTACGTGCCATTTTGCTATCTTTGAAGGGAAGTAAATATTTAAATGTTTCGTTTAGAACAAGTGTATCTCTAAAACATCCCCATCTTTTAGGGTGTGGTTCAACATGAACTTCTGGTCTGGGAACTTTGCACTGGGTCCTGTGACACGAGAGAACTTGAATAATCGAACAAAGTCCTTGTGCAATTTCTCGCACACATTCTTGATAGTCGCTCCTTTCTGGATGATTAATGGCTCCTCTAAGTCTGCTTCCTTGCCAGGCTCCTTCATATAGACGCTCATAAGGTTGAGTTTTTTGAAGATAAGCTCTTTCAACTTTTTCAAACCTTTGCCTTTTTTTGCAGAGACTGCTATATCTGCTTTTGTTTTCTTTATAATCTTTTTCAACTTCTCATGAGAGAGCATGTCACTCTTTGTTATCACACCCAATGCAGGGACATACTTCTTGTTGTCTTCAATGCAGTCTATCAATTTATCTATGTTTATTTTTTCTCTGATAACTATCTCTGCATTGCTTATCCTGAACTCTTTCAGGATGTCCTTTATAGTGTTATTATCAAGTCCAAGCTTCACTGTTGATGCAACTTTTATTCCATCCTTTGCAGTCTTCTTAATCTTTACATCAGGTTTCTTCTGGTTCAGGCGTATTTGAGCATCATAGACTTCTTTCGTTAAGACAGGGAGAGCTTCTGGTTGATTTGCATCTATCAATACAAGTACGAGGTCTGCGTTTCTCATCACAGAAAGAACCTCTCTACCTCTGCCTTTTCCAGAAGCAGCGCCTCTCATCACTCCTGGAACATCGAGAAGCTGTATCTTTGCATACTTGTAGTTCAGCAAGCCAGGAATAACTTTCAGAGTTGTGAAGTCATAAGTTCCTATTTCTGACTCTTGGTTTGTTAATGCGTTCAGCAAGGTACTCTTTCCAACAGATGGAAATCCTAATAAGAGAACTGTGCCGTCACCGGTCTTCCTAACAGCGTAACCATCTTTTGGACCCGTGCCCTTTCCTCTTGCCTCTTGTTTTTCTCTCAAGCGTGCGAGTTGAGCCTTGTACAGTCCAATAGCGTGCTGGGTTCTCTTATTGTACTTTGTTTTTCTTATAAGCTCTTCCAATTCCTTAATCTTTTCTTTGTAAGCAGGCATGTCATCCTTGAAAAATACGTTGTTTATAAATTTTAATGAAAATCATAAAAATTAAGAATTTTGGAATCACAAAAAACTTTGCTTTTATGAAAAAGATTTATATATAATTCATTATTCTAAAGTGGTAAGGGAGATAACTATGAAAATAAAAGGTGCTCTTATATATTTGTGGTTGGCATTATTCCTAGCTCCCTCATTGAAAGCACAGATAGCTCCAAAGAATGCTCCGCGTAAGACAGTTGCAGAGAGTCTTTTTCGTTCCAGTCAACAGTTCTGGAGATACAGTCATAAAAATTTCCAGTTAGGATTTGAGTATGAGAAAGGACCTGATGTTAATGTCCCTGATACATCAATAGCTTACAACAGATTCATTCTTCAAGGAGATCATTTTGTATTTTCAGATGTTTCTCTGGCTTTAATTTACCATGTTAATGCTAAGGACAAGAGGGAGTTTGTAGAGGATTATCTTTCAGACATTAAGAGCGCTGTGAATGCCAAAGGGGATGGAGGATTTGGCTTAAGACTTGGTGATTATAATAATAACTTTATTAGGTTAGAAACTTATGGAGAGAGATTTGGAACGTTAAACAATCTAATTGGAGTTGACCTCACTTCGAGCGTGTTAGAAAACACAGTTAATGCTTTCTGGAATAAAAAACGAGATGACAACACCACAACAACAGAAACCATGACTTCAACTCCTCTCTTTGATGTAAGAACAAGAACTAAAACTGATAATAGTATTGATAGTAAGGATTATGGTTTTTCATCATGGGTTGTTGTTCCATCAAATATTGATCTCAAACTAGGAATTTTTTACGAGGACGCTGAGAGAACAACTCTCACTGCCCAGACAGTTGAGGTGTGGATGAACGGTGAATACAGAGTCATTCCAATAGAAGGGGTGAAGAATGTCGAAGAATCTACAACATTCGGAGTTAGTAGCAAGTTAATGGGTCCGTATCCTGATAGACGGGCAACTCTTGATTTGTCAACTTTTCTCTTCCAGAACAGCAGCACTGTTTTTGAGCGAGACACAGTAGTTGTTTCAGACTCCTCATACACAGATGTTTTCAGCGAGACATCAACTAATACTTACAAAGATCTGCTTTTTGGAACTGGTGTTAGTTATAACGATGCTGGTGGAAAAATATTTCTTAACTATGATATAAAGGATAAAGATGTTTCTTCAAATGCAATGCTCTACATGGTCAGACATTTAGATGATTTGTTTGTTTCAGGTTTCTTAAAATATTTTGCAGAGACCGAGATAGTTCTTGGTTCAATGCATTTAACTCTGAAGCCAAACAAGACTTTTTTTGACCTGATTATTGATGATGAGTATTACTCCTTTGCAGAGAGAGTTATGAATCAGTATCGTTTTGTTGAGCCAATCAGAAGGCTTGATAGACAAAGTTTCGAGGATGAACGTAGAAAGATTTTTGCTCATATGAATGAGAACACTGTTGACTTTTCATTAACTTATGGTATGGGAGTATCCGCATCTGAGGGTAGTGTTTCATTGTCTTTTAATGTAGGAAATTTTATGGGATCAATTTCACGTGAAGGGTTTGATGATGGATTAATAGAAGCTTCTTCCACTATTGGGGATGTAGCTGTTAAATATGGTCCAGGATATATTTCTCTTGGGACAAGGAAGGACGAAAAAGCAATAGGTGAGGATAAGACAACTACAAGAACCATAACAGTTGAGGGAGGTTTATACTTTTAGTTGCTACTTGTCAATAAATATTATGAAAACTTTTATATAAGTAATAGTATTTTTGGAATCGAAGAGTTTAAGGGTGTTATTTCATGAGATCAGATTTAGTGAGAATAATATCAAATAGTTGGTTTGGTAGAACTTTGAAGATTATTGGTTTTTCTACGGTTTCTTTAATATTTTCCTCAAGACTAAATGCGCAAACTCCACCTTCTGAATATTGGGGTCTTGTCAATAATGGGGACATTGCTGATAGCACTCTTGTAGAAACATGGATTGATATCAATGGAAATGGTCAACTCAATACATCAGGAGCTAACACTCCAACTGGAAGTGAGATATTTGATGTTTCATATACAATCCAAGGATATTATAATACTTTAGTAAATGCTGATGTAGATACTACTGATGTAGTGGAAGGTGGTTCTCCAGTAGACTCTATGACTGTGAGGATCGGAGGATATGATGCTACGCCAAAACTTGAGTGGATAGCTGGCTCAAATACTCGTCAAGACCTCTCTGTGGAAACAGTTTCTATCTGGCCATGGACTGATTCATCGATGCCAATAACTTACACTCTATCTCAGAACTATCCAAACCCATTTAACTCATCTACCACAATAGATTTTTCTGTTCCTTACAACTCGTATATCAACTTATCAATATTTAATGTTAGAGGGAGAATAGTTGAGACTCTTGTTGATAAAAAGATTGGAAGAGGTAATTATGTGTTGTTGTGGACCCCAAAGAAGAATCTTCCAACAGGACCTTATTTTTATAGAATCGAAGTGGATGGAAGAGCAATAACCAAAAGGATGACTTTACTAAAATGAAGAAACTAATTTTGTTGTTATTATTATTGAACGCTCCTTTTGTATTAGCTGTAAATGTACATTTCACTGTAACTGACGCAGAAACTTCAGATCCTGTTGAAAGTGCAGTGATTGTTCTTAATGGAATAACAGATCCTAACTTTAGTGAGACAGAAATTACTGATTCTAATGGTGAGGCGACTTTTTCAGGAGTTCCTGATTCTTCTCTGTATTCATATGTTGTTGTACATCCAGAATATGAATCTTTTGATGGAGTAATATTTGTTGATGGTGACGAGGATATCAGTGTTTCCTTGACTCCTTTAGGTGAGTTTACTTGGCACGACTTATTTTTGTCTGATGGCAGTATTGAGATTAGCTGGCATGCAACTGATAATGATACTATATATTACGGTGGAGAAAGGATGAATCACATCACAACAACTACAAATGTAAAAACTTCTGGTTATATCGTGTTTGATCAAACCACTAGTGTCTCAAGAAACACTTATTATTCAAACGGAACACCTACTGACTGGAATAGCGCTCACACTCCTTCGCCAGATGAGAGGATAGATTTGAAACCAAATGGAGGTTGGATTAGAACCACTTTTATCGGTGATCAGGCAGAGGTGTGTATAGGGAAAGCAATAATCTACATGGAGGGAATAACACTTGACTTGTCAGGAGATGAGTTTATTTGCCAGACACAAACGAGGAATGAGAACCTTATACCTTATTACTTGAATGGAAGTTTCTATATTAATACTACTTCTGTCTACAAGGTTGATTCAACACACTACACTATATCTGGACTTACTCAAAATTTCACAATCCTTAATGATCTTAACGGGCAGAATCATCCTCCTGCGTTAAATGATGTTAAGAACAAAATAGGTATTGAAGAAGAAGTTATAACCTTGGATCCAATCGCTATCGACCCTGATAATGATCCATTAACAGTTTCTGTTAATGATTCAAGATTTGTTTTTGTCGAACAGCAAGGAAACAGCTTTCTCTTTGATTGGCAAACCGGAGAAGGAGATACAGGTATTTATTCTGTTGAAGTCACTGTGAGTGATGGAGAGTTTGAGGTCAGTGGAGCAGGAAATGTCACTGTTCTAAATGTTTTTGACTTGTCATTAAAGGAAGGTTTGAATCTTGTCTCTTTCCCTTTTGCACACATTGTTGGAGATATAGATGAAAATCCTGTATTTAACGATTCTATAATCTTACAGACAGAATCAATAGAAAGCAATCTTGCATCTGTTTTTTATTATGAGGAGGGAGAGTGGTATAGCTATAATCCTGACAAGCCGCCCTTCCTTAACACTTTACACACTCTAAACGAGAGTCAAGGGGCTTGGTTTAATATAGATTCAGTAGATACTTTGACATTAACAGGTTTATCTAGGTATCCTGTGAGCTTTAACATGCATATAGGATTGAACTTGATAGGTTACCCAGCAACAGAGATTAGAGATCCTTCTGTGGTTATGAACGGTGTTTACGGCACTTATGAAAACCTGCTCACTTATAATGCTTCGAATGGTGAGTGGCTGAGTTACAATCCTGACAAGCCGCCCTTCCTTAACTCGTTGCATGAAATGCTTCCAGGACAAGGTTTCTGGGTTTATGCAACACAGGATTCAACTTGGGAGTTCAACGGAACAAGTTTTAATATTATATGAAAATGGAAAATATAAAACGAACAAGCATTATAATGTTTATACTATTAGTACTAATGCCTGTTGTGTCTGCGCAGCTTCCACCTTCTGAGTATTGGGGAACAGTGAATAACGGCACTGTAAGTGATGGATTAGAAGTGTTGGCTTGGATTGATTTGAATAATAACAGTTTGTTAGATATGACAGGCGTAAATACAACTGATGGAGATGAGATATTTGATAATTCAACAACAATCGGAGGGTTTTACAACATAGTTGTTCCTGCTGACGACCCAGCAACTACAAATATTACAGAGGGGGGCTCTGCAGGTGATTTGATAATAGTTAGAGTTACTGGTGTAGACGCAACACCTGTGTTGAACTGGGTTTCAGGATCAAGTGATAGAGTAAATATATATGTCAATCTGAATCCTCCTGTGATAAACACTTTCTTTCCAGTTAGTGATCCTATAATAAATGAGACAGATTCCCAATTTTTCAGAGTCAATGTCTCTGACCCTGACGGCGATAATGTTTCATACTTCTGGTACTTAGATGGTTCACTGGCATCAAGTGTTGAGAGCTATACATATTTATCTGATTATGATTCAGCCGGTAACTATAATGTGACTGTAGTTGTTAGTGATGAAACTTATCAAGTAAACCATTACTGGAACCTCACAGTATTAGATATTGATAGACCTCCTGTTATTGATAGTGTGCCTGTAGTTTCTGCTGTTGAGGATTTGTTGTATGTTTATGATGTTAATGCTTCTGATCCTGATGGTGACGAGTTATCTTTTAATTTGTTGGTGTCTCCTGTTGGTATGGTTGTTAATGTTTCTTCTGGTTTGATTACTTGGTTGCCTGGTAATGGTGATGTGGGTGATCATGATATAACAGTTATGGTTTCTGATGGATTGCTCAATGACACTCAAAGTTTTATATTAACAGTCAGCAATGTAAATGATCCCCCCATCCTTAATCCTATTGGCGACAAGTCAGTTTATGAAAATGAGACTTTAGAATTCTTTGTCAATGCTTCTGATCCTGATGGTGACAACTTGACTTTTTATGCTAACAATCTCCCTTCAGGAGCTACTTTCCTTAATCAAATATTTAGTTGGATTCCTGGTTTTAATCAATCAGGGGCTTATAGTGTTGAATTCGTGGTTAATGATTCTGAGTTCACAGATTCAGAGACAGTAAATATAACAGTCTATGAATTTAACAGAGCTCCTGTAATCCAGGATTACTACCCTGCTCTTGTTGTCTCTTTCTATGAGAACTCAACTGCTTACTTCAATGTAACTGCTTCTGATCCTGATGGTGATTCTCTGAGTTACATTTGGTATCTTGATGAAGAAATCCTTCTTAATCAATCGCAGTCTTTCATTTATTGGTATTGGAATTTCTCTGATGCAGGAGAGCACAATATATCTGTTACTATTAGTGATGATGGAGGTAGAAGTGCTAGTGTTAGTTGGGATGTTACGGTTCTAAGTGTTAATATGCCTCCTGTTATTGATAGTGTGCCTGTAGTTTCTGCTGTTGAGGATTTGTTGTATGTTTATGATGTTAATGCTTCTGATCCTGATGGTGACGAGTTATCTTTTAATTTGTTGGTGTCTCCTGTTGGTATGGTTGTTAATGTTTCTTCTGGTTTGATTACTTGGTTGCCTGGTAATGGTGATGTGGGTGATCATGATATAACAGTTATGGTTTCTGATGGATTGCTCAATGACACTCAAAGTTTTATATTAACAGTCAGCAATGTAAATGATGTTCCAGAGATTGTGTCTTTTTATCCGCTTGACTTTAATGTTTCTCTTTTGGTGAATGATTCTCAGTATTTTAATGTCTCTGCTGTGGATGTTGATGGTGATGATTTGAGTTATTATTGGTTTTTGGATGATTCTCTTGTTTCTTCATCTCAGGAGTATACTTTCTATGCTTCTAATGGAGGAGCTTTTGATTTGGTGGTTGTGGTTAGTGATTCTGTATTGAATGTCTCTCATTCTTGGTTGATAGATGTTGTTGGTATTGTTGAGTTTGGAAATTTCTCTGGTAGCACTACTGATTTTGATAATCTGAGTGATCCTGAGCATGTTTACAATGTAACTTTTGAGAATGATTTTGGAGGTATATATTTTGGCGAGCAAGAATTAAATCTTTCTAGATTAGCTCAGGACCTTTCAGTTATATCCCAGGCTGTTATAGTGTCATATAATTTTGTTGGTGTTGATACTGCTGTTATTCCTGATCTTGCTGGTTATAGCGCAAGTCTAACTATGAGTGGCGTGCCTGAGAATTTCATTATTTATTATTCTGATGTTTTTTCTAGAGATCCTAATAGTGTTTCTAGGCCTTGTCCTAGTGATAGGTGTTTTGGTGTTAATTACAACGCTCAAA
>JACKQG010007313.1_pt1 | contig 11190 bp, 10 predicted proteins | sample 8237621 | NCBI WGS metagenome assembly JACKQG01 (sample SAMN15677084, study PRJNA649215) | marine metagenome | biome: marine; feature: Black Sea; material: saline water; isolation source: suspended particulate matter (SPM) from the Black Sea western gyre | collected 2013-06-09/2013-06-10 | depth... | reverse complement strand
AAAAGGTTGGGAAATATCACAGGCAGCTTGAGGAACTCTCCATAAGGAAAATAGAAAGCAGGATTATACGGGCGAAAAACCGACTGGAAAGAATTGTGGCGGAAACTAAAAATTTTGACCTATTGATAATTGGCGCTCCGGCTGAACATCGTCTGCTGCGAATCTTCTCAAGGTCATTTGAAGACAAGGTGGGAGAAAAAGCCGCTTGTTCGGTGCTCCAGGTTCAAAGCCCGCGTGCCTATTCTCATGAGGTCACAAAGGCAGTCCCCGCCGCAATCAGCGCAGAAGAATTTCGCCTTTTCCCATTCCTGCACACTGGGGCTGTCGAAACCAAGGTTGCCGTCAGCAACAAAGAATCCCTCATAAGGCACATCTCAGAAACTTTTGAGAGGAATACTGCTCTCGCGGATGCTAATACTCTTGAACAAGCCTTCTGGAAAAGAGAACGCATTCAGAATACCGCTCTGGGGCAGGGAGTTGCCATGCCTCATGCTGTTATCCCAGAGGCTGCCCATACCCTCTTTGGCATCTTCACACTTCAGGATGCAATTGACTTTTTGTCCCCGGATAGGTCAGAAGTGGACGTCTGTTTCGTCACGGCAGGGCCGGTCGCCCAAAGGGGAATCCATCTCAAAATCATCGGCAGGATTGCCCGCCTCATTAAGGAGACAAACCTGCTCACCCGCCTTAGAGAAGCGCAAAATTCCCACGAATTGGTCGAAGTGCTAACCACGCTTGACCGAGAAGGCTAAAAGACAGGAAATTTGAGGAGGGATATAGAGTGAAACCTTTAATGACAAGTCTATTGTTTGTGTGTGCTACGAAGGTTCAAGTCTGCGGCCCGAACTTAGAAGCGGCAATAAGGGATGTGATAGAAGGGTATAAGGAAGCTATTTTAAAGTCCGACCTGGGAGGATTGACGCAGTTGCAAGCCAAGAGCAAGAACATCACCAACTTAAATGGCGTTGAGCATTGCACTAACCTGCAGGGGCTGTTTTTGTCTGGCAACCGGATAACTGACATCAGCCCTCTGAGCAACATGACAAAACTACGGAGGCTGGAGTTGCATGCCAATCAAATAAGTGACACCAGCCCTCTGGGCCGCATGACTCTGATGAAGGATCTGAATTTGACCGGCAACCAGATAACCGACGTAAGTCCTCTGAGTAACCTGACTAACCTGCAGACGCTGTATTTGGATGGCAATCAGATAAGCGACATAACCCCCCTTAGCAGTCTGACAAACCTAAGGCAACTCTACCTTGACCATAACAGGATAACTAACATTTCTTCCCTTAAAGCGTTGACAAAAGTCGGAGGAAGTGGGGGCTTCTGGGTGCGTGAAGGTATTAGTGTTCACCTTGGACTTTCAAACAACCAAATATCGGACATTAGCCCTCTTGTACACAATTCAGGAATCGGAAAGGGAGATGGAGTTGACCTAAGAAAAAATCCCCTCAATGATGAAGCACACGACGTTCATATCCCTACCCTCATTGAAAGAGGTGTGAAGGTTCTGTTTGATCCAAAACCAGAGGAAGGAGGTAAGCCAGAGTCATGACCAGAGAAGAACTCGAAATATCTCGTAAGCAGTTCTGTTCCACCATGAAAAGCCGCTTCGCCGCTTCACTTCGTTCAGCGCCTCTCTTTGGAAAGTGGCTCAGGAAAAAGGCAACGAATATACTGGCAGGAGAAGCAATACTCGGCGATACCAATGCGGTAAATCTCCTTGCGGAGGCTCTGACAAACCACACCGCCCCAGAGGTCCAGGCTATTGCTGGTGGTGCCCTGAACCAGTTGAAAAATCCTGAGGCCATTGAAGCCTTCTGCGACTGTCTCATGGCATATAGAGACTCCAACCCCGATTCTCGGGATGGCGCAGTTTATCCCGATGCAATCGGGGCGCACCTGCTTCGAATTGCCCTGGATAAAGGTTATGTTCCAAAAGAGGAGGCAAAGAGGGCGCTGTTCTATTTCATAACTGAGCAGTGGGAGCAATATGAACTCCTTGACTTTCAAGAGGGTAACCCCCTCCTGTGCAAGGGTTATGCTCAGGCATCTGAGGAAGTAAAAAGGCGTTTTTTAGAGGTTGCCAGGCAGAACGGCAGAAGCGACATCTTGAGTGAAACATTGGTTGGAAGAGGGAAGCAACTTAGGATTGGGGAGATGAGTGATGCGGAATGGGCGACAATTGTGGAGGGGTTAAAGAGTGAGAGCAGATGGGATGAGATGTTGAGGATACTATTCCTTGCCCCTGTGGAGTGGGCCGCGGAGATGGTCCTTGCCATGAAAAGCCTTATTACCCCAAAGCAAAGCTACGGGCTGGACGGAGGATGGAAGGCAAAGGAAGAGGAGAGGTATTTATGGGAAGAGATAATGGGGCTTTGCCCAAGAGAGGGAAAGAGGGTAGTGCTTCCCGACCCAACTGGCGAACTCATCCGGACGCTTAAAGGACATGAACATTGGGTTTGGTGTCTTGCCCTCACTCCAGACGGGAAGATGCTGGCAGGCGGGAGCTATGACAGAACAGTGCGGCTCTGGAGTCTCCCAGATGGCAAGCTCATCAGGACGCTTACGGGACACCGAGAACCGATCTGGTGTCTTTCTATCACCCCAGACGGGAAGACACTGGCAAGCGGGAGCTTAGACAAAACGGTGCGACTTTGGAGTCTCCCCGACGGTGAGCTTATCAGGACGCTTGAGGGACACACAAAGGGGGTCTGGTGTCTTTCCATTACTCCCGACGGGAAGATACTGGCAAGCGGAAGCTATGACAAAACAGTACGTCTCTGGAGTCTCCCCGACGGTGAGTTTATCAAGACGCTTGAGGGACACACAAACGCGATCAAGTGTCTTGCCCTCACCCCTGATGGGCGTCTCCTTGCAAGCGGGGGCTTTGACAGAACCGTGCGTCTCTGGCGTCTCCCAGATGGCGAGCACATCAGGACGCTTACGGGACACAGAGAGTCTATCTGGTGTCTTGCCCTCACCCCAGACGGAAGGATACTGGCAAGCGGAAGCTATGATAACACCGTGCGTCTCTGGCGTCTCCCAGACGGCGAGCACATCAGGACGCTTGAAGGACACAAAGACGGGGTCTGGTGTCTTGCCCTCACCCCAGACGGAAGGATACTGGCAAGCGGGGGCTATGATAACACCGTGCGTCTCTGGAGCCTCCCAGACGGCGAGCACATCAGGACGCTTGAGGGACACAGTGCTCCTATTTGGTGTCTTTCTATCACCCCCGATGGGCGTCTCCTTGCAAGCGGAGGCAAGGACAACACCGTGCGTCTCTGGCGTCTCCCAGATGGCGAGCACATCAGAACGCCTGAAGGACACAGAGATTTTGTCGTCTGTCTTGCCATCACCTCCGACGGAAAAATACTGGCAAGCGGCAGTGAGGACCGAACGGTGCGTCTCTGGAAGCTTGCATGGGCAAAGCCACTGGCGTTTGCAGGGGATGACGATTTAGAGTATGTGCAGGGGATTCTTCGGGAAAGAAACCTTTCAGAAAGCAAGCGCAGGGGATGGCAGTTCCTGGAGGCGCTTCTCAAAGCTAAGTTCAGGTTTGAGATCACTTGAACTTAGCTTTGAGAAAATAAGTATCTTCTGCCTAATGTTTGCTCATTTTTTCCAAATTGAACAGTGGTTCCTAAAAAATAAGTAATCATAAAATGAGGTTTTAAATAGATGTTGATATGAGGAAAATATGAAAACAAGAAAACAAAATGATGATAACAAACCTCAAAATATAATTGTTAAACAAGCTCCGCGTCATTCCCCCAATGAATATGGAATAGCACATATTATAAAGGATATTAGGATTCATTTTAATAGATATGAGGCTCATTATTATACAACAGAAGTCAACCAAGATACTGGCAAATATTACATCTTGGAAGCAAAGAGAAAGTTCACGAAATATTATTTAGAGCATATAGCTGAATTTTATGGTGATTTTCATGACAACTAAACTAGACGAGATGACAAAAATATACCCAGAAAAATTTGCCTCGGAGGACAAGATATTCAGTCATATCCATCGAGGCGCCAGAATATTTATTGGTACAGGTTGCGGTGAGCCTCAATATCTTGTTCATGCTCTGATAAATTATGTGGAATCTCATCCAAAGGCTTTTTTCGATGCTGAAGTATTCCATGTAGGAGATTGTAAGAGTGGTGTTCAGTCCTTGTGGCTCATCCATGGACAGGTATCCTTTTGAGGACAGTGTGCGCAACCGTACTTCCTTGAGATTAACGGCAGGACTAGAAATGCATCTATTGCAAAGAGAAGAAACAATACCAGTATCAATAGGGAAAATTCCCCCCAAAAAAGAAATGTAATGCTCACCACCGTAGGAATGACCCAAAGAGGAAAAATTACGGGAAGGTGTTTTTTGAATTTCTCATTGAAGCGGCTTCCATCCATCTTAGGTCTGATTTTGGGAGCTATCTGTCCATATCCGCAGGGACAGGTCCGGGTGTCAAAAAAGTGGCAATAAGGACAGATGAAAACGATAAACCATAGCGTGCCCAAGATGCCATAAGCAATGAACCCTCCGAAGGTAATCCATCCCCAGACTGACATCCCAATAATTAGAAGAAGGATAGTGGCGCCAAGCAATGTCATGATGAGATATGGGAGATTATCGATTACTTCCTGAAGATGGGTGTATTGGTGCTGTGGACGGTAATTCTCACAATCTATTTCGTCCCCTGGCGTTTTTATCGGTATGGTTTCTTTTGTCTTAGGATATTCTAGCTGATGACGATTGTCAATATCGTGCTCATCAAAGGCGGGATGATCCCCCTCTTGTAATTTCTTCGCTGGAGTGTTGCCTAAATCCTTGTCCATTTTGCTTTTCTGTTGGAGCGTTCCTTTCCTGCTTTTTTTGTCACTTTATTCCAATCTAAACTTTAACATATCTGTTCCTGCCGGGCAATAAAAATCGTATTCGGGGTACTTTGCATATCCTTCTTCCTGTATTCTGTGCCGGGGTTTCGGCTGATGACTTGGACGCTCGGATGGCCAAAAGCCATGCTGCAAATGAAGCTACAGAGCGATTGGCAATAAATCCACCGGCGGTGATAATTCATGATTGAACTTCGACTCTATCAACAGGAATGTATTGAAGCAATCAAATCAGCGGAACAAGGGGACAAGTATTTTTATCAACATTCCAACAAAGGTTGAATCGGATGTGAAACTCGACGAAAACGTCGAAAACGCTCGACCAAATAGTCGAAGGTAGGTATAAAAACATTCATAGCGTAATTGGCAATAATATGACAATGGCATTCGACTAAAACGTCGAAAATGAAGCCAAGCAGACTATTTGAGATATTCCGTAGAATACAGTCACAACAGCTATTGGCGGGTACTTTGTTCTGTTGGCATACCTGATGCATAGTAGATGACAGAACAACGCAATCATGAACAAAAATTGTTAAAATAATGACAAGGAGAAAAATCATGAAACGATTAACCCGCCTCACGACAATACTCGCGCTCTTGTGGGGTTTGACAGCCTTGACGGCTCTCTCTTTTGCAGCCCCTCATCGTGGCTTTGGCCCTGGAAACTTTGTGGATGCGAACGGTGACGGAATACGGGATGATGCTCCGGATGCCGATGGAGATGGCATTCCTAACGGACGGGACCCGGATTATGTTCCAGCCAATCCTGACGCAGGATGCCACTTCGTAGATGCTGATGGCGATGGAATCAATGACAACGCCCGTGATACGGACGGCGATGGCATTCCTAATGGCCGTGATGAAGATGCTGTGCGTCCACAGGATGGAACCGGTCAGCGTCTCGGCTGGCTGAGCCGTGTACGCAGTAGCTTCGATAGCATTTTGGGTCGTTCACATGGTCAGAAGTCTAAGGCACGCTCGGTTGCCTCTTTGAAAGCATCTGGCGCTCCTGCGATGAACCATGGTTTCGGCCCTGGGGATGTCACAGGGTTCGACCACGTTGGTCCAGCGGATGGCACCGGCAATGGTCAAGGCGCCACCAGTGGCCTTTGTGACGGAACTGGTCCAAATGGCATTCGCGCCCGTCGGTAAACCAAAGAAATAGTTATGGGAATCCGCTTCATTGAAGTGGATTCCTCACATTAGAAACTACTGTCAAGGTACAGTGGAAACCAAAAGGAGGATAAATCAATGAAAACAACGATTCGGACACTGAAACGATGGTTACTCCTGATAGTAAGTATCGGGATATTCCTCCTATTTATTATGTTGCCCACCTTTGCACAAACCATTCTGCAATTCGAGCAGCAAAATGGTTATACGAGCAACTTGTTCCAGAACTACAAGGGGATAGGCAGTAGCTTATCCACCACGTCCCTTGACATTGGTTATACCGCGTTTTCCCACCTAACCTTGCTCTACAAAGGCAACCTGAATTTTTTCGACACGTCCCTCAATGCCGATATACAGAGACATAGTGGATTACTTGAATACACGACCAAATTTGGTCGGACATCTAATTGGCTGCGTCTTGGATTGATGTGGGATTGGCAACTCTCAGATGAGTTTTCTTTGGATTATGAATATTCTGAGCCATCCGTCTATTTTGGGTGGAAGTATGACTTAGGTACACAGTCATTGCTCAGTGCAGGACTGCGTTATCGCAAACACACATATCTTTATGCTGATGAGTACAGCTTTCGTGAGTCGTTCGGCTTTGGACGATGGAATCGCAGCTTTAACACGGGTACGTCATACCAGATAGAGTTGGGTTTTGGACGCAAAGAATACACGCTTCAGACTATTGATGATACCGTCGTACCCTCTCAGATAAGCTGGCGTTTCAGAGTTGCACAGTCCCTATTTTCCAACGTTGGGCTTTGGGCACAGTGGTCGGCGCGACGTTTGCTTGAACCAGATTCACGCTACCTCATTACAGATGACTCCTACCTGCTGGACGAAGGTTTCGACGACATCTACCATTTTCATACTTCCCAATGGCAGATGGGTTTCCATTGGGTAATCCGTCCCAGATGGCAGCTGAAAACCAACCTCTCCTATGCGACGAATAACTATCCTCATCGTCCCATTTTTGATCTTTACGGTGAAATTCTATCCGACAGCCTCGAGCGTCGCGACCAATCCGTTTCCCTTGGCATCGCACTGGATGGTTCAATGCCACTGCCCTTATCAAGCAGTTCCCTCCCGTTTATTCTCCGCTACGATTATTCCCATCATTTGTCCAATGATGAATATTATGATTTTTCGCAACACACCATTTCGATGGGTTGGAAATTGGGATTTTGAACATTCCCAAGGCCTTCCTTTAAGGAATAAAAATAGGTTTTTCCCCGATAGCCCGGGATTTTCGACCTTTCAAAACCCTTTCTTATGGGTAATTTGTATGTTGGACAAAATTTAGATTAAAAAAGGAGAGCTCAAATGCTATAATTATGGATGTTCTGTTGGATGAATTCCAATAGGACAAAATCCAATCAATATCTGATAATTCGCCGGTTTATACTATGAATGCTTACAAAAATCCACTTCCATTTCAGCCATTATATCTTCTCGCGATGGTTGCAGTATTGTTGGTTATCTTACTGGGATTGTCATGGATTGAATTAAACCAGAGCAAACGTGAGATTCTTCACGTCATAAGAGCGGAAGCCTTCTCTTTCGTAGACTCTCTCTCCATTGCCGGGGAAAACGCTATAGCGTCTTTTGACGAAGTTGAAAACCTTCTGGCGCAACGTCTCCTCAATAACGCAAGATTGTTAAAACGCCTGGATAGGCAAAATCAACTATCACCTGCGCTCATTTCACAGGTTGCCGAAGAAAACAACATCTATCGCATTAACGTTTTTGACAGACAGGGAAAGCGTGTCATGAGCAGCCAGCAGCATGTTCATTTAGACTTGAAAAGCAAGCATTCACCCATAGATTACATCCATCCTTTACTTTCAGGAACGGAATCCGAATTGGTCATCGGCTTGAAAGAAAGCCGCCATGGAGTTGGAGAACGCTTTGCCGTAGCTGTTCGCAGAGATAGAGGCGGCGCGATTGTTTTAAATATTGACGCCGCGGAGATGTTGAATTTTCGCCAACACATCGGATTGGGGAGGTTGATTCAGGACATCGGAGAAACAGGTGAGATCCGTTACATCGCATTGCAGGATGAAGATGGCATAGTTGTCGCAACCAAAAATTTGACCCGTTTGGAAAGAATCAAAGACGATAAGTTTCTTTCCGATGCGTTAGAGAAAAAACGCACCGATTGGCGATACCAGACTTTTGGGGAGAATAAACTGCTGGAAGTTGTCAAACCATTCACAGTAGATAGTGTAACCTTGGGATTGTTTAGAATCGGGCTTTCATTAGAGCATGTAAATGCGGCAACTTCGCGGGCTAAAACGCGCCTCTTCGTCCTGACAGGTATATTTCTAGCCGTTGCCGTCTTTTCTCTATTTTTCTTGTGGTTGCGACAAAATTACGCCCTCTTGGGGCAAGCATATCATCGGATAAAGACATACACCGGCAATGTGCTTGCCAACGTAGCTGATGCTATCATCGTGACTGATTCCGATTGCATCATAACGGTGTTCAATCAAGCCGCCGAAAATCTATTTTTAAAAGAGGCGCAGCACACTATAGGACAATCAATCGCAACGCTGGAAGGCGAATTTTTACTGTCCTTTGAGCAAACTCGGCGTGAAAAACAGGGTATATCCAATAGAGAGATGCATTATCAGCGTGCCGATGGAAAGTTGTTTATCCTCGCCGTCTCAACGTCGCTGACGAAAACAGAAGAGGGAGAAATTGACTCCGTTGTCGCTGTCATAAAGGATTTGACCGAGCAGAAAAAACTGGCAGAAGCCGCCCGCCGACAGGAAAAATTGACCGCAATGGGTGAACTTGCTTCGGGTGTTGCACATGAAATTCGCAATCCGCTTAACACCATCGGGATGATAGCTCAACGGTTGAAGCGAGAATTCTCCGTACCTGACAATGAATACGATTCCCTACTTAAAATCGTGCGCGATGAAGTCAGCAGGATGAACCAGATTATCGAACACTTTCTCCAATTTGCCCGTCCACCAAGCCTTCAATTGGAAGCTACGAACATGACAGAGTTCTTAGATGATGTAATACTTCAAACGAGAGCACAAGTGGAGGCTAAAGGAATCCAACTGGAAGAAGAAATAGAATCACTACCTGAAATAAAAATCGATCAAGCTCAGATGAAGCAGGCTTTGTTGAACTTGATTTTAAATGCTATTGAAGCGACATCGGCGGGAGGAAAAATTTCCATTAGCGCTTATGCCGATGACCAGGAAATACGCCTTGAAATTGCTGATACAGGCGTGGGTATACCCGAAGAGAATCTTTCCCAAATTTTCGACCTGTATTTTACAACGAAGGACACAGGAACAGGCATGGGACTTGCGCTGGTCAATCGCATTATCGTCGAACACGGTGGACGAATTGAAGTCTCTTCGCAAGAAGGTAAAGGAACTACGTTCATCTTATCTCTACCGGCAAATTAGAATCGGACCAACCAAATTCCCTTCAATTTTTAATTCTTCCCACTCGACCAAAATGTCGAAAACACTCGACAAAATGGTCGAAGCAAAAAAACAGTCATAGCACAGCTTTCGATAATATGAAAATAGAATCCGACTATTTGGTCGAATTGAAAGGAAGAGGACTATTTTAAGCATCCCGTAGAATACAGTTACAAAGCCTATTGGGGACTCTTTGCTATGTTGGCATGGATTATGCGTATCCTTCAAAGGACTTCTGATACGGGTGATAAAAACATCACAAGTCATTCAACCAGACCGCTAATAGCTCGCTATCGCGGCTGGTTAATTCTGTTGATATGAAAATATCGATTTAAGGAGAATAAATCATGAGAAGTGTATGGACAGCTACGGTAGTTGCGTTGCTAATGGTTATCGGCAGCGCTATGTTGATGGCTAATGGTGGTAGTGAAGGGGATGGCATCTGTATAACCATTTCACCACAGACGCTGGTGCTGAGTCATGATTCATGTAGTGTCACGGTTCATACCAATATTGCCATTGGACTAGTGAATTGTGATTCGTTGCAGCTTGAGGGAATCGCCCCCTATCTGACTAAAGCAGACAACCGAGGTGAACTGGTGGCCAAGTTCGACGCGGATGCTGTAAAGGCCATTGTTGACCCAGGCCAAGTCACACTGACATTGACAGGTCTGCTTGTCGATGATATTCATAGTCCTTTTGCCGCTTCAGATACAATTACGGTAAAGGAATAACTTAAGACATTAGACTACTACAATTCGCGAATTCAGATGTTGCGAAAACGCGCTGGGTACCATGATGCTGAAGCGATAAGGGCAGCTTATCCGGTTGAGCTTGATACCTGGCGCGTTTTCTATTGACAGCCCTGAATGATTTTCTTTGACATCCACTAACAAGGGCTTCAGAGAATCCGGTTCATATCGCTTTCCATAGGAGGCAAAAAATGCTTAGTAAGAAGGCCTTTAGAGGCAGAAGATTCACGACATTTCTCGTTGTCATTTCTTTTTTGGTGATGACTATCTCAGGACTGGTTCTCTACATAACACCTCCAGGTAGGGTAGCTCACTGGACAAATTGGAAACTTTTAGGGATAACAAAAGAAGGTTGGGGAGCAATGCATACGATATTCAGCCTTCTCTTCATGATTATCGCTATACTTCACCTTCGTTACAATTGGAGAGTTTTTCTGATTTATATTCGGGATAAGGTTAAGCAAAGCATTCGGCTCAGATGGGAGTTTCTGGCTGCGGTATTGGTGAGCGTTATAATCTTTGTTGGCACATTATACAATATGCCGCCGTTTGCTACCATTATGGGTTTTGGCGAAAGAATAAAACACCATTGGGAGGAGACTCAGTCAAGCCCTCCGATACCGCACGCTGAATTACTGAGTTTGGAAGCATTCGCCTCCCAAATAGAAATTACTCTGAGTTCGGCGGTAGAAAAGCTGACATCAGAGGGATACAAAATCGAGGAACCCAAGAAAACCTTGAAAGAAATCGCCAGTGAAAACAAAATCTCCGCTCAACATCTTTACGAGATAATCACAGGTGATTCTCACCAAATTAGAGGAGAGGGGTTTGGAGGAAGGGGATTTGGACAAACTGAAGGAGATACTGCACATCCACCTGACCTATATTGAGGAAAACA
>JACKQG010007312.1_pt1 | contig 11192 bp, 8 predicted proteins | sample 8237621 | NCBI WGS metagenome assembly JACKQG01 (sample SAMN15677084, study PRJNA649215) | marine metagenome | biome: marine; feature: Black Sea; material: saline water; isolation source: suspended particulate matter (SPM) from the Black Sea western gyre | collected 2013-06-09/2013-06-10 | depth... | reverse complement strand
GGTTCTTCGAGAATCTTCAGGAGCGCGTTAAATGCCCCCGTGCTGAGCATGTGAACTTCATCGATAATATAAATTTTAAATCGTGCCCGTGCAGGCCGGTAGAGTGCATTTTCCCGAAGCTGACGAATGTTGTCCACACCTGTATTGCTGGCACCATCGATCTCAACCACGTCGATATCTTCGCCCTGGTTGACGGACACACAACTGTCGCACTTCAGGCACGGCGTAACCGTCGGCCCATCGGCCTCAAGGCAATTCAGCGACTTGGCGAGAATACGGGCCATGGTCGTTTTGCCCACACCGCGCGTTCCGCAAAACAGATACGCATGTGCCACACGCCCCATTTGGATCGCGTTTTTGAGTGTCTTCGCAACGGCATCCTGTCCGACCACTTCGTCAAACGTCTGAGAGCGATATCGCCGTGCTATGACTGTATAACTCATGAAATAAATCCCGTTCCAAACTGTCAATTATCAATTAATGAAGACGCCAAACACCTTACATGAGACACACTGAAAATGCAACCGAAAATAGAAAATTGAAATTCGAAAAGGGAAATAAAAAAAGTGGCCGGGTTGGCCACGCACAACAAAGGATACGCTTATGGCTGCTCGGTTCCCCGCCTGACCAGGTTCGCGTCCAATGCTTGCATGGGACCCGACCGCGAATGAGTGCGACAATGGTATCCCACCTGAAAGTAAGGTTTCACAGTGTATCGTGTCGGCTTCATATTTCCAGCAAAAAATCCACAAAATTCGTTTATTCGACCCTTGATTCGGTTATAATAGCACAGAACAGGGGTTATTTTTAGGAGAGGCGATTATGAATGTCCGAATTGAAGATAATTGCACGGCGTGCGGGTTGTGCGTGGACACCTGCCCGGAAGTGTTTGAGATGGGTGATGAGATCGTTCAGGTCATTATCGATGAGGTGCCGGCAGAAATGGAAGACACCGTCCAGCAGGCCGCCAACGAATGCCCCGTCGAAGTGATCGTGGTAGAATAAATTCAGCCTTTGTCAGAAGTCATTTTGGGCCGGAAAGTTGTTGACCGCGGTCGCGTGCGGCGGTCAATGCCTGCAGGATCATCTCTGAAATCCCCTTTTCTGAAAAGATCTTGAGGGCCGCTTCAGTGGTTCCGCCGGGGCTGGTTACTTTTTGGCGCAAGATGGCAGGACCTTCACCGTTTGCTTGTGCCGCTTCGGCCAGTAAGGCGGCGCCTTTGGCGGTTTGCAGTACGAGTGTTTTAGCGTCGACTTCGGTCAGACCCAATTCGATACCGGCCTTGATCATCTCTTCCATGAGCAGGAAGAAATAAGCCGGCCCGGAACCGCTGACGGCGGTAACTACATCGACCAGGTCTTCATTTTTAACGACAATCGCTTTGCCCACGGACGAACAGATATCCAATGCGGCTTTGAGGTTTTCTTCTGTCGCTGTAGCATTGTACAAACCGCTCGCACCGGCAGCCACTAACGCAGGCGTATTCGGCATGACACGGATGACCTGCACTTCGCCCAGCTCAGCGCAGATGGAGGCGGTTGTGATGCCGGCGGCAATCGAAACCACCAGCACATCGGGTTTTAATGTATTGGCAATGGACATTAAGACATCCGACATCACCTGAGGCTTGACACTGAGGATCACAATATCGGCCTGTTTTGTCAGTTCGACATTGTCGGTCGTTGTCCGAATGCCGTATTGGGCTTTTAATGCATCCAACCTTTCCTGACGTACATCCGATACCCAAATGTTGCCGGCTTTGAACAAACCCGCTTTCACCACGCCCTCGAGCAGGGCCTGCGCCATATTCCCGCCGCCGATAAATCCGATTGTTTTCATAATCCATTCCTTGTTATCGTGTGCTTTTGTGCCATCATAACATCAACCGGTCAGGAGGTCAAACTGTTCCGGGCTGAGACTCTGACGGAGTTTCTGGAGTGCCTGCAGTTCGATCTGCCGGATACGTTCCTTGCTTAAATTTAATTCGTCACCGATCTGTTTGAGTGTCATGGGTTTCTTCTTGATAATACCGGGATCGATCGCATAATGGTTCAAAATAATATACTGCTCCCGCTGGTCCAGATTATTTTCGATAATTTTCCGTAAATCCCCCTGTGCCTTCTCGACGGCATACACATCCGGTAACTGATCCAACCGCAGGTTGACCGGCAGATTTGCAAAGTCGGTGCCGCCTGCCCGGTCCCGGCGTTTGGCTTCGGCAGGGATCATGCGGGCAAAGTCTTTGACGATGGCCCAACTGGCATAGGTACTGAAGCGATAGCCACGCATGTAATCAAATTTTTCCACTGCCGCCATCAAAGCCACGCTGCCTTCGCTGACCAGTTCGCTCATGATGAGCGCCGGTGTCATGTGCTTGCCTGCAATACTGACGACCAGGGGCATGTTGGCTTCAATGATAATTTTCTTCACTTGATCGGCCTGCTCAAGCAGCTTTTGAATGCGGTTCAACCGAGCTGTTTTGGGACGGCCTCGCTGAATTTGCTGACGCTGACCGGCAGCCAGAAACTTGAGGTAATTATACCGCTGAAACAGTGATGTCTCCTGCTGACGGCTCAGGAGAACATTTCCCGCTTTCGGGTCAGGTGTAAGCTGTTCGAGCGGAACCGAGACTATTTTTTCTTCGGCATCCGGAGCGGTAAAATCCTCACTGTCGATATATTCGATCTTGCGGCCGAATAACTCCCGCGCACGCTGCTGGTTAATGATACGATAAATGGAACTGCGGCTGCGGCCGAATCGTTCCATCAGGTCCTTGACCGAAAACCCCTGCCGGCTCAGTTTATATAACTGAACGGCGCCCTTGGCTGAGATCTTGCCGCGTGATACAGGAAATTTTTCTTTCCTGCCATGAATCTCAAACTCCGCCAGTACATACCGAACCGTCTCACGGGAACGACCCATCTGTTTGGCCACATCAAGTATGAGTTGATTCAGTGTGCGATATTTTTTTTCTGAGGCAAGCCGTTCGGCCAGTTCTAAAATCTGCTGCTTACCGGAAGCATTCAGTAATGAAAACCGAGCTGCTTTACGGACCAGCCCGGGATGGTCCGTCGCAAACTGCTCAACCGTTGACTCGGTAAAACCTTTTCGCTTTTTGCCATCTTCAAACACATAGGTCTTAGCGGCAAGTCCCCTGTTCTGCCAGCGGCGAATGGTTTTCGCAGAAACCGAAAACCGTTTGGCAAGCTGGTCGACCGTATAAATCTTTTCCTCTTGGTCGGCCGCATTCAGTTCCAACTCACCGCTGAGCTGAGAAATCCATACCCGCAAATCGGCCAACAGGGCCTTACCGGGGATGAGTTTCTGGTCAGATGAAACCCGCGGACGATATCCGGTAATGCGAAAAACAACAAAGTCAAACGGATACTCCATTTCCGAATCGGTCATCATCATCAGTTGTTCGGCTGCGGCTAGCTGTTTTTTCTTCTGGGCCATCGGCGCAAACCGCAACTGTTCCAGGAATTCACGCAAAACAGGATGGACAACTTGAATCCGCATCTCTTTGATTATCATCAACCGCAACGATTATTCAAGACTTTTCGACCCTGCATTTATAAATAAAGCAAACAAAATACGTCCGGTTTCTCCGCGTTAACACCACCCTATTTTACAAAACTCTGAAATAAATCGATTGACAGATTCGATGATTATTTGATATAAGGAAAAGAGCTCCTTCTGCCGCCTGTGGTCAGTAGCCCTGGGAAGTTCACAAGCTTCCATTCCTCCTTCAGCCACAGGCGGATTTTTTTGCGCATAAAAAAGCGGCGTGTGTTGGAAAACACACGCCGCTTTATATATTTACATTCCTGCGTTCTCAGTTGAGCAAGGTCTTGGCAATATCGACAGCCGTTGCGGCATCGGCCGCGTAGCCGTCGGCACCGATCTTGTCAGCATAGGCCTGTGTCACAGGGGCCCCACCAATCATCGTCTTGGCGGACAAACCGGCTTCCTTGATCGCCCGGATGGTTTTTTCCATCGACGGCATGGTCGTCGTCAACAAGGCACTAAGGCCCACAACCTGAGCCCCGCTTTCTTTGGCCTTTTGCACAAAGAGTTCCGGCGATACATCTGTTCCTAAATCCAGTACATCGAAACCGGCGCCTTTGAGCATCATCATGACCAGATTCTTGCCGATATCATGCAGATCGCCCTGAACCGTTCCGATCACCGCTTTGCCGATCGGCTCTACGCCGGCCTCAACCAGTTTCGGCGCCAGCACTTCCATCGCCATCTTCATCGCACGTGCCGCGATCAGCACTTCGGGTATATAGACCTCGTTAGCTTTAAACTGAATACCGATCACATTCATCCCTGCGATCAGGCCGTCAGCAAGAACGATTCCCGGTTCCATTCCCTCATCCAGCGCGGCCTTCGTGACATCCACAGCCGTTTTTTGATCCCCCTTGATGATCGCATCGCTCAACGTCTTCAAATCTGCCATTTTTTACCTCATTGTTTTCCCATAACTGTATGGTTAATCATTATTTCCGCCTTTCCTTTTAGCTATTTGGGACAGAAAAATCAAGCACTTTCACGGGTTCCGGCAAGAAACACATAAAAAACGGTATAAAATCAATTATTTCAAGCTGTTTTTCGGGAGTTTGTGCCGGCTTGAAGTATTACGGTCCGGTTTGGAGCAACGATGCCCACGCAGGGTCGCAACGGAACCAACCGGAATACGATGCTGTAAAACAATGTAATATGGGGGGGGAAATCAGATTCCCAGTGACTGGATCTGATTGATGACATATTGGTACATCGCCATCATTCCATAGCAAAGTCCGATCGTCAGGGCGAGCATGGAAACCGTAATCGTTGCCTTCACAACCAGACTGTACCGTCGATTTGTCCACACCATCGGCAGTGCCAGCGGTCCCAGCGTCAGCAGAGCGATAACGATCGTCGCGTTGGATTGATACCATTTTCCGCCGGATTTCGGGGCCGATGGGGAGGGTTTGCCACATAGAAATTCCCCGCAATGGCGGCATTTGATCGCCTCAGCCAATATCCGTTCGGCACAAAATGGACACTTCTTTGTTTCTTCCGGCGGCACAACAGCAACCGCTTCAACCGGCTCTTCAAATGACGTTCGCATAGCGCTCTCCAAAGTAAGACAATGCTATTGTATCGTCATTTCCGGCGGAGTAATAAAGCTCAAAAAAGTAAATCTATTTATCCGTCAGCCAATTAGGTCCGATAGAAACGTCAACCTTCAGCGGCACATCCAGTTTAATCGCGCCGGTCATCGCTTCTGTGATCCAGGCGGCATGTTTTTCGGCTTCGACCTTCGGCAATTCGAAAACCAGTTCGTCATGAATCTGCAGAATCATCTTGACGGGCAGATCCTCTTCCTCGATGCGTTTTTGGATGTTGATCATCGCCACTTTGATGAGGTCGGCCGCCGAGCCCTGAATAACCGTGTTGATGGTCAGGCGTTCGGCCTGTGAGCGAATATTAAAATTCTTACTGTTCAGCCCCATGATGGGCCGGCGGCGATGCAGGATCGTTTCGGCATAGCCCATATTCTTCGCTTTATGGATGATGTCGTCCATGAACCCGCGAATGGACGGATAGCGGTCGAAATAATCGGTGATAAACTGTTTGGCTTCGGCCTGACTGATGCCGATCGCTCTGGCAAGCCCGAACGGTCCCTGCCCGTAGATGATGCCGAAATTGACGCCCTTGGCCTTGCCGCGCATCTCGCTGGTCACTTCCTCCAGCGGCACACCATAGACCTGTGAGGCCACGAACCGGTGAATATCCTGATCGTCGGTAAAGGCTTTCAGCAAGGCTTCATCCTTGGAAAAATGGGCGAGCAGACGCAGTTCGATCTGTGAGTAGTCGGCACTGAGAATGCAGCCGGACTTATCAGCCGGGATAAAGGCCGAACGAATCTTTCGGCCCATCTCGGTCCGCACAGGAATATTCTGCAAATTTGGATCGGACGAGGACAACCGCCCCGTCGCTGTGACCGTCTGGTTAAACGATGCATGGACACGATCCGTGCGCGGATTGATAAGTTGGCCGAGTTTGTCCGTGTAGGTGTTTTTGAGCTTGACCAGTTGGCGATATTCCAGCAGCAGCGGAATGATGTCATGGTCGTTTTTAAGTTGTTCCAGTACGCCTGCATCAGTGCTTCGCTGGGTCTTGCCTTTTTTAAGGCTCGTCAGATCCAGTCGATCGAACAGAATTTCTCCGAGCTGTTTGGGCGAATCGATATTGAACGGCTCACCAGCCAGTGCATAGATCTGATCGGTTAGCTTGTCGACTGTTTCGCTCATCGTATTGGACATCTTCCGCAACAGTGCTGTATCCAGCGACACGCCGTGGGCCTCCATGCGAGCCAGCACCTCGACCAGCGGCATTTCTAACGTCTCAAAAAGTTGTTTGACATCGCCCATCGCATCCAGCCGTTTGGACAGGTATTCATACAGCCGGAATGTAACATCCGCATCTTCGGCAGCATACTCGCACGCTGCGGCGGTGTCCACCATGTCGAATGTCAACTGGTTTTTGCCCTTGCCGATCAGGGACGAAATGGGTATCGGTTCGATGCCGAGGTAGTCTCTGGACATTGCATCCATGCCATGACTGGAACGGTCGGCGTGCAGACAATAGGATGCAACCATCGTATCGAATACCTTCCCTTGCTCTAAGGCCACCGGCAGCTGAGCGTTTTCCAGAACGAGGTAGTCATACTTCAGGTTCTGTGCGATCTTGTACCGCTTGGCATCGGCCAATATGGGCCCGATCAGCTCACGCACCTTAGCAATATCCAGCCGGTTCTGTCCCATCGGCACCCGCACGGGCAGATAATACGCCTTGCCAGCGGCCCAGCAAAAACTTATGCCGACAAGGTCGGCACGCATCGCGTTTATGCTTGTTGTTTCGGTATCGAAAGCAAACCGCTTTTGCTTGTCTAATTGCTTGACAAACTTTTGCAGTTTTTCCAGCGTGTCTACCAGTTCATAATTGCCCTTGGCACCAGTCTCCGAAGGCGTCTGGTCACCAGCTTCTGCGAAAAGGCCGCCGGGGATGGCTTCGGCCTGTTTTGCCTTAACGTCTTTTTCCTCCACCTGAACACCTAACGACGAGAGCAGTTTGGTAAAACCAAGCTCTTTATAGATCCCGGCCAGTTTGTCTTTGTCCGGGGCGCAAACCGCAAAGGTCTTTTCGTCCAATTCGACCGGGGCGGAACAATTGATGATCACCAGCTCTTTGCTTAAATAGGCCTGCTCTTTGAATTTCCGCAGGTTCTCACCGCGTTTGCCCTTGATCTCGTCGGCATGGGCATAGAGGTTGTCCAGTGAGCCGTATTTCTTGATCCAGTCGGTTGCGGTTTTCGGGCCGACGTCCGGTACCCCCGGGATGTTGTCGGCGGCATCGCCCTGCAGTGCCATCATGTCAATGATCTGCTCGGGGTTGAGGCCCTTATCGGCCAATAAACTTTCCGGTGTTGTTACTTCGTCTTTTTTGACATCGTAGGCCACCACATGCTCACCGAGAAGCTGGAGCATGTCCTTGTCCTTGGAGCAAATGAAGCTATCGATGCCCTTTTCCGTCGCCTGCTTGCACAGCGTACCGATCAGGTCATCCGCCTCCCAGCCATCGACGCGGAGCATCGGGATATTCATCGCGGCCAGAATCTCCTCGATCCGGCCGATCTGGGCGGGCAGGTCCTCCGGCATCGGCGGACGGTGAGCCTTGTAGTCCGGGTACATGTCCACGCGGAAACTTGGTGCCGCCGAATCCATCGTCACGACCAGCATATCCGGCTTGGCCCGGTCGAGCAGGCCCAGCAGCGTATTGGTAAACACAAACGCCGCCTTCGTCGGCTCGCCCGTCGGCCCCGTCAGCGGCCGCATCGGCGCATAGTACGCGGAATAAATATGGGCGTGTCCGTCAATGATATATAGCTTTTTCGACATTTCTTCCCTTTAATGTAGCCGAAGCGTCCCGCCTCGGATTATTCCACATAATAATCTGTTGGGTCTTTTAAGAGAGCAAAGTCTTTGTCGATAATCTCTTGCTCTTGCAACCCTCTTACAATATTAGTATAGTCTTCGCATTCACGACCCGTTTTTTGAAAACGCACAATCTCCCTCAGTGCCGATTCGTATTCTCCCATATTCCAAAAAGTATGAAAAACACAAAGAGACGCAAGAGAAGAGTCGGGCAGTAGCTCTGTAACTTCTCTGAAATAATCATTTGCTTCTTGCAGCTTTCCTTGGTCCCATGCTATCTTACGGAGTTGACCATAAGAAAAAGGAACATCCGGAGCTCGATGAATTATTTGTTTTAACAAGCGAATCGCTTCCTCACACTCTCCTTTTCTAACTAAGGCAAGTGCTTCATCAAATAATTTTTTAATTTCAGGTTCAAGTTTAATTTTATCAGTCATAGCACTTAATCCTGCATGGTTTTAACCGAGGCGATGCGGTTGACGTAATCGGCGCATAATACGCCGAATATATATGTGCATGTCCATCAATGATGTATAACTTCTTTGCCATTCAATTCTTTCATTTCTATATCGCCTGAAGGGTCGATATGCCCTTTTAAGCTTGATTTTAGATAGTAAATTCACCATTTTTATAGATAAGCTCACCATCGGCATAAATCTCTCCGCCGTCGGTCATATCCGCCAGCATATCCCAATGAACACCCGATTCATTCTTGCCACCGGCTAATGGAATAGCAGCCCCAATTGCCATATGAATTGTTCCGCCAATCTTCTCATCAAACAACATATTCTTCGTAAACTTGTTTACTGCCCTATTTGTTCCAACAGCGGCTTCGCCGAATCGTCTTGCCCCCGGAATTTCAAAAATCTTATCAAGCAACTCTTTTCCTTTTTGGGCATCCCACTTTACAACCTGACCATCTTTGACCTCGAGGGATATATCCTCAACCTCCTGGCCCATGTGAATACCCGGATAAGTGAATCGAATCTTGCCATTAACAGAATCCTCTACTGGTGAAGTAAATACCTCGCCATCCGGCATATTCAACTTGCCGGCACAGTTAATCCATTTCCTACCTTTTGCTGAAAATGTTATATCAATATCCTTAGCCAAAAAACAAATCTGATCTTTACCATCCAAGCAGTCCACTACTGCTTGCTGCCTTTTTTCCAATTCCAGCCACTTGGCAACCGTGTCATTCTCATATAAAAAGCAGGCCGAGTAAACAAATTCCTCGTATTCACTTTTGCTCATCCCGCATTCCTGTGCTGCAGCATCCGTCGGAAAAACACATGCAGCCCATTTCATGTCTCTTTCGACACCCACAGCTCTTTTAATATGGGTTGCCCTCAAATCCTTCCGTGAAATGCTGAAAGCCTGTTTCCTCAGTGGATCAACACTTTCAAGCTCTTTCACATTGAAGGGTGATATGACAGTCAAAAATGCTTCGTAGTTTTCGACCATATATTTTGCTCTCGGCGAAACATATGCCAATTGTTCATCACTAGCAGTCTCATAAAATATCTTTTCAGTACCGTTGATACTTATTCCAAACTCCGGATGCGCCCCCGCTTTCAAAGCCTCGCGATACACCTCTTTCAAGAAATCTTCTGCCAGATACGATGAGTCAATATAAAACCTGTCTCCCTTTTTCAGCTCCAGCGAATAATTAACTAAAAGCTTTGCATATTTCTTGTACATATTTTCCATTATATTCCTTTAGCTTACAAATTGTTTATCTTCAATCCTGCATAGTTTTGACCGAGGCGATGCGGTTGGCGTAATCGGCTTTTTATGCGGATGCCTCGTCAGCGGCCGCATCGGCGCATAGTACGCGGAATAAATATGGGCGTGACCGTCAATGATATATAACTTCTTAGCCATTCGATTCTTTCATTTAGATGCGTCAGATTATATATGATAATCTTGATTTTGTAAAAAAGGAATCCGAAAACAAGAATAATGCGGTGCAAAAGTGGGTTTGATTGGCTTGATCTACTGGTTATGGCGGAGCAATGGCCGGAAATCATCGAGTAACTAAATCATGCTTTTATAATCTTGAGTGGTCTAGATAAATGGTTCTGAGCAGGTAATAATACTTTTTGAGAAATGATCGACTCTGATGAAACGATTGCTTTATTCGGTCATTTCGTCAACAGTCAGTAATCTCAGGATATTGGGGTAGACCTGGATCAGGTCACGTAAGCCTTTGATCAGATCGGCCGATGTCAATATTCCATAGGTATTTGCCTCTTTGTCGAACACCGGCAAACAGGTCAGGTTGTTTTCAAGCATCGTGTCACAAACTTCCCAGAAGTAAACATTTCCCTCGACAAAAGGCCCATCTTCGGGCATGATATCCGAAATCGTTATATCACGCAGTGCCGAACGGCTGAGTTTGCCCTCGTAGAGAACATCGTCTTCTGTATTGCCCACCCGGAGACCGGCCAGAAAACCTAACACATCACGGTCAGAGACAAAACCGGAAAACGCCCCTTCATCGGTCAGAACAGGGATATTTCGACCGTATCCTGATGCAAAAAGACTCATCGCCTTCATCAGGTCATCTTGCTCTTCAAGGAATAACGTCGGTTTATGCATCATTTGTCTGGCCGTAAAGGGGCCCTTTTGAAGCATTTCTATGAGACTCAACAGACTCAGTGAAAGAACCTGGTCCATTTCTCCCGTGTCATCATTGCGGATGATGTCAAAGATATTTCCCAATCGACGCAGCAACCGCAGAACATCGCAGCTTTGGATACAACCGGCCCCCTGGGGACCATCCGCCACCAACACCGAATCCAGACTTTCAACGGACAGTGCCGCAATGGCACGCTCCATACCCGAATCGATCGAAACGGTACGTGTTTTATGACGCATGACTTTTGAGACCGGATAATTCAGGACGTCCCAGTCGTAGTAGCTTCGCTCAAGCGGCGATGCGGAAGAGACAATTTCACGAAAAATATCTTTGGCACGGATGCTTCCGATGAACGTCTGTTCTCGTTCACTTGTTCCGTACATCACCCGCACCGGCAATTGGACCAGCCCGTTTTTATGCATTGTTTTCAGCGACGCGATCACCGGTTCGGTGGACCAGGCTGCCGGAATATAGTCGTTCATGATATCCTGAACACGCAAATTACTGCTCAGGGCCCATGGTATTGGGCCTGAATGAGTCGTCTGCTCTGTTGAAAACACCTCAG
>JACKQG010007311.1_pt1 | contig 11192 bp, 6 predicted proteins | sample 8237621 | NCBI WGS metagenome assembly JACKQG01 (sample SAMN15677084, study PRJNA649215) | marine metagenome | biome: marine; feature: Black Sea; material: saline water; isolation source: suspended particulate matter (SPM) from the Black Sea western gyre | collected 2013-06-09/2013-06-10 | depth... | reverse complement strand
CACGGCATTAATAAAATTTGCAGGAAATATTTAGCAAAAGCGCTGCCGCCAAAGCGCCTCATAGGAATGAGTCCCGCCCATTGCTTCAGGCATTCTTGCGCCGTGAATATGCGGATCTCAGGTGACCCTGTGTCTGATATAAAAAATCGCCTTGGGCACAAAAGCGTAGACTCCACCGTGGCTTATCTACACATAGATCTGTCGAGGAAACGCGATATCCAAAAAAGATTTATTGAATACACACAGTCGAAAATAACCCATGATAATAAAATAGATGAGCTAATAGATTGGGAAAACAATATGGAAACGCTTACCTGGCTTGACAGTCTTTAACCATTGGAACTGCCTGTGCCAGACACAGTGAGGTATGCAAAGAGGCAAAATATTATGTTACCAGTTTTTTTAAGAATTTTTAAAATGTGCTCTAACTGATTGAATTTGTTATCAATATGGATTTACAATCAATAAATCAAATTTTGTCATTATTTTAGAGGGTTAAAACCACTCGCAACATAACTCCAATCAAGTTGAATGGGATTTTGATTCATTTGATTTTTATTTTCCTCATAAAGTTTAATTTTTGACCCGAGACTAAAAAATTCGTCTATACTGTATCTTGTGCCATGGTAAGTTTTGAAAAACCCATACTGGTGAAAGAAGCGCTTGGTAATTTATTCTTGCGTTTTAAGGACTGAGGTGATTATCTCTAACAACAATCGATTAAAGTAAAATATATTATTGAATAGTATTTGGGGGAAAATAAATATTGTTTTTAGGGAGATTAAATTTATGGGGAAATGGATTCTTTTAGGGGCTTTCGTAGGTTTTTTTATTTTTCATCCCTTTATCATGATTATTAATCACATTATGAATGAACCAATAGTGATTCATGGCCACTCCCTGTTAGATATTATTTTCTTAGAAGTGAAAATGATGTTTTCTACAAAAATGATGGTATGGAGTCTATCCTTTACATTTTTAGGTGCTATCGTTGGCCTTTTCTGTGGCAAAACGAAACAGACGGTTGCTGCTTTAAAAAATTCAGAAAAAAAATATCGTGATATCTTTAACAATATCCCTGGTATGGTTTATAGGGGAAAATCTGACTGGACGACGGAAATCATTGTGAACAGTGAGATGATTTGTGGCTATCTGCTTAACGAAATTGATAATCAAAAAATAAACTGGACAAACCTCATCCATCCTGATGACAAACAGCAGATTTTTACAGAAGCGGCAAAGATTATGGAAAAAGAGTTATCTATAACCCAAGAGTATCGAATTTTAGCAAAAGATGGGAGTACTCAGTGGGTGAGTGATCATAAAACATCTTTTTTCAAACCAGATGGGTATTTTGCAGGTGTTGACGGCATCGTTTACAATATCACTGAACGAAAACATCTGGAAGAAAAATTGAAATCTTATAGCGAGCATCTTGAAGATCTGGTCAAAGAACGAACCGCTGAAATCGAAAACACCTACCAGGCATTAGAAAAAAGTGAAAAACGATACCGCAAACTGATTTCAACCATGCAGGAAGGGTTAGTGGAGGTTGATTCAGATTGGCATATGCTGTTTATCAATGATCGATTCACAACTATGTTAGGCTATAGCCATGACCAACTAATCGGAAAATTATTCCAAGATTTTATAGATGAAAAATATCTTGGAGAAGTAGAAAAACAAATTTCCCTTCGTCATCAAGGCAAAAGCAGTTCCTACGAAGTTGAAATGGTACGTTCAGATGGTAGTAAAATTTTCGTATTATGCTCACCGAACCCTTCGTATGACCCTAACGGAAAATACCTTGGAGGGTTCGGGGTTATATCCGACATTACAGAACTCAAATTAAGAGAAAAAGACCGCGAAGAGTTGGTTGAAAAGCTTCAAAAGGCACTTGAAAACATAAAAACTTTACGTGGTTTAATCCCGATTTGTTCCTCTTGTAAAAAAATTCGTGACGACCAAGGATATTGGAATATTTTAGAATCATATATTCAAAAAAATTCAGATGCACAGTTCAGCCATAGTATTTGTCCTGGATGCTCCGAAAAGCTTTATGGAAATGAAGATTGGTATATTGAAATGCTAAAAGAAGAAAAGCAAAAAAAATAATGACTTCATTCATTGTTCTTGCAGCATTTCAAAAATTGCAGAATAGCATTAGCACTCTTTTGATTTTTAAATTATGCCTGGATACTATATTTTGTGGTAGGAAAGGATTAAAAACTGAATACCAAGTTATACTATATGAACCAATAATTTTATCAAAAGCCATTCTTCAATATTCAACGATATAATATAGCAACTTGATTTCAATAGGTTTTGAAAATTATTTTCTGGAGGTTTGGACAAATTCCGGTTACTGTATAGAATTTTATCTTTCATCTATAGCCAAAGCCTTGATCATAAGAGTCTTTCGAGCATATGAAATAAAAGTAAAAATTGCCTGATGTTTAAGAGATGAAAGATTAAATTTATTGAACTAAACCTAAAGAAGATCTGTCCCAATAGCGAGACGCGCCTCTATGGGGATTGTAATGCTTGGATTTGTGGATGCTGTATAATTTTGTTTTATAAAAATGTTTTTCATGATCAATCACATTGATATTTTTCCATTTTTTTAATATTGATGACTGATTTTGTAATCATTGACTTCTTTTTTGAACGCCATTGTCTACTGCAGGCGCAGTTATCCAGTTGCGATGATAACACATAAAGAAATTTATCAACTCCCAAATACAACAGAGCTATGATGTGTCTTTAAGGGAAGTTAAATTCAATCGTTCAAAAAAACCTGAACCAGTTTGTTCTGGGATTTTAAGCATTTTATTCAGCTTTCCTGTTTTGCAGATCGGACATGTGGAAATATCCAGGCCAGTCAAATCCAAAATGAGGTCCTTTGCCGATTTGTTTGATAAATTATCAGGTATGGTGTCTTGCCCCAGAATCTTTCGGCATTTTAACAAATTTCCTTTTTTGCAACGGTTTGCCAGAAATCCACAATGACGAATTCGCATAAACTTTTTAGGCAAAGCGTGGAGAAGAAAACGCCGGATAAATTCATTGGCTTTGAGGGCCATGGATTTTTTTTCATTATCATTTTTACGATCTCGATAAGAAAATGCAATTGTGTTGTTTCCAATATCCAAAATCCGATTATTTGAGATGGCAACCCGGTGTGTATATCGTCCTAAATATTCCAACACCTGCTTGGGGCCACCAAAGGGCTGCTTTGAATAGACAACCCATTCTTTTGAGAATAATTGCTTTTTCAATTTCCTGAAGCCTGCATCAGTTCCAATGTCAGCAATTTTGCCAGGAAAAATCAGGTCATTAAATGATAGTTCCATCTGCTCGATGAATTTACCTCGGAAAACCTTTGATAAGGCTTTGACCGGGAATAAAAATTTCTTTTTAGAATGTATCCATCGTTCACCATCATGAGAAAGGTATCCTGCTGGTATCACACAGTGAAGATGGAAATGGTCCCGAAGTTTTTGATCCCAGGTGTGAAGGATTGAAGTAAATCCTATTTTACCGCCCTCCTTGTATCTGGATTTTGGGTTTTCAGCAAATTCTTTTAATGTTGCTGATACAGCCCTAAACAGGATGTCCAGCATAATCTTTTTGTTGCAAAGAATGACCAAATTAAGCTCATGAGGCAGAGTAAACACATTGTGGAAATATGGAACACAAAGGAGTTCTGCCTGCCTTGCTTCAAGCCATCTTGCTTTAGTAAGCGCCTGGCATTTAGGGCAATGACGATTACGGCAGGAATTGTAAGAATTTTGTGTTTTCCCACAAGAATCACAGACCTCAACATGCCCTCCTAAAGCTGCAGTCCGACAAACTACTATAGCATTCATGATTTTGTAATGTTCCAGGGGCATAGGATGCGATTCAATGTATGCTTTGCCATATTTGCAAAAAATATCTGCCATCTCGGGCGTATTTTTATCACTGATTGAATTAGCTATCTTTACCATCCGGCACCTCCACAATAGATGATTTATTATATCTGTCAAAAGGGCTTTTTATCTTTTTGATTCCATTTGCAGTAAGACGTAAATAAATCATGGTAGTTGAAATTGAGTTATGCCCCAGAAAGGTTTTTATTGAATACAAATCAACTCCGTCTTCAAGGAGGTGGGTTGCAAAGGAATGTCTCAGTGAATGGATGCCTTTGCCAAGTTTAAGACCGGCCCTTTTTTTTGCTTTATCAAATATTTTCCATGCCATATTTTTGGTTAAGGGCTTGTGAGGATTGCCTGTAGGGTAAAACAGATATTCTTTTGGGTGATAGCGTTTCCAATACACCCTTAAATCTTTTAGCAGTTTGTCGGACAGAAGGGTATATCGGTCTTTGTTGCCTTTACCCTGCTCAACTCTGATCAGTTTACGACCCGATTCAATATGTTCAGGCTTTAGTGATATTACTTCACTGACACGCAGCCCGGCAGAATAAGCGGTGGTGAGTATCATCCGATTTCTTAAGGTATCTGCTGCTGCAAAAAGTTTTTTTAAATCAGGCCGACTGAATATGGTAGGAAGTTTTCTTGTATGCTTTCTTTTGGGGATTGAGAACTTGATATTTTTTTCTTTCAAGGTGGTTTTATAAAAAAAATTCAATCCAGCTGCCATGGAATTACAGCTACCCCATTCAAGCTTTTTTTCTTCCTGAAGATAAAGCAAATAGACATGAGCCTCTTCTTCACTGATGAGGTCAGGAGATCGGTTATAATATTTTGCAAGGTCTTCAACAGCATAGACATAAAGCTTTTGGGTGCCCAGGGCAAATCTACGAAGTTTCATGTCATTGATCATTTTTTGTCTTAACTGTGTCATGTTTGTTCTCCTCTTTTATGGATTAATAAAATACCTGCAGAGGAGATATCTGAATTTATGATGTCATGCGAGATTTAAAGAAAAAATTTGATTTGGTTAAAGGTGTTGGAGATGGTTGAAATGTTGAGGTGGGCCACCGCGTAGCGGTTTAGTTCAATCTCCAATAAAATATCCTGGGGTCTTGGGTTTTTTGATTTTTCAGTTTGCTATATAATTGAATGAAAATTTTGCAAACCAACTGTTGTATCCGGTAATATTTTTAATAAAAATAGGGGTTTTTACCTATATTGACAAGCCAATTTTAACTTGCTAAAGGATTATAAAGAATTAATGATCTTTGACAAAGTCAAACTTATGGAAAAGCAGGTACTGATTTAATGTTGGCTGATTTTCGGACGGTATAAGAATTTTAATAAGAGGAGGTGCTTAATCTCCAATTATGTTGCCAGTTGATTTTGCTTTCGGCTATATAATGGAATATTCTTATTAAAATTTATTTGTTTTAATTCACAACATATTGTATGTTGGAATTCTCTGACTGAATTGTATTTATCTTACTTTCTGATTTCACATTCTGATCGTCATAATTTCTATGTTTTGGAGTTAATTCAGTCGTGATCAGTATCTTTTATAATTAAAAATATTATCCGCTTGAACTTTTTGTGTCTTTTGGAGGAGGTGAATGAAAAATCAAAATTGGACATTCCTACTGGTTGTAATAATGGGTGCAATAGCCTTACTGGTGACGGGATCGACCATATTTTTACTTTACAACACGGCTATTGATCAGCAAAAGACACGCCTTGTCGAAATCGCTCAAACTCAGGCCAAACTGATTGAAGCAGTGGCCCGGTTTGATGCTGCCCATGAAAAGACCTATCCGGGAATTCATCCAGAGGGATCAGCAGCAGCAACAATATCTCAGATTATTGACGCCCATAAACATTACAAAGGATTTGGAAAAACAGGGGAGTTTACACTTTCCAGGAAGGAAGGGGATTATATTGTTTTTATATTAAACCATCGCCGTTTTGATTTTGACCAGCCAAACCCCGTGCCTTGGAATTCGAGTTTGGCAGAACCCATGCGTTTGGCTTTGTCAGGAAAATCTGGAACTATTATTGGTCTGGATTACAGCGGCGAAAAAGTGCTGGCAGCTTTTGAACCGGTTGAGGTGTTAAATTTAGGAATCGTTGCCAAGATTGATTTGTCAGAAATACGATCTCCATTTATCAAAGCTGGATTATTCACAATATTTGTATCTGTTTTAGCGATAATAACGGGAATCGTATTGTTTGGGCGCATTACAAGTCCGGTTTTAAAAAAAATTCAGGAAAATTCTCAAGTCCAGCTTGCACTCAATAAATCGCTTAACAAAGAAATCGAAATCCGCAAAATGATCGAGAAAGATTTAATAAGGAACCAGTCTTTTCTCCAGAAAGCGCAGGAAATCGGAAAAATTGGCGCCTGGGAACTGGATGTAAAGAAAAACAAGCTGCTCTGGACCGATCAAGTCTACAAAATCTTTGGACTGCCAACGGGTACAGAACTCACATATGATACGTTTATAAATTGTGTCTATCCTGATGATAGAGAATATGTTCATACGAAATGGATTGAATCTCTAAAAAAGAAGCCCTATGATATTGAACACCGGTTGTTGGTTGATGGAAAAATGAAATGGGTAAGGGAAAAGGCTGAACTCGAGTTTAATCAAAACGATGAGTGTATCCAGGGAATAGGGATTACCCAGGATATCACCGAGCGCAAGCAGGCTGAGGAACAATATAGAACAATTCTTCAGACCTCCATAGACGGGTTCTGCATAACAGATATTCATGGATGTTTTATGGAGATCAATGATGCATACTGCGCCTTAATTGGTTACTCGCGCAATGAGCTGGTCAATATGTCGATATCTGATATCGAGGCATGTGAGACGGCAGAGGATACTGCCCGGCATATCCAGACGATTATGGAAACGGGTTATGACCGCTTTGAAACCCAGCATAGAAGCAAGAAAGGCAATCTCATTGATATTGAAGTCAATACTGCCTTCCTGCCTGTTGACGCCGGCCGGCTCTTTGCCTTTTTCAGGGATATTACGGAACAAAAGAATAGTGAGGCCGTGCTGCAAAAAGCTCATGAAGACCTGGAGATGCGGGTTTATGAAAGAACAAAAGAGCTTGCCCGGGCCAACAAAATGCTGGATGCCCTTAATGCAGCTCAATCCATGTTCATCTCAGACACGGATCCCAAAATCATGTTTGACGGGGTATTGCACAACATCCTTGCCCTAACGGGCAGCCAGTATGGTTTTGTGGGTGAAGTGTTTTTTGACGATCAAGGCGCCCCCTATTTAAAAGTACATGCCATATCTGATATTTCCTGGGATGAAAAATCAAAGACCCATTATGAATTGCATGCCCCGGAAGGCATGGAATTCCGCAATCTCAAGTCGCTTTATGGCGCCATATTAACCAGCGGCCAGCCTGTTATTGCCAACGACCCGGCCAATGATCCGAGAAGCGGTGGCCTGCCAGAAGGTCATCCCCGGCTTGATGCATTTTTAGGAATACCATTGGCAAAAGGAGAAAAACTGGTAGGCGGAATTGGGATTGCCAACCGCGCTGAAGGTTATGATGAGGATCTGGTGAATTATCTTGAGCCTTTAGTTGCTTCCTGCGCATCCATTGTTGAGGCATACCGGTCAGACCAGGACAGAAAACTGGCCGTGGCAGAGATTAACCGGAACTATAATATCCAGAGCGCGTTGAGTGATATCTTACGCACCTCTTTGGAAGAAATCCCCTTGGAAGAGATTTTATCAGCCATACTCAAAAAAATCCTCAACATCCCGTGGTTTGCCTTTGGGAAAAAAGGAGGTATTTTCCTGGTTGAAGATGACCCTGATGTTCTTGTTTTAAAAGCCCACAATAATTTTTCCAAGGAGGCCCTGAAAGCCTGCAGGAGAGTCCCTGCAGGAAAATGCCATTGCGGCAAAGTCTTGCAGACCCGGAAAATAGTATTTTCAAATCATGTAGATGCGGATCATGAAATCCGGTATGAAGGAATGTCTGCCCATGGTGATTATTGTGTTCCCATAATAGTGCAGGACACGGTAATGGGGGTGCTCAATGTTCATGTCAAGGAAGGGCATCAAAATGACAGCCGCGAAGAAAAATTTTTAATCCTGGTGGCTAATACCATTGCTGCCATTGTTGTGCGGAAAAAGGCAGAAGAGTCTTTAAAACATTATAGTGAAGACCTTGAACAAAAAGTGGCCATGAGAACCCGCGATCTTGAAGCGTCAAAATTGGAAGCTGAGGCGGCAACCCTTGCCAAGAGCGATTTTCTGGCAAGCATGTCCCACGAACTGCGCACTCCTTTGAACGCCATCATCGGGTTTTCCCAGGTACTTCAGGCCCATTATTTTGGAACGCTCTCGGAAAAACAGTCTGAATATGTGGCTGATATTTTAGAAAGCGGACGTCATCTTTTGTCCTTGATCAATGACATCCTTGATCTTTCCAAGGTTGAGGCAGGAAAAATGGAATTGGCGCTTTCCCGGGTAAATCTGGAAAATTTATTGAAAAACTCCCTGGTCATGATCAAGGAAAAGGCGCACCTTCATGGTATTGCCCTGGACCTGAACCTTCCTGCCTCACTAAAAGGGGTGGAGATTGATGCAGATGAGAGAAAACTCAAGCAGATCCTGTTTAATTTTCTTTCCAATGCAGCAAAATTCACACCTGACGGGGGAAAGATCGAGGTCAGTGCGCGGCTTGTGGATGCACACAACAAGGCTGTGGAACCTGGAACCAATGAAGAAATCTTTGTGGAGATCTGTGTAAGCGATACAGGCATCGGTATTGCCGCAGAAGACCAGGCACGGGTCTTTGAACCCTTTATACAGGTCAAGGGCGGAATAACAGACAAGACGGCTGGCACGGGACTGGGCCTTTCTTTGACAAAAGAGTTTGCAGCGCTGCATAATGGCCGTGTCTGGGTTGAAAGCGAAGGCCCGGGCAAAGGAAGCCGGTTTTATGTGCAGCTGCCAGCAGGGAAATAGGTGGAAATAGGGGACAGACCACGGTTTTTACTCTATTCCCGCTGAATACTGATTTGTCCAGATGCATTTGCAGTCTGTTTATTGGGTAAGGAAGGTCTAATGGATAAGAACCATTCTCACAATTATTCAAAACCTGTGGAGGTAGCCCAGGGAATTTACTGGGTGGGTTTTCATGATCCAGAGGAGCTGTTTCACTGCAACCCCTACCTTCTGGTTGATGGTCAGGAAGCCATCCTTTTTGATCCGGGAGGCGTGCCTGATTATTCCATGGTGGCTGAAAAAGTCTTTGCCATTGTCAAGCCGGATCAGATCAGCCATGTGGTTCTCCATCATCAGGACCCGGATATCTGCGCCTGCCTGCCTCTTCTGGAACAGGTCATTGATCATGGAAAATTAAAGATCATTACCCACTCCATGACCAGTATCCTGATTCGGTATTATGGCATCAAGAGTGAATTTTTTCTGGTGGATAAAAATGCCTACACCCTCAGGTTGAAAAGCGGCCGGGTGCTCCGGTTTCTGTTAACCCCCTTCTGCCATTTTCCAGCAGCCATTGTAACCTATGATGAACAGGAAAAAATCCTGTTTTCATCAGATCTTTTTGGCGCCATCAGTTCTGACTGGTCTCTTTTTGCCAAAGAGAGATACGAAAAGCAGATGCAGACTTTTCATGCAGGCTACATGGCCAGCACACGGCATCTGAATGCCGTTATGGAAACCATTGCCAGACTGGATATAGAGATGATCCTTCCCCAGCATGGTTCTATCATATCCAGGCAGATGATCCCCTTGTGCATTGATTTTTTGAAAAACCTGCCCTGCGGCATTGATGCAAAGGTAACAGAAAAAGAGCTGTACAGCTGGATACCCGCCAGGGAACCTGTTGCGAAAAAACATATTCTCATTGCAGAAGATGACCCAAAAAACGTAAAGCTGCTGCGTGATCTCCTCAATGCATCCGGGTACGGCACTATCGAGGCCTGTGACGGGGAAAAGGCCGTTGAGCTTGCAAAACAGGAAAAACCAGATCTGATTCTCATGGACATTCAAATGCCCATCATGAATGGTCTGGAAGCCACGAAGGTCATCAAGGCCGATCCTGCAATCCGACACATACCCATTTGTGCCGTGACCGCCTTTGCCATGGGCGGGGACAGGGAAAGATTTATCCAGGCCGGGTGTGACGATTACATATCAAAACCCTATGACATTTCAGAACTTCTGGAAAAGGTTAGGAAAACTTTGGGAGAATAGGATGGAAAAAAAATCACTGATTCTTGTGGTGGATGATGAAGACCGGAACCGCCGATTAATGGAAGCATTGCTGGTCCCCTTAGGGTATGAGGTCATCTTTGCATCTGACGGACATGCGGCACTCCAGAAAGTCAATGATACACCGCCTGATGTCATACTCCTTGATATCATGATGCCGGGATTAAATGGCTTTGAGGTTGCCAAAAAATTGAAAGCAGATGAGAAAACCAGGATTATACCGGTTGTCATGGTGACAATGCTGCAGGATGTTGAAAGCCGGATCAAATCACTTGAGGCCGGGGCAGATGATTTTTTAAGCAAGCCAGTGGACGCGTCTGAATTAAAGGCCCGGGTCAGTTCCTCGCTGCAGGTAAAGGCGTATCATGATCACATGCGCAATTATCAGAAAGAGCTTGAAACAGCCGTTGCAAAAAGGACGGAAGAATTAAGACAGGCCTTTGAAGCAATTAAAACAGCGTCCCTGGATACCATTTACCGCCTGTCCCGGGCGTCTGAATATAAAGACGAGGATACGGGGGCCCATATCAAACGGATGTGCAGCTATTCTGCTGCCGTTGCCCATCAGATGGGGCTGGGCAAAGATGAGGTGGAAAACATACGCTATGCCGCGCCCATGCACGATGCAGGAAAGATCGGCATTCCTGACAAGGTTCTTTTGAAACCAGGCAAACTGGATCCAGGTGAATGGAAAACCATGAAACAGCATACGAGCATAGGTGGAAAAATTCTGGGCGGCTCTGATTCTGAATATATCAAACGGGCTGAAGTGATTGCCCTGACCCACCATGAAAAATGGGATGGCTCAGGTTATCCCCGGGGTCTTAAGGGAACAGACATTCCCCTGGCAGGACGGATCACAGCCATTGCCGATGTGTTTGATGCGCTCATGTCCAAACGACCTTACAAAGAACCTTTTTCCCTGGAAAAATCCTTTGCCATCATCCAGGAGGGCAAAGGCAGCCATTTTGACCCAGAGGTTGTGGAAGCCTTTTTTGCC
>JACKQG010007310.1_pt1 | contig 11192 bp, 14 predicted proteins | sample 8237621 | NCBI WGS metagenome assembly JACKQG01 (sample SAMN15677084, study PRJNA649215) | marine metagenome | biome: marine; feature: Black Sea; material: saline water; isolation source: suspended particulate matter (SPM) from the Black Sea western gyre | collected 2013-06-09/2013-06-10 | depth... | reverse complement strand
CTCGATCGCGGCAAACCCGTCTTCGGCTAGTTGGTTTTTGATGTGCTTCTCGTTCTCCTCCAGCCGCTCACGACACCTGTCTAGGGGCCAGGCTGGGCGCTTGGTCTGGATGTCTTCTGGGCTCCATTGGACGACCGCGTAGAACTTCTCGACGGGCTTGGACTTAGTTTCACCGTCTCTACCCATGAGGTCGGAAAAGTCCGGCTCGTTTTCTGGCCTGATTACATAGCCGAAATCAGGATCTGTCGGCTCGTACAACTCAAGCCTGGTCCCTACTTGCCCCATGACCTCCCCCATATCGAGGACCCCGAGGTTGAACTGATCAGTGAGCCACGAGACCATCACGGTGATTGTGATCGGCCCAACAGCCCTTACGTGTTCCTCCAGGGCGTCTATCGGGAACCTCACGTCTTTGTCACTACACATGGTTTCCACTCCTGTTTGTTCGATTCGCACCTGGGTCTATGCCCAGAGAATCGGGACGTTGTGTTCTTTGGCTAGGCGAGTCACTTCTACCCCTGATACCCAACCATAATCTCTGAGCTCGTCCGGGTGTTCCTTGCCGTGTTCGACCATCGAGGTCGGCCTGTACCCTGGACCCATCAGCGACGTGTCGTACTGATCTGGTCCCTCGTTCTTAGCTATCAGGCACACGCCCTCGTGATCTAGGGCGACTTGCCTTGGCTCTTTCTCAGGATCGAAAGCCGAGTAGGTCCGGTGGAACTCGTCCCTCTCCTCGGCTTCCTGGGCAGATGTATTATCGATGTCCCGGTAATCAGTTTCGATATCCCGATAACCCGGGAGCTTGTGCCAGGCCCTCGATCGAAGGCTGTCCAGGAAGGCCCGAGCGGCGCTGTACTGCCACCCCGGATGCTCGCAAGTCTGGTACTCGTAACGATCGCAAGCGTTGAAGATTTCAACCAGGACCGGGACAAAGTTCGGGCCCGCGGGCCGGTGCTCGTACCGGAACTCAGGGTCGTCGGCGTCCCACTCCTCGCTGTAGAGAAACCCCACGGACTCCCGGTTCTCGTTCCAAAGCATCCGACCGGCCTGACTAGCGGTCCCTGATGTCAGCTCGTGTCGCTGGCCCTCGTGAATCCACCCGAACGTGCTGTGGTCGCTCTTTCCAAAATATTCGGCACTCGCCACCAGGTATCGGATGTGCTTCTCGTCAACTACAAATGCACTCATTCTGTTCGACTCCTGTTTCTGGTTTCAACGTCGCCACTCTACCTCAGTTGGATGTAATAACAACCAGATAGGCCACCGAATTTCATTGGTGGATTACACCCAACGGTGGTAGACTGCCGGAATGCCGGAATCGAGTGAACTCAGAAGCCTCCTGGCCCAACTTCGGGAAAAGGGTTGGACCTGGTCCGCGGTTGCAGAGGAGATGCACGTGCACCGGAACGCGATCGACCGGTGGGCCCGTGGCGAGCGTGTTCCTCAGCAAGAATTCCTGGTCGTCCGGTTTCTCCGAGAGCTTGCAGAACGGAAGACCGTGCCGCCGCCTCGGCTCCACGGAAGGCCAGGCCAGCCCCCATCAGCGGGTTGTTGAGTCGGTGCATTTGACATCCAACTGGCACTACCAGATCTTTCCCGGTTTCAACCTACGAACGGCCTGGGACGATCAGGTTAGATTTCGGTTTCTGCTTCGGGAAACTCACTGAGACAAACTCGATCTCCTCGACGATGGCTACTACCCGATGCTCCGGGTGCGGGGCGTTGTGGAAGTAGCACTCCACCCTTCCCTTAACCCCCTGATGTATGGCCCGCCTGGCCCGGCTACACGACTCCCATTCGTCCCCGTCAGTGGTGGGCCAATCGCCAGCAATAAACTTGGCGATGCAGTCCCGGACGAACGCGTCGAACTGCTCGTTGGCCTTCATCGCTTCGGCCACGTCGTGTCTAATCACGTGCCTCTGGTTGCTACTCATTTCCACTCCCCGCCTTGCCCTGGATGCGGGGCGTCGGCGTCGATAAACCACTGGTACAGCCAGTGGAGGTCCACGGGCCTTATCAGGAAATAGAGGACTCCCGGCGACCTGATCAGCGCCTGGGCCCAATCGTCTTGGCCGGGTATCCACCGCTTTCCCAACCTTGACCATTTCCCTTTCTCGATTCTCCCCGTATCGGTCTTGAGCTCCAGGTAGATGGTCCGGTACGGTGGCCTAAGCTCGACCTCGTTGACGTCAGGGAACCCCTTTTCATACCTCCGGGAGTCATGGGTCGTGTAAGCCAGCCAACCGCCGGGGTCGGTCCGGAGCGCTTTCAGGATCGACTGAGACATCAGGACTTCGGGAATCAAGTCAGCCATGCCCGCCTCGGACACACGATCTGGACGTAGCGCTCAGTGCAGATGCGCGGGGCGTCACTTGTCCATCCACCACATTTCTCGGTCGCCACCATCGCCAACGTTATTCCTGTCTCCACACTCGCAGAATCCCATGCGCCCAACCCTGACCTTCTTCCGGTTCAGGTATTCAGCTAGGCCGGGGGCTCCGCGAATGAACTTGCCGCAATACACGTTTTCGCAGACCGTTCCAGCCGGGGCCCACTGGTCGTCGAACTCCTCTTGTTCGGGTTCGGCCGGCAGTTCCGGGTTATTCCACTGAAGCGCCATCTGCCCCCCAGACCATCACGGTCTCCAACTTAATTCCGAGGCCGACCGTCTGGTTCAAGACCTTGTCGACGGCTTGATACAGCCTGCGTTCCATCCACTCGACGGCGAACTTGTTTGGGCACAGGACCAACGCCTTGCCAGCATCTACGCCAATGAAACGAGTGGGCTTAAACCAAGTCTCAAACGTCGGACGAGGAAGCTGGGCTTCAAATACGGCCAAGACTTCCTTCCAAATCTCGTCAAGGTCTAGCTCGTCCATGTGGCCGGTCCGCGTCTTCCGAGTGCCTGAGTGGTCGCACCACGCCGGGTGACAATCGACCAGGTAATAACCTTGGTCCCGACATACTCCGCAGGACCAGGGTGCTGGTTCGACCGGTCCCGGTTGGGGCCCGACTGCTGGGTCTACCCGAACTTCGCGGAGGAGTTCCTCTTTCGCCGCCGCGGACAACCTACCCACCTTGGCTATCTCGCGCTCCAAGGTCTTTCTCAGCGCCGCCACCGGATCGCTCCAGCCGCGCTCCAGCCTATTGGCCCGGTAATACGACGCGAACGAAGCGACCAACAGGGCCGGTGTTGCCTTGACCTTCGGGTCTGCGCAGATCTCTGTGATGTCAGCGATGAACTTCCTGTTGTCCCGGTTTGCGAACCCCTGAAGATCTCGCATCGGCAGGAACCAAGAGGGCTCGGTGCCGTCGTCGCGCGCGTCCGGTTCGACGGGCGGTTCATTTTCGTTTTTGTTAAAGGTTATTGACGGTTGGGGTGCCGTAGCCGTGTCACCGTTTGGCGACATCACAGGTGGATCTCCGGACATGATGGCACCCTTTTCGTCGATCTCGTCTCCAACAGGTTCTTGACTGACACCCTTTTCGGTTGGCGACAAAATGGCACCCTTTTCCCGGTTACACTTGCCACACGACAGGGTGACGTTATCGACCGTGAAGAGCCCACCCTGTCTGGCCGGCACGATACGGTCGATATGCCAAGGTTGCTGGTCCGGACCTTTGCCGTGGCCACCAGGAAGGAGGCAAACCTGGCAGGTCTCCTTGAACCGGGCGATCGTCGCTACTCGCAAGGTGGCGTCAAGATGGGTACCGGCGTGCTGGTACGGGGGTTTTCTCTCTGCGGCCGCCAGGACGATCTGGTACTCGGTCGCGAAGCCGCGACCGCCAGACTTGTAGGCGATGGGCAGGATCACGCCAGTGGTCTCCAGCCGGCCCATCACTCTCTGAACCTGCCTCACCGAGTAGTTGGTCTTCCACGCGATGAGCCCCACGCTGGGGAAGCACCTGGACCCATCGTCTTTGGCGTGGTCAGCCATTGCCCCGAGGATCGCGCTCTCTGCGTGGTCAAACACGTATTCGTAAACCTGTCCCATCAACTTCCCGCTCACTACCTCACCCTTTGAGCACTACGGTTCTGCGAAACACTCCTCTAACGGCTATCTGTTATTCCCTCTGGTTCCGGTTCTTCGTCCACGGCTTCAGGTTCGGCCGGTACGTCTTCTTTGAACCAAATGAGCTTCTGAGACTTGTGCAACATCAGCGCTTGGTGGTAGGCGTACCACGCCGCTTCCAAGTCGGTGATGGTTTTGAGCTCGTAGAACCTGCCGTCGGCGTTCGCAGTGCCCTGGGACAGCCGGACCACGTGGGCCTGGTCGGGCATCACGCCGGTTATCTCTTGGAAGCACCGGGCGTAGGCGCCCAACTGGAGCGCGTATTCCCAATAGATGCCGCCGGACCTCTTCCAGTCGAATAGGACCAGTTTGTCCCCCATCCAACCCATGCCGTCGAACGTCCCCGCGAAAAGGAGGCTTGGGTGCCAGACTATTTGCTCGGTCGAGATCACCTGGATCTTGTAGTCTTCCAGGTACTCGGTAGCGCCCTTGACCGCCGGCAACACGTTCTCGGGGACTTCCTGCAGGATCTCCAGGATGCCGTCGGGGTTCTCACATCTATTTATTCGGTCGACGAACTCGTGTGTCAGGTGCCCCAGGTCCGCGGCATCCTCTTTGATCGAGTCCGGCTTTTTCTTCGCCTCGACGATCATGGCGTCGACCGCATTGGCGTAATCGTCGTACTTCCCTTGGTCTCGGCCCATGAACCTACCGGTGCGGCGGACGTCGCCCGACTTCACCTTGTCTAATAACAAGGACCTCACAGCTTCGGTGGCCGTCTTGGTCGCCCAGGGAACCAACGCTGGCTTGTTTATGATGCCAAGGGCCGTGGTGACCCGCTGGTAGCTCGTACCGTTAATCACGTAGCTCCTCGGCCTCGCTTCGACCGTTGCGTCTTGCCATTCGGGCTTTAGTGGGATGGCCAGATCCTGCGTTGTGGTCATGCCGTCACTCCTCCGTGTTCTTCTTGCCATTTCTGTAGACGGCGATACGCCGCCAGGGGCGTACCGTTTCGGGACTTCCAGGTTGCCCAATCGGTATTCAAGACTTCGACTTCGAACTTCTCTTTGTCCATCCCGATCTCAGCCAGCACGGCTTTCAGATCTGCCTCGCTCATGGCCGGGACCGTTTCGGCGGGTTCCGCCTGAGCATCCGCGGCCTGCCCTCGGGAGTCTGCCTTTTTGTTGGTCGTCTTTTTCTTCGCCGGCGCTTCTTCCGTAGGTTCGACTGGGGCCGATTCGGGGTCAGGCTCACAGGTCTCGAGTAGCTCGTAGAACCAATCGGCCCAGGACCGCATCGCTGCGCGGGTCGTCTCAACTAGGTCGTCGTCCCACGTTTTCTCTTGCGGGAACTGGAACCCTACCGCCTGGACGGCCATCTTGAGAGACTCGGTGTAGCGGAGCTCCTCTTTCGACCGCCTAAACCCATCGTCGCCGCCGCCGGTGGCCTTTGCCGCTGGTGAACCGGCTGGAGTGTCGATCTCACCGACAAGCTCCAGGATGTTCAGGAACGGCCCTTTTTCGGGGTCTTTGTTGGGCTTCTCCTCGCACAGGAACTCGTAGCTCTTGTTCTGCCTGATACCGGCGCCCTTTTCCGAGAACCATCCAAAGGTACGGGTGCGGCCGGTGTTGTGATCGGCGATCTTGAAGCTATACCGAGTCCACTCGCCCTTGTCGCTCTCACCACTCGTCTCCTTCTTCTCCAGGACCTTCCCCTGGACCGTAAACTGCTCCGCCATTTCAACCTCGCATCGGGGTGTTCGACTTGGCGCAACTCTACCTCAATTGGATGTATATTTATACCAGGTTCACGCCTGGCCGTCAGATAGGCGTCTATTCGTCTGGGCCGTCGGTCGACCCGTCGGCACCAGCAGGTCCGGCCCCGTCGTTGCCTTCTCCATTCGAGGAGGCCCTTGACCGACGAGACCGGCGGGTCGTGGGAGTCTTTTCGGGTTCTTCAGCGGGCGCTGCCCCAGGGTCTTCGTCGACGATTTGGGCCAGTTCATCTGCCCTGAATTCGCGGTTTTCTTGGCCGTCGGTGGGGACCAAGAACATCGGCTCGGTGACGCCGGACCGGATCGCCGCAATTTCGCCTTTGGTGTTGGACTCCTTGATAACGACTTCCTGGCCGACTTTGAATCCCATCGCCTCCGCGAGTTCCTGAGAAGGTTCTCCGGCCATCGCGTCTCTAACCTGATCGTCCAGTCCTTCCATATTCATTTCGGGTTGGATGAACGTCAGAACGAGGCCCACGGGCTTGTCCGCCCGCATCTGCCTCACCATCTGTAGAAACTGGACCCTGTCGACGTCATGCAAGAGGATTGTGACCTCGTGGTTGCACAGTGCCTCGCCTTCTTCGTCGACTTCCAGAATGTGCTCCGTGACTTTCTTTAGCTTGCCTAGTGATTCCATCTTCCTTCACTCTCCTTATTGGGTCCTTGTGATAAACCAAGACGCCGGCGAGTCTAACTCCCGCCGGCTCCTGGCCCACGAAGTGGACCCCCAACCACACGACTTCCCCACACCATCGATCTCAGGGGGCTGTCACGTCGCAGACTTCTAAGAAAACGGGCCGGGGCGGCTCATGACAAAGCCTCAGCGACCGCAATGACCATCCTGGTTTCTAGCTTCGGGCTGTAGGGCCAAATGACAGCTTCGGACCGGCACTCGGAACAGTAGACCAACATATCGGTCTTGATGATTCGGTGACCGACCGCGCCGCAATCCAGGCACTTGGTTAAGACGAGATCTGCGCTCAAGATCTGTCCACAATATTGGAATGGGAACCGGGTCCGACTTGGTGACCTGCCCTGGCAACCTCCTGTTTGGCACCTGGCCGGACCGGATTTCCATTCGCCTTGGCTAAGGCCGCTTGCCATGTTGGGCGTCCACCGAGCTTGCCCAACGCTCTCATCGAGTCGCGGAATCCCGGCTCCCCAAGGGCCGTGCGGCGAGCTAGAGCTGAAGCCAACCCGGCTTGGCGGTGCTGGTCACTCATGGGTCTGGACTTCGGCGGCTTTCTTGTTCATCAACCCTTCCTTGACGTCTTCGAGCGTCACTCCGTGGATTAGCATCCGGCGGTTCAGGGTCTGCCGGGTAATCTTCAACGCCTTGGAGACCTGTTTGAGGGTGCCTAGTTCGCTGTACAGATCCACCAACTTGGCCCTGAACGATTCATCCCGTTCCTGCATCACCGTGCCGGTTTCGCACATCACCACCACCCCGATCTTCAGATTCGTAACCAGCCAGTTATGTCTTGCTAGGCGTGTTTTCGCCTGTATCACACCCAACTTTAAGTTTTCACTTGAATAAAGTCAATACAGAATGTGTCATATGGCTACATTGGGGGAATTTGGGAAATCCTTAAGTTGAAGTGTTACCTTTTTTGGCATATAGTTACATTGTCGTGAGGTCCACCGGAATCGGTGGGGGGAGGATTCAAGGCATGGGAACTACTGAACTTACCGTTAGCCCGGCCTTGGAGTTAATCCGACCGTGGTGAATAGGGCATTGGGGCCAGCGTTAAGAGTGCTGGGAGATAGCCTGAAGGAGAAAAGGCTTCAGGCCGGGTTCACTCAGCACGATGTGGCGCGAACGCTTGGGGTGTCTTTCCAGACCGTTTCCAATTGGGAGTCAGGGAAGCACGAGCCGAAAGGCGATCATCTTGACAGCTTGGCGGAGTTGTATGGCGTCGAACTTCAAGGGTTGATTGAGGTCGGCCGCGCCCCTAACGTCGGTAGCCCGAGCCGGTTTACCAACTTCGCGATCAGAGGCTATGTGTCGGCCGGTAACCCTAAAGAAGCGTGGGAAGTTGACCTTGGGACCATTTCTCTGCCGCAGACCGGGGACCTTTCACGACACTCCCAAAAAGTCTTCGCTCTGGTGGTGAGTGGTGATTCATTGGAAGGGGATGGGATAGAGGACGGAGACACCTTACTGGTGGATGCAGACGCCGGGATCCAGGTGGGCAGTATTCACATCGTAAGGATAGGGTATGAACTGTGCGCTCGGCATGTGTTTTTAGAGGACGATCATGTCCGGCTAAAGGCTAGCAACGACCATTACGAAGAAATCACCGCCAGCGCGTTCGACCTCGTGGGGAAAGTTGTCGGGCACATCAAATATAGAAGCATGTAGATCAAGGCACCGGCTCCATTGAACCGAGCGACTCATAGGAGGACGTCAGGGCAGGGCGTTCGGTTTTTCGAAGCACACTTCATAAGCGCTAGGTCACTGGTTCGAACCCAGTCGGTGCCACCACTTTTCTGACCGACCGCTGCGCCCCCGATTTAAATCCCACCCTGCCTATCACCGATAAGCAAGCAACCCGCACCAAAGGCCTCAACCTTCGTCTTCAACGTTTCCGGAACCTGTCACCTTGCTCAGCTACGGGGTTGGCCAGCAAAATGTGTCTGGCCAATCGTTAGCCACCAAAACACAAGCCATACATTTATGCCCCAGTCCTCAATCACAAACCCAAGAGGATGACTAGACTTTTGCCTGCCAAACCGTATCATCGTTTGCACCTCCAAATACCCACGGGTAATGATGCAAATATCCATCTATCTACATGATAGAACTCCCATCAAAAAGGGGCTAGGTACTAAATTACAGAATGTGCTAAGGTTCCATTCAGACGTAACCTGGTAAAAAATAAGAGAATTCTAGGAGCTATACTATGGGGAAGAAAATAATTGCTTTGGCGTTTATCTTGGCCATTATGGTAGCAATGGTCCCTTCATTCGCATTAGCAAAAGGCGGCGCAAATGAAGGTAATGGCAACAAAGGTAATGGTCCGTCCTGTAACGCTCTCTTTGACAAAAACGGAGATGTGAAAGGCCTTTTCCAAGCTTGGGATTCAAACGGTGGAAAGGACGTCACGATCGGTCTCTTCACTGACGCGTTTGAAGACTGCGATTTCGACTAAACAATTAAGCTGGTGTTCCAAAAAGGGCCGACTAAAGTCGGCCCTTTTTTATTGGCGTCGTCAGGTGATGAGCGTAACCTAAAACGTTTTTCAATAGGGGTCGGAAACCTCGAGGCCAATACCGATGAAATCCAGATCCAAATTTGTCCGCAATCGAACGTACGGTATAATCGTTCGATCAATACGCCAAAATAGAAAGGAGACTTGATATGGCTGCTGGTGACCACTTGAACAAATACGCCGAAGGATGGACTACGGGGAACGTTTCAACCGTGATGGAATCCCTTGATGCCTCCTACGAAATGGACGATCCGAACGCAGGGACGATACCGAAAGCTGGATTCACCGAATACTTCAATGGATTCAAGGGAGTGGTCGCTGAAATGAGAGGGCAGGAAAGCACGCCGCTCATTGAACTCAGCGAAGTGGTAACCCAGCAGGACGGTGACAACCTGACTGCCTGGGCTTGGTGGGTGGTACCGGGGACCCCAATTGAAGGCTCGGGTTTGATAAAAGTGGGACCCAATGGAATCCTCTCCGAACGTCTCACCTTCTACACGAAACTGCCCGAGGCATAGCAATTTTCGGTTCACTTCTACTGGTGAACGGAAACGATTGCAACCCACCGGGTAAATGATTCTGTTACGCAGATAAGGGGCTGATTTCGGTCAGCCCCTTTTCATTGTCCTAACGGGCAAGTAAAGGTCACACCTCGCAGCATGTCGAACCCGGAACTGTCATGCTTGTGAGCTTCAAAGAGTAGGTGTCTTGGCTCTTGAAGAGGTCACTGAGAGGGGGTGTAAACCAACTCCACCATGCCACCACCAACGTCGCGGTGGCTTTTGAGACTGAGTTTGTGGGTTCGTTCGGTGTTACCGAAGAGTTTGACGCCATTCCCGAGTACCACTGGCAATAACGTCATCGTAATCTCGTCTACGAGTCCGGCGTCTAGGGCCTGTCCGATAACGTTGCCGCCGTCGATGTACACGTCCCGCCCCCTTGAGACGGATTTGGCCATCTCCACGAGATCCTCAATGGTTCCCTGGGCGGCACGAACGTTGCCCTTGGTCGGTTGGAGCGGCCGGTTCGTTGCCACTATGATCGGAGTGTCTCCGTAGGGCCATTCTCCTGCAAAGGAGTCAACGGCATCATAGGTTCGTCGGCCCATCAACATAGCGCCTATCTGACTGAAGAATGGCGTGTATGTATCCTCCGCCCCTTCATGTCCCTCCAGCCAATCCAACTCATCGTTTGGTCCGGCAATAAAGCCGTCCAAAGAACACCCAAGAAAAACTCTTACTCGCATCAAAATATGTTGCCCCTTAATTGCGCAAAAACACAAACTTCAAACTTGGCAGTTGGTGCAGCCAGAAACAGTAAGTGTAACCTGCTGATATACTGACCCAATCGGTGTCACTAAGATGACCCAACCGGGTCTTTGCGTTAGTTGTTGATTCGCCAATAATCTACCTTGTTGAAGTCTTCAGTCCATGCTCCTCCATGGACCTGCCAGACTATCAACGGATCAAATGTGAAAGACCTCCGCATTAACTCCCCTTCTCCCAGTAATGCGGAGGTCTTTCACGACATTTCTGCCTCTTAGCCAGGCCTCTTTTTATCTAAGGCCCCTCCATAACTGCCCCCAGTCGTCTAGCTTCGCTTTCAACTATGGGCAAGCAGCAGGGTCACCTGTCGCCTCCACTTGGGTCAACAGAGAACCAGTGTTATCCCACGTGTAGCAGTATCCGGTGGTGGTGTCGCGCATGTAGTTGGTCAGGTTCTGTACTCCTGATCCGGGGTCGAAGTCGATGCTGTTGGTGATGAATGCAGCCGATGCGCCAGCGGATACGGTGCTCAACTCCTGATCAGACATCAAAGCCTCGATGGAACGTTGGATCGCATCCCATTCAGCCGCCGAAGCCCCCTCGTCGCCGCGGTCTGAAAACTGAACCACCTGGGGCACCACAACTGCAGCCAATGCAACAATTATTCCCACCACGACCAGCAGCTCAACCAAGGTGAATCCGCCTTGGTGTCGCAGCCTTCTCTTGGAGGTGCCGGGGACATTCTTCATTGGACTCGTTCTCCAAACGAAATACGCCTTTCGGCGCATTTCGTTGTTCAAAACCTGCCGACTTAAACCTTCAGGTTAAAATCGACCAATTTGGAAAGCTAGGTGTACTACCAATACTATTACGGGAGAGGGTTAATGGACAGTCTTCGACTTCAGGCTAGTTTTGGACGTACCAG
>JACKQG010007308.1_pt1 | contig 11196 bp, 15 predicted proteins | sample 8237621 | NCBI WGS metagenome assembly JACKQG01 (sample SAMN15677084, study PRJNA649215) | marine metagenome | biome: marine; feature: Black Sea; material: saline water; isolation source: suspended particulate matter (SPM) from the Black Sea western gyre | collected 2013-06-09/2013-06-10 | depth... | reverse complement strand
ACCAAGCCATCGAGTCAGGTCTCGCGGACAGAATTGACATTCCCTTTGTGCGATTGTAATCAGCTTTTTCGGTGTGATTCTCATCTCGACAAAAGGGAATTTTTCTTCATTACAACTTTCCAATATAAAGGGCGATTTACTTCCACTTGGAAGTGCGATAATCTGGGCATTGTTCTGGATTTTCAATATCAAAGATAAGCGCGATATTGTGCCGAAAATGTTCTTGAATTTCGCTTTTGGTTTTGTTTTTATTCTGATAATTTCATTATTCAGAAATTTCGAAAACCTTTTTTATGTCCAAAATTTTAATGGAATATTCGGTACAATTTATGTTGGAATATTTGAGATGGGAATTACATTTGTGATTTGGCTGAAAGCTCTAAAATTATCAAAAACGACTGCGCGAGTAAGCAATTTCATATATTTCACTCCATTTTTATCGCTTCTGATTGTCAGCATTTTGATTGATGAGACGATTTTATTTTCGACAATTATCGGATTAATATTTATCGTAATCGGAATTATAATTCAGCAATATAATAATTCTAAAGAAATCAATGGAAAATGATAATTTCGAGGGAATTCTAACAAACATAATCCACGACTAATTATTGTCATTCTCAACTTGATTGTGTAATTGATTATTTTGCACAATATTTTATTGTTTAAGGCAACGGTGAAAATTTTTTATTTAAAAAATTTGCTTCTTGACAGGAAAATCTTATATTTTAAATATACCCCCGTGGGGTATAAGGAGAAAATAATGAAAAAAGTGTGTGAAAGTTGCTCAACAAGGAATGCACATCATTCTGAAGAGTTAAAAAAGAGTTTTCAGGACAGGTTGCACAGAATTGAAGGACAGGTGCGAGCAGTAAACCGAATGATCGCTGAAAATGTTTACTGCGATGATATTCTCAACCAAATTTCGGCTATTCAATCGGCGCTTACTTCCGTTTCAAAACTTCTATTAGATGCGCATATGAAAAGTTGTGTGGTCGAGCAAATCAAAGAAGGAAAAATTGAAGTGATAGACGAAGTGATGAAAACTATAGATAAGTTGATGAGAAAATAAAAAAAGGAAAATAATAATGAAATTAGTTTTATTTTGTCTATTGCTTTTGATTTCATTCACTCTTTTTGCCAAAGATATTTATTTTGAAACTGCATTTCAGGGCGATTATTCTGCTGAACCAACTAACTATAAAAGTTCGATTGGATTTGAATATTTCAAAAAATTCTCCACCGATTATGGTGATTTTCTCACCGCAGATTTACAGGTGCGACTTGCCCATAATTTTGAGAACGAAAAATCAACTTTGGAAATTCATAACGCGTGGTTGGAATATAAATATGATTTGGGAAAATTTATTCGAGTCGGTCATTTTGCTCCTGCTTTTGGGATTGAAAAAGTACTAGATACACACTCAACTCTTTGGCAAACAAATGCGATGCAAAATGTTGGCTTTAAGCAAGATTGGGGTATAGGTTATCGCAGTTTTATCGGAGATTTCGATTATTCTTTTTCAGCTCAAACAGGAAGCGGAATGTCTTTGCGGAAAGATGGGTTTTTGCTTAGCGGAAGATCTGCTTCTTCATCTTCAAACGCTTTCCAATTTGCTTTTTCTGCGCTTTACGGAGATATTCACCGCGTAATGAGTATGGCAACATATCCAGTCGAAAGATCAACGGAAATTATAAATAAAAAGCGAATTGCTTTGGAAGTGCAATATAATTTTGGTGCTTATTATTTCAAAAATGAGATTTCTGCAGGATACAATGATAAGAAAAAGATTATCAGCAATTTTGCCGAATTTGAATTCAAATCGTTTACACTGATAAATTTCAACTTTATTGTTCAAAATAAATATTTCAAAATTGATAAAAATGAAACTATAAATTGGCTGTCGGGTGCTTCCTATAAATTTTGGGAAATATTCACATTGAGTTTTCTGTATGATATTTCTGATGAAAATCTACAGATTAAACTCTATTATTTTAATTAAAAGGAGAATTATGAAAAAGATTATTATTCTAATATTCATCATTTTTTCGATGAATTTGTTGCAAGCCGCCGTCGGTTGCTCACTGAATGAACCTGACAAAGAAGTGAAGAGATTTTTCCCGAGTTCAACTGGCTACAAAACAGAATACATCAGCATCGCATCACGCGGTGGAGAAGAAACAGCAAAACTAATCGAAACCAATCTGCGCGATACCTTGAATCCAAAATATGAAGGCCTTTCTGTTGACTATTCCTATTATACAATTCTGAAGGGAAAAGAGATAATTGGTCGTATTCACGGCGTAAATCAAAAGGGAATATTTGGTGGAATGCAGTTGATTTTGGCTACAGATACGACAGGAATAATTGTCGGATTTTTCATTCAGAAAATCTCATCTCCGCATAGCAAAAAATTCAAAAATAAAAATTTTACAGATCAGTTTATAGAACTAAGTTTGCAGGATTTTAATGATTTTCACAATAAAGTAGAAAACAATAAAATTTCTAAAATCAAAACACCTTCTGAAAAATATAAAAATGATTTTGATAATCTAATTCGTGGTTTGAATAAAAATATGATTCTGCTCGATATCTTCAAATTAGATAAGAAAAATTTAGCAATGAACAAAACAAATAAAAAAGGAGAATTAAAAAAATGAAAAAATTACACTATTTGATGATGCTTGTTGCCACAATAATCATTATCGTTAGTTGTGCAAAAACAGAAACTTACGGAGATGCAATAACAGGCGAATCTCCAGAAGTAACAGTAAAACAAATTTTGGATAATCCCGAAAAATATGAAGGTAAAACCGTTCTTCTAAAAGGAAAGATAAAAGAAGTTTGTCCGGCCGGATGCTGGTTTTTTGTAAATGATGATTTCGGTGAACTTTACATCAATATTGGACCAGCTGGTTTTGCCATTCCAAACAAAACAGGACACGAGGTTAGCGTCGAAGGTGAATGCTACACTTCTAATGGCAAAATGACCATTTTGGGTAAAGGAGTAGAAATAAAATGAGGTTACTAATAATTGCTTACAAAAATTTGAAACGAAAAAAAATTCGTTCTCTTCTTACTATCGGTGGTGTATCAGTTGCGGTTGCTGTTTTAGTAAGTTTATTAGGATTCAATAATGGCTATAAACTTGCTCTAAATAACGATGTAGACAAAATGGGATACCAAATTTTGGTAACTGCCAAAGGTTGTCCTTACGAAGCTGCTACCCTTATGCTAAAAGGTGGTGGTGGAATGCGGTATATGGAAGAGGAAGTTTACGATAAAATATTGCAAGATGAGCGTATCGACAAGATAACACCTCAATTGGTGACAACTGTGTATAATGCTGATAAAGATGGTGGAGCCGGTTTTACGATGTATATGGGAATTATGAAATCTTATCTCGTGCTGAAACCTTGGTCAACTTTTGAATCGGGTAGTTGGTTTAGTGGAGACGATGTAAACGAAGTAATTATCGGATATGAAGCTGCTGAACTGGAGCAACGTGAAGTTGGTGATCTGATTTTCATCGCGGGAAAAGAGGAAATTCTAAAAGTGGTAGGGATATTTGAGCGAACCGGAACACAAGATGATGGCGTAATCTTCATGCCACTCAAAACTACCCAGCGTATTTTTGAGCTTCCAAATCAGATAACCGGAATTGGTATCAAATTGAAGAAATTAAGTGATTTAATGCAGTTTGAAGAAGACCTTTATGGCGAAGCAAGCATTCAGGTTATCAGCATGGCACAAGTAAAAGGCACCATTATGGGACTCATCTCTTCCGCACAGATTTTGGTTACTTCGGTGGCAATTATCGCCATTTTTGTGGCAATCGTCGGTGTTATCAATACAATTTTAATGAGCGTTTTCGAGCGAACTCAAGAGATTGGAGTAATGAAAGCAATTGGAGCCGCAAATCTTGATATTTTCAAATTAATTTGGTACGAAACTATTTTCATCTGTTTCATTGGAGGTATTTTGGGAAGCATAATAGCCGTTTTAGCCGGTAATATTGTGGAGTATTTTGTAAAAGCACTTCTTCCTTATGCTCCTCAAGGTAAACTAATCTTCATCAATGTCAAGTTGGTTATATCAACACAATTGGGAACTATCTTATTGGGATTAATTTCGGGAGTTTATCCTGCTTTTAGAGCAGCAAATATGCGACCAATCGAAGCAATTCGAAGTGGAGAGTAAATAGATGGTTATTGAAGTTAAGAATGTGAGAAAAATATACCATACATCAGCCGAAGAAATTCATGCTCTCAAGGATATATCTTTCGATGTGAAACAAGGTGATTTTATTTCAATTATGGGACATTCTGGAGCAGGAAAAACAACTATGTTAAATCTTTTCGGATGTTTGGATAATATCTCAAGTGGTAGTTTGAAGATAATGCAGTATGATCTCAAAACGCTACACAAAAAGCATTTACCAAAATTTCGTCGAGATAATATTGGGATTGTGTTTCAAGATTTCCTTTTTATTCCCACTCTTACAGCTTTAGAGAATGTGATGTTACCACTTCAATTTAAGAAAAAAGTAGATGCAGGTGCTGAGAAAAAAGCTAAAAATCTTCTTATCAAAGTAGGTTTAGAAAAGCGGATAAACCATTTTCCAAAAGAGCTTTCCGGTGGCGAAATGCAACGAGTAGCAATTGCACGCGCGTTGGTGAATTCTCCTAAAATACTTTTAGCAGATGAACCAACCGGAAATTTAGATACAAAAAATGCCCAACATATTTTCGATATTCTAAAAGAGATAAATGAGAAAGACAAGATGACAATTTTGGTGGCAACCCACAATAACAAATTAGGCAAACAAGCCAAAAGACACATTCACATTGAAGACGGAAGGATAATCGCGGATAGTTATGAAAACCATAATTAAAGTAAAAAATCTCAAAAAACACTATAAGCGCGGAAGTGAAACGGTGAAAGCACTCGATGGCATCGATTTCTCCATTAACTCAGGTGAAATTGTCTCTATTGTTGGTCCATCCGGCTCCGGCAAAACCACTTTGTTGAATTTAATAAGTTGTTTAGATAATGCAACTGAAGGTTCTCTCTTTATCAATGAAAAAAATGTGACAAATATAAAAGAGAAACAATTGATTAAAATCAGACGCGACAATATCGGCTTCATCTTCCAAAAATTTTACTTAATATCCACGCTTACGGTAAAAGAAAATATCGAATTACCTTTGATTTTTGCCAAGACTGAAATGAATTTTTCCAAAACTGAAAAAATGATCGAAATGGTGGGCTTGAAGGGTAAAACAAATTATGCTGTGAATATGTTGAGTGGCGGAGATAAACAACGCGTTGTAATTGCCAGAGCGCTTATAAACGAACCGCAAATAATTATTGCTGACGAACCAACAGGAAAATTGGAAACAAAAGTTCGTGATTCGATTATGAATATTTTCCAAAAACTTTCAGAAAAAGGATTGGCGGTTTTTATAGCCACACACGACTTAGATTTAGCAGGAATGGCGCAGAGAATTATTCATCTTCAAGATGGAAAAATTATCCAGAAAAAAAAATCTGATTTGTATTAAAAAAATCAAGAAATTAAAATCACAAATTTTTATGAAAAATTTGACATTGTTTTAATTCCTCTTATGTTTTGGTTATAAATTTGTAATGTGTTCAAATATGAAAAAAATAAAACAGATATTGGACGAAGTTGAAATCAGGCCAACTTACGAAAGATTAAGGATATTAAAGTATTTAGAGAAATATCGGAATCATCCAGATGCGAATATGATTTATGAAAAAGTCAAAAAAGAAATTCCGACAATTTCTAAAACAACTGTTTATAACACTCTAAAATTATTCGTTGAGAAAAATATTGTTAAACCTGTTTTCATTACAGGAAAAGAAGAAAGATTTGACATCGCCACAAAACCGCATCATCATTTTTTGTGCGAAAAATGTGGGAAAATTTACGATATAAATATCGAATGCCCATATTTTAAAAAAGGATATATCGAAGAACATCAGGTAAAAGAATTGCATGGATATTTTAAGGGAATTTGCAAAAAATGTTTGAAGCGGTAATAGGATTTGCAAAAGAAGTTTGGCATCTGCTTCTTGAGATGTCGCCATATCTTCTCTTCGGATTTTTGATTGCGGGATTATTAAACATTCTGATTTCAAGAGAGAAAATTTACAAACATCTTTCTGAAAATAATTTAAAATCTGTTCTCAAAGCATCAATTTTGGGAGTTCCTTTACCGATATGTTCTTGCGGAGTTATTCCTGTTGCGGCTTATTTGCGAAAAGAGGGCGCAGGAAAGGGCTCGACAATCTCGTTTCTCACATCAACGCCAACTACCGGCGTTGACTCAATTCTTGCAACTTACTCGCTGCTTGGACCTCTTTTTGCAATTATCCGACCAATTGCAGCATTTTTTGCTGGAATCTTTGGCGGAATTTTTACAAATCTTTCCGAAAAATCAAATGATAAAAAGAGCGCTCCTCCACAAGGATTTAATTGTAATATCTGCGAAGAGACAACTCCTCATTCACATAGTTTTATCGCAAAAATTGGAAGTGTCTTAAAATATGGATTTTTTGACCTTATTGACGATGTGGGAAAATGGCTTATTATCGGAATTTTTGTTGGTGCATTAATTACATATTTAGTTCCACAAAATATCATCGAACAATATCTTGGAACTCCAGCGCTCGCATATCTTATAATGCTTGTAATCGCAATCCCAATGTATATCTGCGCTACAGGTTCAATCCCGATTGCCGCATCACTAATTATGAAAGGAATGACACCTGGCGCCGGCTTGATTTTTCTCATTGCAGGACCTGCCACAAATACTGCCACGCTTTCATTTGTTGCAGGAAAACTCGGCAAAAAAACCGCTTCTATTTATTTAATTACAATATTAATCACATCAGTTCTTTTTGGATTGGCTCTTGATTATGTCTGGAAAATTTTCGGAAATGATACAAACCTATTTGTCGGCGGTATGAAAATGTTGCCGTTATGGTTAAAAACAGCATCTGCAATTCTGCTTTCAGCTTTGATAATTTATTCATTTTTAAAAAAAATAATATTTAAATCCAAAAGTAAAAACGAGGAGATTTCAGATATGGCAAAAATCTACAAAATTAAAGATATGACCTGCAAACATTGTGTAGCAAATATTGAGAAAGTATTGAAAAATGTTCCCAATATCGAAAAAATAAAAATTTCACTTCCAAATAAATTACTTGAGATTAAAGGAAATTTTGATGAAAATGTTATGATAAAAGAGATTGAAAATGCCGGTTATTCAATTGAAAAAAAGTAAAAAATATCTATTAAAAAATAAAAAGGAAAAAGAAATGAATAACATGATGAGATTAAGTTTAGAAGAACCAGGAAAATTAGGATTATATTTTAAGAAATTATTAGGAGAATAAGATGGTAACAATAGGAATAGTCGCACACGATGCAAAAAAATTAGATGTAGTAGAATGGACTGTAACAAATAAAGAAAAACTAGCAAAATTTGAATTAGTTGGTACTGAGGGAACTGCAAAGAGAATAAAAAAAGTAACAGATTTAGACTTAAAAAGTTTGGGTCATGGTCCAGATGGTGGAGATGTATATATAGCACACGAAATTTTAGAGAAGAAAATAGATGCATTGATCTTTTTTGTTGATGCAAGAAGTGCACATGGCCATGAACATGACATTCAAACTTTGATCCGTACTTGCATAGTAAAGAACATACCTTTTGCACTCAATAAAGCAACAGCAAATAAAATAATAGAATCATTTTCTAATAAACAAGGAGAATAAAATGTCAAAAGGAATTTCTGTTATCGCAGAAAAAACAGGAAAAATGGATAAAACGGTTGAGCGATATGTCGCCAAAGCACTTTTCACCACAATTACAAATGTCAATTTTGATAATGAGCGCCTTATCGCAATTATCAAAGAGGGTTTGAAACTTCTGAAACCGACAAAGAAAACTGTGTTTGTGTAAAAGAATAGCTCGCAGATGAACACGGATTTGAAATTATATTAGAGATTATTTTTGATTAATTTTTCCTTTATCCGTGAGCTGGATAGGAGATGAAAAATGAAAAGACAAATAATAGAGATAGATGAACAAAAATGCGATGGTTGCGGAGTCTGCATTCCCAACTGTCCCGAAGGTGCATTGCAGATCATCGATGGAAAAGCCAGATTGATCAGCGACCTTTTCTGTGATGGACTTGGTGCTTGCATCGGTGAATGTCCTAAAGGTGCGATTGAAACAGTAGAGCGGGAAGCCGAGCCTTACGATGAAGCAAAGGTTATGAAAAACATAATCAAGGCAGGACCGAACACGATCAAAGCTCATCTTAAGCATCTAAGAGATCATGATCAGAAAGAATATTTCGAGCAGGCAGTTGCGATCCTTCTCAAGAAAGGACTGCCTATCCCGAAAATCGATGAAGATGTCTGCCCCAGCGGCACTTGTCCGGGAGTGAAGGAAAGAACGATAACTCACGAAGAAAAACCGCAGGTTCAAGCTGAAGTTGAGATTAAATCCGAACTTAAACAGTGGCCGGTTCAGTTGCATTTGGTTAATCCGAATGCAACTTATTTGAAAAACGCAGACCTGCTCATTGCTGCAGATTGCGGACCGTTTGCTTATGCTGATTTTCATCGCAGATTCATCAAAGGAAAAGTGGTGATAAACCTGTGCCCCAAGCTGGACAAAGGTATAGATTCTTATGTAGATAAACTAGCTCAGATCTTCCAAATTCAGGAAATCAGATCGCTGCAGATAGTAAAGATGGAAGTTCCCTGTTGTGGTGGTATCGAGTGGATCGTGCAGAAAGCAATGGAAAAAGCAGGAAAATTCCTGATGGTAAAAGTAAATACGATCTCGATAGATGGTAAAATAATATGAGAAAAATCCAAAACAATAAAAAAAATGTAGCAGAAACAAAATCGCAAAATTGTTCGTTTTGTTCGCTGTTAAAAAGGAGAAAAAAATGAGTATGTTCTGTTATCAATGTCAGGAAACACTAAAAAACGAAGGGTGCAAAGTTAATGGAATTTGTGGAAAGAAAAGTAATACTGCAAATCTGCAAGACCTTCTGATTTATGTGTCAAAAGGAATTTCTGTTATCGCAGAAAAAATAGGAAAAGTGGATAAAACGGTTGGGCGATATGTCGCCAAAGCACTTTTCACCACAATTACAAATGTCAATTTTGATAATGAGCGCCTTATCGCAATTATCAAAGAGGGTTTGAAACTTCGTGAAGAAATCAAGAAAAAATATGGTGTCAGCGGAAATTTGCACGATTCGGCAATTTGGCATTCTGAAGATGAAAATGAATTCTACAAAAAAGCGGAAGCGGTCGGAGTTCTATCTGCGGAAAATGAAGATGTGCGCTCACTTCGCGAACTTCTTATTTACGGTTTGAAAGGAATCGCGGCTTATGCTGACCACGCCGCTATTCTTGGTTACGAAGATGATTCTGTCTATCAAATTCTTATCGAATTGTTGGCTTCAACCACAAAAAATTTAACTGTCGATGAAATGATTGCAAAGGTTATGAAAGCCGGCGAACTTGCGGTTACAGGTATGGCTCTGTTGGATAAAGCGAATACAGAAACTTATGGAAATCCTGAAATTACTGAAGTAAATATCGGAGTTGGAAAGAATCCAGGAATCCTTATTTCGGGTCACGATTTGAAAGATATGGAAGAACTTCTGGAGCAAACCAAAGGAACTGGCGTGGATGTTTACACTCACGGCGAAATGCTTCCGGCAAATTATTATCCGACTTTCAAAAAATATGAGCATTTTGTCGGAAATTATGGAAATGCCTGGTGGAAGCAGAAAGATGAATTCGAAAAATTCAATGGACCGATTTTGATGACCACAAATTGTATCGTTCCACCAAAAGATTCTTACAAAGAACGACTCTTCACAACTGGAAATGTCGCCTTTCCTGGCATAAAACATATTCCAAATAGTAATGATAAAAAGGACTTTTCTGAAATTATCAAACTTGCTAAAAAATGCGAATCGCCAATTGAAATCGAGAATGGTAAAATTGTAGGCGGATTTGCTCACAATCAAGTGCTTGCACTTGCAGATAAAGTTGTTGCTGCTGTCAAATCTGGTGCTATCAAGAGATTTATCGTGATGGCTGGCTGCGATGGTCGCCATAAAACAAGAGAATATTTCACAGATGTCGCCAAAGAACTTCCGAAAGATGCGATAATTCTTACAGCTGGATGTGCAAAATATCGTTACAATAAATTGGATTTGGGAGATATTGGCGGAATTCCGCGTGTTCTGGATGCAGGACAATGCAACGATTCTTACTCGCTTGCCGTTATCGCTCTCAAACTGAAAGAGGTTTTCGAACTTGACGATATAAACGACCTTCCAATCTCATTTGACATCGGCTGGTATGAACAAAAAGCTGTCGCAGTTCTGCTTGCTCTGCTTCATCTTGGCATAAAAGGAATTCGGCTTGGACCGACTCTTCCAGCATTTCTCTCTCCAAATGTTGTAAAAGTCCTGGTGGAAAATTTCGATATTAAACCAACCGCAGATGCAAAAATTGATGTGAAAAATATGATGGATGGAAATTAAATGGAAAAAATAAACCCAAAAACTTTGCATAAAATAAGTTACGGTTTATATATCGTAAGTTCGAAAAATGGCGATAAGATAAACGGTCAGATTGCCAATACCGTATTCCAGACGACTTCAGAACCGCCAACTTTAGCTGTGAGTATTTTCAAAGGAAATTTCACACACGAATGCATAACTAAAAGCAATGTCTTTGCAATTTCAATTCTTTCGCAGAAAGCTTCAATGAAATTTATCGGAAATTTCGGTTTCAAAAACGGCAGAGATTTCGATAAATTCAAAGATGTAAATTTCAAATTAGGACAAACCGCCGTTCCAATTGTTCTGGACAATTCTGTCGGATTTATTGAATGTGAAGTTGCAAATTCTTTTGATGTTGGAACTCATACGATTTTCATTGGAAAAGTTGTAAATGCTGATGTTCTAAATGATGACGAGCCAATGACTTACGATTATTATCACAAAGTTGTGAAAGGCAAAGCACCAAAATCTGCCCCAACATTCATAAAAGATGAAAAAGAAGAAATAAAACAGGATAAAATTATTATGCAAAAAATTGGGAAAATTACATCAATCAC
>JACKQG010007307.1_pt1 | contig 11198 bp, 11 predicted proteins | sample 8237621 | NCBI WGS metagenome assembly JACKQG01 (sample SAMN15677084, study PRJNA649215) | marine metagenome | biome: marine; feature: Black Sea; material: saline water; isolation source: suspended particulate matter (SPM) from the Black Sea western gyre | collected 2013-06-09/2013-06-10 | depth... | reverse complement strand
TGTTTATCCCTATGCCCTCGGGGCTTGCAGAATAGCTAACGGCGATTGAACCCAGAGATTTGAGCTTGTCTTGGGCGTTTGATGGTAACTCCGAATCATCTATTAATCTCTGTTCGGCGATAAAATGCGCAACGTCGCCGGCGTTCAGGTGGATTAATATCCATGATGACGAAAGTTCATCCCACAAACTAAGGTCAATGCTATTTTGCTTATCGGATTCTACAAGTATATCTGCTGCATCTTGCACCCACTGGGCGCTGTTACTGAGCATAAGCAAGTCATCCCTGAAAGAGTAGGAAGGCATAAACGCCACCCCAGGAACTATTATATCCAATGGCAGCATTCTAGTATAGATAGTTGACCCTCCGTAAGAATATTCTCTCACTGACATCGGCTCTATATTCGCCAATTTCAAAATCTTTTCGGCAGTCGTTTCCAATTTATCTCTATCCTTTACACCGACAAGAATAATAGGTCGTAGCTTACCCAATTGGAGCATGCTCTTTTTGAGATTGACCGGCTCCTTTGGCAGCAACGCCAATACTCCAATCTCACCCGTCAAAGCGGAAAGCAAGTCGCTCTTTAAGTTCAAACCCACAGCAGATTCTATTTGCTGTATCTGTGCTTCTAAATTTTCTTTGGCGCCAAAAAGTTCAATCACGTTGAGCACTTTATCCAATAATTCGGCTGGATTCCCTATCTGTATTCCAACCAAAGCCCCATCCGATAATCGGGACATGAATTTCACCGAAGACATCTCGGGATGAGATTCCAGCAGGAGGTCAAGGATAGGATTCTGTTCTTCTGATTTCGCATGTAAATAAAGTTCATGTCTGTATCCAGATAGACTCAGGCTGAGACCGAACGCTTTGAGCGAATTGAAAGCCAATTCCTCCACCATTGCGCCGAATTTGTCATCCTCACTGTCATTTGCTTTATCTTCGCTATTCGCCTGATTCAACGCATTCAAAATGGGCATTCCAGCCTCTAAGTCGGCGTACAGATATATCTCACTTGACGGAGATACTTTCTGCCCTATAAACTTGAATTTGTCACTATCCTCAATACTTTTCCCGCCATCTTTATACAAACCTATCACTTTCTCAAAACCACCGTTAATTCCAGCTATCAAGAAATTGTCCAAGAATCCATACTTCACCTTCAAAGCTTCATCAATAGCTATCACGCTATAGGGCACATCGCGGTACACATCCTCTTCCGGCATCATCATTCCTCCAAGGAGTGATAGAGTCGCTACCAGTTGTTCCAGAGCATATTCCGCTTGTTCCTTGTATGTGCGGACATCTGCGATAAGACACGCAACAGGCATTTCGCCTTCCATGCCGATAAAGCTGAATGCTATCTTGTGACCGAAAGCATTTAGAAATTCTTCCGTTGTTATGCCCAGAAGCATTGGCACTATGGGAAGCATCTGTGTTGCTTGTTCCAGGTCATCTTTTACTTCTTCCACACTGGTCAATTCTTTCCATTCCGGTGAATTTACCACTGCATGGAATACATCTTCCAAACCTGAAATGGAGGCACATGCAATTGATTCATAGGGGATTATGTCCATGATGGATTTTGATTCATGTACGTCTTCCCCAGCCGCTTGTGGCATAAATACGAATCCGAAAAATAATATAACCAATGTAAATAAGTAAATTAGGCATTTGTGAATGATGCTAATTCGTTTCATGTTTTTCTCCAAATTCTTAACGTTACGTTGACGAGATTAATGGTCGCTCTTTCGTCGAAAAAGGACCGCTATTCCTGCCCCAAACCCTTGCATCAAAATACAGACGAATGCAATTTGCCCAAGCAGAGGAATAAGAAAAACTAGCTCGATCGCCACGGAGCCGATGAGAATTGCTTCAAAGGTTGATGGGGAATTTTTCTCGCGGAGTTCTGCTATCCTATATCCGATGACTTGAGCTTCCGCAACAAATCCAACGACACTACCAATTACTATAACCACCAAAGGCAACAGTAACAAAAATTTCAGGGGGTTGGAATCTTTTAGTTGACCAAGGAGGATAATCAAAATCAACAAGAGCACAAAGTTGCCCAGTCCCACCAGAAAAGCTCTTCTCCCTGAATACCGCGCGAAATGGACGATGCGTTCTATCTGGTTTGGAAAATAAACCGCAGATAGCAGACAGAGAACAATTAACCCAAGGCTTATGGCAAAATAACCTACGATGTAAGTACCCAACGGTGGACGGGAATCCTGAGTTTCCTCTTGCGGCGTTGTCTGGCTCCACCCGAGAGCAGGTGACAGAATGGCAAGGAACAGGACTAACAAAAGCAGATAACAACCTCTCTTTTGGTTTTTTGATTGAATCGACATCTTATCCCCTTTCAGCTTTGTTTTTTCCCATAGCGAAGAAGGCGCTTGTTGAAAATCGCCATGGAAGCAACTAACAGCGCTATTCCAAATAAAATCATCACAGAAGAATCCCCCAAAAACCCACTTCTCCATTCCGGCGAGAAATTGAGCAGCTTTAAAATAGTATGGAACATATTCTCAAAGAAGGATAAAAACGAGCGCAATGCCGACAAAAACCAATTTGAAATAGCTCGAAATGAAGGCATAACACTTTCATTTAAAGAAATGGCTTTTGGAATTGGCAAGAACTTTAGAAAGTAATAATGTCCAATCCACAACAAAATCATGAAAAACCCTATTCCAGAAGTGCCCAAAAGCCAACTCAGAGTAGTTTTCCATATTACTCGACGCGATACTGTCTGTGAAAAAAAGCGTGGTTCTTCTGGATATCGAGATAACTCCGCCAGGACATTCGTTCGAACCTGCTGTGGTGGCTGGAATATAGGCTGCGTTTCGAAGAGCGCAAATGCACGCTCCATTTCGCTCAGTTCATCCCGGCATGCAGCACATTTCAGAAGATGTTGAGCCAGTTGTGCTGTTTTCACTTCATCAAGATTATTTTCCAAATATTCTTGAATTAACCAGTGTGCTTGTGAACATTCAATCATTCGTAGAACTCCTGCCACTCCCGTTCCAGTTTATTTTTAAGAATGTTGCGAGCGCGAAATAGATAAGTTTTGACGGTGCCTTCAGGAATGTCCATAATTTTCGCGATTTCTCGACAAGTATGAACATCAATGTAACGCAGAGTGAAAGCGAGCCGGTAATTAATGGGCAGTGCTAAAATTTCCTGCCGCAATCGTTCTTGCAAAAGCTTGGCTTCGTAATCTTCCAGGGGCGTCATGAAATTAAGGGATGACGCTTTCATTTCATGACCATTGAAAGGAAAGTATACCCCCATCTCCTCATTTTTTGACTCAAGCGAAACCGTAAAAAGTTTTCGCTTGCTTTTCCAATTGATACATAGATTCGCGGCAATCTTGTATAGCCACGACGAAAAACGCAATTCCTGCCGAAAAGTGTGTAAGGCGGCATATGCACGAAGAAAAGTCTCTTGCATCAAATCTTCCGCATCTTCCTTGTTGCCGACCATCCGATAGGTAAGGTTATAGATTGCCGTCTGATAACGCGACATGATCAAATCAAAAGCCGCATTGTCCCCATTCAGCACTTGCTGTACGAGCGCGCTATCTTCGGCATCTTTCGCGTTCATTTGGTCATCCTCTGCTAGAGTAAAGTGCCTGTATAAAGCCAACCACATAAATATTTCTAATTTGTTATACAAGAAGAGGGGAAATCGGTTTCAAAAATTTGAGGGAAAGTACGAGTTTTGCAATTATTGGTAGGATGAGTTCGTAGTGGCGATTTCAATTCACGTCTGCTTCGCATCCGTGTCAAAAAAATCGACTGAAGTCGTCACTACGATTGTGACAAAGCACTACTCTGCAAGCCCACATATCTTATCAACAAGTTCAGAAATAGCCTCCACCTTTTCGATTTCACCGACCTGAGAAATCTCATCAGAGATACCAAGAATTAGTTTCGGAGCAAACATATCAATTACCCGCTTAACGAAGTCCAGTAGTTCATTAACCGGGAAATTTGGAAGAAAGTCAATCGCCCTAATGAGGTCGAGAACGACCATTTTGTCTTGTACGGCTTCCTTCATCTGTTCCAAAGTCATATCGCCCATAGGCTCTGGAGTTAGTGACTCCACTGCGTCCAGGCGTGTCTCCTGGAGGTATGGGAGCATCAACACGGAATTCCCGTCCCAGTGGCTATGGACGTAGCGTCCGTGTTCATGTAGTCGGTCACTGATGTGTTGCCAACGAGGAAGCAGGTAACGTTTTAAAATCGGCGGGGGGGTAAATTCGTTGGTGGCGTGGTCACCCAAGTTGAAGATTCTGCAAGGCAACTCAATGGCTGCGTCTATCATTCTGTCATCCCGGCGGTCACAGGCTTCGAGATATTCTTCGACGGCGGCTTGATGGTCGTAAAGAAGATAGTATGTTCCCGGCAGCCCGCACTGATGTTTGATGAGTTCTGTGAATCCGGAACTGGATAGAAACATCGTGGGTTCAGCGCGATGCCCTACGGCATCGGCGGCTTTTTGGAAGGTCTCCAAATTTGCCCTGAATTGCCCGCGTTCCACAACATCGGTCAAAACTCGTAAATCTTGGGGAGTCTTCACTGGGAAATCGACAATGCGGCGATTTTTGAGCTTGCCGTCCTCCCAGATATCCTGATGCCCAGTCCGAATTTCTCCGCTGGGTGTCCGAACTGTGGTGATATAGTGGTTACCATGTTGTTCAGACCCGCGTTCTATGTCGTCAGGTTCTTCATAGCGTTCCAACCCAGCCGACGCGGCATATCGAACTGAAGCGCCAAGCGCGTCATATATTTCAAAATTATCCATGTCACGATACCGCTCTGGGAACGTTCCATTCGCGCGATGGTGGCTTATCCATGTCTCTAACCTCGGCTGCCAAAGGACGCGGTCAGCGGTACCCTCGAAAATAGCTAAATTTAGTTCTTTTCGTGTCAATGTGAAATTCTCCTTTCAATGCTAAGAAAATATGTCTTCTAATCTATCATCCTCCAATTGATGCATTCGAATACGCCCAACTTCGACAATCCATAGCTGTCTTTCAACAGACATTTGGTTAAGCATCTGTAAAAACTGACAAATCAACCTTTCTAAGAGAGAAAGGCTTGGATTTCTTGGAACACGAATGACTACAATACCAGTAGATTGATGCGGCGGGAAACGAGTTACATCAGCAAAGTCTAAATCCAAAGTAACCAGACATCGTTGCTCGGTACAACAAACTTCGTACAGATATTGGTCTGAACTTCCTTGCAAACCTTCATCATAGACAGTTTGAACATCATGTCCCGCCGCGCGGAAAAGTTGTTGGGTTCGTGTGCCAAAATTTTCGTCAAGTTTAAACTTCATACTGTTGCCTCCACAGGAATTTCAACATACCGTTCCCGTGACATTTCTGCTCCATAAGCAATGGCAGCCTGAATGTCCTCTTTTGTCAATTGAGGATATTCAGAAACAACTTCCTCAATTGTCATACCATTGGATAGAAAATCGAGAATCAGAGACACCCAAATTCGCGTGCCTCGAATACATGGTTTACCAAAACAAATATTTGGATTTACAGTGATGCGTTGAAGAAGTGGATTCATTATTGACCTCCGAAATAATTTGTAAAAAGTCATTACCAAAACCACACAACATACAATGGTGTTTTGATAATTATGCTTAGAATCGACCAGTAACTTCCTATCACGACATCGCCGAGTATCAGACCGAGGAAAAATGGCAGAACCCGGCGATACAATTTCGCCCCACCGTATTTGAGGACAAACAGCTTTACACTTGACGAAAGCAGCATCGCAAACCAAAAGTGGTCTAAAGAGCCTCCGTTGATACCGATGACATAACCCACTGGGTGGAAGGGCCACCAGATGAACTTGACTCGCAAAATTCCCAGAATCATCGTGAACAAAAAGCCCAGAATGATAGCAACGATGCCATAACTATCCACCGGTTGAGGGAATTGAAGCCAGGATGCTAACTGATTATAGGCGGAACCCGCCGGACCCAAAACCTGTCCAGGAGCATCCACAGCCACTGATGCGCCATAGCTGTAAAGTGTATACAGGTAGATGAGAAATGCGAGGAAAACAGCCGGTACGATGACGAATGCCATCACCCATACTAAGCGGCGCGGCTGGATTCCGGCGCGTTGGGCAATCTTGAAACCTTCGAGTTGGTGCGGCATCGGATGGCTTCTATTGGAACCGTTAAACCATGAGAAGAGTGAGAACACAACTAGATTTTTCGTGCCGAAAGGACGCATTCCAAAGGTCGTCGTCAAAACCGTCTGAGGATTGACCCCGCCCATATCATGGACTGGTGGACCAAGTTGAGCCCGAATACGAGTCACAGCAATCGCGATTGTGATGTAAAGACCAAAAAAGAGCATGAACACCCACGTCGACATCCCTGCCGCGTTGCAGATTAAATAAAGCAACGTCAGGCAAATGATGGTTCCGATTAACGCAGTGCGATATCGCATCGGTTCTGTGGAATCATCAAGTCCCGTTTTCAAACCGAAAATTCGCCTGATGATTTGCCGGAAGTGTTTCCGCCCTGCCCACAATGCTATGACCACAATAGCAACCACAGAGCCGATTGCCTGATGAGACTGAAATGGGTAGTAGGGAATACTATAAAACCCCGCTGCTTTACCTCCGATGAATTGAGCTTTGCGTACCCAGTAAAAAAATACCGTCGAAAAACTCAAATCCAGTGGCAAGAGAAAAGATAGCCCAATCAGGAACAATCGGAGGTGGAAGTAGGTTGGACCGATAACATTCCATGGAGAATTTGTGAGCCAAAGCGCGAGATTAGCATTTTTTTCTCGAATCGGAATGAGCGGGAAAGCAGGAAAGATGAAGTTGATTCCATTGATGATTTCGATTACCGCTGCAATCAGAAATCCTATCCACATGATACGGTTTCGGAAAAACCTTGTTTTCGTGTCGGTCATATCCAGTGGCAACTGTGCGATGGGATAAGGAAGTTTCTCGTGGTCAATCCAACGCCGGCGAAAGAAAATATTCACAAAGATTACCAGGAGAAAGATGAGTGTGGCAATGGATGTCCAACTCAGAATCGGCACAATCCAATAGCGGAGATATCCTTCCGAAAAGAAATTCTTACCACCCTCGTAGAAAGGTCGCGTGATGTTGAGATTATCCATTACAAGCCAGTTGGGCAAGTGTGGCTGAAGGAGCTGTCTCCATTCATTTTCAGGTGTAGCAAACCAAAACGGATGCGTGAGCACTCCCATCAGACTCACCATGTTGTCGTGGGCGATGATGGCAGTAGTGACCGCTAACATGATGTAAATGACGAGAAGTTCGGCTTGGGTCAGAGCTTGTCTGGGAAGAAAACGTCTGAGAAGCTCGTTCAACAAAGTGAGTGTGAAAACTATGAAAATGACGTTCAAGGGAATAGAGGTAGCAGAGAAGTGAAAACCGTGCCAGACCATTTCTACCATCGCAATCCAATAAGCGTTGATGGGCAACAGAAAAAAACTGATGACAACAGCGCGCACCGTAACTGCCGTGGCGCTACGAGAATGAAATGTAGGGTTGTTTTTTATCAATGTCAATCTATCCTCTTGATTTCGTTGTTTTGTTATGTTACAATTTAAAAATAACCTTTTTTTATTTTATCATATTTTAGAGATTGGTTCAATGGGAAAAAATATGGAAATAGAAGCAACACTTTATCATGGGGATAGTGCTGAGGTCTTAAAACAGATTGATGAAAATTCAATTGACCTTATAGTAACCTCGCCTCCTTACGCAGACCAAAGAAAAAATACTTATGGCGGAATTCATCCGGATAAATATGTTGAGTGGTTTTTACCAATCTCTCAAGAATTGCTCAGAGTATTGAAACCGACCGGTACTTTTATTTTAAATATAAAAGAGAGGGTTGTTAATGGTGAAAGACATACTTATGTGTTGGAATTAATTTTAAAGATGAGACAACAAGGATGGTTCTGGACAGAAGAGTTCATTTGGCATAAAAAAAATTGTTATCCAGGAAAGTGGCCAAATAGATTCAGAGATTCTTGGGAAAGACTTCTTCAGTTCAACAAAAATAAAAAATTTAATATGTATCAAGAAGCTGTTATGGTTCCGATAGGTGATTGGGCAGAAACACGCTTGAATAATCTTAGTGAAACTGATAGAATTCGTGATGAGTCAAAAGTTGGTAGTGGCTTTGGTAAAAATGTTTCAAATTGGCTTAAAAGAGATAAAGTATATCCGACCAATGTTTTACATCTGGCAACCGAATGCAATAATAAAAACCATAGTGCAGCTTTCCCTGAATCTTTACCAGAGTGGTTTATCAAACTTTTCACAAAAGAAGGACACTGGGTATTAGACCCATTTATGGGGTCAGGCACAACAATTAAAGTTGCACAAAGAATGCGGCGCAATTCTATCGGAATAGATATTATGGAAGACTATTGTATAATGGCGAAAAAAAACATTCAATCAAAACAATTATTTTTATTTGAACAAGATGAAAGATATAAAGTCGATAATAAGTGAAGTAAGAAATTACGTTGAAGCAAATATTGGAAACTTTCACTCAAAACGGTTACAAAGGTTAGAAACATTAAAATTAAGCGAGATATTAAAGCGCAAGAATCCTTATTTATTCAAAGCCAAAAATATTTTAACCGCTCAAGATTTGGTTGAAACATTTCTTGATGCTCACTTATCTTCACAAGAAGAGACAAAATTTGGTGATTTCCTTGAAGATTTTGCAATTTTTATTAATGCAAAAGTTTATAACGGCAAGAAATCCGTTGCGGAAGGCATCGACCTCGAATTTGAAAAAGATGGAGCTTATCATATTGTTTCGATTAAATCCGGCCCAAACTGGGGGAACAGTAGCCAAATCAGAAGAATGAGAGATGATTTCAGAAAAGCCAAAAGGATACTGAGAACGAGCGGTAATACTAACCTTGAAATTATTGCTGTGAATGGTTGCTGTTATGGTCGTGACAACAACAGTGATAAAGGTGATTACTTTAAGTATTGTGGTCAGGTATTCTGGGAATTTATTTCAGGTAACGAAAATTTATATTTTGAGATTATTGAGCCTTTAGGTTGTAAAGCAAAAGAAAAGAATGAAGAGTTTTTAGAAAAATACGCTCAAATAACGAACAAATTTACCTTTTTATTTATGAAATATTTTTGTAAAGATGGCAATATTGACTGGGAAGCATTACTAAAATATAATTCTGCCTCAGTACCTCCCAATAGAAAACTGATCAAATCGCTAAACAATCCCCCGATTTCAATTTAATCAAACTTCTCCATTGGCAACCAGGAGCGCTATATGGATATCATTTACCGACTGCAAGGCGTTGAATTTGAATGGGATGAGGACAAATCCGAAAGCAACATTCAAAAGCATGGTGTAACGTTTGGAGAAGCGGCAGAGGTATTCTTTGACCCTTTTTATCAAACGGGCAATGCTTCTACGGATGACGAGCAACGTGACTTCATCATTGGGTATTCTTTATCTCAACGTCTCTTGCTGGTAGTATATACGGAACGCGGCGAACGGACGCGGATTATATCTGCTCGCCCGGCTACCCGTTCTGAGAGGAGGCTGTATGAAAAAACCTGACGAAAAAATGAAAAAAACAGAAGAAGGATTTGTACTGCAAATCCGTTCGAGGCCAAAGACAACAGTATCTATCCAGATACCTGTTGACACGTTAGCTTCAATAGAGAAAGTGGCAGCCAATCGAGATACATCGTCTCAGGCTCTGATAAAATTCTATATTGGGCAAGGATTGCGACAAGACTTAGCCAAATTGTTTGCTGACCGCGTGCTGGAGAAAACGGCGGAAGTTCTTACGTAACATATCCAATCGGAAGAAGAAATTTCGGCTATCATTCGAGAAATCCGCACTGAAGCGGTGGTCTAAGCATAACAACAACCTGGCTCCGAGAGAATTCTTTTCACGTTTCACGTTTCACTCAAACTTTTCCTTCTGCCACATATACGTTTGAATCGTCTTAATTCGTTCTTGTGCATAAGCAATGAGGGTTGCGATTTCATTCGTCGGCGGAGTCTTGGGGTAACGCTCGACGATGATTTTGTAAGATGCAATTGCTTCTTCCCACTGTTCCAAGATTTCATGCGCGGCACCCATTGATACCGTCACATTATCGACATAGATACTGTTGGGATATTTTTCTGTAATCTGCTTGAACAATACAAGTGCATCTTGGGCATATTTTTTCCGCTTTTCCTGCGAAACTTTATCATCCTCGGCTTTACTCATCGCTGTGACCGCTTGACGATAGATGGATTCTGACAGAACATTTTCGGTATCTTTTATCCAGGATTTGGCATTTGTTGATAGCTTGGCGTCAATGTTTGGAAAGTTCGTTTTCGTTAGTTTTTGGTATTCGTTCAGAGCGCGAGCATAATCTTTGCGGTTGAAGTAATAGTGGGCGATGTTGGCTTGCGAATTTGCCGCTAATGGACTATCTTTGAATTTCTCTGTGACAGCTTGATAGGCTACAATTGCTTCATCGGGTTGTTTCAATTTATCATAGCAGATTCCGATGGAGTATGCTGATTCGTCAGCCCAGTCGCTACTATGATACTTCGACATTAGCGTTTGATATGTTTCGATTGCGTCGTCATACTGCTTGGCGGCTCGGAATGCGTTCGCAGTTGAATACAATGCGGTGTCAGCTAATTTGTGTGTGGGATATGTGTCGGCGAGCCGGCGATAGATTGCAATGGCTTGGTCGTATTCTCCTGCCTCCGCCGCTGCTTGTCCAGCCTGGTAGAGCCACTCAGCGGCTCGCTCATCATCGCTGAACTTTTGTGAAAGCTTTTCAAAAGTTTCGGCGGCAAAAGTAAACAGTTGCTTCCGCTGTTTACTCGATTTTTTCCTTCCTGCTGACTGATAGTACGACCAGGCGAGGTAATTCCATGCTGCAATGGACTTTGAGTCATCCGGGAATTTCTCGGTAAACGATGTAAGCGCCGAGATTGCATTGTCAAATTCGCCCAACTGATATGATAATTGTCCTGCTTGGAATGATGCAATGTCGATAAGTTCTTGTAACTTCTCATCTGTACTGCTTACAGAGTTTGCGTTTTCATAGGCACTTTTGTATAATCGACTGGCTTGCGCTGTTAGTTGCTTGTATGCTTTGCTCGTTTGTTCATAAGTTT
>JACKQG010007306.1_pt1 | contig 11198 bp, 10 predicted proteins | sample 8237621 | NCBI WGS metagenome assembly JACKQG01 (sample SAMN15677084, study PRJNA649215) | marine metagenome | biome: marine; feature: Black Sea; material: saline water; isolation source: suspended particulate matter (SPM) from the Black Sea western gyre | collected 2013-06-09/2013-06-10 | depth... | reverse complement strand
TTTTTCTGACCCCTGGAAAGAATGTTTCCGCAAGTGAAGAATTAGCTACAAAATTGAAAAAAGCAAATGTCAAAATTCTCTACGAATCTGAGCTATTAGAAATACATGGCATACGGACTGTTGAAAAAGTTCTAATTCATGACCTGAACGAAGACACGAAGTATGAACTGTTCGTTGATGCCGTTATCCTTCTTTAAATTCTTTATCAAAATCTCCCTGGCAAGGTGAGAAAAACATTTTTTTCAGCTATTAAAACAGGAAAAAGCTAGTACGCCCGACAGGACTCGAACCTGCGACCTTCTGATTCTCTGCAAAATGGGCTAATCAAGTAATACAAAAATTACTGACTTTTCAGCCCAGCAACCCTCTTCTTCACATCCTTAACCTCAGGAATATCTGAGTCAGCATAGTTTCCAGAGAGCAAGGAATTTCTCATAGTATTTGTTGGCCTTGCTGCCTTACGCAACTAATTTACAAAAAGTGCGTTTTATTATTTAGAAAACAAAATGCTAAAAAATTAGCATTATTTGTTGACAAACAGAATAAATGGTGCTATATTTTTAGCATGCTAAAAAATTAGCATTTATCAACCGGCTAAAATACGGAAAGGAGATAAACATGAAAGAGCAGAAAAACCTCAGCCGAAGAGAAAGGCAGATCATGGACATCGTCTATGAATTGAATGAGGTAACAGTAGCCCAGGTTCTCGAAAAAATCCCGAATCCCCCTAGTTACTCTACAATCAGGGCCTTGCTCAGAGTGCTGGAAGAAAAAGGACACCTGATTCACAAGCAGGAAGGCCCACGCTACATCTACTCCCCCACTCTTCCCCGGGAACAAGCGAGACAGAACGCCTTAAAGCACGTTATGAGAACTTTTTTCGACAATTCCACAGAAGATGCCGTTGCTGCTCTGCTTAACATCTCTGAAGATAATTTATCTGAGCAGGACTACAAGCGTTTATCCGAGCTTATCAAAAAGGCGCGGAGCGAAGGGAGATAGCCATGGAACTGCTATCAGAGTTCAAAGGCCTTAACCTTATCTGTGAATTTTTGATCAAGAGTTCTTTAGTACTTGTATTTTCGTTTCTGTTGGTTTTTTTGTTCAGAAAAAAATCCTCTTCTCTGAGACACTTTCTTCTTTCATTCTCTCTTATTTGCCTGCTTCTGATTCCATTCTTCTCTTCCATCACAAAGGGATGGGAAACAAGATTACTTCCTACCTGGCAGACAGGGAAAAACAGCTCTTTGACTTTAGAAGAATGGAATAAAAACAAAGAGATTCCGACTCAACTTAGCTCAAAAGGTAAAGTTATTGATAAAAAAACACCGCAAACATCAAATTCTGAGAATACCAAAATTCAAAATCGAAAACCTTTTATATCAAAAATCTCAGACACAAAAAGTTTTATTGGATCAGGCTTAATCATAATCTGGGCCACAGGCTTGATCTTTTTACTAATCAGGATATTTTTAGGGCTTTACGGAGCGCACAGACTTACCCGGCAGGGAAAGAGAATATCAAGCTCACTCTGGCAGCAACTATTACATCGTTTCCTGGAAGCGATATCCATAAAGAGAAAAATCAACCTGTTAAGCCACAAACATGTAAAAGCCCCGCTAACCTGGGGTGTGGTCAAACCTGTCGTGATCATTCCGGCTGAATCCAGGAACTGGACAAAAGATCAGTGTTCATCCGCCCTCTTTCATGAACTCTCTCATATCAAGAGGAGTGATTTTCTAATCAAAATCCTCGCAGGTTGCAGCTGCGCTCTCTACTGGTTTAATCCTTTAAGCTGGTTTGCCTTTAGAATGATGAAAAGCGAACAGGAAAAAGCCTGTGATGAACTTGTCCTGAAAGCCGGAGTCAAACCATCAACATATGCAGCCAATCTTCTCTCAATTAAAAAGGCTGGACAGATCCACTGGAATCCTCCTGCCGCCGTGCTTGGAGCAGTGGGAAAATCCCAGTTGAATGAAAGGTTGGTCGCAATTCTTAAACAACAATTAAAACCTAAGGAGGTCAAAATGAAGACTAAAATCTTACTTTCATCTTTAGTTATTACGGCTATAGCACTCATCGGACTGGCAAGACCCTCGCAGTCTGCATCCTTCATTGAAAAAAGTATTTCGGATAAAGATCCAATAATAATCAAAAGCCAAAATTCTCCTCAGGAGAAAGCCGTTCAGGAAAAACAGGAAAAGAAAAAATCTAAAAAAGTAGAAAAAAAAGAATCCAAGGACAAAAAAAAGGAGATCACTTGCGTTTCAAAGGGCGGAGAATCAGTTCATCTCAGCATCAATATCTGCAAAGACGATGAGGTAGAAAAAGTTATTATTGTCGGAAAACCGCATATTCTTTTAAAGAAAGGCTCTCTAGAAAAGGGATATATTTTTAGCACTTGCGGCAAAGATTTAAAATTAAAATTAGGAAAAGGCGAGAAAAGCCACTGGACGATTAAAGAGGGCAAACTGTTACTCAGCAAGGATGATAAAACAAAAGTCATCAACCTTGGCAAAGACGATTGTATTACGATTAAAGTTGAAAAAGGAAAAGACGGCAAGAACATTTTAGTGTTAAAAAGTCCGGAGGTCCATCTCAAAAAATATGACAAATTGGATAAGAATATCACCATTCATATTGAGGGAGAAAAAGGAGAAAAGAAAAAGATGCTTTTCTCCCCTGATGTGGATTTACACGTTATTCCTCATGTGGAAGTGCTTCCCATGATTCACTTGGAACTTGAACATAAAGAACTTAAAGAAAAGATAAAAAAAATCAGGGAAAAGCTGAAAAACATCATAGAACAAAAAATGCAGGAGGACGAAGTCAGAATCCAGGAGGTAACCCTAAAAGAAATTGAAGAAGTCCTGGAGGAATTGAGTGAGAAACTGGAGGAAAAGTCGGAAAAACTGAAGGATATTAATGTCAGGATTAAGACAGATTTAAAAAATGTACATATTGAAAAAATTAAAGATATTATAAAAGACAAAATAAAGATGGATCACACTTTTATAGAGATCGAAAAAGATACAAAAGTTATTAGTGTTGTAGACAAAGATGAAGGATTTCAGGTAATTATTAAATCCAATCTTGACAGCGAAAATAAAAGTAAGTATGAGGAAATTCTCAAGAAATTAAAGAAAAATCTTCCCGAAAGTTATAAAGTCAAATCCGATATTGATGAAAAAGCAGGAACAATAACCATTAAAATTACCGGAGTCAAAAAGGACAAAGAATCAAAGAAAAAAGTAAAAAAACTTATACAAGATGTTACGGATGAACTCTCAATAATATTTAAGGAAAAACATTAGGATTTCTCCTCTTCAGCCTTTTAAGCCGCCTAGATAGCAGATTCCAATACTGCAGTTTTGTATCTTCGAAGGTGCATTGATGGACAGCGCCGATTTTAAAATCAAAGAAGCGATTATTCTTGAGCACACCGTTGATAAGAAGGAAAAAGCTGGTACGCCCGGCAGGATTCGAACCTACGACCTCTTGACTGCCAGTCAAGCCCGCAGCCTCAAGGCGCTCAGACAGGCGAAACGTCGGGAGACGTCGTTGCACAAACGAACTGCGACAAGTTAACCTTAGCGTATTAACCCTGCTCTTGGGGGGATCGCTCTCAGTGGCAAAAAGATTTTATTCTTCTTCTGATTCCTGACTAAGTATACGAACTAGCTCTTTTATTTCTTTGTCCTCTATTCTCTTCTGTCGTAAGTATTGAATTATTCCATCATAAAAGTCTCGCTTCATCGGGATGCCTGCCTTTTTCCTTTCGTAATATAGCACATATTCTTCCCAATATTTTTTTTGCTTTTTCTCTATGGGCGAATATAATTTCCTTAATTCCTTATACTTCTCTTTTAAGGTTTTTCGTAAGGACACAATTTCCTCTAACAACTCTTTAAGATGCTGTTCATCCTCCTCAATTTCCTGTTTTAATTCCTCTAACTCCTTTGGTGTTTTTCTTTCGCTCATGTCGAAATTATTATATCAAATACTGAGTAAAAGAAAAAACCTCATATAACCGCATATAGTAGACCTCATATATAGCCTACTATGGGGTTTAATATATTAAGCCGTCTGAGATAAGTTTCTAACCCCTGAAAAAATCCTTATTAGCGCCAATCTGCACCAAGAACTCACCTGCAAGGCTCCCAACTCAATACGCTCAGATTATCTTTACCATTCCTAAGATGTTCCGCCTCTTTTTCAAGTAAAAGAGGCCCCTTCTAAGCGTGCTTTGCCACTTTTCATCTTATCCCTCCATTTCACTTTATATTGTCAAGGCAACAATTTGCTATTTTCTAATCTTTCCATTTAATATCAACGTAATTTATTTTTCCGCTCTTTTCTTTAAAAATAAATCTCATGGGACCTTTCCCTTTTCCCTCTATTCGTTCATAAATTACTACTGATTTGATAGATTTTATTTTTGAGAAGTATTCATACGCTTTAGCTGTCACCTCTTCTAAAGAATCATAAGATTCGCTATCATCGACTTGCAGAGCTGCTATGTAAAATTCTTCCTCCATCCTTCTCACCTCCCTTTTTTAAAAAGTTATCTTCAATAATACCCAGATTCAAGAAAGGACGCAAACGCGATTTAAGGCTTCATTGGAGATATGTTTGAAGTTGAAGAAGTTTCTTGAAAAAGACAGCTGTAGCAAATTTAATGCATAAACTTAATATAATTTTTATATTCATCTAAAAAGTGTTCAATAATTTCCTCTTTTTTAATATCAGAGATATCATAGTCCTGAATACCTCTCCTTAATAACCCCTCGGCTCTTAATCTCCTACTACTAGCCCACTCTGTATAATGAATTACTGGACGAGGAAATACACGAACTGGAGATATCATCACTTCTATCGAATAATCAAGCTCTTCCTCGGCCTCGAAATTTACAATAATTGATGCAAAATCTCTTCTTTCGGTATATATCTCTACTTCTCTTCCGTGTTTTTTTAATTCAGACTTAAGCTCCTTAAAGGCGGGATTTACAATCGTTGAATAAAATTTCTCAACTCTCAATCTTTCATGACTATGCTTTATTTTTTTCTCCCCTCTGTCTTCTTTTTGTTTTTTTAAAATGGTTGCTAAAATTTTTTTCCAATTTTCCATTTTTCCCTCCTTTCTGGGCACATCTAATGCCCAATCAAATGCTTTTTGACTTATATCACAAAGGGAATTTTGATTCAAATGAGAGAAGACAGACCTCTTCCCATGTGTCAGCTTCAGGTTTACAATGTTAATCCTTACCAATGATGAAAACATATCCTTAAAAGATAGGAATTTCCTTATTGTGGTTGACAAAAATTCCTCTCAATGGGAGTTCCCGTTGGCAATATGGTTGTAGCGGCAGGCGAAAGCTATGGCATAAAAGCAGCTGCAATTGTATATAAAAACTAATACAAATTGTAAGCAGTAAAGATCTCAAAAAGCCTCAACTTTTGGCCATATTAAATTTCAATTGCGAGAATCCTGTTTTCTAACAGCAAGTTAGATATGCAATAAAAAGTGAAAACTATAGAAATATAATATAAATGTATCGTTGAGGTACTTATACCCGCCCCTGGGTTGAAGGGGGGCTCCGGGTTCTAGGGTTTTTTAATACGAATGTCTAATGCTTTAGACAAAGGAGTGGAAAAGTAGACTTATCTCCATGTGCCACATATGTGCCAAAAATTGTTTAAAATAGCTAAAATTACGGGTCTGTAGTATAAAAGACAAAACAAAGGAAAAGCCTAAAAATAAGGAAAAAGCTGGTACGCCCGACAGGACTCGAACCTGCGACCTTCTGATTCGTAGTCAGACGCTCTATCCAGCTGAGCTACGGGCGCACGGAGAAAAGACATGCTTTATTATGCCAGATTTTAATTGGTTTTTTAAATTAATTAATACAAAGACTGTTACGTTCCTCTCGGAAGCTCGTAATTACAGCCCCTTTTTCAGTCGGAGATTTTAAGAACTGCAGCGCCGTTAATTTTACCGGCTTTGAGAAGCTGAAGAGTCCTATTTGCTTCCTCTAAAGGAAAAAGCTGGGTAGTTGTCCGGATAGGAATTTCAGCCGCAATTTTAAGCAACTCTTCTCCATCCTTCCTTGTTGCATTTGCCACGCTCCTGAGGGTTCGTTCATGGTAGAGATACTTCACATAATCCATCTCTGGAATTGGACTCATATAAATTCCTGCAAGGGCTACTGTGCCACCTTTATCAAGGACTTTTAGTGCATCAAGAACCAACTCCCCGGCAGGAGCAAAAATAACAGAGGAATCCATCTTTTTTGGAGGCTCATCCTTTGACGTTCCTGTCCAGACAGCACCAAGTTCTCGTGCAAGCTCGCGGTGCTCCTCGCTTCTGGAAAAAACATAAACCTCACATCCCCAGTGAACAGCCACCTGGATGGCGACATGTGCGGAAGCGCCAAAACCGTAGAGACCAAGACGCTGGCCGGGCTTTACTTCACTCTGCCTCAGGGCTCTGTAACCGATGATCCCAGCACATAGAAGAGGTGAAGCCTCTTCATCAGAGAATATTTCGGGGATAGCATAGGCAAACTTTTCGGGAATAACTATATGCTCAGCGTATCCGCCGTTGGTATTGTAGCCTGTAAAACAAGCATTCTCACAGAGATTCTCGTTTCCCCTCTCACAAAAACCACACAAACCGCAGGCAGAATTAAGCCAGGCAACACCAACTCGGTCTCCTTCCTTAAAGCGAGAAGTAATATTCCCTCTTCGTTCGACCATCCCTACAACCTGATGGCCAGGGATTATTGGTAATTTGACCTGGGGAAGTTCTCCCTCAACAGTATGAAGATCCGTATGACAGACACCGCAGACTTTTACCCGAATGAGTATGTCCTCAGGGCTAATATTAGGGATGGGAAGGTTAACAAGCTCCAGGGGATTTTGGTCTATAGGAGCGAATTTTTTCAAGATCATTGCTCTCATTTGAGGACCTCTGTTATTTTTTCTGGCAGTCTTTGCAGTAGCCAAAAACCTGGATTGAAAATTTATCTGTCTTAAAGTAGCTTTCTTTACCTATATTTTTTATGATTGTCTGGATTTTCTCATGGGAAAATTCTTTAACCTTGCCGCAAGAAAGGCAGACCAGATGCCCATGGGTTGCCTTGGATATTTTAGGTTCATAATGGCTGTGGCTCTCTCCAAAATCAATTTCACTTACTAGGCCGGTCTTGACTAATAGATTTAGTGTCCGGTAGATAGTGGCCAGAGAAACCTCATGGCCCTTGCTTTTTAACCTTTTGTGAATTTCGTAGGCATTAGGATGCACCTTTTTTCCGGAAAATATCTCTTTAAAAATCATAAGTCTTGTCCGGGTAAATTTAAGCTTTTGAGAACTCAAATAATCCTGAAATGCCTTAAGTTCCATAATTATTGTCCAAAAGTAAGGGCTTTGCTCTTTGCAAAAACATCTATCTTGTCCCCTGCTTTTTTTCTTTTTGCTCCTTGATCTTTCGTTTTAGTCTTTCGAGTCTATGGGCAAAATCTTTCTCATAAGAGGAAGAAAGGTTAAGGGAGAGAACAAATCCTTCTTCTGCTATTTTTTTTGCCTCTTCATATTTTTTTTCTTTGTGTTCGAGGTACATGGCAAGTTCTCTAAATGAGAAGAGTTGATTTATTGAGGTCACATTTAAGGAAGCTATTTCTTTCCACAGCAGGAGAGCCTTTTTCCAATCCTGTTTTTTCTTGAAATAGTAAGAAAGCTTTTTCTTGGCCAAAAGCGATATTTCATCAGATAATTTTCCATTAAGAGCCCGCCTGTAATATTGAACAGCCTTCTCAATATCTCCGACATTTTCCATGATTTTTGCTGCTCCATAAAGGTCCATGGCATCTACAAATCCCTTTTCTCCTTTTTCAGAAAATATAAGAGAGCCGACAATAACCACTCCTAGAAGAGAAAGAATGTCCTCCTGGTTGTGGTAAAGGATGGGCTCAATTAACTCAAAATTTCCTGTGTTTAGATATTGAAAATACATCCAGGGGATCTCAGCTGAGGGAATATCCTCAGAACGGTCTGCCTCAACGACCTCACGAGCGAGATGGCAAAGCCGGCAGTTTTCATACTTATGCCTCCAGAGACTGCGGGCTGAATAGAGAAAATCAAGATGAGGCAGTTCACCGAGGAGGAAAGGCTGTCTTGAGAGAATGAACCGTGTCTCAAGAATGGGAATATCAAAACTTTTTCCGTTATATGTGACAACTGACTGAAAGTTCATTTCAGAAAAAAAACGACCAAGCTCCTGGATCATTCTTTCTTCTTCAGCAAGTTCTCCCAGGAAATACTGGGCGACATAAAACCTATCATCCCTGTAATAGCCCATACCTACAAGAAACGGGATCACCCCGCTTCCTCCTGAAAGCCCTGTGGTCTCAAGATCTATAAAGAGGGCTGTAGAAAGGTCAAGGTCTTCGAATGCATTTTCTTTGCTCAAACAGGAAAGAATGTCCCCTTTTATATCTAAGCCCGCAGAAATAGTAATTTTTCCGTATCTTACATCAAGAGGATAGGGATTTTCTAAAAACTTGATGGGTTCCCTTTCAAGAGGCTCAAAAGGCGGAGTTTGTGGCTTGGATTTTTTTTCTTCCCCGGTGAGGTCAATGAGGCGCTGTAGCTTCTCTTTCACTGAGAGCTCTTCTTCTTTGTTGATTTCTTCCCAGGTCCCCTTGATCTGCTGCGATTTAGAGCGAGCTTCTCTTTCTTTTTTCAGTTGTTTGAGTTTGTCTTTTATGTCCGCCATTTTTAAATTAAGCTAGATTAGATTTTGGACCATTTATTAATTTATTTGTTTAATACTATTATTCTCTGTTTTTAACTTACCTTATTAGCTTTTCTGATTTAATGCTCATTCTCCCATAAACTGAAGAAGGATTGTGCGGGAGCGGGAGCGGTTATCGAAATCGAGAAAGACAATCTGCTGCCATGTTCCAAGATTCAGCGCTCCGTTGGAAAAAGGGACAGTCAGGGAAGGCCCCAGGAGTGATGCCCGGACGTGGGAAAAACCGTTTCCGTCTCCCCATCTAGCATCATGATTATAGGTGACATTACTGGGGATTACCTTTTCCATGAACTCAGAGAAGTCTTTGACCAGGCCGGATTCATACTCGATAGTCGTAAAACCACCGGTGGACCCGGGGACAAAGAGATTGACAATACCGTTTTGAAGCCCACTCCCAGAGAGCTTTTTGGAGACGTCTCCAGTAAGATCCTTCATGTCGTTAAATCCGCGCGTTGAAAAGCTTAAGGAATCGCTGATTACTTTCATCACAAAATCTCCTCCATAATCATAAGGCAAATTTCTTTTGTCGTAAAGAATAAAAGATAAATAGTCAACCTTTTTACACCATAAAACGTCTTACACATATAAACTATATAAGGACTTGTCCTCTTTCTAATTGAATTTGTCTTTGTATATAGCTAAATCGATGCTATTATCAATCAAAATTATACATATAGGGGTACATAAGTGCTAAAAAACTACCTGAAAATTGCTTTAAGAAACATCAAAAGACATAAAGGATATTCATTCATCAACATAGTAGGCCTGGCTATAGGAATGGCCTGCTGTATCTTAATACTCTTGTGGGTTCAGGATGAGTTGAGCTACGACCGCTTCCATGAAAACGCTGATGATATTTACCGGGTCATACAGGACATCAATTTTACCGACCACAGCACTACCTGGACAATCACACAGGGCCCGCTTGGCCCCTCACTAAAGGAAAACTTCCCTGAAATCATCAATGCCACACGCATTACAGGGCGTGGACTCCGGCTGACATATAAAAAGAAAAATTTTGACGAAGACGTCGGCATGGCTGACTGCTCTATATTCGAAATGTTCACATTTCCCCTTGTCAAAGGTGATCCTTCCACTGCTCTTTCTGATCCATTCTCCATGGTTATGACGGAAGAGATGGCAAAGAAATATTTTGGGGATGAAGACCCCATTGGAAAAACCATCAAAGCGGATAATCAATGGGATTTTCAAGTAACCGGTGTTTTAAAAAAAGTTCCTCGTAATTCACATTTACAGTTCGATTTCCTCATACCTTTTATATTTGGAAGGGAACTGAATTATACTGTCGATAGATGGGGTAATAGTCAATTTCGCACTTATGTTCAGCTACCAAAAGGAGTTCCTGCTCAGGAAGTTATCCAAAAGATATCCGGTTATTTATATGAAAAGCCCACCATCGAAAAAGATGCCAGGTTGAATCTTCAGCCTCTCACCCGGATTCATCTCCATTCAAACTATGAGTTCGACTCAGCCCACGGTGATATAACATATGTTACCATTTTTTCCATTATTGCATTTTTTATTTTGCTTATAGCCTGCATCAATTTTATGAACCTGGCTACAGCCCGTTCCGGCAATCGCGCTAGAGAAGTGGGCATAAGGAAAGTTGTCGGTGCATATAAAACAGATATTATCAAGCAATTTTATGGCGAATCGATCCTGCTTGCTTTTATTGCACAAATCTTTGCATTGATTATGGTGTGGCTCTTGCTTCCAGTTTTTAATAATCTCTCCGCAAAAGAATTGTCAATGAATATAACAGGAAATCTTCTGGTTTTACTGGGATTATTAGGCATTGCGTTAATTACCGGGATAATCTCCGGCAGCTATCCAGCTCTTTTCCTCTCATCTTTTCATCCCGTAAGAGTATTAAAGGGGTCTTCGTTTTCCGGCTCAAAAGGTTCATTATTTCGAAAAATCCTGGTGGTTTTCCAGTTTTCCCTCACAATTCTATTAATCATATGTACAACTGGAGTTTATAACCAGCTCACTTATATGCAAAACAGAAAACTGGGTTATGACAAGGAGCACATGATTTATATGGGAATGCGCAGAGAAATGCAGGCTAATTTTGAATCTGTGAAAAATGAATTACTGCAAAATCCAAATATTGTGAGAGTAACTGCCAGTTCAAACGTTCCTACATATGGATATTCTTTTTCAAACAGTTTATGGCGCTGGGAGGGCCAAAACCCGGATGAAGAAACCTTAATGCGGGCGGTTTTTATCAATCTAGACTATTTTAAAACATTCGGCATGGAGGTAATTGAAGTCAGGAGCTACTCAAAAGAGTTTTCTACAGATGCAACAGATTCAATTATTGTCAATGAAGAAGCGGTCAAAGCCATGGGGATGGAATCACCT
>JACKQG010007305.1_pt1 | contig 11203 bp, 11 predicted proteins | sample 8237621 | NCBI WGS metagenome assembly JACKQG01 (sample SAMN15677084, study PRJNA649215) | marine metagenome | biome: marine; feature: Black Sea; material: saline water; isolation source: suspended particulate matter (SPM) from the Black Sea western gyre | collected 2013-06-09/2013-06-10 | depth... | reverse complement strand
ATAATGTAATCATTATGAATACATTAACTTATAGTATAATTACTGTGATAAGGGGTCGTGATAATGCTGGGTGAACTCATAAATCGTATCGGTGCTAAAACTGTCTATCTGACTCTTGCTTATTATGAAGCTGTGCTGTTTACATCTTTATGTGTTTTAAATATCTTAAGCCCCCGTAGCTACAACTCGCAGATCCGCGCTCACTTGATTAGTCAGTTTTATCAGACTTCTGTTAAAGTGATTCCTCATTTTATGCTGATGGCTGCAATATTCGGTTCTGTTGTTGTCGGTCTTCTTATAGTGATAGCAGCAGATTTCAGTCTGCAGGTACAGGTGGGCGCCCTCATCGTGACTTTTGTGATAAATGAACTTGCACCTTTGTTGACTGCATTTTTCATTGCATACCGTTTTTCAGCCTTTATTCATAAACAAGCATCTTCTTTACATTTAGATGATGAAATTCAAGCACTGCACAATCTCATTATTCCTAGAATTCTAAGCACCTCTCTTAGCACAATGACATTATCTATACTCTTTTCAATCATTATGATTGTGAGCGGCTATTTATCTGTATTTTTCATTATGGGTATGGATCTGCATACATATAAGTATTTGATTTTTTCTTCACTCAATGTTCACAATATCTTTATTCTTTTAGGCAAAAGTGCTCTTTTTGGATTTATCGCAGCAACTGTGCCGCTCTATAAAGGATTACACATTTTAAAACCAAAACACAAGACATCCAAGGTCTTTGTTATTTTATTTTTTATAGAATTTTTATCATTATTTATACAAAAGGCCATAGATGCAATATAATAAAATGAACTTCACTGTCGGTCTCTTTATGCTCAGTCTTCTTTTACTCCTTTTGGCCTTTATATTTTTCTTGTTGGAAGAAAAAGGAACTTTTGAAAAACGTTATAACTACCACTTCACCACGCAAAGTGCTGAATCATTCAGTGTCGGGATGCCCTTGAAGTTTTCAGGTTTTAAAATCGGTGTTATAGATGATATCTCTCTTCTTGAAGACGGTTCTGTGCTTATCACATTTTCAGTCAGAAAAACAAATGCGAAATGGTTAAGTCAAGGGAGTGTTTTACTGCTCATCAAACCGCTTTTAGGCGCAGCGCATATTAATCTTTACTCAGCATTAGACTCCCCGCCTCTGCAAGACGGTGAAGCCATCCCTATACATATAAGTGATAACATAAATGATTTAATCGTGAAGCTGCAGCCTGTTGTGAGTAAATCTCTCAATGTGCTCAACAGTGTGGATAAAATAACCACAGACCTGGCAGATGAAAATTCAAATCTAAAACAAATTCTTAAAAATTTAAATATTTTCAGCGAGAGACTAGCCAATGACAAATCACTTTTAACAAGTGTGACCGGAGATAAAACTTCCACTCAAAATGTTATCAAATCTTTAAATGAAACCACACTCATCTTAAAAGATGTCAAAAAAATAACTTCTGATATCAGTGAAATCACGAAAACTCTCAAGCAAGATATTATAAATCCCAGCTCTTCGACCATCAAAGAGATGCATATAATCATGAAAGATATTAAAAACAAGCTTCAAACTCTTGATGCAACCGTTAAAGCTGTTGGCGGCTACGATAAAGATTTAGTGGAGTTGAAAAAGCAAATAAGCACCGGATTGCAAAAATCAAATCAGATAATGGATAAAGTGGATGCGATCATGCAAAATGAAAACAATTCCAAAGTGGAGTTACCATGATGAAATATATTTTACTCTTAAGCCTCATACTCTTAAGCGGATGCTCACTTAAAACCGCCCCTAACCAATGGCAATACAAAAGTGCAAATGCTTTTAGCTCTTATACAAAGAATTTTTTGAGCGATAATCAGATTTTGGCAGAGAATGATTTAAACAGAGCGATAGAACACGCTAAAAAAAGTGCAGACCTGACACAGCTGGCCACAATATATCTAGGCGAATGTGCTTTGAATATTTCTGTCGGTATAGATGACACCTGTGACAAGTATAAAAATATACAAGAACTTATGCATAATAAAGAGTTGGATGCTTATCACTCTTTATTGAACAAATCCCTTGCAAAAAGCGACATACAACACTTACCTCAACAGTATCAAGAGTTTGCGCTAGCCTTGCTTGATAAGAACTTCAGTAAGGCTGATAAGCATATTCTTAGCATCACAAAAGAGACTTCCCGCTTGCTATGTGCTTCTCTTATAAAAAATAGTTTAGAAAAAAACACCAAAAAAAGCATCATTGAAACTGCCTCCTATAATGGATACAAAAAGGCTGTCTTATTTTGGCTCAAAGAAACTCTTAAGGACGCGAGCAGCCCGCATGAGATGGAAAATATTGAGAAAAAGATATCAATTTTAGAATCCGAGTTATAAGAAAAACTTCTACAATGCTACTCACATTATTGTGATAAATAACATGTAACATATAAGAACATTTTTATATTTAATTCTATTAAAATATAGTAATTAAGTTATGCTGAAGTTTTTAAGTAGTATAAATTAACAGGGTTAAATATAATATTAATTTATAATATAAAAATAAAGTTATGCTTTCACTGTATAACTTCCTCTTAATTATCTTTTAGTGGATGTTTACCTGTAATTTAGATGCTTGATGAGTTTTTAAAATTATAATCTCTTATCTAGAGAAGGAGGAAGTGTGAAAAAAATGACTACACTTCAAAAAATCGCAATATTGACATTTTTAATTGCAATTGGTTTTTTTGTATACTTGATAATCGCTGCTAAGGCCTTTTCATACCTTTCAAAGGATCCCAAAGCCTGTATCAACTGTCATGTTATGAATACACAATATGCGACTTGGCAACATAGTTCCCATGCCGAGCGTGCCACATGCGTAGAGTGCCATTTACCCACCGACGGTTTTATCGATAAGTATATGGCAAAAGCTAAAGATGGATTCAACCATACTCTTGCTTTTACATTAAACACTTATGATCATGCAATGAGAATAAGTGAAGACGGTGCAAGAAGAGTGCAAAAAAACTGTATCTCTTGTCATAAAAGTGTAACGTCTGTCATTGGATCCAATGCAGATAAATATCACAATTTTGATGAAGAATACGTAGAGAATGGAAGAAAATGTTGGTCTTGTCACAAACAAGTGCCTCACGGAACGGTTAGAGGTCTAACTACAACTCCGTATAACATAGGTGTACAAGAAGTTAAATAAAGTAAAAGGAAGAAAAAATGAAGTACAAATTATTGCTTATAGGTTCTTTAATTGCAATCGGTGTCATTTCACTGCTTGCGAGCAGCGTGAATGAAAAAGAAAAAGAAAGAATCGCTATAAATGAAAGACCTCTTGTTGCAGAGGAAATTAAACACAAAAGTGAAGAGTGGTCTAGATATTACCCTAGACAATATGGATCTTGGAAAAAAACAAAAGAAAGTTCTCAGATTACAGATATGCTTAAAGAAAAGTCTCAACTTCCTATTCTTTGGGCTGGATATGGTTTTGCTAAAGATTACAATGCTCCTCGTGGACATTATTACGCACTTCAGGATAATGTAAACACATTAAGAACCGGTGCACCCGTTGATGGTGAAACTGGACCTATGCCCACTGCATGTTGGACATGTAAATCTCCTGATGTTCCAAGAATCATTGAAAGAGACGGTGAATTGGAATACTTCACCGGTAAATGGGCTAAGTACGGTTCAGAAATCGTCAACTCAATCGGCTGTGCTGATTGTCACAACAATGAAACCGGCGAACTTAGTGTGAGAAGACCTCATCTTGACCGTGCTCTAGAATCAGCCGGACTGCCAACATTTGCGGACTCCACACATCAAGAGAAACGTAATCTTGTTTGTGCACAGTGTCATGTCGAGTACTACTTTCAAAAAAACGAGTGGACAGATAAAGACGGCACTAAAAAAACAGCTAAAGTTGTTACTCTTCCTTGGGAAAACGGTTTAACTGCTGAGGGTGCTGAAAAGTATTATAATGATAGAGGCTTTAGTGATTGGACACATAAAATCTCAAAAACACCAATGCTTAAAACACAGCATCCAGGCTATGAGCTTTATAAAACCGGTATCCATGGTCAAAAAGGTGTATCTTGTGCGGATTGTCATATGCCTTATACTCAAGAAGGCTCTGTAAAATACAGTGATCATCAATTACAAAATCCATTAGAGACAATGGACAGAAGCTGTATGACGTGTCACAGAGAAAGCGAGAAAAAACTTAGAGGCATCGTTGCTCAAAAATATAAAAGAAAAGATCAGCTTCATGAACTTGCTATGGATAACTTAGCAAAAGCTCACCTTGAAACTGCAAAAGCTATGGAAGCCGGCGCAAGTGATGAAGAACTTAAAGCGATTCGCGGACATATTAGAAGCGGTCAATGGAAATGGGATTATGCGGTTGCATCTCACCCGGCATTCTTCCATGCACCGGAAGAAACATTACGTCTCTTAGCTGTTGCGAATGAAGAAGCTATGCAAGCGAGAATCGCTCTTGTATCTGTTCTTGCAAAACACGGTGTGATGAACTACAGTGCTCCAGATTTTTCTAATAAAACAAAAGCTCAAGAATTAGCTGGCGTCCCTTTAGAAAAACTGGTTGCTGAGAAACTGAAATTTAAAGAAACATTAGAACAGGAGTGGTATAAAACTGCTGTGGCAAATGGAAATTTACATATGGATTCTAGAAAAGAAGTTGATGAGCAATCATCTTACTTTATGAAATAAGAGTTCATAATGTTTTCCAGGGGATTTTCCTCCCCTGGATACAATACTTAACTAAAGTGGCTCGAGGCCTTTTTATTTAAGTATACTTAACAAAAACACTAAAGGCATTTTTTGATTTATAAAATAGCTAGTTCATACAAAACTATGATTGTCTTACTCCTAATATTAGCTATTGGTGCAGCTATAGGTACATTTATAGAAAATGACTTCGGGAGTGCCAGAGCAAAAGAGCTTGTATATAACAGTTGGTGGTATCAACTGAGCCTTCTTTTCATATCAGTGAATCTCCTGCTCGTAATGCACAAAACAAAAATGTATAAAATCACATCCCGTGCTCTCTTTCATTTCTCATTTGTTATCATACTTTTTGGGGCAGGAATCACACATTTCTTTGGTTTAGACGGCATGATGCACATTAGAGAAGGTGAATCATCTGATATTATCACAGTGCAAGGCAAAGAGATTCAAACTTCTTTTAAACTTCACCTCAATGATTTCACTCTCACCAGGTATCCGGGCAGTCGTTCACCCTCGGAATTTTCCAGTGCTGTCACCCTGATAGACTCAGAGGAAAATGTAAAATTTGACACTGATATATTTATGAATAACACGCTCACATATAAAGGCTATAAGTTTTTTCAAACCTCTTACGATACAGATGAGAGGGGAACACAACTCTCTGTCAACAAAGATCCTGGTGTCGAGATCACTTATATAGGTTACACACTGCTGTTTTTAGGCTTAATTCTCAATCTATTTAACAAAAAATCAAGATTCCAATTTTTAATTTCTAAAATAAAAAATATGCCTATTGCATCCTTACTGCTTCCCTTATTATTTTTTATACAAACCCCTATGCATGCAAATTCGAGTTCTTACATAGATACTTATCTTCACGAGCACAAAGAAAACTCCTTAGACTTAGCAAAACATTTTGGAAGCATAGTTGTTCAAGGTCCCGTTGGCAGGATGAAACCTCTTGACACGCAAAACCGTGAAGTGCTCAACAAGCTCACAGGCAAGAGCACTTGGAATGGCATGAGTGCGAACCAAGTTATTTTAGGAATGTTCTCACGTCCCAGTATATGGAAAAAAGTGGATATCATCAAAGTGAGCACTCCCAAACTTAGAAAACTGCTTGGAGTGGATGAAAAACAAAAACTTGTAAAATTTACAGACTTTTTCACCAAAGACGGCATCTATAAACTAACGGAACAAGTCGAACATGCCAATCAACTTGTCCCATCCAAACGGGGAACCTTTGAAAGAGATTTAGTGAAAGTTGATGAGAGGCTCAATATTGCTTTTATGAGTTACAGAGGTGTGCTTTTAACTATCTTTCCACTTCCAGACAATGAAAGAAATAAATGGGTTGACTTTAAAACTATGTTTGAGATGATAGATAATAAACAAATGAAAAGAAGCACCAGCCGTTTACTAGATGCTGCATACAATCGTAACTACAACAAAGGCTTTGAATATATAGATGATATAAAAGCTTATCAAAAAGAATTCGGTGAAAGTGTTATGCCTTTAGACGAAAAACTGAATGTGGAACTATGGTTTAATCAATTGTCTTTATTTTTTAAACTATCTCTTGGCTATCTGCTTTTTGGAACACTTCTGCTTATATATGCTATGAGTTCTCTCTTTTTAAACAAGATAATGCATCCAAAAGTTCAGCTCAGTATCAGTATTCTTTCATTTGTTTTTTTACTTACACACACTTTTGGTATCGCTTTGCGTTGGTATATAGGGGGTTACGCTCCAATTAGCAATACCTATGAGACTATGATTTATATCGCATACTCAGCGATTATTGCCGGTTTTTTCTTCTTAAGAAAATCCACTTTAGCACTGAGTGCTTCTTTTCTTATGGCTGGGATATTTATATTTGCCGCATATCTAGGTGAAGTGGATCCTCAAATCACAAATCTTGTACCTGTTTTAAAGTCTTATTGGCTCAGCATCCACGTCTCAGTTATAACTGCAAGTTACGGTTTTTTCGGTGTTGGTGCAATACTCGGGCTCATAAGCCTACTTTTATACCCTTTACGAGATAAAAAAAGAAAACATATAGATTCACATATAAAAAATATAGCTTACATCAATGAAGTGACACTCACACTTGGGCTTACACTTTTGGTTATAGGAAACTTCTTGGGCGGTATTTGGGCAAATGAGTCTTGGGGACGTTATTGGGGATGGGACCCTAAAGAGACATGGGCTTATATATCAATTATAGTGTACGTAATCGTCTTGCATGTAAGACTTATAAAAAGCATATACACCCCCTACCTCTTTAGCATCTTATCTGTAGTCGCATTTTACTCCATCTTAATGACATACTTCGGAGTGAATTTTTATCTAGCCGGGATGCACTCTTATGCGACTGGAGACCCTGTTCCCATACCTGCATGGGTATACATCACTTCTGGAATTGTTTTGAGTGTCATACTTATAGCATTTCCAAAAAGAAACTTAACTCTACACAAGGAAAACACATGAAAAACATCAATATTCTTTTAAGTCTTGCTTTTCTAGCATTCAATCTACACGCACAAAACACTCCAGCCGCTCCAATCGTTAAAGATATTTCAGCCAAAGATTCACAAGCACAGCCATATTACCAAGGTGAAGTAGTCGCTATAGAACATGCTGGTGGATATACATACTTAAGCATTAAAGAACATTCAAATGAAACATTTTGGGTGGCAGTCTCAAGAGCGGAGGCAAAAGTTGGCGATTATGTAAGATTTCAAAAAGAGCTGGTGACAGAAAACTTCACCAGTAAAATACTCAACAAAACTTTTAAAGAGTTGATGTTTGCTTCAAATTTACAGTATAAAGTCCCTAAATAAGGGACTTTTTTTGGCATCTATTTTTTTAGAGAAAACTTAAACATTTTTTCCATTGCGATGGCCTCATCACGTCCATAAACAATTATCTCATCATCCACTTTTATATCTTTATTTGAAATTTTGTCTGGATACTCCACAAAGTTTAAAATATGTTTTATACAATTGATTCTCGCTCTTTTTTTATTGTCACTCTTAACAATAGTCCAAGGAGCGATGTCTGTATGCGTTGCACTCAACATCATAAATTTTGCCAGTGAGTATTCATCCCATAATTTTTGAGATTCTTTATCCACAGGGGAGAGTTTATATTGTTTTAAAGGATCTGTTTCTCTGGCTTTGAATCTTCTTGCCTGTTCATCTTTAGAAACTGAAAAATAAAATTTAAATATTATAATATCTTCATCCACTATCATATCTTCAAATTCAGGGGCATCTTTTAAAAACTTATGATGTTGTCTCTCTGTACAAAACCCCATAACAGGTTCCACCATAGATCTGTTATACCAACTTCTATCAAAGAGCACTATTTCGCCGGCACCCGGGAGATGCTTCACATATCTTTGAAAATACCATTGAGATGCTTCTATATCACTGGGTTTTTCCAAGGCGACCACTCTTGCACCACGGGGATTTAAATGCTCAGTGATTCTTTTAATCGTACCACCCTTACCGGCTGCATCACGACCTTCAAAAATCATTAACACCTTAAGACCTTGATCTTTCACATGATTTTGAAACTTAAGAAGTTCAACCTGCAACTTTGCCAATTCTTTTTCATATTCCAAGGTCTCTTTTTTAATCCAAACTTGAACTTTGTCTTTTTGATTTTTCGCTTTGACTTGCTTTGCTATCTCTTTTTTTAGTTTCTCTTTTGCTTTTTCTTGCATTCTTTTTTTCCTTGTTAACCGATAAACTTACCAGTTCTTGTTATTTGCGCATCCATTATCTCTATCTCTCTTGAGCCCGATATCACTATATTTGGATCTTGAGCATAATCTAGAGCGTCATTTCTTCCATCATAATTCACTGTGTTTAAAATCACCTTAATAGATTCTAATCTCGCCTTATGTTTATCGATAGACCTTATAACTTTCCAAGGTGCGCTATGGGAATGTGTCTGTTTAAGCATTCTATACTTTGTGTTGGTGAAATCATCCCATCTCTCTTGAGCCTGCAAATCTATTTCACTTAATTTCCACTGTCTAAGCGGATCTGTTTTACGTCTCTCAAATCTTGCAGCTTGCTCAGCTTTTGTAACACTGAAGTAAAGTTTGACAAGGATAATCCCCTGTTGTGTCAAATCATTTTCAAAACCCTTCACACCATTCATAAAATCTTCATACTCTTTTTCTGTACAAAAATTAAATACATGCTCAACCATTGCTCTGTTGTACCAGCTTCTGTCAAACAAGACAATCTCTCCGCCCCGCGGGAAATGTTGAATATATTTTTGATAAAACCATTGCGTTTGCTGTTCTTGTGTCGGTTTACCAAGAGCAACGATTCGATAATGCTTTTCATCCATATAACGTGTTACACGTCTAATCGTCCCGCCTTTTCCAGCTGCGTCTCTGCCTTCAAAAAGTATGATCATTTTCTGACTGTTGTTCTCAAGGTGCTTTTGCAGCTTTATAAGCTCAGCTTGGTACGGCTTTAGTTCTTTTTCTAAGTCTCTTTTACTAATATGTGACTTTGACTTTTTAAATGTCTTCACCAACTCATCTAAAGAGATGAGTTCACCATCTATCTCTATGGCATTATTTTCTTTTTCTTTCATTGAAATCCCTTCATCTTTTATCTCTCTTTTGTTTGTAATCAATATAGCAGGCACAATAGGAGTGATTAATTTTATTAGCTAGATACAACAAGTATACTCCTACTAAACTTGATTATATCTTCAATATTTTGTGCATCATTCAATAATATAGAAAATAGTTACTTTTAACAACATCATATTATGACTATAAAGATAATAATAATAGCTGCTAAAGAGTATAAAATTAAATTTTAATACCAAAAGGTATAAATATGCAAATATACTCCCCTAAAGGTATCTAAAATCGATTAATTACATTTTAATTACATCTGTATATAAAAATGTAACCAATTTATAACCGTTGTCATTTATACTTTCATCAACTAAAACTCAAAAAGGTAAAAAAATGACAAACGTTTTAAAAATTGCTCTTGCTTCGACTGTGCTTGTATCAGGTTTAGCTGCATCAGATATTATCAAAGGAAGTGGTGCATCTTTTCCATATAGTGTTTACCAAAAATGGATTAAGGCTTACAACAAAGACACCGGTGTCAAAGTTGATTACATTAAAAAAGGTTCTTCTAAAGGAATCAAAGATGCACAGGCTCGTGCAGTTGACTTTGCTGGAACAGACAAACCGCTTTCACCAAAAGCTTTAAACAAAGCCGGACTTTTCCAATTCCCAGCAGTTGTCGGTGCTATCACTATGGGTTACAATGTTCCTGGTGTTGAAGGTATCAAACTTAGCAGAAGTGCTATCGTAGCAATAGCTTCAGGTAAAGTGTCTCACTGGGATAATGAAATCATTACAGCTGAAAATCCAGGTATGAAACTTCCACATGAAAAACTGACATTTGTTCACCGTGCTGATGGTTCTGGAACTACATATAACTTCACATACTATCTAAGTAAAGTTTCTAAAGAGTGGAGAACAGAGTTTGGTGCTAAAAAGTCACTTAACTGGCCAGGAACACAACATATCGGTGGAAAAACAAACTCTGGTGTTGCGGCACTCTTAAAACAAACTCCTTATTCTGTTGGTTATATTGATTATGCTGACGCAAAAAACAATGACATCGCAATGGCTACAGTTGAAAACAAAAATGGTAAATATATTGTTCCTACACTAAAATCATTCCAAGATGCTGCTGCAAAAGCCACACTTGACCCTAAAAAAGATTTTTATTCTATCATTGCAGATCCAGAGGGCGATACTTCTTACCCAATGGTGGCTGCAACATTCATCTTAGTTCCTTTTGAAAAACCTGAGATGAACAAAAACGTTACAAAATTCTTTGACTGGGCATATACTGATGGTCAAGAGATTGCTAAAAGTTTAGGTTTTGTTCCATTGCCAGATACTTTAACAAACAAAATTAGAGCTTATTGGGATGCTAAAGGTATCAAATAATCCTCTAGCTTACATTTAACTTCTCCATCTTTCAAACTTATCGCAGAAGCACTTTCTGCGATACACCATTCAATTTATCACATTCAGTAATCATTATGTAACTAACTTTCAATATAATTCAAGATAATTCAAACTTAGGTTAATAATTTATGGAAAAAATCTTTCAAAAACTATCCCTTGCAAGTGCTTCGTTAGTATTTATAATACTGCTTGGCATCTTCTTCACCCTTTTTAATTCTTCCAAACTCGCCATTGATGAGTTTGGATTTGATTTTATCACCAACCCTCAATGGAATGAGGAAGTGATAACAGATTCTCCGGCTTCAGCAATTGTATCTGATGAAATCCTAGACGAAGATGACATGATTCTTGATGAAGATGATATGATTATTCAGACCCCAGAATTTTTCATTAAGTCTTAAATGACGATATGCAAGA
>JACKQG010007304.1_pt1 | contig 11204 bp, 12 predicted proteins | sample 8237621 | NCBI WGS metagenome assembly JACKQG01 (sample SAMN15677084, study PRJNA649215) | marine metagenome | biome: marine; feature: Black Sea; material: saline water; isolation source: suspended particulate matter (SPM) from the Black Sea western gyre | collected 2013-06-09/2013-06-10 | depth... | reverse complement strand
TCAATCAATATTGGTTCAAAGGTAAGCGGGTAGGGTTCCATCACATCATCATGCCGGTGATTTGCACTTCAAAGATAAACTTGCCATCAACGTATCCTTGCGCATCACAAACAAAACGTCGCCGTTGAAATTTGCGAATGATTGAAACAAGCGCAAGTGTGTCATTAGGCACAACCTGTCCACGGAACGAACATTTGTCGCACCGCGTAAATCCCATGAAATGTTTTTCTTCGGAGTTCAAGTGGTAGAGAATGCTGCTGATTTGCGCAGCTGCTTCGATCATCAACACGCCCGGATAGAGCGGTCGCCCTGGAATATGTCCCGCAACCCAAAACTCATCTTCTTTGACTTTTTTGATCCCAACAGCGGTAAGTTTGTCATCGCTAACGTGCGCAACGTAATCAAGGTGCCGCATGTCGCCGGCTTGTGGATTCATCTCCCCAACTTCTTCTGCGGAAATCACGATGTTGGTGAGATCTATCGTTGAAAGATCAATAAGCGGTTCAATTGCCATTAGGGGTTAGGGTATCAAAGAAACAGACCTAGACAACGCCTAGGTCTGTATGTTCTTTTTCAACGTGCGGTTTTTATCCGTCACTGCTGCGTAGGTTCAAAACGTCTTTACGAACTTCCTGTGCAGCGGCTTTGATATCTTGCATGGCTTTTCGAACACGTGTTCCAGCGGCTTTGTTACCACCTTCACATTTTGCCATATCTTCAGTCACATCACTAACGAGTTGAACGAGTCTGTCATAAGCTTCCATCGGTATGCCTCCAAAGCGGGTTGTATGGGTCTTCGTAGACCCAAGTTTTTCTGTGCGTGAGCGGGGCCGAGTGCCCCTAACTATCTCTTAGGTGCATTGTTTATCGGCACAACATGCTTTGCAACCCCGAAATTGAAGAAAAATGGCTAAAAATAGGGTTTTGTTAGGTAAAAAAGTGAATTTTATACCCGAAGTTCAACGGATTCTGGTTTTTTGGCGTTGTAGTTTGCCCGAATTGGATCAACGACTGTGGCGATGAATTGGTCTACTTGGGCTGGTGCACGTCCCACAAATGCGATTGGATCGGTCATGCATGAGAGATCGAGAGATGCAAACATTGGTTCTTGGGCGAGCCTCTCTAAGAGGTCGTTTTCAGCGCCTTCTTCCTTGATTTTACGAGCAACATCAATGGCATGGCCTCGAACGACTTCATGGGCGTCTTGCCTGTCGGATCCAGCAGCGACAGCCTCCATCATGAGCCGCTCAGTTGCAAGGAACGGCATTTCTTGTTGTAGATTTTTTGCAACTCGTGCTTCATGCACGATGAGCCCTCGAGCGACATTGTTGAGAACGTCAAGCATGCCGTCCAAAGCGAGGAATGCTTCGGGAAGAACAAGCCGCCGGTTCGCCGAATCGTCCAGCGTGCGTTCCATCCATTGGACGGCAGCAGTTTGCAGTGCGTTGGGAGGCATATTCATGACGAACCGAGCAAGGGCACAGATTCGTTCGCACCGCATAGGGTTCCGTTTATAGGCCATGGCAGAGGAACCGATTTGTTTTTTCTCAAACGGTTCTTCAAGTTCACCGCGATTGGCAAGCAGTCGAAGGTCAGTTGCAAACTTGTGAGCGGTTGCAGCAACTGCCGCAAGACTTGCAAGAACTTGGGCATCAACGATGCGAGGATATGTTTGACCAGTTACGGAAAGCCGTTTGTCGAGTGGCCAGCCCATTTTTTCTGTGACGATCTTGTCAAGTTCTTCCACTTTGTCATGGTCACCATCAAACAAGTCCAGAAACGACGCTTGCGTGCCAGTAGCGCCGCGGACGCCACGGAATCGCATGACTTCGAGGCGATGTTCAAGATCTTCAAGGGCGAGGGCTAAATCTTGTGCCCATAACGTTGCACGTTTCCCAACGGTTGTTGGTTGTGCTGGTTGATAATGGGTAAAACCAAGTGTGGGTAAACTTCTGTTTCTTTTTGCAAAGTCTCCAAGCGAGACAATAGCGCTTGCTACTTTGGCGGCAATGAGTTCAGTTGCATCTCGCAGCTGCAACATTTCGGTGTTGCAATTGACAAATTGGCTTGTGGCACCGAGGTGGATGATCGCTCTGGCGGCAGGGGCGGCATCACCTAGGGTGTGGACGTGGGCCATGACATCGTGGCGGAGTTCTTTTTCGTATTTTGCTGCAGCACCAAAATCGATGTTGTCGAGATTTTCTTCAAGTTCGGTGATTTGGTCTGCTGAGATTGTGAGCCCGAGTTCGCGTTCACCTTGGGCGAGTGCGAGCCATAATCGCCGCCAAGTGCCGATTTTTCGACGCTCAGACCATATCTCTTGCATTTGTGCCGAGGCATATCTCCCCGACAACGGCGATCGATATCCACCATGTTCATCCATATCCGCATTGTACCTGACCTTGGACCTCGGTCAGGGCAATAACAGCAAATTTAATTGACTCCGAGTCAATTAAATCGAGGTTCAATTTAATTGACCCGGAGTGAATTAAATGGGGGGTAAATTTAATTGACTCGGAGAGAATTAAATGGGGAGTTTATTTAATTGACTCGGAGTCAATTAAATGCAGGGATTTTTAATTCACTCGGAGTCAATTAAGTTGAGCACAGGGTTGAGGGAGGGGATGTACGATGGGGGATATGACGACGTATGGAATATGGGCGAGTTTATACGTGGCAAGCGTGATTTCACTGCTCTCTCAGATTGCAGGAAAACCAATAAGCGTCGCTGCCATCGTAGGAAGCGGGTTCCTTGCAATGGCAGTGTATGTTCTTCACCGAATTTCGCCAGAAATCACCGATGCGATGCAACGCCGCCACCTGCAAGCAGTGGCGCATCGAAGAACCATGCTTTTTCTGTTTGGATTATCAAGCATCGTTGCTTGCGGAATGCTCTATATGGTGCAGCCGATTCTGCTCCTTCTCCTTCCAATCGGTTGCATCGCGGTGACGCTTTATGGTCGAAAAACTGTCTGCTATCCCTTACGGAATATTATGTATCTGAAACCCACCACCGTGGGATGCTCCATTGCTCTGTTTGGCTGGGTACTCACCGGAACGCCACTGCCACCCGTTGGGGCAATTGGAATGGCGATTGTCGTATCCGCTGACGCACTACTTTGTGATATTCAAGATGTTCAATACGACAAAACTTGTGGTTGCGTCACATTGCCCGCAAACGTGCACGCACTGACAATTTGGTTCATCGTGTTCTCATTGAACATTGTTGCTGCATGTTTTTTGTGGTTTGCAGCAGGATCACTCGTCGGTTGGATCATACTGCTTCTCTGTCCAACACTTTTTGTATTGCGAAGATTTGACTTGCGAATGTTTGTAGACCTTCGCCTTCCGCTCGTTGCGGTGATAGCATGGACATTATGACGAACACGCAGTGGATCATCTATATCTTTGCCGCTTATGTTGCAGGCAGTATTCCATTTGGAGTCCTCATTGCGAAAACGAAAGGCATTAATATTCGAGAGCACGGATCAAAAAACATTGGTGCAACAAATGTTGGAAGAGTGCTCGGGAAGAGATTGGGAATCAGTTGCTTTTTTCTCGATGTACTTAAAGGTGTTATCCCAATTCTTGTTGTGGGATACGCCGCAAGTCTATACGGGAAATCACTCAATGAAATCGGTACAACTGAAATATTGTTGTGGATTTGTGTTGCACTCGCTGCTTTGCTTGGTCACATGTATTCTTTGTTTTTAAGGTTTGGCGGCGGGAAGGGGGTCGCAACAACGTTCGGTGGCATGATTGCCATGTGGCCGTTTTTGACGCTTCCTGTACTTGTCGCTTTTGCAAGCTGGATCATCACAGTAAAAACGACAAAATTGGTTTCACTCGCAAGTCTTGTATCGTCGTTTGTCTTATTCATAGCGACTGCCGTGTTTGTCATGGTTCAATCACAGATTCAACACGCATGGCCGCTTCTTGCTGTGACATTTCTTATTTCTGTCATGGTGTTCTGGAAACACCGGTCTAATATTAAACGAATTATGCGAGGTGAAGAACCGAAAATTGGTGGCACAACAAAGTGATGATTTACTGCAACGAAACGGTTTTAAAAACAGATCTTTGTCAAGATGATTGGGTAGTGAGTAATGAAACTGAAAAAATAGAAACAGGCATTGAAGCGGGTTGTAACACAATTTATATTGGCGATGAAACAGATTCTATTCGTCCAACACTGTTTGCCCCAACGGTCGAACTTGCATTACTTTTTATCCAAGCAAATGAAGAGGTTTAATCACCAAAACAAGTGCGAACTGCTTTTGCAGCTTTGACAAACCGGTGATTGTTTGGAACAAGTCGTTGCTTGTTTGCAACTGAGAGAATGTCTTTCGTTGCGATGTGCCCATCCTGCAATCCAATCATTTTGTTCATCTCTCCAGCCCGAGCAAGTTCAATGGCAGCGGTTGCAAACGTCGTTGCAAGTACACGGTCAGATGCAGCGGGCTCGCCACCCCGTTGAATGTGTCCAAGTGTTGTTATTCGAGATTCGATACCGGTTCGTTCTTCGATTGTATTTGCAACAACCGATCCAATACCGCCAAGATGGATTGGATCTGCCCTTGTTGGATCAATTTTTTCAACAACTGTAGTTCCGTTGATTGGCTTTGCACCTTCAGCGCATGCGATAATCGAAAAACCACTCTTGCCTTCGCGGCGTTCTTCAACAAAGTCACAAATTTTTTGCATATCAAATGGAATTTCTGGAATCAAAATTACATCAGCACCAGATGCAAGCCCACTTGAAAGGGTTAGCCACCCAGCGTTTCTTCCCATCAATTCGCACACCATTACTCGGTGGTGGCTATTGCCAGTTGAGTGTAAGCGGTCGAGAGCCATCGTTCCAATTCTCGCTGCAGTTGTAAAACCGATCGTTAACTCAGTTCCAACAATATCATTGTCGATTGTTTTTGGAACACCAATACATGGAAAGCCAGCTTCGATTAATGGTTTTGTGCAAGTGAATGTGCCGTCGCCCCCAACGACAAAAAGAATGTCGATTGCGTGTTCTTCGAGCGTTGCAATACATCGGTCAACCGCATTGACAAAAATTGGGTCTCCTGAATCAGTCTTTCCTTCAAGGTAACGGTCGGGGCTGACGCGATTGTTCGTGCCAAGAATTGTGCCGCCCTGCGTAAGAATGCCGGAAAGTTCGTTCAGTCCAAGTTCGACAACTCTGTTTTCTACTAGCCCCTTGTAACCATCACGAATGCCCACTACTTCCCAGCCATGTTCATAAATGGCGCTTTTGCCAAGACCGCGGATTGCAGCGTTTAGACCCGGGCAATCTCCGCCACCCGTGAGTATTCCAATTCGATTTATTTTTGTCATCTTTACATATTCTGCTTTACTGGTCGCACGGTCATTTCACCGACTTCGACATGAGCGGGTGATTCTAAAACAAATTGAACGCATTCTGCAATGTTTTTTGCTGACAACGGTTCGTCAACTGATTGCATGCCCCTGACTAGATTAAGTTTTGTTGGTTCATGGGTTACAGATTCTGCAAACTCTGTCATGACAACGCCCGGAGCTATGGTGGATACTTTGATTGTATTACCGTCTTTGCGACTTCGAATGCTGAGGTCTTGTTGAAGCCCTTCACTCAATGCTCTGACAGCGTGTTTTGATGCGCAGTACACGCCAGCTCCAAGGAAAATTCTTCTCGCTGACTCTGAACTAATATTGATGATGTTCCCAGTTTTTTGTTCAAGCATTTGTGGAAGCACCGCGGCAATTCCGTAGAGAACTCCCTTAATATTTGTATCTATTATTGCATCCCAATCTTCAACTCTGCACCGAAGCATCGATGCCATTCGAGCGATTCCAGCGTTGTTGACAAGTGCGTCAATCGCTCCAAAATGCTCCAAAGCTGTTGTTGCAAGAGTAGTGACATCGCTTTGCACTTGTACATCACATTTCACGGGTATGACATGATCTCCAAGCTCGGATGCCAACGTGTTTAGTCGAGCATCCCTGCGTGCTGCAATAACCAATCCTTTGGCGCTTGGCGCAAGATTTCTTGCAATTGCTTCACCAATTCCACTGCTTGCACCAGTAATAATGGCAACACCTGACCAACGATTGTCGCGTTCTTCGTCCATTGCAGGTACTATCCTACCTTCTATGACAGAACAAAAAGTACAACAGCAAGATGAATCACAATTAGTTGCAGCAAGACGTGCCAAAATGACTCGGTGGGCGGATGATCTGAACGTCTATCCATGGGGTCACCGCGAAGACGACCTCACTTCGCTCGCGGATGCCAAAGCGATGTTCGATCAAGGGGCACATGATGCAAGCAAGGAAGAAGGTGCAGAAGACGCGCGCCCTTGTGTCAAAGTTGCTGGTCGCTGTATTCAACATCGAGCGATGGGGAAACTGACGTTTCTTGTGATCCGAGATGATTCGGGCGACATGCAAATCAGTTGTTCAAAAGCAGCGTTGCCAGAAGAACAATTTAAAGTTGCGAAAAAATTAGATTATGGGGACATCATTGTCGCAGAAGGTCCCGTCGGTGCAACGCAAAAAGGGGAAATCTGCGTCTGGGCAGATCGGTTTGAACTTGCATGTAAGTCACTCGTGCCACCGCCGGAAAAATTCCACGGTTTAAGTGATGCCGAACTTCGGTACCGACAACGCTACATGGACATGTATTCTAATCCTGAAACGATTGAAACGTTTCGGATGCGATCGCATATTGTCTCGAAGATTCGGTCATTTATGGACAATCAGAAATATCTTGAAGTTGAAACACCAATGATGCAACCACTTGCTGGCGGTGCTGCAGCGAGGCCGTTTCAAACGCATCACAATGCACTCGATATGTCCTTGTTCTTGCGGATTGCACCAGAGTTGTACTTAAAAAGATTACTCGTTGGTGGTATGCGAAAGGTCTATGAGATAAACAGGAACTTTCGAAACGAAGGTGTATCGAGAAGGCACAATCCAGAGTTTACGATGCTCGAAGCCTACCAAGCTTTTGGCGACTGCGAAACAATGTTGTCGTTGACCGAAGAAATGGTGCGCGATGCCGCTACTGTTGTTGGCGATCCTTCAGCGATCGTTTATGGTGAACACACAATTGATTATGCAAAGCCCTTTGAGCGAATTGCGTACGGCACACTTTTTGAAAACGCAGTTGGCGTATCAATGTCTGACGAGCAGGCAGTTCGAGCAAAGGCTGCTGAACTTCACATCACGAATGCAGATAAAAGAAATCATTGGCTTCTTGTTGGTGATCTATTTGAGGAAGTTGCAGAGGGTGCGATTGATCCTTCAAGGCCAACTTTTGTCACAGATTTTCCAAGTGCAATTTCCCCGCTCACGCGTCCCCAAGAAGACGATCCGACGCTGTCACATCGCTGGGAACTTTTTATTGCAGACATGGAAATTGCAAATGCCTATACTGAATTGAACGACCCTGATTTACAACTGCAACGCTTCACAGAACAACTCGAGGGTGCAGATGATGAAGTTGCTGCGTTTAGAACACTTGATGAAGATTTTATTCACGCCTTGCGCGTTGGAATGCCACCAGCTGGTGGATTAGGTTTAGGGATTGATCGACTGGTCATGTTACTGACGGGCAACGAATCAATTCGAGATGTTATTTTGTTCCCACTCATGCGATCACAGGAGACACAATCAGATGATTCGTAAAGCACTATTATTTGTTCTTTTACTCACTTCAATTTCTGTAGCCGACTGGCAAACAATCGAAGATGATTGGTACGGATTAACGATATCAGAGGCAAAATCTGGTTGGCTACACATAACACTAGAAGAAGATGGTGATTTACTCCGTTCGACTTCAACGCAGCAGTTGGAACTTTCTCGTGGTGGCATTGTGATTGAAATTGAAGTCGTCAACGAATTTGTTGAAACGAAAAAAGGCAAGCCGATTTCAGTGCACACTATGCAAGAAGCGATGGGGCAGGTGAGTGAATCGACTTGGAAATTCATGGATACTGAAATTGAAATGACATCTATTGCTGGGGGAACACCGGTTACGAAGAAAATGCCCATGCCAAAAGGTGATTGGATGACACCGCAAGTTGTGGCACAGTACTTCAAGGAAGAACTTGCAAAGGGAGTTTCTACTATTGCATATCAAACACTCTCGCCAGAGTTGGGTCCGACTGTAGTCACATTTGTGCTCACCAAACTTTCCGAAGGCGAACGTGACGTGATGGGTAAGACACAAAAAATTACAACGTGGAAAACTGAAAATGACGCGATACCAATCACAGGTATCGATAGTTATGACAGCACAGGCAAAAAAATTGAAACGATTATGAATGCGGGGTTCGGTGAAATGAAAAATACACTCATGACGAAGCAAGCAGCGCAGTCGCCAGTTGGCGAAGTACCTGAACTGATGGTCAAAATGTTTATTGAACCCAGTCAAAAAATAAAAAGCGATGGATCAGTTCGTAAAATTGAAATGATTGCAAAGTCCAAAGATGGGACACCGGTTTTGTTTCCTACAAGTGGATACCAAACAACAGTAGCAAATGCAGATGGTTCATGCACGGTGGTGTTGGACCTAGATCAGCCTCAGATTGCAACAGCGGAAGAAATGAACGATCCGCAGTTCCTCTCGAAAACCGCTCTTTGCGATGGAACAGATGCAGCGGTCGTTGCTTTAGCAAAAGAGGCAGTGAAAAATTTGCCCTCAAATGCAAGTACATTCGATCGAGCAGAAGCAATGCGAAAATTTGTGTATCAATTTATTACGAATAAAGGATACGGAAACGCATTTGCTTCTGCATCACAAGTTGCTAGAGATCCTTCTGGCGATTGTAGTGAACATGGCGTTTTGCTTTGTGGGTTGTTGCGGGCTTCTGGCATTCCATCTCGTGGCGTGATGGGTGTTGTGTATATTTCTCCTGACCTTGCAAACTTTGGAAAAGCCAACGGCGTGTTCGGCTGGCACTTTTGGACGCAGGCTCTTGTTGATGGCAAGTGGTTGGATTTTGATGCGACATTGCCAGAACAATTCAGTGTTGGCCATATTGCATCAACAACATCTTCATTGCAAGCGGAAAGTGTGAACGCTGACATGGCTGGGATCATGGCACTCATTGGGAATACTGACATTGAAGTCGTCAAAATAGGCAACTGAAAAAGTGAGCGACAACTTCACACTTCCAACTCGATTCGCTAGTGGACATAAAGGTACATTTGGAAGTGTGTGCGTCATTGGCGGGCAGCGAAGCGAAGATGGTGTTGTGATGATTGGTGCGCCCACGCTTGCAGCGAACGCAGCGATGCGAAGTGGTTGTGGGAAGTGCATGGTTGCAATGCCAAGATCAATTTTGTCAGAGGGCTTGACGTTGGCGCCAACAGCCACTGGCATTGAATTGCCAGTTGACGAAGTTGGAAGGTTGATGAGCAGCAGTGCAATAGAAGCAATCGATCAACACGCGGCAAGTTGTCGGTGTTTGATCATTGGGCCAGGCTTTGGTAGTGGCTGGCCACAACAGCAAATTGTTGCAACATTGCTTTCTCGAGATGATCGACCAGTTGTGTTAGATGCTGATGGACTGAATGCTTTTGCACAACTTGAATCAGGTCATTTGGAGTTACAAGCGCCGACTATCATGACTCCGCACGTTGGAGAATATCAACGTCTTGCAAACAAGCTTGGTATTGAGCAATCTGTTGACAATGTACAACTTGCTGCCGAAGCACTGGCACAGACGCTAGGCTGTGTTGTGGTTTTGAAAAGTAATACCACAGTGATCACGGATGGCGTGAGCACTTATGAAGAAACGGGCGGGAGCGTCGTATTGGCAACGGGAGGCACGGGGGATGTGCTTTCAGGAATCATAGGTGGGCTTGTTGCAGGATATGGAGCGAATTGCGCGATGCACTTGGTTGAAGCTGCTGTTCTGGGCACGAGATTACATGCACTCGCGGGTGAAAAGTTCGTGAAGGCGCATGGTTCTTCAGGCATGCTTGCGACTGATCTGCTTTCTGTATTGCCCAATGTAATGTCAGAAGTTCGCGAAGAAGAAAAGAGTTGAGTTGAAAGGTACAATACGCATATGAGTACTAAAGTTTGTGATATGACAGGGCAGGGGTTTGTGCATGGTGTGTACGCATTGGTGAATCCGCAAGTTGGGACAACGCGCAATGGTGACCCATTCCTTAAGTGTTTGCTTCGTGATGCAACTGGTGAAGCGATTGGCCGTCTCTGGCGCTTCGACACCGCAACAATGCCAGACATTACCGCTACTGGTTTTGTAAACATTGAAGGCGAGCAGGAGATGTACCAAGACAAGTTGCAAATCAAAATACGGGAAATTTGGTCGCACGAACCATCCAAAGAAGAACTCGTGCATCTACTTCCAAGTTCAGACTACGACATAGATGAAATGTTTGCAGAAGTGACTGCAATTATGCACTCGCTGACACATCGAGCTGCAAAGGCAATGGCTGATGCATATCTTGGCGATGCTGAACTGATGGATAAAATGCGAGTTGCGCCTGCTGCGATGCAAATACACCACGCGTGGATTGGTGGTTTGCTCGAACACACATTACAACTCCTAAAATTAGCAGATGCAATGCTGCCAAATTACCCACGTTTGAACCGCGACATCATTTTGATTGGTCTCTTTATTCACGATCTTGGCAAAACAGAAGAGTTGCGTTGGGATCGAGGATTTGAATACACGCGTGAAGGTAATTTGATTGGGCACATTGCAAGGGGTGCAATGTGGTTAGAAGAGAAAGCAAAAGTTGCAGAAGAAACACTCGGCGAGCCTTTGCCCGATGGTTTTCTTGCAGTGCTTCAGCATATTGTGTTGAGTCATCATGGTTTGCTAGAACATGGAGCCGCGAAATTGCCATCGACACCAGAAGCAATTTTTGTATCTCAACTTGATAATCTCGATGCGCATACGCAAACCGCACTAGACATAGCCCGTCCGACCCAAGGGTCACTCGCAGGAAACGAAGCATTTACGGAGCGAATTTGGTCATTAAATACCAAATTGTACCGCCGAGACCCCTTGATGCCTCAATAAACCACACTTTGCACGGTTTTCTCGGATCTTTTTCTTTGGAATTGCGTATCTATGGTGTACTCTTTTAATTCAAAGAGGTGGCACTTTGGTCACATAACAATTGGAGAAAACATGATTCACGCTATTTTTGTAACAACCCTTCTCGCTTCGAAC
>JACKQG010007303.1_pt1 | contig 11208 bp, 15 predicted proteins | sample 8237621 | NCBI WGS metagenome assembly JACKQG01 (sample SAMN15677084, study PRJNA649215) | marine metagenome | biome: marine; feature: Black Sea; material: saline water; isolation source: suspended particulate matter (SPM) from the Black Sea western gyre | collected 2013-06-09/2013-06-10 | depth... | reverse complement strand
GCTAAAAGGAGTGATGAGAATATGCTTTGGACAGGTTAATGGGCTGGAACTGTTGCAAGTCACCCCAGAGAATCTGAAACATATGTATCATCTGCAGAACGCAGAATGCCTGAAGAGATCGGGATTAGCTGTAAGATGAACTATGTAAACAAATTTGAATATCATGTTCCATACAAGGATGTTGGTTCTGAAAATGAAATTTGTGGTACGTTGGTTGGGACGGTAAACAGTTTTGACGAATCATCGTTGATTAAAGATGAGATTTCTGAGATCAAGTGGATTAGTTCAGATGAATTAAAAAATGAGATTCAACAAAATATGGATGCGTATTGTCCGTGGATGGTAATTGCGCTTTATTTTTTAGGTGATATTCGTGCTGGCTTGGAGAAAATTACATACTCTGAAGGTGAAAAATTTTCTAGCTTAATTAAAAACTGGACTATAAACGATTTAAATCCAATATATCAAAATGCAATTAAACATTACATACCTGACAACAATTGGAGATTAGTGCCTTGAAAACCAAAAATTCTATTAAGAAAAATGCGGGTTTTGTAAACAAATTCCTAAAAAAAGAGCTCAAAGGAAACCCGAAACAGCTGTACGATGCAGCATCCCATCTAATACTTCATGGTGGTAAGCGTCTAAGACCATTTTTGGTTCTGAAGAGCTGCCAAATGCTTGGTGGGAAACAGTCTGATGCAATGGCTGCGGCTAGCGCAGTAGAGATGATCCATAATTTTACGCTGGTACATGATGACATTATGGATAACGATGAGATGAGACACGGAGTGCCTACTACTCATAAAAAATTTGATATGCCGCTAGCAATTCTTGCGGGCGATGTTTTGTATTCAAAAGCATACCATACTATTTCGTCTAAATCAAAACTGTCTTCTAATTATACAACACAGCTAGTATCAAAATTATCCAAAACATGCGTTGAGATCTGTGAAGGGCAAGTTAATGACATTAAATTTGCTGAAAACAAGAGAATTCCAACTGGAAAAGAATACATCAAAATGGTTGAAAAGAAAACAGCGGTACTCTTTGAGGTTTCATGTGCCATGGGAGCAATTTGTGCAAAAAGAAAACAAAAGGATGTGAAAAATTTATCAACGTTTGGAAGGAATCTTGGAATAGTATTCCAAATTACAGACGATCTTATTGGAATTATTGGTGACAGTAAAGTCACAAAAAAACCAGTAGGAAACGACATACGTGAAGGTAAAAAATCACTTCCAATCATTCTTGCAATTAAGAAGGCGAAAGGCAAGAACAGGAAAACAATAATGCGCGTTTTTGGAAATTCTAAAGCTTCAAAACAACAAATCAATCTGGCAGTGAATGTCATTCGTTCATTGGGTGTAGAAGATGAAGTTAGAAGCATGACATTGAAATATGCACAGCAGGCTGAAAAATCACTGAATACGTACACTGGCACGGCTAAAAACGAAATAATTTCATTATTAGATTTTGTTATCAAAAGGCGTTTGTAGCTTGGATGATAATTTAAAGAAAGAGATTAGAAAAATAGCTTTACAGAATGCAGTTGAGCATGATGGTAAGACAAAAGACAAAGCTGTCCTGTCAAAATCTTTAGGAACAATACCTGAACTCAAGAGTAATGTTAAAGACGCTATTCCAGAAATTGCATCAATTGTTTCTCAAGTTAATGGAATGTCAATTGAAGAACAAAAAACTGAGATTGAAAATAATTTCCCTGAAATTCTTAATGTGAAGAAACCTGTGAAGGAGGAAAGAGAAGGCTTGCCTCCTTTGGAAGGTGCAGAACAGGGTAAGGTAGTAACTAGATTTACGCCTGCTCCTAATGGATATCCTCACATTGGTCATGCGAAAGCGGCTATAATTAGCGAGGAATATACCAAAATGTATGGCGGAAAACTAGTTTTACGATTTGATGATACTAATCCGGAGGATACAAGATTGGAATACTGGGCTGCCATAAAAGTGGGGCTTGATTGGCTTGGGATAAAATTTGATCAGGAAAAAAATACCTCTGATGATATCGAGCTGCTTTATGATAAATGTGTGGAGATGATAAAGAAAAATAATGCATACGTATGTACGTGTAAACGTGACACCATAAGCAAAAACAGGAGAGAGATGATGTCTTGCGAATGCAGCGCAGGAGATGTTAAGCAAAATGAAGAGAGGTGGAAACAGATGTTTGATAAATACAAACCTGGCGAAGCAATTGTTAGGTTCCGTGGAGACATGGAATCTAAGAACACTGTAATGCGAGATCCCGTGCTCTTTAGAATCAACGATGCAAGGCATCCACGTTTGGCGGAAAAATACAGAGTTTGGCCAAGTTATGATTTTGCAGTTGCTGTTGAAGATTATACGGACGGTATAACCCACGCATTAAGAAGCAAAGAATACGAATTAAGAAACGAATTGTACCATGCAATATTGGATGCTCTTGGTATGAAACACCCTAAAATGCTAGAATTTTCAAGGTTGGAGTTCAAGGGCATGCCAGTCTCAAAAAGGGTTTTAAGACCTTTGATAGACGAAGGAAAGGTTTCTTGGTATGATGACCCAAGATTGCCAACATTAGAAGCTCTAAAGCGGCGTGGCATTACCCCAGAGGCAATTAGAAAGTTCACACTGTCTTTGAGTCTTACAAAAGCAGATACCTTAGCACCATTTGATTCACTTGAGGCGTTTAATCGAAAAATTGTTGACGGAAATAGTATCAGGTTATTCATGGTAAAGGATCCTAGAACATTAAAAATTAGTAATCTGCCTAGTTCTTCCGTAGAGCTTCCTAACCATCCGTCTAATAAAATGGGAACAAGAAAAGTTATGGTAGGAGACAGTGTTTTTTTATCGTCTGAAGATGTTAAGGATCTTAAGACAGGAGATCAATTGCGCTTGATGGGACTAGGTAATGTAAAAATCACAACCATAAATTCAGAAATAACTGGAGAATTTACTGATGATGAGCACAATGTAAAGTTCATGAAATTACAATGGGTCTCTGAAAAAAATGCCCATGAATTAAAAATTCTCATACCGCAACAACTGTTTGTGGATGATAAATTTAATGAAGAAAGCCTAGAAGAAATTCAGGTGTATACAGAACCTCATTATTTAGAATTAAAGAATGATGAAGAGATACAGTTTGTTAGATTCGGATATTGCCGAAAAGACTCATCTAAACAAGCCATTTTTACTCACAAGTGATTAATGTGAAAATTGCAAGACTAGTACAAGATGGTAAAGAAACCTATGGCTTGATAAAAGATGGTGATGTTGCAACAAAAGAAAACATAACATCTGAAACCGGTGTTCCTCTTCCATTGGGCATTATGGATTTTCTATTTGAGGGATGGTATGATGAAATAAAGGATAAGATATCTTCTACGTCTTTTCAGGATAAACTTGGAAAATTCAAATTACTTCATCCACTTCCGAATCCATCAAAAATAATTTGTCTTACATTTAACTACCCGAAACATGCTAAAGAGCAAAACTATGTGTCCACACAAGAACCTGTAATATTTATCAAACCAAGAACGACGTTATGCGGAACTGGCTCGGAGATTAGATGTCCTAACTTTGTTAAACAGTTAGATTATGAAATTGAGCTTGCTGTTATAATTGGCAAGACTTGCAAAAACATAGATGAAATTTCATCAAAAGACTATATTTTTGGTTATATGGTTTTCAATGATGTTTCTGCTAGAGATATACAAATGAAAGATAAACAATTTACGCGCGGAAAATCGCTTGATACTTTTGCCCCCTGTGGTCCATGGATAACAAGTATGGAAGAAATACCAGATGTAGAAAATTTACAGCTGACAACAAGAATAAACGGGCAAGTTAGACAGAATTCGTCTACAAAGAGCATGTTCATAAAAATACCATCCATAGTCTCTAAACTGAGTAAGATAATGACGTTAGAAAAGGGGGACATAATTGCAACAGGAACACCAGAAGGTGTAGCATTGAATAATCCAGACACGCCATTTCTTAAAGATGGAGATAAAATTGATATGGAAATAGAAAAACTAGGAAAGATTCAAAACGTTGTCAAGTTTATTGACTAGAAATAATTTAAAACAATTAAATTTAATCTATTCATGGCGAAAATTCTTGTAGGTAAAACAACTGAAATTATGTCTGGTCAGATGAAAAAAGTTTCAGTTGATGGAAACGAAATAATTGTTATAAATATTGATGGGAACTGCTTTGCAATTGATGATACGTGCACTCATGCAGGTGGAAGTCTTTCAGAAGGAAAACTTGATGGTTCTACGATAACATGTGATTGGCATGGCGCACAGTTTGAATGTAATAACGGAAAACTAGTAAAATTTCCAGTGCAAATTAATGATTTGAAATCATACAAAGTGGTAATTGAATCAGACGACATATTTGTGGAGACGTAGACTTAAAATTACGACAAAATAGTATGAAATAAGCAAAATGGCAACTAAAGAGCAAAACCTTGAATTTCTTAATAATTCTATGTCCACGCTGAACCAAATAGCTACTAATCCTTCAACTCCCAAAAATATTCGAAAAAACATTGCAGATATAGTTGAACAATTAAAATCAGATGAATATTCAATCTCTGTACGTGCAGCAAATACAATTAGCTTACTTGATGATGTAACTCAGGATCCTAATTTGCCATCTTACGTTAGAACCTCTTTATGGCAGGCTGTATCAACATTAGAAAGCATAAGAGAATAAATTCCTAATATGTTTATGATTTCTTGTGAAGATTGAAGAATATATTAAATCTCTGCCAAATGATATAATTTCTGGCAACGAAGTTCAGCTTCCGGAACGTTCCTTTAGGAAAATCTTTGAATTTTTAAATCTTAATGAAAATGACGTTTTTTATCATCTAGGCTGTGGTGATGGTGAAGGAATTAAAATAGCATTACAGGAATTTCATGTTAAAAAAGCAATAGGTGTGGATAACAGCAAGGAAAAAATCCAACAAGCGAAAAAACTTGCAGAAGAGAATGATTTGAATGGTGAGAACTTTTTATGTCAAGATGCTGTAACGGCAAAAATTGATGATGCTACTGCAATTCTATTTTGGTTTACGGATATAGAAATAATTGAAAAAATGAAGAAGAGGTTTCAAAGTCTACAAGATGGATGTAAAATAGTTACAATTTGGGGTCCGCTTCCTGAATGCCTCCCTGCTCAAGTAGATTTTCCATATATCATAAACCAAGTTCCTTTCAAACATGCTAACCTAAAGGAACAGCTTCTAGCAACTTTTGGAATAAAATGCATTGATTTTGTTGCTGCCTGGGAATATGCGGAGAGGTATACAAAGGCAATTGCATCACATAATACAGAAAATGATAGATTCTTAACTATTTTACAGTCACTGGTAATATGGATTAACGCAAAAAACCTTGGTATTACATGTGAGGACGATATCCCAGTTCCAATTAAAAACTATATGGAAATTTTAAAAAGAAATTTTGGTATTGAAGTTGAACATTTGTTAAATGACACCAACCTTAAATTTTAAGTCGAATTTAATTTGATTATGGAAGAGCGTATTAACATCAACGTATCTGCTACAGATTACGAAAAATCAAGTGGTGGTATAAGATCTATACTGACAAGACTTGGAGAGATGGTGCATGAAGACGATAGTTTTGTAATCACAGATTCAGAATTTGCCTTTGGTTGGCATTTTTACATTGTTTCAGTAAACAAAGTATTAGTTGAGAAACTAGCCAACCAAGTTGGAGAGGGCTTTCAAAAATTAAAGGGAAAAGGCTTAGAAAAGAAGTTCCTGACTTGGTTTTCACAACAGGTACAAGAAAAAAACCTAAAGGCAAAATTGGCAATTAAAGAAGAGATGGAATCAAGCAAATACGGAATTTTTTAGTATAAAATAAAGGCCCTCGAGGGGAATCGAACTCCTGTCCGGGGATCCACAATCCCCTATACTAACCACTGTACTACGAAGGCCACAGAAACTATGACATTTTTTCATCTAATAAATTAACTTACAAGGTAGAATTGTTTGGATAGAAAAACCTCTAGATTTATTATCATCTAGTAAAAAAATCGTATTATGAAAAGCGGTAAAGGTTGGTGGGTTGCCATGGCGGTAACTGTAGCATTAGTATACACTGGCTTTGTTTACATAGTCCCATGGCACCATGGGAACTGGTGGTTCACTTAATCTCGTGGCACGAGCTATTTTCTTCTAAATTTCTTTCCAATACGTTGGAGTCTTTTTGATCCAAATGGATTCACACTAAACTGCTTTGTGAAGCGATAAGTCACAATGGCTGATATTACAGTTGAAATAACCAATATTGGAGCAACCCAACTCCATGAAAGCTGAAGGTCAGGAATTCCAAAAATAGTAGCTACTGTATTAGGTACCAAAACAGCAGTTGCCGCAACTGTTAGCCAGACAATTAATTTTGTTAACTTGTTGGAAGTTTCAGTTTGTATAATAGTTATTCCTGTAGAAATTATGTCCATAACATTTTCAGCCATCTGAATCTGTCTGTCAAGTCGTCCTAAAATTACCTCAAATTTTTCCAGAACGTCATCATCATCAGTTAGCATGTCAGGATCGCCAAATTTGACACTTCTAACTGTGTCATGAGTAGCCCAAACAGCATTAAGAAATGTCAATAAGGATCTTTTCATGTTAGATATTTCAAAACCAACGTTACGTTCAACTTGTCTTGGACCAGCAAGATCTATTTCTAGCTGTTCTGCCTGTTCAACAATTGTTCTTAAACTGGAAAAGTTTGTCTCACTGACTTCATCCATTAGCCTAAATAACAAAATGGTTTGTCTATCTGCCCATTGTTCTGGCTCTTTCGGAAGTTTTCTCATCAATGAGTTAGAATAATTGTAAAGTTTTGTGATTTTTCCTCCATAATCGTCATGAATAGTTACTATTAGATCCTTTTTCATAAAAATCAAAACGGGTGATGTTTGTGTTCTGCTGTCACCTGTAACAATAAAAGGTAACATTATGCCAAGTGTATCACCAGCATCCTCGTATGCTGAAACATATCCTGAAAGTAGAACCTTAGGATCCATTTGGATGCCAAGTTTTTCAAGAATCTTTGGTGTCTCGACAACAATATCATCTACTACACATTCAATCCACGTAAGATTTCCAATGGAAAGTGTTTGTGCAGCCTCCTCAAGTGCAATGCTTTCTTTCTTATATGGAACTCCTTGTTCCGCAATGCCTGCCATACTGACTGTCTTAAGCATGCATGAGTGACTGAAATATCCAATATACACCTTTCAGCTTAGGAAAATGGTTTCTTGATTTAAGATTTTTTCTTCCTTTTTTCTACTGCTCTTTTGAGTAATAATGAAAATATAGTTCCCGCAGGTATTCCAACTATTGTACCAATGCTAACATATGGTGCTATGAAAAAATCTCCTATCCATAATCCACCATCATTAGTAATCTCCAAGAAAGTTTTTGGACGAAGTAATAGTGGTACTGACGAAGAATCGGATTTTTCATCACCAAGATCATCAGTATAACTTACCATAACCTTGACAGGTATTGTATGCTCTGTGGAAATGTTAGAAGGAGTAATCATTTCCGCCTTTATGTTAAACGGTGTTCCTTTTTCTAATAGTGAGATCGTATATGATGTGTCTCCCCTGAATTCAATATCTTGTGGCACAATTATTTGCACAGTTAAGTCATTGAGATCGATGTCCTGAGAAATTACACTTACCTCAAATGGGAATTCTGTATTTGAAAAGATTGATTCTGGCGTGGTTGTTTGAATCGTTACAACTGGTTCTTTTAGAACCATAATGGGTAACGCAATGGTAGTTTTGGTTGCAGGCATAGGATCAACGTTGTTACTAACTAGAATCTGAGAGTATGAAACGTTAAGAAAGTGTTTTCCTTCGTTTGTATTCTTGGAAACTTCATAATCAAGCGTTGTTCCAAACGAACTTGAAGTTGTCAGTTCTGGTATTTGATGAATTTCAGAGCCTAATGCTATAAAAGCTGAATCTGGATTTGTTATTGTAAATGAGATGTCCTGCTTATTTTCCCAACCGTTGTTCTCTAAATGTATAGCAACTGAAAATGTTCTGCCAATCATTACTGATTCAGGATAAGTAATTTGTAAATCCATGCCACCTTCAAATGTTTCTGTCACATCTTCGGCATTCGCCATGGGCATAGGAATACCAAAACTGGATAAAATCAAAACAAACACCGGCAAGAGTTTCAAGATGTCCATTACTCATTTTTGTTTATTTTCTAATAGAATGTTTCCATCCTTTGATAGTATATGCAAATTTAAGTAAGCCTGCAGATTGATTTTCAGTATGAGTTGCTCTGGTGAAGTTGTCGAAAAAGAACCAGAATTAATTCAAATCAGGCCTTCTATCGTAAAACAACTCAAGAAGGCAAAGTATGGCGTAGCTGATCATTCCACCGTGGGATTATGCCATTGGACAAAAAAATCATTTAGAGGCGAAGGGACATGTTACAAACACAAGTTTTATGGAATTAGTACGCATAGTTGTATGGAATTTTCTCCTGCTGGAATGTATTGTGAGAATAGATGTGTATACTGCTGGCGTCCAATGGAATTTTATGATTCCATGGAAATGCAACCACAAAATGTTGCTGAACCAGAAGAAATTATGACCAAATTGATGGCAGAGAGAAAAAAATTGATCATGGGGCATTACGGTGATCCTAATCAAGACAAAAAGAAATTGGATGAATCATTACTTCCAAACCATTATGCAATTTCACTATCTGGGGAACCAACAATGTATCCAAAATTACCAGAACTTATCAAATATTTGAAATCCCTTGAAGCAACAAAATCAATTTTTTTGGTCACAAATGGTCAGGAACCAGATATGATACAAAAACTTGAAGATGAAGATGCACTCCCAACTCAGCTTTATCTTTCAACCAATGCTGCAGATTACCAGTCTTTTTTGAAAATCAACAGACCTAGATATGATGATTCTTGGGAAAGATGGAATAGAACACTAAAGATGTTATCAACTCTTGGCACTAGGACAGTTCTTCGAATTACTTTGATTAGAGGTTATAATGATGATGAAGGAATGATTCCCGCTTTTGCATCACTCTTACAAAAATCAAATGTTCATTTTGTTGAGATAAAATCATACATGCATATAGGAAGATCAACTAATAGACTCGAACATTCAGATATGCTGGAAATGGATGAAGTCAGAAGCTTTGGAGATAAACTAATTCAAGAAAATAATGCCTTTACAGTTATGGATGAAAGTGAAATATCAAGAATAGTGATATTACAAAATAAAAAACGATTCATAGATCGTTTCATTCCCGCTTACTGTTGAACCAACTGGCAAATTTTTTCAAAGATTCATACCTATGAGAAAGCTTATTTTTGTCAGCTAATTCTGCATAAGTCTTGTTTTGTTTTTCTGGAATAAAGATTGGATCATAACCCCAACCTCCATCTTGAATATTTTTCGAAATTGTTCCTGCCACACTAGATTCAAACAATGTAGGTTCGTTACTAGAATCACAGAAAGCAATTATTGCTACAAATTGTGCATCTCTATTATCTCCTATCAACTTTAAAATTCCATTATTTCCAATTGTGTTAAAAATGTACGATGAGTATGGACCTGGAAAACCAGACAATGACTCAATGAAAAGACCATCATCCTCAATTATAACTGGTTTTTTGCATTTTTCATATGCATTCAATGCTTTCTGTAATGCTATTTTGGATAACGAATCGTCTTGAATTTCTACTAATTCTGTTTGGAAAAAATCCAATTCTATATCAAACTCCGCCAGAATTTTTTCCGCTTCTTCGTACTTGTGAGTGTTCGATGAAGCAAAAAGCACATCAGACGACTTTGGCATATCTCCCACGACTTTCAATTATCATAACTTTATTTGTAATCTTGGAAAAACGTTCCTTGCCAACCGATGACTTGTATCCAGATAAGAAATTAGACCATGCTTTTTCGAAAACATCTGCATGTGCGCTATTCAGAATTTCTTTGAATAATCTTAGATCAACTGCATGATCATCAGATTTGAGGGTTCTGTTTGCAAGGCCAAAGTCAATTATGAAAATATTATTACCCGATTCAATAAAATTTGAGGTTGTCAAATCGCCATGCGCAATTCCATTTTTATGCATAATGCCGACTAATTTGCCAATTTTTTTACAGATATTTACTAACTTGGTTTTTGATAGGTCGCCAACCAAAACACCGTCAATTTTTTGCATTATAATATCACAGTTTTTTATATCAATGAAATGAATTAACGGTGTACGAATTCCAAATTCTTTTACCTCCGCCATAATCTGAGATTCCCTAATGGTTCTCTGTTTTCTAAGTCGATAGTCAAGAGATGAATTACGATAATCTTTCTTCTTTCTTGATTTTAAAATAGCCTCTTTACCATTCCAAGTGGTAAGAAAAAGGTCACCTTCAGCTCCCTTTCTAATTAATTTCATTAATATTATATTCAATGATTAACAGATTAAAATCTATCATGGATCCGGATGAAAAGAGAGTTAGACAAGAGGATTGTAATGAGGATACTATGGGGGTCGGAATTTTAACCCTTACAAACAAAAGAGTTGCGTTTGATAAAAAACACGCCAGAGTCATGGATTTTTCAGGCTCAATAGGTGACACAATATTAGATGTACCGCTAGAAAATATTACAAAAGTTTGGAAAGAAGGCTTGTTGATGAAAAAGGTGTGTTTTACTGCAAAAACGGATGATGGTGAAAAGACATACAAGTTTGGTGTATTTAGCAACGGAAGCTGGCGAAAAACATTTGAAAAGACCCTAGAAAACTTTTTAGAGAGTAAAAAATAGAATTGTGAGTAGGTAAAAATGAGTGACGATGTAACATCTGATGATAGTGTTTTAGTTGAAACAGAAGATTTTGAATCATGGTATGATGGTGAAGTTGTTGGGATTGAATTTCTTGCTGACGGAGTAACAAAGGTGATTAACAAAGAAGATTTTCGTGACTTTTGCAAGTTTGTGTCACAAACTGAGAATGAATTTATCCAAGCAGAAGATGAAGATGACGGCGAAGAAGATTAAGGTAATTTAATAAGTAATTTCTACCGTATCAAGTCTCCAAGATTGTTTAACGAAGGTATTTTCTAAACTAGCTCCTTTTTTCACTGAAGCCT
>JACKQG010007302.1_pt1 | contig 11209 bp, 9 predicted proteins | sample 8237621 | NCBI WGS metagenome assembly JACKQG01 (sample SAMN15677084, study PRJNA649215) | marine metagenome | biome: marine; feature: Black Sea; material: saline water; isolation source: suspended particulate matter (SPM) from the Black Sea western gyre | collected 2013-06-09/2013-06-10 | depth... | reverse complement strand
ACAGTGCGAGCCGCGGTGGTGGAAAAAAACAAGCAGCACTTCTTTCGCCACCGTCCGCTCAACACTTTTTATTACACAGGCGGGCGGACCTGAAGTTACGGATATTTGGACTTTCTCCCCGCTATGCGAAATTTCGATCTCATGACGGCGAATCGTGACGATCGCATTCATGCACTTGCCCAAGGCCAGAAGGTGCCCGCCAAGATCGACGATTCCAATGTTCCGGAGATGCCCAAGAGTAAAGTGGGTCGCGGAGCCAACCAGTGGATGTCGCCTAAGAAGGAACGCGAGGCTTTCAATGTGGATCCTAGGTTCGAGGTGACTCTTTTTGCCAGCGAAGAGCAATTTCCAGATATTGCATGCCCCATCCAGATGAGATGGGATTCGCATGGGCGCATGTGGGTGAGTTGTTCAACGACATACCCGCACGTTTACCCTGGGCAGACCCCGAACGACAAGATCGTCATTCTCGAGGATCTCGACGGAGACGGGAAGGCTGACAAGTCATCTGTTTGGGCTGAGGATCTCAACGTGCCGCTCTCCTTTGAGTTTGGTGATGGCGGAGTCTATGTCTCGGAGGAACCGCATATGACCTTTCTCAAGGATACCGATGGCGACGGCAAGGCGGACCATCGCGAAACCGTCCTGACCGGGTTCGGTTCCGAGGATTCCCATCACGCCCTGCATGACTTCGCATGGACGCCCGATGGTGATCTCATCTTTCGCGAATCGATTTTTCACCATACGCAGGTTGAAACCCCTTATGGACCCGTCCGTCAACAAAACAGCGGGTGGTTTGCCTGGGAGCCGAAACTGCATCGCCTGACCGCCTTCGGCACGCACGCCAGCACCAACCCATGGGGCGTGACCTTCGACGACTGGGGGCAGCACGTGGCGAGTTACCCAATTTTCGCTTCCGCCCACCATGCCTTGGATCCCCCTTATCCCGAGCAGCACCCGCGTCCTTCCGGTCTCCAAGCCTACTCAGGAGTTTGTGGTCAAGAATTCGTGGACTTCCCCAATTGGCCCAAAGAGCTGCAGGGCGGCATGGTGAAGGTACGCTACAAATCGACCAATCGAGTAGAGTTTCTCGAATGGAACGAGGGGGAGTTCGGTTATGATGAGGCGTACAAGAGCGATATTATTTTCTCGAGCAACCTGAGCTTCATTCCCGTCGACCTGCGCTACGGGCCGCGCGGAGCCATGTACGTTTGCGACTGGTACAACCCGGTCAAGGGGCACGCTCAATATTCCTTGCGGGACGAGCGGCGTGATCGGCTTTCCGGGCGCATCTGGCGTATTTTCCCGAAGGGAGCCAAGCCACAGGATCCTCCGAAGATCGCCGGCGCCTCCATCCCGGATCTGCTGGATATCCTGAAGCGCCGGGAGTATCGTTATCGCTACTGGGCCAAGCGCGAACTGCGGGAAAAGAAGCCGGCCGAAGTCAAGGCCGCTCTCGACAAGTGGGTCGCCAAGCTCGATCCCAAGGACGAGCGATTCCGCCACCACCAAGTCGAGGCCATCTGGGCCTACCGTAACGTCGAGCAAGCCAACTTGCCGCTGTTGCGCGAGGTGCTTGCCTGCGACAACCATAATGCCCGGGCTGCGGCTGCCCGCCAGTTACGTCATTGGCATGGCTTGGCCAAGGACGGAGACAAGTTACTCGCTAGGGCGGGAGCCGATCAGAACGGCCTCGTTCGCATGGAGGCTGCCATCGCCTGCAGTTACGTTGGAACGAAGGAAGCCTTCGAGGTATTGGCGGAGGTCGTCACTCTCCCCAGTGAAAGGCATTTGTCCTATGCCATCAAGACATCTCTTGGTTCCGCCCCGATGAGGAAATTCTGGGACAAGGACACCGTGGAAAAAACGAACCCCCAAGTGTATGGCTTCCTTTTTAAACAAAAAGCTTCGAATCAAAGGGCAGAGAAAACCCAGCGAGACAAGAAGTTCGATCGCCAGAAAAACCTGCTCAAGGTAAAGGTTTCCTGCATTAAGGAGAGGATGCTCTTCGCCTCCGAGTATATGTTGAAACCCAATTTGGGTGACTACAAGGAGGCTTTCGGCGAAATTCCGGCAAAGCCGAATCAACCGATTCGAATCGAATTCGACAACCCGGACGCCACGCCCCATAACTTTGTCCTCGTTCAACCCGATTCCCTAGAGGCAGTGGGCCTCGCCGCCAACGAGATGGCCAAGGATCCCGAGGCTGCCAAAAGCGGTCAATTTATCCCGAAATCGAAGAAGATCATCGTTTATACCAAAATGCTGAAGCAAGGTGAAAGGGAAACTCTTCGCTTCAAAGCCCCGCGCAAACCAGGCAGGTATCCCTACCTTTGTAGTTTTCCGGGGCACTGGGCCATCATGAAGGGCGTACTCGTCGTCAAATAGGGAGGGTCTCATGAGAAATATTCTATTGTTCTCTCTTTTCGTTTCCGTGGTCTATGCCGCCGAGCGGCCAAACGTCATCGTGATCTACACCGACGACCAAGGCTTTGGGGATGCTTCCTGCCTCAACCCCGAGTCCAAGTTCAAGACGCCCAATCTGGATCGTTTGGCCCGCGAGGGCATCACTTTTACCGATGGCCATTGCTCCGGCACCGTCTGCACGCCCTCGCGATATGGATTACTCACGGGCCGGTATTCCTGGCGCACCACTTTGAAGAGAGGGGTGTTCGGGGCCGAGAAGGAATGCTTGATCAAGGATGGTCGCGTCACGCTCGCCTCCCTTCTCCGTGACAATGGGTACCATACGGCGATGGTGGGCAAGTGGCATCTCGGAATGGATTTTCCCGGCACTAAAGGGAAGCGTGACTGGACGCAACCGGTCAAGGATATGCCCTTGGACAAAGGGTTCGATTATTTCTGGGGCATACCCGCTTCCATGAACTACGGCGTACTTGCCTGGTTCGAGGGGCGATACGCCAAGGTGCCTCCAACTCTCTACACCTCGAAAAAACCGAGCAAGGTCGCGATTCAGGATTACCGCATTAAGCCTCCTTACCAAAAGACTGCTAAGGACGCGCCCGATCCCAAGGAGTCAGGCGGAAGGAAAATGAATCTTAAGACGAAGGGGCTCGAGGTGGCTCCCGACTTCGTCGACGTGGAATGCCTTGATCGGTTTACCACGAAATCGATCGAATGGATGAAGGGCAAAGCGGAAGCAGCTCGCAAGGGGAAGCCTTTCTTTCTCTATTTGCCCTACACCTCTCCGCACAAGCCGGTCATTCCGATTGAAAAGTTCCTCGGCAAATCGAAGGCCGGCGCCTATGGCGACTTCATGATGGAAACCGATTGGCACGTCGGGCGTATCCTGAAATTTCTCGACGAACAAAAGCTAGCCGACGACACGTTGGTCGTTTTCACCAGCGACAACGGTCCCGAGAGCACTTGGGCCAAGCGAGCCGAGCTTCACCAGCACCAGTCGAACGGTATTTATCGCGAGGGCAAGCGCTCCATCTACGAGGGCGGTCATCGCGTGCCTTTTTTCATTCGCTGGCCGGCCAAGGTGAAGCCGGGATCCACTTGGGACGAACCCGTCTGCCAAACCGATTTACTGGCCACTTTCGCTGAAATGGTGGGAGCCAAGCTTCCGCCGGATGCGGGAGAGGACAGTGATAGTTTCTACCCGGTATTGATTGGCCAAAAGCCCAAGGCTGACCGAGTGCCAATTATTCACCATGCTTCCAACGGAAGGTTCGCCATCCGCGATGGCAAATGGAAACTCGTCATGCCGCATGCTAGAAATCAAGCGGAACTATATGACCTCCGCGATGACCCATCCGAGAAGAAGGACCTTGCGAAAGCCCAACCTCAGCTCGTCAAACGACTGACTCAACACATCTCGACCATCGTGCGGAACGGTCGATCCACTCCAGGTCCCAACCAGTCCAACGATACTCCCGCTTGGCCGGATCTCGCTTGGATGCAGCTCGCGTCGAAGCCCGAAAAGAAAAAATAAATCATGAGGACCATCCGCTCACTCTTTTCCTTATGTTGCCTTTTTTCAGTGGTTTTGCTTTCCGCCAAGCGACCCAACGTCGTTCTTATCATGGCCGACGATCTCGGCTTTTCTGACTTGGGTTGCTACGGTTCTGAAATCGAGACCCCAAATCTCGACGGACTGGCTGCGAAGGGATTGCGATTCAGCCAGTTCTACAACACGGCCAAGTGCCATTCCTCCAGAGTGTCCCTGTTGACGGGTCTTTATTGTGACCAAGCCGGAAGCGGCAGCCTTAGTCGCGGCGCTACCATCGCGGAGGTCATAAGCAAGGCTGGGTATTCCACCCAGATGGTGGGCAAGTGGCACTTGAGCAAGCAACCCACCGACTTCGGGTTCGATCGCTACTGGGGGCACCTTTCCGGCGCAACCAACTTCTTTACCGGTGACAATTCTTTTCGTCTCAATGGCGTCGAGTGGAAAGTGCCTGCCACGCTCAATGGAAAACCTTTCTATACGACCAATGCCATTATGGATTACGGATTGGACTTTCTCAACGAAGCCACTCGCAAGGAAGATCCTTTCCTGCTCTATGTCGCCTTTAACGCTCCCCACTATCCGCTCCAAGCTCCGGAGAAGGACGTCAAGAAGTACGATGGTCGTTATGATTCGGGTTGGGACAAGATGCGTGTTGAGCGATACAAGCGTCAACTGAAGTCCGGATTGATACCGACGAAATATAAGCTGAGTCCGCGTCCGGAACACATGCCATCTTGGAATAGCCTCTCGGCAACTGAAAAGCAGTGGGAGTCGGATCGCATGGAAGTCTTTGCCGCCATGGTGGACGTGCTCGACCGAAACGTGGGCCGTCTTGTTTCCTACTTGAAGGAGACAGACCTCCTTGAGGATACCCTCATCCTTTTTTGCTCCGACAACGGGGCTTGCCCGTTCGAGCGTACTCGTGGTCGCGAATACAAGCCGTGGGACCCAAAGTCTTATTGGACCTACGACGCTTCTTGGGCTCACGTCGGGAACACTCCCTTCCGCCTCTACAAGCAGAATCAGCACGAGGGAGGCATTTCCTCTCCGTTGATCGTGCATTGGCCGGAAGGTCTCAAGACCAAGCCGGGATCAATCACCCGACAACCGGGTCACTTGATCGACTTTATGGCGACATTCGTCGATTTGGGAAAAGCCAAGTATCCCAAGCAGGTTGGCGAGCGAAAGATCGATCCTTTGCAGGGGAAGTCCTTGGCTCCCATTTTCGCGGGCAAGACGCGTGAACCCCACGAGACCCTCTATTTCCATTTCGGGACGGACCGCGCTTTGCGTCAAGGGGACTGGAAACTGTCTTCTGCCAAACTAGGTCGCTGGGAATTGTTCAATGTCGATGACGATCGCACAGAGACCAACGATCTTTCCTCCGAGCACCCCGAGCGTGTGACCGCTATGTCAAAGGAATGGTTTCGCGTCGCGGAACAGGTCGATCGCTTAAAGGGCAAGCAATTAGCCCCTACAGGCGACGCCTTGAAAAAACTGAACTTTCGAAAAAGCTCCTCTTCTTCTAAGCCAAAGAAGAAAAAACCTCGGAAGTAGGTAGGGGATCGTCTGAACTTTTTTTAGCGGTTGGTTCTGTTGTCAGCTACATTGTAGCTGATTAGTGGAATTATGCCGTAACTTTTCTGAAAGCTTCAACGTCTTCTTTTCTTGTTATGGTTGCGGGGTGTTGAATCACTTGGATTTCCGTGAAGCGAACATTTGATAGAGGCGGAACGAGATTCTTTGCCAGTTGTTGTTTTTCACTTATCGGCAGCTCTGCGTAAAAGAGGCTTAGATGGGGATCCGTCTCGTGCGTATCAGGCTTGGGGCATTGTTCGAGTAGGCTTTCCTTAAGAGCCGAAAGTCTTTCATTGCGTGGAAACCGAAGGAAAAGAGTTTTGGTGTATTGGGCGGTGGAGTCGACTCCGATGACAGGAAGTGAAATCGGCTCGATGACCGGCAGGTTGCCCCAAGGGCTTTCTTCATCGCTGAATTGTCCGTAACATAAGGTAAGGTGCGGTTTGAAGACAGGGGCGTCATATCGCTTGGCAAAATCATCGATTACGGATTGAAGGTTTACGGAGTCTTCGTGGCAGGGGAGGAGCCAAAAGGAAAGATTTCTGTGGGTCATGGTTTTAAGGCATTAATTCGTTGATTTGTCTAAGGGCTTCAAGACCGCCAAGGGGAATCGAAATAGTGTTGGCGGTACCTTGTGGATCCCTTGGATTAATTCGGATTAGGGTACCCTTCGTTTCGTCGGCCAATTGTTCGCATATGTTTCTAACCGACGGGATCGTTACCCCAGCCCCGATCTCCACGGTAACCGTTCGACAGTTTCGGGTGTTCTGGACCCAATCCATGAAATGGCCGCGTTGTTCCTCCGTGCGAAATGAATCCCAACCCCAGTCGCCGAACATCAGGATATTGGGTCTGGCTATGCTCCCGCAAGAAGGGCAAGCGGGGAAGGGCGTAGAGGCTCGAAGCGTTCCCTCGTCAACGGATAGATCGAGATTATCCTGTCTCCAGACTTCTTGCCCGCAGCGATCCAGACATTGGAAGTAATTAAGAGATCCATGACATTCCAAGATGCGGTTTTGACCGAAGCCCATACGTTGGAAATGACCGTCGACATTGGAGGTATATACAAAAGCTCCCTGCTTCATGCTTTCAGCCCATCGACGGATCATTGCAAATCCAGGATGGGGAATCGTATTGCGATAGAGTTGGTGGCGATGCCCGTAAAACCCCCAAGCGAGGGAAGGGTCGTCCTCGAACCACCGTGGATTAGCCATCTCCTCGAAGGAAATTCCAAGTTTCTCCATTGGCGGGTATGCTTTCCAGAAACCTTCATCCCCTCGGAAATCGGGCAAACCCGAGTCCACGCCGAAACCTGCACCTGCTCCAATCAGCATGGCATCAGCCTTCCTTATTGCTTCAGTTGCTTGATTCAGAGCACCTTCCGACATTTTCAGGTTCGACCTCCTTTAACTTTTCAATCTTTTAGTTTGAATCTCACGCACCGAAGGTATTGGGTGTAATCGGCTAGTATAAAAACCACCTATCTTGAAACACGCATTGGTAATTATTTTCCTTGTGCTTGGCATTTATTTCCTGAGCGGTTGCTTCACGGTTTCTAAAAGTCCGAAGAATACTACATCTTCCCCTCGTGGCGAAACCTTTCCTTTGTTGCCGCCCGAGAATGTCGAATTATCTCCCGTCATAGCCAACTTGGATCGATCGGGTGGTTTGACCTTTTCTACTGATGGGATTCTTTACTTTGCCAACCACCTTCAGTCCGGAACCATCGGCATGTATCAAGTCGACCAATCTCAATCCCCCGAGACCTTCATCGATCTTACGCAATGGATGACTTCCTACGGGGATCGTACGCCAAGGGCTCATGGCATGCGAATCGATGGCCAAGGTCGCTTGGTGGTTGCTGAGGCTGGAACGGGCAAGGTCATCCGGATATCTCCTCAAGCAGAAACGGATTTGCTGCAACACACCGACCCGTCCGAAGCGAGTGTTGTCCGACGTGCAGGAAAACTGGAAGTGCTTGCAGATTCTTTCGATGGCTTTTCGCTCGGAAGCGTGTGTGACGTTGTTATCGGACCTGATGGAGATATTTATGCCAGTTCACCTAGTTCCGGTGCTGTGTTCATTATTCGCCCGGAGGATGGCTACGTGGGTATGTTGAATCAAGAATTGGCCCGAGTTCGAGGGCTGGCCATTAGTCCTGACGGTCGTCGTCTCGTGGCTGCGGAACCGGACTCCGGACGGGTGCTGGTCTTTGATCTACGGAAGGACGATATGCCTGCCGAAATGTGGACTTTAGTGGACTTCTCGCTCTCTGGTGAAGAGCCTCGGGGATTGGCTTTCGACGAATCGGGTCTCCTCTACGTCGGTCTCGGCGACACGAAAAAAATAAAGGTTTTCGACTTGGTTCGAGGTGCGCTCTTGCTCACTTACGATGCCGGTGGTCCCGCCGACTGCCTTTCTTACCGTGACGGTGTGCTATATATTTCGGGCGGGGATGGGATTCGCAGTCTTCGTCTTAACAAATAGCCTTAGTCGAAGGCTGGAGACTTGTTTTTCAACGCTTGATGGCTGGCGTTAGCAGGACAGAGATTCTCGATCGAATCCCAATCAGCGAAAAGGAGATTTCGCAATATTTGGGACGTACGATCAAGTCACCTGTCCGACTTGCTCGTCTGCGGGACCTCGGTTTGGATGAGGATGGCTTTTTGGCCGAGCATGCTTCCATCTTCGAAGAACTATCTTGGGACAACTACGATGTTCGGAGGGAAAGGTTGGAGGTTCTGGAGGAGGCTTTTCCAGACGAGACTACTGTTTTGCGTGAGCTCTTTCCCCGTTACTACCTAGGTAAAGCGGATGAGTCCATCTATTCGGATTGGACGAATCGGTTGAACGACGAGCTAAGGAATCGATTTGATCAAATCGAGCCTTGGCGGCGTCGTTCGGTGGCGACTTTCGTAGTAAACGAGGATTCTATCCTGCGTGAACCTCCCTCCGGTTTTTCTCAGGCAGTGGACGAATCGGACATTCGCTCACTCCCTCGCGTCTTTGACGAATCCCCGGCTGCCCATGTGGAAAACAAACACTTCCAGTCTTGGCTTCGAGCTATTTACGGTCTGGTTTGCGAGGTTAGACCGGAGGCAAACAAGTTGCGTGTCTCGGCTCACTTCATGAGCATTCGAGCTTCTCATGGTTCACCCGGAGAGAATTCTCCTGAAGGGGCACACGAGGACGGAGCAGACTACATTGTTTCGGCACTCGTGGTGAATCGTGTCAACGTGACAGGTGGAGAAAGTCAAATAATCGAGAAAATTCTTCCTGATGGGAACAAGGAGTTGATTTATCATCATGTTCTACAACCCGGCGAATTTGCTTTCCAATCCGATACTCGCGACGAATTCATTCACGGCACCGACCTTTGGCATCATGTCACGCCGATAAGACCTGCCGACCCTGCCTCGGGCGAAGGATGGCGAGAATTGATTGGGTTCGACATTAACGTTATTGAGTGACGGTTAAGTTTACCCTTCAACGCCACTTTAGCTATTGATGCCGAAAGTGTAATAAGTGGATTCGTGCTTGAATCATCGGATCACAACCTCTGAATTTATTACGCCATACCAAAATAGAGAAACCATGATTAGTGTAATCGCATCCATTCAAATAAAGGAAAACTGCTTGGATTCCTTCCTTGAAATATTCAAATCAAACATTCCCAATGTCATGAATGAAGAGGGGTGCGTCGAATACGCTCCAACTGTCGATCTCGATACAGGTCTTGAACCTCAAGCGCTAGACCCGAACGTCGTTACGATAATTGAAAAGTGGGAAACCCTTGAATGTCTTCAATCTCATCTGACTGCTCCGCACATGCTCGAATACAAAGCTAAGGTTGCGGATCTGGTGGAGCATGTTTCCTTGAAGGTTTTACAATTCGTATAGCCAACCGTTCGCACGGAATGGTGCGACTCTAAGCATCTTCGTAATCCTGTGGAAATTGGCTTTTGGTAGGAAGTCCAGTCCCTATTTGTTCTTGGTCCGGTAAGTGACTTTTTGGTCGTTGCGGGGATTGTATATGGTGTAAGACTTTCCGTTTTCTGCGACCGAGAGCTTAATGTAGTGGCCTTTACATGTATCCCCGGGAGTCAGGTTGGCGATGAATTTGTCAGAGGTGTTGTTTTCGGAGTCCTTTCGGAGATTCTTGTGCACTTGCCACATCGCTTGTATTGACTTTGCTCCCTTGAGGGCGGCGAAACTGCCTGCGTTGCATCCCTTCTTGTGACCGTTGTTCATGACTGAAACGGTAGGGGCAAGGCTCTTTATCATGACCGGGTTGTTGCTCGAGTCGAGACCGTGGTGGTTCACTTGGTAGACGTCTATTGTCCCGATTACATTGAAGGGAGTTACCAGTTTGGCTTCGACGTTCCAAGTGAGGTCTCCGCTATCGAGAAACCTAAATGCCCCTAATTCGAAGAGGGTGGCCACGCTGTTGGCGTTGTCGGAAAGGTCCTCCGGTTTTGCAGGCACACTGCCGGTTAGGGGGTTTTTGGCTAAACGAACGTTTGCTGGTGGCTGAATGATCTTTTGGTTGGCTACTACGCAAGTCACCTTTAGCTTGGCCGATCCCTTGGCTTGCTTTAGCGGGAATACATAGCCTGGTTTGACGACGTTTCGGCTGTCTACCTTCATGTCGCGGTATGGTTTGACGAGCTGGGGGAAAATCGGATTTTTACGATGCCGGTCGGGATTCTTCTTTGGGATGCCGTTATCGTTGACCACACCGATGGGCATGAGGTTAGCCAGCATGGCGGCTCCTCCATAGTGGTCGCCGTGGAAGTGAGTGGTTATGAGATGGTCGATCTTCTTTATGCCCGCCACCTTTGTCGCTACTTGGTGTATGCGCCCGGCATCGCGGGTGCCGGGATTGCCCGTGTCGACGAGGAGGGATTCGCCGGCAGGTGTGATGACAAGCGTCGCAGCTCCGCCCTCGACGTCTATCCAGTACACATCGAGTGTGCCCTTCGCGTTGATGGAGAGAACTAGGGCTAGAAAGTAAATTACAAGAAATGTTTTCATGGGTTCGATTCGTGGTGGGGAAGGACTGAATGTTAGAATCAACTTATTTTTGCCCAATAGAGCAAACCTCATGTTTTATGGCAACTTAGACAATTGGGAATAACTTCTCTTTGACTCATGGCCTCTCTCTTGGTTTTTGGATTTTGTTTTTCCAAGTATTTGGTTTTCAGTGTGATGGATGATGATATTAAATTTCTATTTGAAGAGTCGCCTGCGGTCCGGCTCATGCGTAGTCGCCTTGGTTCTTTTGTTGCAGGCTTTCTTTTCAAGACATTCAAGACTTGGAACGTCTCGGAAGCATCCGAAGAGGAACTCGGCGCCACCCTTGCCGATCACTTGGATCAGTTGCGAGAGCAAGAAGGCTTGGATGCCCCGAAGCGACTGCCCTCGGATTATTTGGACGAATGGTGCGACGAGGAACACCGCTACTTGACCAAGTCCTATTCCGAGGAACGTGAAGAATATGTTTTTCGACTAACTCGTCATTCACAAAAGGCCCTGAACTGGCTGCACGACTTATTGGCCCTCCAACGTCGAGGATACGCCACCACCGAGTCTCGTTTCAATCGCATCCTTTTCGGGATGCGTGAATTGTCGCAAGGAGTGAACTCTGATCCCGAA
>JACKQG010007301.1_pt1 | contig 11211 bp, 6 predicted proteins | sample 8237621 | NCBI WGS metagenome assembly JACKQG01 (sample SAMN15677084, study PRJNA649215) | marine metagenome | biome: marine; feature: Black Sea; material: saline water; isolation source: suspended particulate matter (SPM) from the Black Sea western gyre | collected 2013-06-09/2013-06-10 | depth... | reverse complement strand
TTCCAAAAGCCGTTTGTATCTTCTAAAAATCACTTCTTCCATAGATGCAAAATCATCAGGACCTACAACTGTCTTTATGTTAAAATGGCGGTAATCTTTTTTGCTTGGTTTCCCATTTTTAAAAACTATACAAGCGGCCACAGCACTTGTTCCTTGCAAATTTGAATTATCAAAACACTCAATATGTCTTGGACGATCCTTTAGGCGCAAATCTTTTTGTAACTGTTCTAAAACCCGCTTATTATCTTGACGATCAATGTTGTTTATTTGTTGCTTTTGTTTATCCAGAAGCATGTATTTTGCATTCCGCAAACTTAAGTCAATGAGTTTCTTTTTATCACCAATTTTTGGGATGGTAATACTCAAATCTTCCCATACATTTTCTAAAGAGTGGGAACAGTAAATATCTTTTGAAGTGCTGTTAAATCTTTGTCTGAGCTCAATAATTGCTAGTTGTAATAATTCTTCCTCTGTCTCATTTAGTTTTTTGCTCAACTCCAATGTGTGAGCTTGTATAATAGCGCCCGATTTAATTTTAAGAAAATTCACAAATGCAGTGTCTTCATCCGAAATAATTGTAAAAACATCAACATCATTTATCTTAGGATTTACTATTGTTGATTTGGATTGGTAGTTATCCAAAAGGGTAATTTTTTCTTTTATACTTTGGGCTTTTTCGAACTCCAGATTTGCCGAAAATTTTTTCATGCTATCTTTCAAATGCTCAATTACCGACCTTACATCTCCAGTAATTATTTGCCGAATATGATCAATTGCCAACAAATAGTCTTTATTTTTTTGCTCCCCAATACAGGGGCCTAAGCAATTTTTCAGATGATACTCCAAGCACACTTTAAATTTTTCATTTTTGATGTTTTGCTCACTCAAATTTAAATTGCAATTTCTAAGGGGATATAATTGATGGAAGAACTCTAAAATTGTTTGTACCAAACGAACAGAGGCGTATGGCCCAAAATATTCCGAGCCATCTTTTATTACAGTTCTGGTTTGAAATATTCTAGGAAAAAGCTCATTTTTTATGCAAATCCAAGGATACGTTTTTCCATCTTTTAGCATCACATTATACTTTGGTTGATGCTTTTTGATAAGGTTATTTTCTAGCAGTAGGGCATCCATTTCGGTTGCTACCACTACATATTTTATATCTTGAATTTTACCAACAAGAACTTTTGTTTTGCCGTGTTCTTGAGTTTTTGTAAAATAGGAAGAAACCCTTTTTTTTAAGTTTTTGGCCTTCCCCACATAAAGAAGATCCTGATTTTTATCATAATACTGATAAATCCCTGCCTTATCTGGGATATTTTTTAGAATTTCTGATATATGATTAGGAGTTGCCACTATCTACTTAAAACTACCACTTCTTTGAAACGCTCCACATTCCCATTTTCTGAAAATACTTCAACCCAAACAATATACATTCCTGTATTTAACTGTAAATTATCTTCAGCTATTCCATCCCAAGTAACACTTCCAGAATTTCCAATCATTTCATTACTCACTAGATTTTTTACGAGCCGTCCTTCAGCATCAAAAATTTTGATTGTAAGCATCAAATTATTTTCGCTAAAATTCCAATTGATTACGCAGATATCTTTGTTCCCATCATTATTTGGGCTGAATGATTTTGGCTCAACAGTTATCTCTCCAACACTTTGAGTTATGAATTCTTGGGAGTTTTTATAGCTAGGAGTGCCAAAACCAACCGTGCTAGCTGCAGAATGCCAATTACCCGAAATTTGAGTCTCGGTATTTATATCCAATCGCTCCAAACTGACCCCATCAGTAGTTTCTAAAAGTGAAAAATGCATACTTTCATTATATGCAAAAGCATCAATTATCTGATTTAAGGATTGGTGAACAATACAAATTGTTCCGCTATCATTAGACAGAGTTGGTATGCTGGCTATCTCTATAAAATTATATGGATTTTCGCAATAATATTGCTCTTTAACTTTTGCAGAATCGCTAGTTAGTATTAAGAATGATTTTGGAGGGAAAAGAGCAATTTCTTCTGTAATTATTTTTGGATTATCGGCATAATTTTGAGAACCAAACTCAAAAAAGTTAGCGATTCTTAAGTTTGATAAATCAAAATAAGAATTTGAATTATTAAAAAGTTCAATATAATCAACTCCATCATCTTTTGGATTAAAAAGCACTTCATTAATTACAATTTGATTTTCTAAAACAGAATCAGGGATACCAAAACTAACAGAATTTGAAATTAAATTGCCAGAACAATCCAAAAGCCCATTTGTTAAAATAGTATATGCTGTATTTGGTAAAAAATTAAATCCAAAAGTCAAATTCACGCTATTAAAAAATGGAGCGATTACTGTATTTAAAATAGGATTGTTTCCATTTATTTCAAATAAAGAGCTGTCTTGTAAAATCAAACTATTCAAACTTTTATTAAAATGTACCTGCACCGTACTACTATCAACAATAAATGCTTTTGTAATTCTGAAATTCTCAATATTTACCACTTCTCCAAAAACAGAATTTTGTTTGCCTGGAGTTCCTCCAATATTTGATTTTGATGCTCGCCAATTATTTTTCCCTTCACAAAAAAGATTCGGATTTACTCTTTCAATACTCCATCCCCCATCCGATTTATTTGCATCATTATACCACTTATCAGTGTAAGCAATAGTGCTTATTATTGCTCCCGTTTTGTCTTTTAGTATGACCACAGATCCTTCATTTGTTAAGGCAATAGAAGAAAATCCAATTTTGGAAATATTATTTGGAAAAGAATCAATTACATCTTCTTTTATCAAGATTACAAAACTATCTGGCTCAATAATTGCCACAGGAAAAACTTTATCAGTTGTTCCAATGCTAATTATCCAATCGGTTAAATTAATAGCAGAATTTGTGGTATTGTAAAGTTCAATGTATTCGTATTCAGGCAGTCCAATTGATGGGGTTGGATCTACAAATAATTCATTAATAATTATATCATTTTGATTGAATGGAATAATTGTGATACAAGCAAGCGGATCACTACAAGTAACCAATGGATCATATTCTGCATAAAGTGGATCTCCACAGCCATTTGGAAGATCACATGAGCCATCATCAACTGTGGCGAGTGAGTCGTAATTACAAGCGGCTAAATTAGTGCATCCATAAACAGCAACAGCAGAGGATCCGCTGACACTAAAATTATCGAACCAAAATTTATCACTACGCGTAGAGGTGTACTGGCAAAAAATCCCAAAAAAACTAGATGAGGTAATGGTATTGTCAAACCCGATACCATCCAAAAAATAAGTACCCGCAGTATCAATAAATAATTCCCAATTGCCTAAACTATCTCTAAGGACTTTAATTTTCATATTAGGATTTGAGGACGCTATTCCATCAGTCCCATCAATTATTTTGGTAGTTGATGAACCATTTTGAGTAAACAAACTCACATCATCAATAGCGCCACTTTCTCCTCCAATTTTTACAAAATACCCCTTTAAACTGCCAGTTAAATCTTGCTCATCAGAAGTTAAATATACTTTTGCATAATTTAATGATGATGGCTCAAACTCTAGTTTAATTTCAAATTCCCAACTTCCATTTATTATCGCTTGACAAGCAGTAGATAAATAAGATGTGTTGGTAATGGTATCATTTAAGTGGAGTTTAAAAGCCGTGTCCACTTCAAAATTACCAGCAGCACCTACCCAAATAGGACTATTTGTAAAGTTCCCATCAGAAAAATCATCTGTAAATTGGGAAAATCCCAAAACAGAGTAAGCAAAAAATAGAAAAGTAAGAAAGTGTTTTTTCATAGCGTGTAAATATAGTATTTTTGAAATCTTATTTTAAATTATGAAATTAGCAATTGTAGGCGTAACTGGTGTGGTTGGCAGAGAAATGTTAGAAGTACTCTTAGAAAGAAACTTTCCTTTAACCGAACTTATACCTGTGGCATCAGAAAAATCATGCGGACAGTCAATTTTGTTTGCTGGGAAAGCCTATAAAATTATTTCTTTAAATGAGTTATTAGAGAAAAATGTGGATTTAGCACTTTTTTCTGCTGGAGGAGAAATTTCAAAAATTTGGGCTCCAAAGCTTGCAGAAAAAGGAGTAAAAGTAGTTGATAATTCTTCTTTTTGGAGAATGAGTAATGAGCACAAATTAATTGTGCCTGAAATTAATGGACATGAACTATCAGCTGACGATATGGTAATTGCAAATCCAAATTGTTCTACCATACAACTAGTAATGGCTCTTGCTCCTCTTCATAAAAAGTTTGTTGTGAAAAGAGTAGTTGTATCAACATATCAAGCAGTTAGCGGGACCGGTAAAAAAGCAGTTGAACAATTAAAAAATGAGGCAAATAACATTAATGGTGAAATGGCCTATCATTACCAAATTTACCAAAACGCTATTCCTCAGTGTGATATTTTTACTGAAAATGGTTATACCAAAGAGGAAATGAAGCTCACTAATGAAACCAAGAAAATTTTAGATAAAAATATAGATGTTGTTGCTACTGCCGTAAGAATCCCTGTAGTTCGGGGGCACTCCGAAAGCGTAAATATTACTTTTGAAAATGATTTTGATTTGGATGAAATTAGGTTTGCCCTAAAGCAGATGAGAGGAGTAACTGTTTTGGATAGTCCTGCAAAAAATGAATATCCAATGCCAATTAATGCTTATAAAAAAGATGAAGTTTTTGTAGGGAGAATTAGAAAAGATTTTACTCAAGCAAACACCTTAAATATGTGGATAGTTGCCGACAATTTAAGAAAGGGAGCAGCTACAAATGCTGTCCAAATTGCAGAATATCTAGTAGCAAAGCATTTAGTTTAAATGATCATTAGTCATAAATATAAGTTTTTATTTATAGGACTTCCTTTTTCAGCTTCTTCTGCAATCTCAAAAGAATTACATTTACAATATGAGGGAGAGCCGTTTTTAAGAAAACATTCTTTATATCGTGAGTTTAAAAAGGTAGCCACAAAAGAGGAACGAAAATATTTTGTTTTTGCAGTTTTAAGAAACCCTATGGAGATTGCTGTAACTGTGTATGAAAAGATGAAGGCAAACGCAAAAGGAAATTTTACCAATCCGGAGCTTTTTACTGAAAACGGAGGGCACATCACAAAAAAGCACAGAGAGGTATTTAATTTTATCCATGATAAAAAAGCAACATTTCAACAATATTTCAAGCACTTTTTTCAAAAACCATACGATAACTTAGCCAGTTTAACAATTGATAATTGCGACTATGTAATTAGGTATGAAAACATCACTGATGATTATTTAACAGCCTTGAAAAAAGCAGGGGTTACCAATCCAAGACCCCTGCCTGTTGCCAATAAAACAGCAGGCAAAAAGCAAGACATTTCTGAATATTATACTCATGAGATAAAAGAAAAAGCAATTTCTGTTTTTGGGCCTTTTTTAGAAAAGTATAATTATTCTTTCCCTCAAGCTTGGGGAAAAGTAAGGCCTTCAATAAAAAGTAGGGTGCAGTTTAGACTGCTAGCTGTTTTAAGAAAAATAAATCAACAATATTTTAAAAAAAACACAGAAAAATTTGGTTTGCAAGGGACCATTTATGGCGATATGCAAAGAAATGAGTTAAAAGATTCTTAGTTAAATTCTTTTCGGTAAAAAAGTAAAATAAGAAAAATTCCTACTGAAATTCCCGCATCAGCAATATTAAATATGGGTCTAAAAAATATAAAATGTTCCCCACCCCAAATTGGGAGCCAATTAGGGAAATGACTATTTATTAATGGGAAGTAAAACATATCTACAACTTTTCCGTGCAAAAAAGGAGCATATCCTCCAGATTGAGGTAAAAAGGTAGCTACATTATTGTAGCTCTCATTAAAAGCTAATCCATAAAAAGAGCTATCAATTATATTGCCAATTGCACCACCAATAATTAATCCTAAAGCGATTAATGCCCCATTTGGAAAATGAGGTTTTACAATTGATTTCACATAATAGATGCCTGCCGTTACCACAATTATTCTAAAAAGGGTTAAGAATATTTTTCCTGTAGCACCACCAAACTCCATCCCAAAAGCCATTCCATTATTTTCGGTAAAATGAATAATGAACCAATCAAAAATTTGAAATTCTTGACCCAGTTTCATATGAGTTTTTATCCAAATTTTTAGGATTTGATCAGCTAATACAAGAATAGCTGTTGTAATAAATATCTTTCTCAAAGTATTTACTGGGCGTTTTTGGCTTCAATACTTAAAGTTGCATGAGGAACAAGCCTTAATCTTTCTTTTGAAATTAATTTACCGGTATCACGGCAAATACCATAGGTGTTGTTTTCAATTCTTATTAAAGCATTGTGAAGACTTCTGATAAATTTAGCCTGACGTTCAGCTAATTTTATATTTTCTTCTTTCGAGAGAGTGCTTGATCCCTCTTCAAATGCCTTAAAAGAGGCTAATGTATCTTCAGTACCGTTATCAGAATTATTAGCTGTAGCCTCCCTTAGTATTGCCAAATCTTCTTTTGCGCTTTCTATTTTTTCAAGAATTATTTGTTTGAATTCTTTCAATTCTTCTGCTGAATATGCTGTTTTTTCTGCCATAATTTTAATTTTTTTCTAAAGAAATAGTTATCGATATGCCGTCAATTAATTCAACTCTTACTGCATTACTAATAATAGTTTCTTCATAGTTTAGTTTTTCCGCTAAAGTTTCCTCACAAATATAAGTGAAATTATTTTTAATTGAGGATGTAATTAAATCATTTTTTTCAACCCAAATAGCTACTTTGTCTGTTACCTCAAATCCTTTATCTTTTCTAAGGGATTGAACTCTATTTATAAATTCTCTGGCCAACCCCTCTTCTTTTAATTCTTCTGACAAAGTGATGTCTAGTGCAACAGTAATTCCATTATTAGTAGCTACACTAAAGCCAGGGATATCAGCCGAACTAATTTCAACATCAACTAGCTCTATAGTTATTCCATCAGATATGTGATAACTGTTCTTTTGCTCTATTTCCTTAATATCATTTACTGAAAATTGACCAATTTTACTAGCAATGAGTTTCATTTCTTGTCCAAATTTAGGCCCAAGAGTTTTAAAATTAGGCTTTATTTGTTTTTTGAGCACCGCTGAATCTTCTCTCAAAAACTCAATTTCTTTTACATTTAATTCACTTTTGATAATTGCAGAAACACTCTCAATATCTGTCTTTGTTTTGTCATCAAGAATAGGGATCATAATTTTTTGGAGTGGTTGACGCACTCTTAATCCCTCTTTTTTACGTAAAGATAATGCCAGTGAGGTTACATTCTGGGCTAAACCCATTCTTCTTTCCAAATCGGTATTGATAGCGGAAGAATTAGCAATTGGAAAGTTGGCCAAATGAACTGATGGGACAGCATGTTTCTTGCTTATACCATTTAAATCTTGGAATAATCGATCCATAAAAAAGGGTGCAATTGGAGCGGCAATTATAGCAATAGTTTCTAGGCATTCATATAGGGTTTGATAAGCGGCAATTTTATCCGTATTATATTCTCCCTTCCAAAATCGCCTTCTGCTTAGCCTTACATGCCAATTACTTAATTTATCTATCACAAAATCTTGGATTAATCGAGCAACAGCAGTTGGTTCATAATCCTCATAATTCTCCTCTACTTTATTTATTAAAGTGTTAAGTTCTGATAAAATCCACCTATCTAATTCTACTCTTTTGTTTAGTGGAATTGTATCTTCCGAATAATTAAAGTTGTCAATATTTGCATAAAGAGCGAAGAAGGAATAGGTGTTATAAAGCGTTCCAAAGAATTTTCTTTGCGCTTCCACAATTCCCTCATCATCAAATTTTAAATTATCCCAAGGCTGTGCATTAGATATCATGTACCACCTAGTAGCATCTGCACCATATTTATCAATTGTACTAAACGGATCTACAGCATTTCCTAATCTTTTGGACATTTTATTTCCGCTTTTATCCAAAACCAATCCGTTAGAGATTACATTTTTATAGGCAACAGAATCAAAAAGCATAGTTGATATTGCGTGAAGCGTAAAAAACCAACCTCTTGTTTGATCCACTCCTTCAGCAATAAAATCGGCAGGGTAATTTTGCTCAAAAATATCCTTATTCTCAAAAGGATAATGTAGTTGGGCGTAAGGCATGGCTCCAGAATCGAACCAAACATCAATTAAATCTAACTCTCTTTTCATTGGAGCTCCATCTTTAGAAACTAAAATAATATCATCAACATAGGGCCTATGAAGATCAAAAGTAGTGTAGTTTTCCTCTGACATATCTCCAACTTTAAAATTTGCTAATGGGCTAGACTTCATCATTCCAGCCTTAATTGATTTTTCAATTTCATTTTTTAATTGCTCAATGGAACTAATACATATTTCCGTTTTTCCATCTTCTGTTCTCCAAATTGGGATAGGAATTCCCCAAAATCTTGAACGAGACAAGTTCCAGTCTACTAAATTTTCTAGCCATTTACCAAATCTTCCTTCCCCCGTTGATTTTGGTTTCCAATTGATGGTGTTATTGAGCTCCATCATTCGTTTTTTGTAGTCGGTAGTTTTTATAAACCAACTATCTAAAGGATAGTATAAAATTGGCTTATCTGTTCTCCAGCAATGAGGGTAGGAGTGCTCGTACTTTTCTGATTGAAAACAAAGATTTTCACTCTTTAACTTTATAACAATCTGAACATCTACCGATAGTTTTGGTTTTTCTTCTCCTTCAGTATAATACTCATCTTTTACATACATTCCAGCAAAATCGGTAACTTCATCAACAAACTTTCCTTGTTTATTTACTAGAGTTAAACTACCGATTCCATTTTGTTTGGCTACTCTATTATCATCCGCACCAAAACTTGGGGCTAAATGAACAATTCCAGTCCCATCTTCAGTAGTTACAAAATCACCTAACAACACCTTAAACCCATCTCCATCTGCTGGTTGAGCATATGGCAACAGCTGCTCGTATCGGATGTTTTGAAGTTGCTTACCCTTAAATTCTGATATAATTTTAAAAGGGAGGTTTTTATTTCCTATTTCATAATCTTCAAATTTAAGCTCTGAGTTTTCAGATTTAAAATATTTGGGAGCTAAATTTTTTGCAATTACTACAGCAATTAATTTCCCGGTATATTGATTTACTGTTTCAACTAATAGATATTCAATTTTTTGGCCTACTGCTAATGCAGTATTTGAGGGCAATGTCCAAGGAGTGGTGGTCCAAGCTAAAAGGTAAATATCATTTGAAGTTTTAGTAAAAAGAAATTCAGAATCTGCATTTTTTACTACTTTAAACTGAGCTACCGCTGAGGTGTCTTTTACATCACGATAACAACCCGGTTGATTGAGTTCGTGTGTGCTTAAGCCTGTGCCTGCTTTTGGAGAAAAAGGCTGAATAGTATGCCCCTTATAAAGCAATCCTTTTTGATGCATTTGCCCAAGAAGCCACCAAACACTTTCGATATATTTATTGTCATAAGTCACATATGGGGCCTTCATATTCACCCAATATCCTATTTGCTCAGTGATATCTTCCCATTTGCCTTTGTATTTCATTACATTGGTACGGCAAGCTTTATTATAATCTTCTACAGATATTTTAGATCCAATATCTTCTTTAGTAATACCCAGTTCTTTTTCTACACTAAGCTCAATGGGCAAGCCATGGGTATCCCAGCCTGCCTTTCGATTTACTTGAAATCCTTTAAGGGTTTTGTATCTGCAAAAAAGATCTTTTATAGTACGCGAAATCACATGATGAATACCTGGCATTCCATTTGCAGATGGAGGCCCTTCATAAAAAGTAAATGTTGGATTTCCTTTTCTACTCTCAATACTTTGAGTAAAAACATCAGATTTTCTCCAATTATCTAACACTTCTTTGTGAATGTTAGATAAACTTAATTGCTTATATTCCTTAAATTTACTCATTTGTTATGCAAAACATATTGCCGACAAATATAGTTTTTGGATTTAAAATAGACAATTTCAAAAGCAGATTAAAAAAAGAAGAGTAATCCTTTAACGGACAATGATTAATTCAGATGTTTCCTGATGTTTCCATCCCTCAAAATCTTGGTAATAAATTTGGTAGATATAGGTTCCCATAGGCAAGTCTTTACCAGTTTGATAATGTTTGCCATCCCAACCATTTTCGCAAGACAAATCTTGAATATTATTAGTTGCATAAACCAAATTACTAAATCTATCAAATACATTGAAAGTAAAAGTAGCTTCCCTAATTCCGTTATAGGATAAACAAAATCTATCGTTTATACCATCAAGGTCGGGAGTAAATGAATTTGGAATATATATCCAATAATCATCAGTAATAGTGATTAAATGTTGTGCTGTATCAGCACACCCTTGATCATCAGATACAATTAAACTAATTTGATACATTCCTATAGAATCTTTATAAGTATGATAAGGATTTTGAATAAATTCATTTGATGTATTATCACCAAAATTCCACTCCCAGGCAGTAATATTTCCTAACGATTTGTCAACTAGTTGCGTGGTAGTAAATAGGACAGTCATACTGTCAGGTTGTGCCTTAAACTGGGCAATTGGAGGGGTAAGTATGGTTACAATTGCTTGGCCACTAAGACTTCCAAATTCATTGGCGTCATTGTAAAAAACTAAAGAATAATCACCAGCCTCTTTTGTTTTAATAATGTGAGGGTTAACAGTAGTTGTTATGGATGGTTGCATTGCTCCATTTATTGCATAAACAAAGGTAAATGGGCTAATTCCGATAAATGATACGCTTACTTCAGCCTCATCTTGAGCATTTTCGCAGACGGTATCATTTCCAGCAATAAATGCCGAAACAGAAGAAAGATTGAGGGTAATTGTATCACTATAAACACCATAAAAGGAGTTGTTTATAGAACTCCCATTTAAAAGAGAATTATTATTAACGCTCCAAAATCCAAACCCATAATTTGGATCAATAGTTGGATTTATAGTATTTAAATCATCAATAAATACAGTTTCAGAATATGGAAAAACAGTTCTACTTACTCCATTAATAGTGATTGAAGTTGTTGTCCCTGAAGGATTAACATCATAAACAATAGTAGGCTTTTGATATAAATGAAGTTTTATAGTATCGCTATAAGCAACATTAAAAGAGATTATTTCGGTTAATGTATTTGGAGACAGGAGATTGCTATCTGAACTCCAAGAATCAAAACCA